>OFEH01000087.1_pt1 | contig 36350 bp, 32 predicted proteins | sample 1521031 | NCBI WGS metagenome assembly OFEH01 (sample SAMN05518350, study PRJEB24110) | hypersaline lake metagenome | isolation source: Grendel Spring, Yellowstone National Park, Wyoming, USA | place: USA:Grendel Spring, Yellowstone National Park, Wyoming, USA | collected 2011-11-16
CGTGGTGAGGGATAGGGGTAATTGGCTGAAGGCCCAGCCAGTGGTCTATCTGGACGAGCAGAGCGGGGTGGGTAAAACCCACTAGCTATGAAGTGATGAAAAAGAAGGCGGTAAATCACAAACCTATGATCTACCTAAGGGAACCCTCGCCCTTCAGGGCAGGGAGGAGGTCAGAGAATTCCTTTAAGCTATGGAAATGAAACTGTAAACTATAAAACCTGAACCCCTTAAGTAACCCTTCATGTTATTCAGAAAGGATTATGGCCAGTTTGTTTGATAAGTTGCTTCAACTCCATTACTAGTTATAACTTCTATAATTACAGGTGTGCCAGGGCTAACGTTAACTTTAGTATTGTTTGATGCATAAATAAGTCCGATGCTTTTAGGAGGTATATTTAAATTCCCAGAAGGTGTGTTATTAAAGAATATTAATGAATTGTTGTAGTATAAAACAGCAACGCTGCTTATAGATGTAGCAGATCCTAAATTTTGCACATATGCATAAACTATATAGTTATTTTTATGGGTTATGTTGGCAGAAGTTATTTCAATTTTTACATATAATGAGGGATCGTTATAATGAACTGATCCTACTAATCCATTTAGCCAAACGTATAGCAATATGGAAGCAGAAATAGCTACTATTATTAGCATAACTACGGCAACTATTTCAGATATAGATCTCTTTCTGTTCATTTTTTCACCGTTTATAATTTTAAAATTTGAATTTAAAAACTTTTGTTAAACAATTTTATTCCCTATGCTTTCCCTATGCTTCCCAGGGGTTCCCTAATATAGCTTAAACAGCAAATCTAAAGTTGGTGAGAAAAAATGAAAGGATTTATAAAAATCGCCTCATTGCTATTGTCTTTAATGGTAATAGGGGGTATAGTCTTTCCTTTTGTAAATGCTCAGCCTTCAACAAATTCAAATAATCAGAACCAAAATTCAACATTAATACTATTAAATATAACCGAGAGAGCAATAAACTTTGCCAAAAACAATGGTATAAATGTTTCTTTGGCTGAAAAATATTATCAATTAGCATTGTCATCATATAATGAAGGTAATTATACACAAGCACAAATAGATTTACATTTGGCCATGAAGGTATTGGCTAAAGAAATGGAAAGTAAATCAGCAACGCCCATACCGCAGGCTGAAGGGATTAAAACGCAATTAAAATTAATAGAAAAGTTTGTTAATGGAAGCAATTTATTTAACCAAACTTATAAAGAAATGATATTATCTCAAATAAATCAATCTCTAATATATTTAAATCAAGGAAACGTAAGCCAGGCAGCTAAGACTCTTTCAGAGATAAAGAAAGAGCTTATGCAGGCATCAGTAAAGATTTCAGAAGTTGCTAAACAAAGAGTTGCACAATTGATAAAGAACAAAATTAAAAATGAAATTAATAATATGAACCAAATGTTCAAGGCAGAGATGGGAAACGTTACATCGGAATTCAATTATAATATTAACGTAACGCCAATTTTGAGCCTTGTTGAAAATGAAATAGAAAGCAATTCAACTAACATAAGTGTTGCTACATATGCCCACATATTGATTGCTTTAAACAATTTAGATAATTTTGTATCAGGTCAAAAGATTTCATTTGTTTTTAATTTATCAGGCAGAAATAAAGAACTGTGGGGTATTTTAATTAACTTAGAAGTAATAAACAGATCTCTAAATATGGTATCTTCCAAAACAACAAATCAAAACATAAATAACGCAATAAGCCTAATGGAGGAAGCAATAAACGAGACTAAGTTCTCAATTAAAGAATGGTACATAGGTAATGATACCGGGGCTTTGAAACTTATAAATGAATCTGTTGAAAACGATTTGTTAGCTCAACACTACTTATCTAATACAACAGGTATGGCAAACATGCTCATACCTATCTCAAACAGGATATTAAATATAGACTATTTTGTGCTTAAATTAATAAATAATACTATGATAATAGGTAAAAGCGTTGAAATAGAAGGCTTTGTCATTTGGAACCTATCATCAAATAGTTACTTAATAGTGGGTCACATAATATCAATAGGAAATCATACGAGGTTTATGCCCGTAACTGAACATATGTGGCAATTAATGATAATAAACGTATCAAAGTCTACACAAATAAACGGTACCATATATCCTAATGAAATAGTAAAAATAAACGGCATTATATCAGGTAAATACAATGCTATATATGAGGTAAACGCAACCCAAATAACGGTTTTAGGCAATTCAACAAATATAACAAATTCATAAAGGTGTTAATAGTGAATAATAAAAAGACAATAATAATTTTCTCCCTCTTCATTATTTTTTTAATTCCCTTAATAGGGCATGCTTATAAGCAATATCAATACAGTAAAATTTATGTTGATGAATATGGAGATTTAAGCGGGTACTTTATAATAAATGTAACAAACGCTCCAACTATTATAAATGTAAGTATACCTGGGAACGTATCTGCATACGCTGCTTTTAGCAACAATTTAAGCTTGCCTGCCACGCTTAATAAAAATAACATTACCGTTTTGGTAGAAAATAATACTGCAGTAAACATAACATTTATTTCTTTTAATGCAGTAAGCCAAAGAGGAGAAGCATTTTTCTTAGATATAGATTTACCTTCTTATACAGACTTAATTTTGCCTAAAAATTCAGTTATAATTTATACAAATGCAACAATTCAGAGTATCAATGGAAATACAATAAGTTTATCTCCAGGAAACATTGAAATTGAATATTCAATTCAAAATGTTACTTCCCCTATTACTACAACATCAATTACCAATACTATTACTGCCAGCAATACTACAACTTTATCATCAACACCTTTGCCAACAACTTCATCTCATGCATCAAATCTTATGTTATATGTAGCTATTGGTATTATTGTTATTATAATAGCTGTCGCAGTTTTATTGCTAAGAAGGTCTAAATAAAAATATTAACAAAAGTTTTTATTTTCTATATATAAATTATTTATAGATGATCAAAATGAATGTTTGGGAAGGGTTTTGGAGAAAACATAACATATTTGATGATGATATGGTAATGGAAGTTATAAATAAAATAAACATAGTTAAAGGATCTTACATAGCTGATCTTGGATCAGGTCCAGGTAGGTTTACTATACCTCTAGCAAGAGTAGTAGGAGAAAACGGAAAGGTTTATGCAATTGACATATCAAAAGAGTCTTTATCCACAGTGAAATACTACGCCGATAGAGAAAAATTGAATAACATTGAAATTGTTTATGCAGACATCTCAAAGAAAATACCTCTTAATAATAATTCTATAGATATAGCATTTATGGCAAACGTCTTTCATGATATAGTTTATGATGGAAAAGAATCAATTTTATTAAACGAGATAAAGAGAATATTGAAAAAAGAAGGTAAACTAATAATTTTGGAATTCAAGAAAATGAGAGGTCCTCCGGGACCGCCAATTTTTATGAGGATTTCTTTTGAAGATCTTTCTGTAATTTTGAACAGCAACGGCTTCTCATTAAAATATCTTGGAGAGATAGGCAAATACCATTATTTAATTGAAGCAAAAAATATAAATGCTTAAGCAAATTTATTTTGCATGGTGGTAAAAATTCTTAAGATAAGTAGGGGAGAGCTAATAAAAAGGATAAATTCTGTATTGGATAAGATAAAGGAAAGTAATTACGATGCAATATACTTAACAAACCCAACAAACATTTTTTATTTAACAAATATTTCAATATTATCAACAGAAAGACCATTTGCCCTTATAATTCCAGTTGATGGATCCCCAATAGCTTTTTCGCCTTCTGTAGAAAGAAATCATTTGGAATATAGAAATTCAATAGCAGGCAATATAATTAGTGAAATTTATTACTATTTTGATTATCCTGGAGAAGTTCATCCATTAAATAAAGTAGTTAATATAATTAAGAATTCTAAAATAAAAAGCATTGCAACAGATAATTTTATGGGAGCTAATTCAATATTTGGATATAGCGGGCCAAAGCTTTCTGATTTATTACAAAAAGAAGGGATTAATGTAGGTAATGTAGGAGAAATAATAAATGAAATGAGGTTAATTAAATCAAATGAAGAAATAGAATTAATAAAAGAAAGTGGAAAATGGGCTGCAAGATCGATAAAGGTTGCTATGGATTTAATAGAGGAAAATAAATGGGACTGGGAAATATCTATTCAAGCGAGCATAAAAGTACTTCACGAAATGAATAAGAATTTTTCCCCTTATTTACCTTTAAGAGAACCCGTTGGATTAGTAGTTGGATTTAGAGGGCAAGTAGGAGAATTTTCTTCATATCCTCACGCATTGGTAAGTGAAAGACCTATCAGAAAAGGCGATGTTTTGGGAATAGGTGCTGGTCCAGAAATAGGAGGCTATTATTCAGAACTTGAAAGAACATTAATATTTGGAAAACCAAATGATAAAATTTTAAATTATTTCAATAAAATGCTTGAGTTAAGAAAAGAAGCTTTTAATATGCTAAGGCCTTATTTAAGTGCCTCTGCAGTAGATAAAGCTGTTATGGAAAAGGCTAAAGAGTTAAAAATAGATGAATTCCTAAGACATCATACGGGTCACGGCTTAGGATTAGAAATCCACGAGCCTCCATTTTTAGATGTGGGTTATAATTTAGAGTTAAAGCCTGGTATGGTAGTAAGTATAGAGCCTGGTATATATAATAATTATGGAGGTTTTAGGCACAGCGATACTGTTTTAATAACAAAAAATGGGTATGAATTGTTAACTAACTTTCCAGATAATGAAGAACTTATAGTTTAACATTATTTTAATCTTTAAATGCAAAAGTTATTGGATAAAGAATTTATAAAAGTGAATTGCAAGACATTATATAAATTTTTATTTTTCATTTTATTCTGAAACCATTGGAGCTAAAATTGCAAAGAGAATTAAGGTTGATGCTAATAATATTAGCTGCGTTGGGTCTAGTTACGGGGCTGATATTAGGAATATCAGGTATACCTATGGTAATAGGGCTAACAATAACAATAGGCTTCCTCCTTTATATTATATCGGGGTTAATATATGCTAATTCTAGGTTTATTTTCTTAGGATTAATGATAGGCGGAGATATCGGATCTATATTGACTTTATTTTCTCATCCCTTAATCTTACCTTTTCTAATAATAGAGAGGGGTAGTGGTCACGTCTCGATAGATATAGATTTCGTCCAGATCATAGTTTTTGCTGAAATAATATATCAAATAATAAAATATTTAAAAAGAAGGTGATTTCTTTGAAACAAGAATTATCAATATATTTTTCAAGAACCATTTATGCGGCTCAATGGTACATATTGGCGCCTGCAACATTAGCTATAAGTGAAGCAGAAAATGTGAGCAAGGGTTTGATAGGTTTTCTACCATTTGCATTCATAATAGGAGCTGCCATAACTCAAATACCGGCTGCATATTTCTCATCTAAAATTTCTCCAAAGAAGACATTTTTAATTGGTCTATTCTTATTGTCTTTATCTGATATTTTGGTTCCCTTTACAAACAAGTTTATCTACGCAATATTGTTGAGAATTTTAGCAGGTCTAGGGGCGGGGTTATATTTTTCTCCCGCAGCGGCAGTCCTAGTTTCTTCAAATAAAGAAAAATCAGCAACCTTAATTGGTTTGTATAACGCTGCATTCAGCATAGGAGGACTAATAGGGCTATCTTGGGGAGTATTGGATTCGTTATTGGGTTGGAGGGAAGCAACATTTATAGGAGGACTAATAGGGTTATTGGCTTTTTTAGAAAACTTGTTTTTTGTTAAAGACGTTAAGCTATCTTCAAAAAGCAAAATAGTTTTTGATAAAAAGCTAATTATTTTAGGTATAGCTACATCAGGGATTTGGGGGAGCAGCTATGCTGTTGGCACATTGATCCCTTCTTTTGCATCTGAGCTATATAAGATTAGTTCATATAAAGTAAGTCCTTTAGTTTCCTTGTATTTCCTAGGGAATATAATAGGGGGTTCTTTAACTTCATTATTTGAGAAGAGAAATAAGTTTAATTTAATTTTATTGATGGCTACTTTAACAGGGCTTACTTACCCTCTATATGGTATAATAGGGGTATATTTTATGGCCTTTGCCTCCCTTTTAAATGGTATTCTTGTTAACATTACGAGTAGCATTTATTATGCATTGGCAATCGATGAATTAAATTCTATTAACGAATCATTGTCTTTATCAGTAATAAATCTGATAAACATGGTTATAGGTGTATGGATTTCCCCTATATTCTCATTAGCCATGTCTATAAATCTGAAGTTATCTTTATATATATTGCTTGCCTCAACTATTATACCGGTAGTATTAATTAAAAAATTATAAATTCAAAAAAAGGTTGTGGAAGTAATGGATGGAAACGAAAAAATAGCAGTAATAGCAGATTGGGATGCAGACGGAGTAATAGCTGCTGCGGCTATAGTTTATTCTCAAGAAAAGCTAGGCGTCTTTCCAGTTAAAGGTAAAAGAAAAGTAGAGCTAATACCATCGGGGCCTAGGGAATTAGAGCATGCATTTAAGGAAAAGTGTTGGGATATTTTAATTATATTGGATATACCATTCTCACAGGAAGTAAGTAAAGCTTTAGACGATTTATATTCTAGAGGGTGTAGGCCAAAGATATATTATTTTGACCATCATCCTGTAACGCTTGAAAATATGAACAATATAGAGACAAAATACAATGCTTTAGCTATATTGGGGAAAAGCCCCACTGCTATATTGGTCAGGAGGTTTTTAGACGGGCTTAATGTTAAGCTTACACCGAGGCTATCAAATTTGGTAGATGCAATAGGTACATTAGAAGGGGGAGGATGGCTTAGAAATAAACAGCAGGTACCAGAAGGCATAGTAAAGCTTGCGGCATCTATATCGAAGGCATTAAATCAAAGTAAAGATAAGGGTATATGGGAAAAATATGTTGAATGGGCTTCAAACCCTTTACCTTTTGAGCAGTCTTTATTAAAGCAGAACAGCGAAGATGATTTTAAAAACGTTATAGAGTTAGGGTTTGAGGTCTCGAAGGAAAGCGATAAAGAAATTAAAGAAAAGGCGATGGAACTTGCTATGTCGGCAAAAAATTTAGGTTATATAAAGTTTATAGATGCTAGAGATAAATGGAATAAGAGCGGTGCATCTGCTTTAACTTCAGCTATTTTTAAGATATTGAAGGTAACAACAGCTTTATTAGCTGAGAAAAAGGAGGATAATGTTAGGCTCTTAATAATAAGAAGCGGTAAGGGGGAAGCGCTAAAGATAATGAAAAACTTGTTTGTTATGGGTATAACGGAAGATGTAGGAGGTCATGGAAATATAGCTGTGGCTAAGGTTAAGCCTGAAGTAACTGTTAGGAATCTAGAGGAGGCATTGAGGAAAGCATCTGTACAATCATTGCAAGAAGGTAATGCATGAGAGATACTAGAGAAAAGCTTATATAGAAGCGATCTCACGAATACTCTACTGGAGCTAAAATTAGTTAGGGAATAGGTGATAGATATGGCAAGTGGTTCAGGAAGCAATATACCTGTATTGATACTTAAAGAAGGTACCCAAAGATCTTATGGTAGGGAGGCTTTGAAAAACAACATATTAGCAGCAAAGGTTTTATCGGAACTATTAAAAACAAGTTTAGGTCCTCGCGGACTCGATAAGATGTTAATTGATTCTTTTGGAGACATAACTATTACAAACGATGGCGCTACAATAGTAAAAGAAATGGAAATACAGCACCCTGCAGCTAAGCTATTGGTTGAGATAGCAAAGGCTCAGGACAGTGAAGTAGGTGATGGAACTACTAGCGTAGTTGTTTTAGCAGGCAGCTTATTAGAGAAGGCAGAAAAGCTCTTAGATGATAACATACACCCATCAATAATTATAGATGGTTATACAAAGGCTATGAACAAGGCATTAGAGGTTTTAAACTCTATTGGGAAAAACATTGACGTCGAAGATGAGAGCACACTTAGGAAAATAGTTGATACAACAATATCTAGCAAATATACTGGTCAAGGGCCCGAAAAAGAAAAGATAATAAACATAGTTGTAGACGCAATTAGGACTGTTGCAGAAAAGAGGGAAGACGGATCATATTATGTTGATTTAGATAACGTTAAAGTAGAGAAAAAGAAAGGAGAGAGCTTAATGGATACTTCTCTCATTAAAGGAATTGTTATAGATAAAGAAGTTGTACATCCTGGCATGCCAAAGAGAATAGAAGATGCTAAAATAGCAGTATTAGATGCGGCTTTAGAGATACAAAAACCTGATATATCAACCAAGATAAGGGTAACAGATGTTGATCAGCTTGATAATTTCTTAGAAGAAGAAACAAAGATATTAAGAGAAATGGTAGATCAAATAGCTGCGACTGGAGCTAACGTTGTTATAACACAAAAAGGTATTGATGATGTTGCTCAACACTTCTTAGCAAAGAAAGGTATACTAGCAGCTAGAAGAGTAAAGAGGAGCGATATAGAAAAGATAGCTAAAGCAACTGGAGCAAAAATTGTAACGAGCATTAAAGATCTGAAACCAGAGAGCTTAGGTTATGCTGCATTAGTTGAAGAGAGGAAAGTAGGAAACGATAAAATGATATTCATAGAAGGCGCCAAGAATCCAAAGAGCGTCACAATATTATTAAGAGGAGCTAACGATATGCTATTAGACGAGGCAGAGAGGAACTTAAATGATGCATTGCATTCCCTTAGGAACATATTGAGGGAACCGAAGATAGTTGGGGGAGGAGGTGCTACTGAGACAGAAATAGCAATGGCTGTAAGGAGCTATGCAAGGACTATTGGAGGTAAAGAGCAGCTAGCTATTGAGGCATTTGCAGATGCATTGGAAGTCATACCCACAGTGCTTGCTGAAAGCAGCGGTATGGATCCATTAGATGCACTAATGGAGCTAAGGTCTCATCACGATAAGGGTCTAAGGTTAGCTGGTTTAAATGCAGTAGATGGAAAGGTCGTTGATGATGTAACCAAATATAATATATATGAGCCAATACTTGTTAAGAAGCAGGTAATAAAGAGCGCGTCAGAGGCTGCGATATCTTTAATGAAAATAGACGATTTAATTGCCGCTTCAGCACCCAAATCAGAATCCAAACCAGGTCAAGGAGGAGAAGGGCCTTCCGGAATGCCTTCCGGAATGCCTGGCGGCATGGGTATGTAATCTAATTAATTTTTTGATTCTCTTTTTTGAGGAAACTTTTGTAAAAATTAATTATTTTTTAGGGTAATATAATTGTTGGAAACAAGTTGGATTTAGAGGTTAGAATAAATAATGTCGATAGAGCTGCTGAACCCAATGCTTAAAGACGTTATAAGCAGCTTGGGTTATAAAAAGCTTTTGCCAATACAAGAAAAGGCTATACCAGTTATTTTGAGAGGTAACCATGCATTAATAATATCTCCAACCGGTTCCGGGAAGACTGAGGCAGCATTTCTACCTGTAGTTTCTTCTGTTTTAAACAAGAAAAGGGAAGAAGGAATAAAGGCAATATATATTTCCCCTTTAAGGGCTTTAAATAGGGACATATCATATAGAATAGAAAAAATAGTTTCAGGAGTTGGTTTAACGGTATTTTTAAGGCATGGGGATACTACGCAGTCTCAAAGAAAAAGGTTTTTGGAAAATCCTCCAGATTTTATGGTAACTACTCCCGAGAGTTTAAACTTGCTTTTAACTATAAAAAATAAAAGGAGTATGTGGGAAAAAGTTTCTTATGTAATTGTTGATGAACTTCAAGAGTTATTAGATAATAAAAGGGGAGTTGAGCTTTCATTAATTTTGGAAAGACTTGATGAAATATCTAAAAATAGAATACAGAGGATAGGCCTATCTGCAACTCTATCTGAAAAGTCAAAAAAAGAGGCTGCAAATTTATTGGCTTACAACAGAAAAGTAGAAATTGTTGAGGATTATTCTACAAAGAAATATGAAATATCAATAAGAGTTAACGGTAATGAAGATCAATGGGATAACATAGTTAAAAGCATGGCAGAAATAATAAATAATAATAAAGGATCTGTCTTAGTTTTTACTAATACAAGGTCTGTTGCGGAAAAGCTTTCAACGGAGTTATCAAAAATCTTAGGAAATGTTGCAGTTCATCACGGAAGCCTTTCTAGGGATGTTAGGGAAAGAGCGGAAAAGATGTTTAGGGAAGGCGGAGTAAAGGCATTAGTTTCTACCGCATCAATGGAGTTAGGGATAGATATAGGTAAAATAGACACAGTTTTGCAATTTATGTCTCCCAGGCAAGTAATTGTTATGCTCCAAAGAACTGGTAGATCTGGTCATATGATAGGGGACGTAAGCAGAGGAATTATAATTACTATTGATAATTTATTCGAAATACTTGAATCTGGAGTCATTTCTCTAAGGTCTGAAAAAGGAGAGCTTGAGGATTTAACTTTGCCAAAAAATTCTATGGATGCCTTAGCGCATCAGTTAGTAGCAATGCTTGTAGAAGGGAATTCTGATAACATAGACAAGTCTTTAAGCATAGTAAAAAGGGCATATCCTTTTTCGAAAATATCGTATGAAGAAATGAAAAGGGTTTTAGACCATTTAAATAATGTTAGAATAATTAAGTTCGACGAGGAAACAGGGGCAATTTACCAATCCAGGAGAACAAGGAAATATTTATATGGTGTTTCAATGATACCTGATGAAGTAAGCTTTACAGTATATGACATTTCATCAAATTCTAAGGTTGGAGAAATAAGTGAAAGGTTTGTGGAAACTGCAGTTTTGGAGGAAGGAAAAGAAAACTTTAGGTTTACTTTAGCAGGTAAGGTATGGGAAGCAGTTACAATAGATTACGAAGAAGAAAAAGTGGAAGCAAAGCCTATTGCAATAAATGAAGGTGCGATTCCGATATGGGAAGGGGAATTAATACCGGTTTCCTATAGCGTTTCAAGGGAAGTCTGCTCTTTGATTAGCCTGGGAATGATAGATGAGGAAGAAGTAAAATCCTTATTAAAAAAGAGGAAAGTACCAGAAGAATCTATTTCTAGGTTAATTAATGTATTAAAAAATACAAAAAGTGTTTGGAATATAGATTTGACTCCCCAAAATTTAATTGTCGAGGAAGTAAATGGGAGCTCTATTTTATATACATGCTTGGGTAGTAAAGGTAATTTTTTATTGGCATTGATTTTATCTAAGATTATTGAAAAATACATCAAGGTTCAAATAGATTACATACCATATGCAATTATCTTTACTTCTCCTACAGGAGTCTCAGCTAATTTAGTGAAAGAAGCCTTATATGAGCTTAAAAAAACGGATGCACCGGAAATTATGGTTTTGTCTCAAGATGCTGTTAAAAACTCAATAGTTTATATATCAAGGTTTTTGCAAGTAGCTAAAAGGCTAGGCGTTGTTGATGTTGATATAAAAATACCTCTAGAGCTGGGTAAAAAGATGATTGATGCTTATAGAAACACTATTGTAGATGAAGAAACTATTAGGGAAATAATTTATGATAAGTTTGATATAGATTCTTTAATCAAATTTAAAGAAGAGTTTAAGGATGTAAACGTTGTAAAGCTTAGAGAGCCGAGCCCATTAACTAAGGAAGTTCTTTCAAATCCATATTTAAGAAAGGATTTAGCTACGAATCTAAAATCCCTTGCTATTGATTATATTATTCAAGGACTTAGGAAAAATGCCTTAAACAGGGAGGTAGCATTTGTTTGTATTGCCTGTGGTGAAACTTGGGAAAACAAGGTAAAAGATTTAGGTAATGTTATTAGGTGTCCTAAATGTAAAAGCATGATGGTAGCTCCTATGCCTAACACCGATTGGGGGAAAAATGCAATAAATATTTTCAGGCAGTGGAAAAGAGGGGAACTAAAGAAACTAAGCAAAGATCAAAAGAAGATTATAGATGAAATTAAAGATAGGGGGACCCTTTATATAAACTATGCATCGCAAAATTTAGGGAGATATGTCATTGAAGCCTTAATGACTCAGGGCGTAGGTCCTAGAGCAACTAAAAAGGTCATAGAGGCTTATATGAAAGGAGGGGATAAGGAGTTCTATAAGGCCTTGCTTAAAGCAAAAGAAGAATACATATCTTATAAAAAATACTGGAGCTGATAAAAGAGCGCTATAATTATGAAGAAAAATTCATGTATTTTTGGGCACAACTTTATAAAACCTTATTTTATATATGACTTTGGAGCCGCGGTAGTATAGTCCGGTCCAGTATGCGGGCCTCTCGAGCCCGTGACCCGGGTTCAAATCCCGGCCGCGGCATAAAACAGTTTTGATGTTTTATTAGGCCGAATTCTTTTTAATAATAGAAATCTTATTATATTTATTTTAACTGTTGGAATAAAGTAAAAAACTGCTAAGATGTTACCTCTCTATATGAAGAAAATAACCGGAAATATGAGCCCTGTGCCTTTAGACTCAAAGAAGTATCATAACCTAATATGATAGTATAGTTGTTTAGTATTAGTACCCAAACCTAATCATTATTGAATATAAAATGATTAAAATGAAAGTGTAGAAAAAATGAGGTAAGCATCTGGGGTTTCTCCCCTTATTTATTTTTGAGCATATTAGCATATTAAGGGAAAAATAATGTGGTTCGCAATAGCGATGCTGTTCATGGCTTTGTTATCGTCATTAGACATAGGAATATATTCATATATTGGCTATAAAACAAGCGTAACCCCTTTTCAATACGGATTAATTAGTGCTATGTGGAGTGCTGTATTTATTGCGTCAAATTTATTTTTGGGTAAGATATCTGATAGGGGTAACAACAAATTTTTGATTGTAATTTCATTTCTTTCAATTATGGTAACAGGAGTTCTCTTCTCTTTTCATAGCCTTACATTCTTAGCTATTGCTTATATGTTTCATGCATTAGGCGTTGCGTCGTCTAATTTAGCTGTTTCTACAACAATTTTTGAAATGAAGAGCAGTGATAGGTGGAAATATTATATAGAGCTTCAAAAGTTTTCCTATTATTTGATTAGGGGTTTTGGTCTTTTATCATTTTATTTTATAGGTAATATTATCCCCTTAGATTATTTTATATATTTTTCAGTTGCGATTGGATTTCTTACTTTCTTATCATTACCTAAGGTAAACCTTAGAATGGAAAGGGTTTTACATTCATTTTCTCAAGACTTTAACTCTATAGCTAATCATATAAAAATACTTTCATATTTAGCATACGACAGCATAAGTTCTTTACCTAATGCTGTAAAACAAGGATACATATCATATAAAGCTGTCTCAACAAAAATGATTTCATTATCTATGTTTTTTGCCACCTTTACTGGAGACTATATTTTTACAATACTTCCTCTTCTTATAAAATCATATATAAGCTTAGGTTTACTCTGGCTTTCTTATGGAATAACAGCTCTAATAATAAGTTTCTCTTTAATTCTATTTTCCATGTTTTCAAATACGGGCAATAAAAAGGTAGCCATTTCTTTAATAATTTCTAGAGGTATTTGGCTTGTTTCAGTATTATCTTTTATAAACAATACTTTAAATTTAATAGCATATATAGCTATATCTTCTGTTTTGTTTAGCATGATCGACATAGCTTTGTATAATATATTTTCAGAAGGTTCAAGCGGTTACGGATCTCACATTTATTACACGCTTAGGGAATTAGGTACATTGACCGGTTCTTTATTAGTAGGGATAGCTTATACTTTAGGAAAAGAAGTTTTTATTGCAATACCTATAATAACTACCATAATATCTGCTGTAATGTTGCTAATAGCATGAGTTACTGCAAAATTAATCAACAAGGTAGAATATTTAGAACTTTAAGGCCAAAGACTTTTAAAAACTATTGTAAAATTTAGGTTTAAAATGTTGCTAAAAAATGAGGTTTTCCTACCATAGTGAACCACCCTGCGCTTATGGCAGGCATTTTCACCTCGTGATGAAGTTTTCCTGTTTTTTAGAGAGGCATTATCTCCCTTAAAGCAGAAGTCCTATAAACAGTTTTGTAGTGTGGAAGAGAGTTTACGGAGATTTACTTTCTACATTAAGTCTCCTTAGTCCCAAGGTTGCAACCAGTTCTTACAGCCAAGGTCTATGTATGATTATTTTGCAGCAAATAAAAACCTTTGAGGACTATTCATCCTTCCTTACAGAAGTGGACTATCATTCCCTTTGCATAATATTGCTTTTTGCCCTTGTAATCCCATACATACCCACACCTAGGGCATTTAAGTTTTACCACTACTTACCACAAGATAACTAATAAGGAAATAGCTCTTATAAGCTTTTCTCATCCCCGCCTTAAAAGGAGAGGCTTTCAGTTGTAAATGTGATGAGTATCATGGGAAACAATAAAAGGCTAATAGACGTTTTAACGGATGTTGGTAATATAAAAATCGTTAATGACAAAAGAATTTATATGCCATCTGATGATAGCTTTTTGATTATAAAAGCAATGCTTATTCTAAAAAATAAAGGGTATTCGTTTAATAGAATAATAGACATAGGAACAGGCTCTGGGATCTTATCTATAGCAGCTCAAAGAATCTTTGATCCTAAAGTATTGGTTTCAATAGATATTTCACCGTATGCAGTTGTTAATGCCAAAAAAGCAATAGAAAAAGAAGGAGTAAGAAACCTTGTTATAAGATGTGATGGAACTTCATGCTTAAGAGGAAAATATGATTTATCTATTGTAAACCCTCCCTACTTGCCATCAAATGACAAAATAAAAAAAGGGAGTTGGATAGTGAAAACATGGCAAGAAGGTAGAAATCATAAAAAACTTTGCCTTTCATCTACAATATCAGAAAATATATTGATTTTAAAGTCAAGTTTATCTAAGTTTAATCAAGATAAATGCCTTAAGAAATTTAATTATAATAAAATTGAATTAGTTAAAACAAATGCATTTATGGAAAGGCTTGAGGTAAATTTTTGGGAAAACCTGAAGTGAACTGTTCTAAAAAGCTATCCTTCTCATAGAAAACCCCTTCAATCTCATGAGGTGAAATTAATAGCCTTTATCTTGAATTAATGGAGATTATTCTCTATATATTTGAAAATTGAATCAATCCTATATAGTAGTTCTTTGTTTTTAGTTTCATATTTAAAGTTAGCAATATCTTTTAATATGGAATTTAGTTGCTTATTTATTTCAATGTTTAATTCAAGTTTTTCTGCCTCTATTTTTGGTCCTCCTTCCATAAATCCTTCAGGATAATACCAATCCTTTAACCAAATGAATCCAAGGTTAAATAACTTAAAGCCAAGTCGAGTTAAAACGGGTGGTACACCTAGTCTTAGTTCTTTTAAAGTCTTTTCATCGTTTGTATATTCAACAAACAGCTTATCGCCATGTTCTAGATATTCAGAAAGAAATTCTAATATTGCCATTTCTATTTTACTTTCATAGTATTCTAAATAATGATTTCCCATTTCTATTTTACTTTGTATATTAAAAATTTCTACCCATGGTTTATAGAAAGGCGGCCTTCCTAGAAAAACTTTCATTTTTAGCAAGTTTAACATATTTTTGTCATATCTTAATGTTAATGAGAGGTTTCTTTCTTCTTTAAATCTTCCTTTTAATACTCTCTCTGCCTTAATTTCATAATTCTCAATTTTAAATCCTTCTTTTAACTTTTTAATAAGATCCTTTTTCAACTCTATTTCTTTATTAATATAAAAAAGAGAAATTTATAAGAATATGTTAGTATTTTTTTTAATTTTAAATATACATTAATATAATGTAATTAATCCGATAATAACCTTTTGTTAACCCCCCGGTTAACAATGAAAAATTTTAATCTTACACAGTTTAAAAAGCATTCTATTATAAAATATTTGGAAATGTAATTCATTTTTCTACACCATAAACCATGGCCTTAAGTATGAGTAGTTTGCCAAATTATTTTTATATAGTTTACTATAGAAAAGTTTATATAGAAGCTCGCTCACATAAGAATCTCGGCAGTTGATTAGATAGGGTGAAAGTATATGTCGATGCCTATTGAAAACATGGGAGTACCTGTTATAATATTAAAAGAAGGTACTGAGAGATCTTATGGTAAGGAAGCTGTTAGGAATAATTTAATGGCAGCAAGAGCTATTTCGGAAATTTTAAAAACGACATATGGTCCTAAAGGAATGGATAAAATGCTTGTAGACAGCCTAGGAGATGTAACAATTACAAACGACGGTGCAACAATATTAGACAAGATGGATTTGCAGCACCCAGCCGGTAAGATGCTTGTCCAAGTTGCTAAGGGTCAAGATGAGGAAGCAGGAGATGGTACTAAAACTTCAGTTATTTTTGCCGGAGAGCTTTTAAAGGAAGCAGAAAACCTTTTAGAGAAAAACATACATCCAACAATAATTATTAACGGTTATAAGCAGGCATTACAGAAGGCAATTGAAGTGTTGGAAAAGATTTCTGAACCAGTTAGCTTAGATGATCAAGAAAAATTGCTATTAGTCGCTAAAACAAGCTTAAACAGTAAAGCAGTATCAGAGGCAAGAGAACACTTTGCAAAAATTGCAGTAGAAGCCGTTAGAGCTATTGCAGAAAAAAGAGGAGATAAGAATTTTGCAGATATAAACAACATACAAATAGTTAAAAAATATGGGGGTAGCTTATTAGATACTCAATTGATTTATGGTATAGTTATTGATAAGGAAGTTGTTCATCCTGACATGCCAAAGCGTGTAAAGAATGCAAAGATAGCTTTATTAGATGCTTCATTGGAAATTGAAAAGCCAGAGTTGGATATGGAAATTAGCCTATCATCCCCTGAATCAATGAAAAAGTTATTAGACAAACAAGAAAAAATGTTATCAGAAAAAGTTGAGAAAATAGCTGTGACCGGAGCTAACGTTGTTATAACACAAAAAGGTATTGACGATGTTGCTCAACACTTCTTAGCAAAGAAAGGTATACTAGCAGCTAGGAGAGTAAAGAGGAGCGATATAGAGAAGCTTGCTAAAGCAACTGGAGCAAGAATAGTTACTAACCTAGACGATTTGAAGTCCGAAGATTTAGGATTTGCAGAAAATGTTGAAGAAAAGAAGATTGGAGATGACAAAATGATATTTGTAGAAGGCGCTAAGAATCCAAAGAGTGTCACAATATTAATACGCGGTGGATTTGAAAGATTAGTTGAGGAAGCCGATAGGGCAATTCACGATGCATTAAGTGCTGTAGCAGATGCAATAGTCGATAATAAAATAGTAGCAGGGGGAGGCGCAGTTGAAGAAGAAATTGCTAAAGAATTAAGAGAATGGTCTAAAGGTGTACCAGGTAAAACACAAATAGCAGTTGAATCATTTATAAAATCATTAGAAGCATTGCCGCAAACAATAGCTTTTAATGCTGGTCACGACCCAATAGATATATTAATGAAATTGAGAAGCGCTCATTCAGATGACTCAAAGAAATGGTATGGGATTGATATAGAAACTGGAAACATAGTAGATATGTGGTCAAAAGGAGTTATAGAACCAATGAGAGTTAAGGCTAATGCGTTAAAAGCAGGAACTGATGCAGCAAGCTTAATATTAAGAATAGATGATATGATTGCAGCTAAGAAGAGTGGAGGAGCCGGCGGAAAGGGTCCGAGCGGTAAATCATCAGAAGAAGAATCCAGTAAAGAATCTAGCAGCGATTAAACCTAATTTTCTAATTCATTTTTTATTTCTGTATTATATTTATTCTTTGGGTTAAAAGAATGATCAGTGGCCATCCAATAGATTTACCTCAAAGAATTATTATTGGGGAAAACGTTTTAGACAATATTGGAGCTCAAGTTTCTGAGCTATTTAATAAGGGAAAGTCTGTTTTAGTTTTTACGGGCCCGAATGTATATAAAAAATATTATAATAAGGTTAAGGAGAGCTTAGAAGATAAAGGTTTTTCAGTATCGTATATGATAACTGATATGCCTACAGTTGAATATGCTAAATCATTGTCTGACGAGGTATCTAAAGATAATTTTGATATACTGTTAGGTTTGGGAGGAGGAAGAAGTATTGATTTAACAAAATACGTTGCAATGAACCTTGATAAGAACTTTATAAGCGTACCTACTGCAGCAAGCCATGATGGTATAACAAGCCCTTTTGTTACTTTAAGAGGCTTTGATAGGTTTCATTCTAAGCCAGCTAAACCACCCAAATTAATATTAATAGATATAAATATTATAATTGATGCTCCAAAAAGGCATAATGCTGCAGGATTTGGTGATTTAATAGGTAAATATACATCTGTATTAGATTGGCGCTTAGCTCATAAACTAAAAGGGGAGTACTATGGTGAATATGCAGCAAGCTTGGCATTAATGAGTGCTAAACATGTTAGCATATACTCAAATGAAATAGGTCTTGGCAATAAAGAAGGGATAAGAGTATTATCGGAAGCATTGGTTAGCAGTGGGGTCGCTATGTGTATTGCAGGAAGCTCCAGACCGGCTAGTGGATCGGAGCACCTTTTTGCTCATGCCTTGGAGATGGTAAGCAAAAATCCACCATTACATGGAGAGGCTGTTGGTGTGGGCACAATAATGATGTCGTACCTATATGGAAAAGACTGGAGAAGAATTAGGAAACTATTAAAGACTGTTGGAGCCCCTACCAATTATAAAGAATTAGGTGTAACGGAAGAAGAAATATTAAAGGCATTGACAAAAGCTGTAAGTATTAGGCCAGAAAGGTACACAATTTTAGGTGAAAGCGGGTTAAATGAAAAAGCTGCAGAAGAACTTGCTAAAAATACCTTTGTTATAGGGTAGCAAGTTTAAAACAGATCTTAATAATTAAACTCTGATTGTATTTTTACAACTGAAAGCCTCGCCCTTTAGGGCAGGGATGAGAGAATAGGTTTATAAAAGACATAACCGTTAACATAAAAGATCTTATGCTTAAGCTAATCACTACACCTTATCTTAGATTAAGGTGATACATAAGCTTAAATAGAGCCGGCTAAAAAATGAAATAAGCAAATAATGCTCCTAGTTAAAAACAGAATAATTAAGAAATTTATTATTGCTCTTTCCTTTTATATTTTTTATTAAAATTTATAAACAAACGTTTATTAATAGAAATATTTTATAAATACAGTTTAGTTTGAACAATGCCCGTATATCATTTTTATCTAACATAAAAATTAAAATGTTTGAAAATCCTGAGATGTTTGGTGAAAATAAATTGATGCCATTTGATAAAGAAAAATCATTAAAGGCTTTCCATGGGACAACTACGGTTGGATTTATAACTAAAGATGCAGTAATCTTGGCTGCAGATAAAAGAGCAACTGCAGGTACTTTAATAGCTAGCAGAACTGTTAAAAAAATAGTTAAGATAACAGATTATGCTGCAATGACTATAGCAGGTCTGGTTGCAGACGCGCAAATGCTTGCAGATTCAATAAGAGAAGAAGCAAGATTGTATGAGACGACTAATAAAAGGAAATTAACAGTTAAGGGCATGGCAACCTTATTAGCTAATGTATTGTTTTCAACAAAATATTATCCGTATTTAGTTCAATTAATAATTGGGGGTTATGATACAGAGCCTAGATTATATAGCTTAGATTACTTTGGAAGCATTACGGAAGAAAAGATGACATCTACAGGCTCAGGCTCTCCTGTTGCATTAGGAGTGCTAGAGAGAGATTATAAACAAGATATGAGCATAGAGGAGGCTATGAATTTGGCGGCAAGAGCAGTTAAAGTAGCTATTATGAGAGACTCTGCAACCGGTGATGGTGTGGATGTATTTGCAATAACCTCTAAGGGAATAAGAGAAAGTTTTATACCTCTCCAGCAACTCCTTTCTTAAAAGGATAAGAGAGATTTTAATAAAAAATTTTATTTATCCCGGTGATTTAATTTGGAAGAAGCTAGCCAAGAAAGATTAATATCAGGACAAAAGCTTAGATCTATGATAGTCAGTGAAATTTTGAAGAATGTAAGAGACGCAGAAATATCAAGTATAGACTTTGAAGGTCCTGAAATCGCAATTTATGTTAAAAATCCTCAATGGATTTTAGAGGGAGAAGAAAAGATAAGAGAACTAGCAAAGCAATTAAGGAAAAGGATGGTTATAAGGACTGATCCTAAAGCCAGAAAAACAAGAGAAGCTACAATTCAATATATTATGGAGAATACGCCTGAAGAGGCAGGTATCACACCAAGTGATATACAATTCGATGAAGTATTAGGAGAAGTTAGAGTGTTTGCCGATAAACCGGGTAAGCTTCTTGGGAAAGGTAAACCTTTTAGAAACCAGGTATTGGCAAATACTGGTTGGAGATTGGAAGTTCAAAGAAAATCCCCATTGGTCAGTAAAACCCTTGCTTCAGTTTTAGAATTATATATAAGGGCTTCATCTGAAAGAAGGAAGGCTTTAAGAGAAATAGGGGAAAGAATTTATAGGGAAATGATAGTAGGTCCAAAAAATATAAGAGTTATAGGTCTAGGCAGTTTTGGGGAAGTAGGTAGATCATCTATATTACTTGATACCGGTGAAAGCAAAATACTTTTGGATGCAGGCTTTGCTCAGAGTGGATATTCAACAGATGCTTACCCTTACTTTGATGCACCTGAATTTAGATTAGAAGATTTGGATGCAATAGTTATATCTCATGCTCATATGGATCATATGGGTTTACTTCCGATTTTATACAAATACGGATATCGTGGGCCTTCGTATATGACCCCTCCTACAAGGGACATAACTGTTTTAATGCTAAAAGATTTTATAGATCTGTTTGTGAAAGAAGGGAAAGAGCCTCCATTTACTATGAAAGACATAAATACTATGTTAACAAGAACTATTACAGTTAATTATAATGTTGTAACGGATCTATCGCCTGATGCTAAGCTGACATTTTCTGATGCAGGCCATATTTTGGGCTCTGCATTGACCCATATTCATATTGGACAAGGTCTTTTTAACATACTTTACACAGGTGATATAAAATATTATAAGGCTAAAGAAGAATTAAATACAACAAGACTACAACCACCAGCAAATACAGAATTCCATAGGGTAGAAGCTTTAATTATGGAAACGACTTACGGGGCTACTGAAACTGCTACTAGAGAAGAGGCTGAAACACAGTTATTTGAATTAATTAAAAAAGTTTATGATAGAAAAGGAAAAATTTTAATTCCAGTGATGGCTGTAGGTAGAGCGCAAGACATGATGGTTTTAATTAATAAAGCATCTCAGGACAAAAAAATACCAGAGATGCCGATATATATTGATGGTTTAATATATGAAGTTACAGCCATTTATACTTCTTACCCAGAATTACTAGCTAAACCTATAAGGGATGAAATACTGCATAATGATAATAATCCATTTATAGGGCCTAATATGGTATTTGTTAACGATTCTAGTAAAAGAGATGAAGCTATATTTAGCCAAGGGCCTGCCATAATAATTTCAACAAGTGGCATGATGACAGGTGGACCTATTTTGGAGTACTTTAAAAACTTGGCTGATAATCAGAACAATGCTCTAGTATTTGTTAGCTATCAGGCCTCGGGGACTCTTGGAAGGAAAATTGTAGAAGGTGAAAAGGAAATACAAATGATGGATGGGAATCAATTGAAGACTATTAAGGTAAATTTAGAAGTGCAAAGAATAGAAGGATTTTCTGGACATGCTAACAGAAGTGAGCTTCAAGGATTTCTAAGAGGTCTAACCCCTAAGCCAAGGGTTATAATTTTAAATCATGGAGAGCCAAGTCAAACAATATCGTTCGGAATTTTAATTAAACAAAAATGGGACAAGCTGGGATTTGAGTCAATGCCAGAAGTAGTATATCCGGAAAACTTAGAAGCTGTTAGAGTATTCCCTAGAAACATAAAACTTCATTCTATGCTAAACTATTTGCAAACAGGGGGCTGAATATTAAGATATTATTCAACATTTAATTTTCAGCATATTATGCAAAAATTAATAAAAGGAATTTTCGCAAAAGCTATTTAATAATTTTGTAAATATAAATCTTTTTATGATAAAGAAATTATTACATTAAATATTCATATTAGTTTATTAGCCTTGATTAACTAGCTTTTTAAGTTCTGTTAATGCCAAATCGGCATGTTTTTCTGCAGGCCTTATATTTTGAAAAACTCTAACAATGATTCCATTAGGATCGATTATATATGTGGTTCTTTCCGCAGTTAGGATTGAAAAGTATTTCTTTTTAACATCATATAAATTTATGACTTCTCCGTTGCTATCGCTAAGCAATTTAAATTTAAAGCCATATCTTTCTGCAAATTTCTTAATTTTTTCAACGCTATCCGAAGAAACTCCTAAAACCTCTGCATTTAGCTTTTTAATATCGTCTAACAATTCATTAAATCTTAATCCTTCCCTTGTACAGCCTGGTGTCATCGCCTTAGGATAAAAATATAAAATAACAAACTTTCCTTTAAAATCCGATAGCTTAACCTTTTCGCCATCATTTGCTGTTAGCTCAAAATCAGGAGCTTTTTCTCCAACTTTTAATGCCATAAATTTTCACCTGCTATATATTTCTAAATAGAAATATAATTTTGGGGATTTTAAATGTAGATATAAATAACAAAATAGTTCCTAGATTTTGGTAGTGTTATAAAAATTTTAAATTAGCTTTTCATATATTGCTTTTAAACTTTTATCTTAGCATAAATGGTTAGGGATAAACAATATGTCAGAAACAACATTAGAAAACATGCAACCTAACGTTAACATTGGTATTGTAGGTCATGTAGATCATGGTAAGACAACCCTTGTTCAGGCTTTAACAGGAACGTGGACTATGAGGCATAGTGAAGAAATCAAAAGAGGAATGACAATAAAATTAGGATTTGCGGACGGAGAAGTATGGGAATGTGTAGAATGTGGATATCCGGAAAAGTACTCTCCAGAGCCAGTTTGTGAGTGCTCCCCTGGCTCAAAACCAAAGCTGGTCAGGAGAATATCATATGTTGATGCCCCCGGTCATGAAATATTGATGGCTACGATGCTATCAGGTGCAGCATTAATGGATGGGGCTCTATTAGTTATAGCTGCAAACGAAAATACCCCTCAACCACAAACGTTGGAGCATTTTTTGGCACTTGACATTTTAGGTATAAGAAATCTCGTAGTAGTTCAGAACAAGATTGATGTAGTATCTCCAGAGAGGGCTAAGGAAAGCTATAATGAAATTAAAAAGTTTTTACATAATACATGGGCAGAAAATGCACCAATAATTCCCGTAAGCTCTCTTAAGAGAGTTAATATTGACGCATTGCTAGCTGCTATAGAAAAATATATACCAACTCCAAAAAGAGATGAGAATAGTAATCCGTTAATGTTTGTAGTAAGGAGCTTTGATGTTAATAGGCCCGGCACAAAGCCAGAAGATTTGGTAGGAGGTATAATTGGAGGTTCAATAATACAAGGAAAATTTAAGATAGGAGACGAGATAGAAATAGGCCCAGGTTTGCAGTCTGGAAATGCAGAAAAATATGAGCCTATAACGACTGAAATTACAAGCTTAAGATTTGGAAAATATGAAGTAGAAGAAGCCAAACCTGGTGGTTTAGTTGCTATAGGTACAAAGCTTGATCCTACTTTAACTAAATCAGATAATCTGGTTGGCAATATAGTAGGGAAACCTGGTTTATTGCCTCCAGCAATTAATGATTTAGAGTTTGAGTATCATTTGTTTAAGAATGTTGTTGGATCAAAAGAAGAAATCAAAGTTGATCCTTTAACTAAAAATGAAGTCTTAATGTTAGCTGTTGGTGCAAGTCTAACTATAGGAACAGTTAGTTCTTTTAATAAAGAAGTAGTTTCAGTTAAATTAAAAAGGCCTGTTATAGCTTGGAAAGGGTTAAGGGTTGCAGTTAGTAGAAGGATAGCCGGAAGGTGGAGATTAATAGGTTGGGGGCTAGTAAACAAGTGAACCCCAAGGTAATATTGGATTCTAACATTATAATTATGCTCGGTCAAGGGGTCATTACTTTATCTATGTTCTATGATATATTGGAGCAGAAAGTTGAATTAATTACAACAACTAGTGTAATAGAGGAACTTAAAAAAATAGCTAGTCTTAATAAAGACAAAAAAATATATAAGGAAATTAATTTTGGGCTTAACTTAATTAATGTTAATAAGGTTCCTATAATCGATACTACAGAAATTGATGCAGATGACTCTATTTTCCGCGCTTCGCTGGAATTAAAAAATAGAGGAGAGATAGTTTATGTTGCTACAAATGATAAAGAACTCAGGAGTAGGTTAAGAATCATCGGGATACCTACTATATACTATAGAGACTCAAAATCAATGCTTGAAATAGAATGGAGAATATCTTAGTTGTTCTTAAAATTATTTGATTAAATTATTTTGGTTTCTTTCTAAAGGATGAGGAATTCAATATTTATAAATAGAGGGACGAGATATTTTTATATTTTCTAAATTGTCATAGGTAAGAGGGAGCCGCCGTAGCTCAGCGGGAGAGCGCCCGGCTGAAGACCGGGCGGTCCGGGGTTCAAATCCCCGCGGCGGCAAATTCTGGTGAAATATAATGAGTCTTGCTTTAATATTAGCTGGTGGATACGGTAAGAGGCTAAGACCTCTAACTTTAGATAAACCCAAACCATTGGTTACAATTAATGATAAGCCTGTAATAGTTTACCAATTGGAATGGTTAAAGCACTATGGTATAGATGAAGTAGCCCTTTTAGTAGGATATCATAAAGAGAAACTCATTGAAGAACTAGGTAGTGGTTATAGATATGGAGTGTCGATTTCTTATGTGGTTGAAGACGAACCTTTGGGGACTGGAGGTGCACTAAAAAAGGCCAGTCATATATATAAAAATTACGAAAAGTTTTTAGTTACTAATGGGGATATCATTACTAACATTAACCCGAATATATTATTGTCTTCTTTAAAAGAAAACGTTATAGCAGCTATGGCAGTTGTTCCGTTAAGAAGCCCCTATGGTGTATTAGATATAGATAATAATGGATTCGTTAAAGGGTTTAAAGAAAAGCCCATACTTTACGATTATTGGATTAATGCAGGTATTTATGCTTTCAAACCGGAAATAATAGAATATTTACCAAATAAGGGAGATATAGAGATGACAACTTTCCCCAAGCTTTCTTCTGAAGGTAAGATGGTTGCAGTAAAATTTGAAATACCTAAATATTATTGGAGAAGTATAGATACTCACAAGGATTTAGATGAAGTATCGGATGAAATAAATCGCATGGGCAGTTTATTTAAATAGTAAAGCTAACTTTAAGAATTGAAATTTTTAAATTTGATCTCCATATTCTCCCATTTGATCTAAGACTAGCTCATAATAATCTTCTTTTGCTTGTTCCAGTTCTTCTTTATTTTCTTCGCTGTCAACATTTTGCTCTTGTCCAATAGTCTTTGTTGTTAGTACTTTTTCTTTTTCTGTTGTTTTTGATACTGTCTTGTATTCATTTACGGTATTTGATGGAGCTTCCATTTCGTAACCGCATTTTGTGCATCTTAATATCGTCTTCCCATTCTTTTTTATTGGTATCATCACTCCTCCACACTTAGGACAAAACATCATATCCTACACACCAGTTCTCTCTGTTGCCCTATCTTCTTTATCTGGCAGAGTTTATAATGATTTCCTTCAATCTAAATAAACTATAATTTGTATTAAAAGTTTATTATGTTTAATAATTTCTTCGCTAATTAAAAATTATTTTAAATAATATAAGTTATATAGTTTATCTATATTATAGAGAGTGAAAATGGGGATGAGTTTCTTTTCTTACCAATAATATCTATCTTTGTTCCACATTTGGGGCACTTATTGTCTTCTGTTAGTCTCCATGCTGTTATATAAAAGCCGTATCTTTCTATTAGAGGATATCCACACTTTGGGCAATAAGTATGTTCTAGTTCATGTCCTGGTACGTTACCTATGTAAACATATTTTAAACCTTCGTTTTTTGCGATTTTTGCAAGCTTTTCTAATGTTTTTACTGGAGTATCTTCGCTGTCAAGCATTTTATAATCTGGGTGAAATCTTAGGAGATGGAAAGGTACGTTATCTCCCAGGTTATCTACTATCCATTTTGAAACCCTTTTTATATCTTCCTCTTTATCTCCGACTTTAGGCACAACAAGGTTAGTTATTTCTATCCAAATTTTCTTTTCTTTCATTGCTTTTAAAGTTTCGAATATTGGCTCAGGATCTGGTACTCCCATATATTTTCTATAAAACTCCTTATTTCCTCCACCCTTAAAATCAACTGTTGCTGCATCAAAAAAGTTTCCTATTTCATCAACAGCTTCTGGAGTCATATAGCCGTTTGTTACCATGGTATTAAATAGGTTATTTTTCTTGGCTAAAACAGCTGTGTCGTACATGAATTCATACATTATAGTTGGTTCATTATATGTATAGGAAATTCCATCCGCTTTAACTTTTATGGCGTCGTCTATTATTTCTTGTGGTGTCTTTTTTTCTCCGTAAAGCCCTTTTTCAAGCCTACTTTGGCTAATTTCCCAGTTTTGGCAAAAAGAGCAGAAGAAGTCACAACCAACTGTTGATATGCTTAATACAGAACTGCCAGGATTAAAATGCATTAGGGGCTTCTTTTCTATAGGATCAACATTTTCAGCTGTTAGCAAACCGTATACCATGGTGTATAGTTTTCCATCTATATTCTTTCTAACTCCGCAAACTCCCCATGCGTTAGGTGCTATTAAGCACCTTCTATGACATAAATTACACTTTACCCATTTTTCCCTTTCCTTAATAGGGGTCCAAAACTTAGCTAATCTTATATGATTTTTTAATATATTTGGATCGCTCTCGGATCGTACCATAAAGTATCACCCCCACTTATTTTAATTAGTTTTTGATTCGATCTTTTCGATATGATTTTTTTAAATGGTAACTCTTTATTACAGTTCCAACAACGACTATTGTTTAGTTCCAACGTAAGTAGCACTCCATCCTCTCTATACGCTACCGGTTTATTACAATTGGAACAGTAAGTTATATATTCACCATACAAATTAACATGTATGTATACATAAGGATTGAGTTCTCTAATTTCTTTATATAACTCTTTAACGGGTCCTCCTCCTTTATTGTCTAATAAATAAATATGTATTGGTATCTCTTTTTCTCCAGCTATTTTAGCAAATGGGAAAAACTTTTCGATAAGGGGCTCTCTATAATAAAGCTGTAACTCTAACCAAGGGTATGAAGCTTCATAGTTCTTTAGGAAATTTATAGTCTTTAGATTGTTATATTCTATAAAGTGATCGTAAACTATAAAATCAGCTTTATATATATTAGCTGGTTCAAAAATTCTAACCCCAATAGGCAAATTCAATTTTTCTCTTAGAGTATCTATAAATTCGTTGTTAATTATTTCTTGTGCACCAAATCCTTCAAATATTATTCCATCAGCATTCCATGTTCTAACCAATTTTTCTATATCGATTAAATGAAGTTCTTTTAATGTATATAAATTGGGGTTATAAATTTGGCAAATTTCATAATCTTTACATTCTAGGCTTTTATTTTCTGAGGGCAAGACGAGGCGCAGTAAAGTCCCTCCAGATAAATAATGATATAATGATATGTTTTCTGCTGTGCTTATCCCGATAGTTGAAATAGGTAGTTTCAGTTGAATTTTATTCTCAGACATTTCTTTTCTCCTATAAAATTATGTGATACGAAAACCTTTAGTTTTAAATCAAAATTTAGTCCTCTATTTTCTTTAAAAATTTAATAACATTATTTTCTATATTATATTTTTTAGACAGCAAAATTATTTGTTCTCTTACATTATTTTTAATCTCTCTTACATTATAGCCTTCTTTTTCATATTTTAATGAAATTAAATATGTAGATAATAAATCAGAAATCTTGGCTATTATTCCTTCTAATGTATTACCTGATTCATATAATGTATAAAGTTGCTTTATGTCTTTATTCACATCAATTTTTTCTATTGCTTCTTTTTCGGTCTTGGATTTATCGACGCTTGCGGTTTTACTTATGTCTCCAATAATAGATTCTCCAATATCATGAATTAAAGCTATTGATGCTGCTTTATATTTATCTACGTTTTCCAAACTTGATGAAATCTCAAGTGCTATTAATGCAGATGCAAAAAGATGTTGAGAAACAGTTTCTGCCTTACATGGTTCTACTCCTTTAATCATCCATCCACTCCTAGCTATGCTGTTAAGTGAATATATTAATTCATTTATTTTTACCATTTTCTACATCCCCCATAGATCCTGCTGTAAAGGCGAGGGATTAAGTATAAAGAGCAGAAATGATAATATAAACTTAATATGTATTATCAGAAAGCAAATGTGTTGCTTTAATGCGAGTATTTTATCTGCATAATGAGCCTGATTGGATTAAGTATCAATTAAAATAGTCAATAAAGATGCATAGTAGATAAGCAAACACCTAAGTAAAACGAATTTTATTGTAAAATTATTAAAAATACCAAAGCCCTATCGATTATGATTTTAGTTAATACCTATATAGCTAAGGTGTTTTTTCCAGATACAGGGCAGGTCTTCCTGGAAGAGCCAGATCACTTCTCGGTAGTTTTGAGTTTTCTTCAAATTCAATTATAATTTCTTTCTTGAGTTCTTTGCTTAAGAATTCTTTCGACTCTTGTATAGATTTTATCTCTAAGTCCCTGGGGATATAATTCTCTATCAGCTCTGGGTATTTAAAAATCATATTAACAACTTTAGCAACTTTGCTTTTTTCTATCTTTAAGTCATTTTCTAATAGCTTTTGTTTTAATTCGTTCATTGATTTATTGCTTTTATTCAATTCTTTTGCTAAATCAAATAGATCATATTTCCACGGAGAGGCTATAATAATGTAAACTTTGTTAGTTTGTCCTATTAGATCGATTAGCTCTTTTGCATCCTTAATTATTCTTTCTATTAATTCCTCAGCCTTTTCATATTTTTTATTAATTTTATCCTCGTCAAATGAAGGCCATTGATGAATAGAAATCAGATCTTCATGACCCATTATGTGCCACGCTTCTTCAGCTATATGCGGTACTATTGGTGCTATCATTAATGTCACACTTTCTAAATATTCATTTATAACTTGTTTGTTCGGTGTATTAGCTCTGGTTAGATACCATTTGAATTTATTTTTAAGATAATAATATGATTTAACTAAAGCGCTCTTGAATTTTGTTTGTTCCATATCTTCGGTAACTTCTTTTATTGTACTATTAATTACGCTTTCAAACCAATCATCTAAGCTAAGCCTATAATCTCTACCTTTATTGTAATTATTTTTAACTAATTCTAACCATGAGTTCAGTTCATCTACAGCATTATCAACTATAGACATTTCAAAGTTAGCATCATCATATCCTGGATCGGCACCTGCCATTACCTCAGACCATCTTGTTACATCAGCTCCCCATTTGTTTAATGCATCCCTTAATAGCAGAAAGTTCCCTTGATTTTTTGACATCTTTTTTCCATTTAATAATACCCACCCATTTATCCCAATTCCTTTAGGCCATTTGCTTTTATCAAAAATTGCTGCATGGTGATATATGAAGAACAATAAATGATTCTGCATAAGGTCTTTCCCACTAATTCTAAGATCAACAGGATACCAATATAGAAATTCTTGTCTCATTTTTTCTATCAGATCTTTATCTATTTGTGTTTTTTTGGATAATTCCTCTACATTACCTATTCCTAAAAAAATGTAATCGAAGAGTTCAGGAATTAATTTTGAAGGTTCTATTTTGTTTTGAATATAATGCGCTATGGTATAATAAGCCATATATATAGTCGAATCGCTGAGGCTCTCTATAACCCATGAATTATCCCAAGGTAACGGAGTACCTAATTCGTTCATATGTGTAAAAGCCCAGTCGTTAAGCCAATCTACAAGCCTAAGAAAATCTTCTCTTGCAGAGTCTGGATAGAAATTCATATTTACTACCAGTTCCTTAGACTTACTTTTCCAATTTTGATCGCTATAAAGTAAAAACCATTGATTTTCAACGAATTTTACATGAGTCCTTGCTCCACATCTGCAATAAACCTTCGATGGTAATGTATAAACTTTTAATGCCTTTTTCTCATTTTTTAGGTGTTCAATTATTTTTTCTCTAGCCTCATTAACCCTAACGTTAGAATATTCACCAACATTGTACATTATTCCGTTATAAAATTCTTTGGCGTATAGTTCTTTTGTTGCTTTTTCTAAAAGTTCTACATCATTTTGGCTTTTTATGTTTAGCTTCCTTGTTATTTCCTTTGCCGGTATGTCTTTAAAGTCGGAGCTCTTTATTATGACTAAAGGGTTTAATTTCTTTATTTCTTCTTCATTTAATCCGAATTCTTGTATAATTTCTTTATTTCTTTTCAGATCCTCGAGGGCTATATAATCATAAGGCGCATGCGCAGGGACACTCATAACAATTCCAGTGCCTTCATCATAAATAACGAAGTTTGCTGGAAGTATAGGTAATCTATTATTATTTATTGGATTTAATACGTATTTGCCTATTAATTCCCTTGCTCTTATTTTTCCTAATATCTTGACTTCATGTTTTTGATCTGAAAGCTCATCCAACATATAATCATTTATAATCCATTTTTCTCCATCAATTTCTGCAATATTATAAACTGAATCCTTGTTTATCCATATATTTGTAACTCCAAAAATCGTCTCAGGTCTATAAGTTAAAGTAGGAATTATAAGATCGTCTTCTTCTAACTTAAATTTAATTATTGTAGCATCAACAGGACCTATACCTGCATATTCGTCTGGCCTGTCATGATCACCAACAGCCTTCTTTTCTTTAGGGCACCAAACAACCGGATGGCTACCTTTAGCTATGTACTTTAGGTCTCTTAGCTTATAATATTGCCATTCAACAAATTTGCTAAAATAAGGATTTAGGCTTGTTGTATAAAATTTTCTTCTCCAATCAATACTTAATCCATATCTCCTTAAATCTTTTTCCCATTCACTTGTAAAGTAAAATACCCAATAAGTAGGATCTTCAAAATTATTGATAACGTTTTCTGGCACTCCCATTTCCTTTAGTTCTTTTATTTTTTTCTGATCTTTTTCTTTAATTCTTTTTGCAGATGCTACTATAGGACCCCCTGTTGCATGCCATCCTTGAGGGAATAATACATTATATCCTTTCATCCTTTTATATCTGGCCATTATATCTACTCTAAGTATGGTAAAAGCGCCTCCTAAATGAGGGAGCCCATTCATATAGGGAAATGGAAATGTAATGAAAAACTTCTTTTTTTCATTGGGGTTCGCTTCAAATATTTTATTTTCTTCCCATAATTTTTGCCACTTTGTTTCGATTTGTTTAAAACTATCAATAATTTCATCTCTTTTCTCTTGCATATCTTTTCCACTCAATGATTTCTAAAGTCTATAATTCAGGCTAAAAATTTTTATAATTTAAAATAAGAAGATTAAATTAAACATTAAACATATTAAATTTAGATGCGATAATTATTGCGGTGAATTATGGTGTCGGAAGGAGAAAAGAACGTAGTAAACAAAGAATTTAAGGGAGAAGCAAGGGTTGGGAGAGTAATGAAAAATTTTGCTTCTATATCGCTTAAACCTGAAGATTTATCGAGTCCAGTTGCATTCCAAATGGCTATATCTAGGCTCTACGAATCTCTCATGAAAGTTTTCGAATCAGGAGGCCCTGAAACAACATATATTGCCGAAGTAAAAATAACCGACGATACAGGGAATCAAGTATCTATAGCAATAGACTTAGGAAATTCAATACCACCATTCTCTTCAGATAAGGTTAAAGCTGATGTAAAGGTTACATTGTACGAAGATTAGCTAATTTTGGCCCCTCGAGTGCTTTAAGAGAATATTTAATTTATATTAAATTTTACTATTTAATAAATATGAGCGATGAAAACATTTAAAACTAGCAAACAATGATTTTTAGAAGGAGTAAAAGGGTGTAAAAAATGCCAGCTGAAGAAAGACCACCATTAAGGGTAGTGATTTCGGATCCAAGAGCAGGTAATAAGACCATAGACGTTAAGGTGAAAGGTATTGATGATGAAGAACTTAAATTAAATGAAGCTATGAAAAAAACAAAAGAGCAGGAAAGAAAGGAATTACCAAAAGCTAAAGTAAGTAAAAAACTATTTGAAGAACTTAAATTAAATGAGGCCGGAGTTTTAACGTTGACCATTAAAAAAGAGGGAGGAAAGGCAAACGTCTCATTGAAGGCTATTCAATCAGATAATGTACCAGAAAATGAAGTATGGATAAGTGGTGAGCTATTAGGGGAATTAGTAGGAGCAAATGAAGCGGAAGCAAAAGCTTTTAGAGCTAAAGCATGGCAATTAGCAGTTCCAGAGGATATAATGATTAGAATTTCTGGTTTGGAAATTGGGGACGAATTTGATGGAAGCTTACTTGGTTTTGATAACTTAAAGTTTAAAATAAGAGGAGGGAGCGATGCAACAGGCTTTCCAATGCATCCTGGAGTTCCAGGAGCGGTAAGAAAGAAAGTGCTTTTATCAGAACCTCCAGGATTCCACCCAGAGAAAGATGGGGAGAGACGGAAAAAAACTGTTAGAGGGCGTATGATACCAGACCCAAGAGCTGAAAGAAGGAAAACTGCTTTAGCTCAACTTAATGTAGAGATAAGCTATTCATAATTATTTGTTTTTAATATTATATCTTGTTTAAGTTACGATTTAACTTATTAATAGCTAATGAAGAATTGCGATTCCATGAATGGGCCGAAAAGCTTTTGCCATGAAGGGCGAGAGCTACACCACTGGTAAATACTTCTTAACTATGTGGTGTGAATAGCTTATAGAAACAATTTTATAGTTACGAAGATAAAATATGATAAAAAAGAAACGATAAACCTCGCCTTTTAAGGCTAGGTAAAGTTTTTAAATGCTGGAAGCATTAAAAACAATGTGACGTTAGATGTCTTTATCTGGCCAACTCTTGTTGTATTATAATTGGTGTGTATAAATTGACTATGAAAGCAAAAATAACAAGAAATGGAAGGCTAGCATATATTGAAACAGAAACAGGTCAAAAAGCAGTTGTGCCTTGGGAAAACATATGTAATATTATTAAAAGGTTTGGGCTCATAGCTGAAGTCATAGGCAATGAAAAGTTAGACTGCATTAATGACTCTGTTAAAGAAGGAGAGGTAGAGCTTGATGTTGAGCCAGAGGGATATGACGAAGAAGAAAGCTGAGGCGATTATATCGATTTTAAAACAAAAAGGGGTAAAAGCTTCATCTTTGGAAGAAAAAGAAGCCTGTTTTAACTCTATTTTAGATTATAGTGGAAATATTTTTGGTCTGTTCTTCTATCCTTCAAAACATGATAACTACATTATATTAAAGATTACAAAGATTATAGGTGATTGCGAAGAAATTTTGTATGCTACTAATGGATTATTTATTATAGATTCAGATGAGTTTAAAATAGTTGAAAAAATATTTGAAAAATTTGATTATATTATTAATGTAAATTTTGGGTCTGTTTGAAAGGGTAGAAACCTTTCCTTTCAAGGTAAATTAAAAGATTAAACTTTACATTTTTGAATAATAAATAACGAATATCTATCTGACCTCCTCCCGCTCTAAAGGGCGAGGCTTTCAGCTGTAAACTACCCTAATTCCTTTTACATAAAGAGTTTCATGTTTTTGTAAAATGAGCATTTTTATATTAAACCCTTAAAAGTTTCTATGAATTGGGGGATAATAAAATGAGTGAAATCCAATCACAGGGATCCCAAATTAAAAAATTAAGACAGCCAATAGTAGTTGTGTTAGGTCATGTAGATCACGGAAAAACATCATTGTTAGATAAGATTAGGAGTACTGCCATAGCAGCAAGAGAAGCGGGTGGAATAACGCAACACATTGGAGCAAGTATAGTACCTTCTGATGTAATTGAAAAAATAGCTGAACCCCTTAAAAAAATAGTTCCCATTAAACTTACTATACCTGGATTATTGTTTATAGATACGCCTGGGCATGAATTGTTTTCAAATTTAAGGAAGAGAGGAGGAAGTATAGCTGATTTTGCTATATTGGTTATAGATATTACAAAAGGTCTTCAAGACCAAACGTTTGAAGCTATAGACTTATTAAAGTCAAGAAAGGTCCCTTTTTTGGTAGCCGCAAATAAAATAGATAAAGTTTCTGGATGGGAAAGTTTTTCAGATCAACCCTTCGCTATTTCTTTTCAAAAACAATCTTCCAAAGCAAAGGAGGAACTAGAAAAAATAATTTACGGGACAATTGTAATAAAGCTTTCTGAATTAGGATTTCAATCAGATTTATATACAAAAATTAGGGATTTCACAAAGACAATAGCCATAGTACCTTTGTCAGCTAAAACTGGAGAAGGTGTTCCAGACTTATTAGCGGTATTAGCTGGTCTTACACAACAATATTTAAAGAATAAGCTCGTCTTTGCTGAAGGACCAGCTAAGGGGTCTATACTAGAGGTTAAAGAAGTAGAAGGATTAGGTACGGTATTAGATGCCATAATTTATGATGGCGTAATAAGGGTAGGAGATATAATAGTTCTTAATGGAAAAAATGGACCTATAATAACAACTGTAAGGTCACTATTAATGCCATCACCTTTAAGTGATATGAGAGCCAAGGGAACTAAATTTGTTAATGTTCATGAAGTCTATGCTGCAGCTGGTGTAAGAATAGCGGCAGCAAACCTTGAATATGCATTGGCTGGGTCTTCAATCCATGTGGCAAGTAATTATGAAGAAGCGGAAAAAATTAGTAAAGTTTTACAAAATGAAGTTAAAGAGCTTATTTTTAAAGCAGAAAATAATGGAATTATAATTAAAGCTGATACTTTAGGAACACTTGAAGCTTTAATTGAAGCTTTTAAAAGAATGAATATACCTATAAGAGTTGCCGATATTGGTAACGTCAATAAATCAGATGTATTAGAGGCTTCTTTAACATCTAAAAAAGATAGATCTTTAGGTGTAATAATTGCTTTTAATGTAAAAATATTACCTGAAGCAGAGACGGAATTATTACATAATAATGTTAAAGTTTTTCAAAACAACATTATCTACCATATAATAGAAGAATATAATGAATGGAGGGAGAAACTAAAAGAAGAAGAGATACAAAAAGAACTAAATTCTTTGATAAGGCCTGGAAAATTTAAAATATTACCTGGTTATGTATTTAGAAGGAGCGATCCTGCTATTGTAGGGGTTGAAGTAAATGGAGGGGTTATAAAGCCGGGATACCCATTAATTAATGATAAAGGGAAAGATCTCGGTAGAATTATGGCTATAAAGGATAAAGATAAAAGCTTAGAATTTGCTAAGGTAGGATCTACAGTTGCAGTTTCTATAGAGGGTAAGATATTAATAGGTAGGCACGCCAATGAGGGTGACGTAATATATACTGATGTTCCTCAAGAACATGCAATGAAATTAATTACCCAGTTCAGAAACTATATAAGCGATGATGAATTATTAACTTTAAAAGAAATTGCTGAAATTAAGAAGAATTCGGGTTTTAAGGAATATAATATAGTACTTTCTAAGATTAAGGAAATATTGGATAAAAAATCTAATAGGTAATTATTTCTTCATCCTTAAACAAAACTTTGTATTCTCTTTCAAAGCTTTCTTGAGAATCGCTGGCATGGACTACATTATCCTGTATGGATAATGCGAAGTCCCCCCTTATAGTCCCCGGTTGAGCTTTTCTACCATCAGTGCTACCTATCATTAACCTTACTACCGATATTGCTGAGTCACCTTCTAGTATAATTGCAACAATTGGTCCACTTGTTATAAACTCTACAAGATCTTTGAAAAAGCTTTTATCTTTGTGAACAGAATAAAATTCCTCCCCTTTACTTTTATCAAGTTTTATCATTTTTAATGCTAAAATCTTTAACCCTTTTCTTTCGAACCTCGATATAACTTCCCCTATCAAACCTCTTTTAACTCCGTCGGGTTTAACCAATACTAAGGTCTTTTCGGCCATTACAGCTTTCACCGAATTTTAGTTTGTATTAGCGGTTTATAGATTTAAGGGTTAAATAGAAAATAACCTTTTAAAAATAATAATTAAGCAAAACTCTTATCAATTCAATAAAACTAATAAATTCTTTAATATAAGAAAAAAGGGGAGTGGAAATATATGCATAAGAACAGCAGGAGAGGTAAATCACACTCAATAAGACCTTCATCAGTTACAGCTAACTGGA
>OFEH01000089.1_pt1 | contig 35981 bp, 37 predicted proteins | sample 1521031 | NCBI WGS metagenome assembly OFEH01 (sample SAMN05518350, study PRJEB24110) | hypersaline lake metagenome | isolation source: Grendel Spring, Yellowstone National Park, Wyoming, USA | place: USA:Grendel Spring, Yellowstone National Park, Wyoming, USA | collected 2011-11-16
GTCGTGGTGATGGAGGATATCTCCGTTAAGCAACTCATTGGTAAGTCTGGGAGGAGGATGAGGATGAGGCTTCACGACGTGGCGTTTCATGAGCTTAGGAGCATCGTGAAGTACCAGATGGAAAAATACGGGAAGAAGTTCATCCTCGTTGATCCGAGGAATTCCTCGAAGACGTGTGCTAAGTGTGGTTACGTGAAGATGGATTTAACGTTGAGTGATAGGGTTTTCGAGTGTCCCAGGTGTGGTTGGAGGGCTGATAGGGATTATAATTCCGCTCTCAATCACTTGAAGCATGCAGGGTGGGAACCACCCTTAGTGCCCGTGGAGCTCCGCCCACTACCCATAACGATGGGCAAGGCGGGGCGGGGAAGCGGGAAGCCCCATGAGGACGGGAGCAGTTCACGGATAGGGGGCTAATATTTAAAAATGCCTTATGGAAATGAGCATAATGCAGAAAGCAAACGAGGAGCAACAGCCCTTGAGGTTCTTGAATAAAATGTTAAACAAGCAAGTAGTTGTGAAGCTGAAGACTGGAAAAATATTACGAGGTTCCCTTAATTCATTTGATTATTGCATGAATATAGTGGTTAATGATGCTGAGGAGCTCGATTACCGCAGCGATGAAGTTATAGTAAAGTATGGAAAGGTTTTGATAAGGGGAAATCAAGTGCTATATATTTCAGCGAGGGATCTATTGGTGGGATGAAATGAGGAACATAATAGTTTCTCACATAGATAGAAAACCAGTTGAGGAGCAGCCTGTAGAACTTGTTGAGAGAAAGGGCCTAGGTCATCCTGATTATATATCGGACGCCGTTTCCGAAGCCGCTAGTAGGGAATTATCCAAGTATTACTTAAAGGAGTTCGGAACAATTCTACACCATAATTTAGATAAAGTATTGCTAGTTGGGGGTCAAGCCTCACCTAAGTTTGGAGGCGGCGATGTGATACATCCAATATATATCCACGTCGCCGGTCGAGCCACCACAGAGGTAAAGACAAGCAGTGGAACAATTAAAATTCCGATTGGTCCAATAATTCTCTCTGCCTCTAAGAAATTCATTAAAAATAACTTCAGATTCCTTGATCCGGATAAGCATATAGTGGTCAATTACTCTATTGGACCGGGATCCGCCGACTTGGTTGGTGTCTATGAGTTGGGAACACACTCAGCGGTTCCATTAGCGAACGATACATCGATAGGAGTTGGCTTTGCGCCCTTTTCAGTGACGGAGAGGTTAGCGATGGAATCAGAGCGGCTACTTAATTCACGTGAATTCAAGCTAAAGTACCCAGAGGTTGGTGAGGATATTAAGGTAATGGCGTTGAGGCAAGGAAAATCCATTAAGATAACTATAGCTGCTGCCTTCATATCATCACTGGTTAAGGATAAGGATCATTACTTGAGCATTAAGGAGGAGGTAAAGCGGCGAGTAGAGGACTTGGCTTCGAAGATAGCTCCCGGCTTTGATACATCCATCTTCATTAATACCGCAGATAAGCCTGAGAATGGCATTTATTACATAACTGTTACGGGCACATCGGCCGAGCATGGGGATGATGGCATGACGGGGAGAGGCAATAGGGCTAATGGCTTGATCACGCCAATGAGGCCCATGACCATGGAAGCCGCCGCCGGCAAGAATCCGGTTAATCATATTGGCAAGATATATAACGTATTTGCGCCCCTCGTTGCCAACAGGATATATAAGGAGGTGACGGGCATTAAGGAGGTTTATGTTTACTTGCTTAGCCAGATAGGTAAGCCCATTGACCAGCCATTAATTGCCAATGTCGAGGTCATTCCAGAGAAGGAATTGACCAATAATATGAAGCAAGACGCGCAATCAATAATGGATGGGGAGTTAAGTAAGATAACCAGGATAGCCGAGTTAATACTTAATGAGGAGGCAACGCTTTACTAAATGCTTCTCGCGGCTATAATCTTCGTCTCCTATATTCATTAATTATGTCCTCCATAAAGTCATGATTGACCTCGCCCTCCAAATTGCTGCGCATATTATTTAGGGCCTTAATTACGGCGTCCCTAGATATTAACTTGACATCGCCGATGTCCCACACCAATACGTCCTTTAGGGGGATTGGGTTTATTCCCAACTTGAAGAACGTCTTTAATCCACCTATGCTTGCGTCCTCGCTTATTATTATGGTGTTTGCCCCGAGATCAAGTAACCTGGATATATTCATCATTGATAAGTGGTAAAGGGTCGTCATGGGATAGAATCCCCTCCTAAATGCATCTATAACCTCATCCTCGTTTTGAGCCTTAATAGCTATGCCGATGCTGCCTGTAGCTATGTTAATCACATGCTCCTCGAGTTGCCTTAATTTATTGGTTAAATCCATGTTTTTACTTATCTCAGCCGCCAAGTCTTGCTCTAAGTAAGTAATTCTAGTTCTAAGCGTGGAGTCGCCGCTGGGGCTTCTAATTATGGCTCTTTCCAATTCCTCCTTTAATTCCTTGTTTTCCCTCCGTAGTCTCTCCACCTCTTTCTCCAGTGCCTCTATGTACTCTAGGTGATTATCGACCTTATCTTCCTGCTTATCCTTTATAACTATGACCTTTACATTATTATTGGTTTGCTCCTTCTTCAGCGCCTCATTAAGGGCTTGATTTATGGGGATGCCCTTTATCACTAGTTCCTTAACGTGATCCAGAGATAATCCTATGGCCCTCCTCTTTACCTCATCTTCGACTTTATCCAACTTTGGCTTCACGCTCATGTATGCTTTATATGCAGCCGCCAATGCGTCTCGTTGATGAGGAGTGGATACCTTGATTCCATGTTGCCTCGCCAGGTTAGTGGCTATATCCGTCTTTTCATCAATGGATAAATCATTCTCTGGGTAATAAAGAATGGAATTAACCATTGCGGCCAGCTTCTTAACGTACTCCGAGGGCTTACTGACGTCGGTAGCTATTATTATGGGCGATCCATATCTATATACCATCCTCAATAATGCGCTTCTACTTAGGTTTCTCCCGCTATATAGCCGCAATATGTTTCCTCTCAAGTCCATGATGGCGACTCCGGCGACTATGCCTGGATCAACGCCAATGATTAGTTTCCTATCGTGGCTAGGCACCGTTGCTCCCTCAAACCTAAAGGAGTCTAATAGGGCCGACTCTATCCTTACCTCAACATCCAATCCCTTATAGGGCTTCACTATTCTTCTCACAACTGATTTCTCGGCATACACTACGAAAACCGATGATCTGATTCCCTCGCGTTCCCTATAGAATAAATCATAATCTAGGCCCCCCTTATCCAGCGCTTCCTTTATGACTTCCGTTAAGCTCTTAATCCGTAGCGAAACATTTCTTTCATATCTATTCCTGCTTTGTCCGCCCGGCGTCGTCGATATCTTAGCTTTAACTATTATGTGGGTCTCATCCTCATATAATTTAATAGCTGTGCCGACTCCCATGATTAATAATCGAGCCGCTGCCTCGGCTGTCTGAAGCGGCGATAATTTTGATACATTTATTCCCAAGTGCTCCTTAACTAGGTGCTCCATGGACTTCTCAGAGCCATCGCTGAGCCTCGTGACTTGAATTATGGATACATCAAATGGTAATGCGGCCATTTTCCGTATTAAGTGGGGAGCCATCTCTAATAATTCCCTTACATTATCTATGGCTAGCCTCTTTATACGATACTTCCGCATTACTCTATATAGGCCCCACTCATCCGCTGTGCCGCTCTCTATGAGGCCTTTATCGCTTGCAACAACGTACGCGAACTCGCCCCCATTTATGTCAATGCCCATCACCAGAGAGTCGGCCACATGTTAACTATGTATAGAGGTTAAAAACGCTTTGTTGATAGAGTGACCCTCGTAAAGAGAGTATACTGAATCTCAAGCGATCTAAAGGGTTGGGGAGAAGGTCGACTAAGTCCAGTGTGAATTGAATAAAAATAGAGTCCAACTTCCAAAAGATAGCTTTGAGGCAAGTTAAGATGAACATAGCCGGAGCAATTATTACTGGAGCCCGATTAATTAAAAATATGCAACCAGATAGGAGAGTGCCAGCTCGCTTATTGCTCATGCCATTTCGAGGATTAATGGAGAAATCCGCTTCCTCATTTATCAGGGATTATATTAAAGAGGAAGATAATGTATTGGATTTGGGCAGTGGTCCTGGCTTCTTCACCGTTAAAATAGCTAAGAAAGTTGGTCCTCAGGGCAGGGTTTATGCAGTTGATGCTGATGAGAATTCCATAGACATTCTTTTGAGGAGAATTAAGGAATTATCGTTATCCAACGTAACTCCCATTATTGCCTCTGCCGATGACTTATCCTTCATCAGTGATGAGGCAATTGATGTGGTTTTCTCTAATAAGACGCTATGTTGCATTAGGGATCACTTAAGGTCAATTAATGAGATCATTAGGGTCATGAAAAAAGATGGTATTGCATACATGAGCGTATCCCGGCCGGCTTTGGACCCCCTCTCTGTGGATTCAGGGGAATGGTCTCTCTTGTTATCTAAGTTTCAAGTAATTAGGAAGGGGTCTTCATTAACCAGCAGATGGGCAATAGTTAAGAAGCTAAACTAATGGCGTAATTCTTAGTATCCTACGAAAAGCATTAATTTGCCTAAAGGCTATAACGAAATATGAACAATGAAAAGCTCAGGATTAAGTATGAGGAGTGGAAGAGGGAGTTTCTGATTCCATTGCTGAATAAGATGCCGGAGCAGCGAAAATTCGAGACGTTATATGGAACTAAGATAAGGAATCTATACACGCCGTTGGATTGGAGCGGGGATTACTTGATGGAGCTTGGATTTCCCGGCCAGCATCCATATACGAGGGGCATTTACCCTAATATGTATAGACATAGATTATGGACATTCAGGCAGTACTCCGGCTTCGGGAGTCCCGAGGACACTAATGCTAGGTATAGGTTTCTATTGAGTCAGGGACAGACTGGACTAAGCGTTGCTTTTGATTTGCCCACGCAATTAGGCTTGGATCCTGATGATCAATTAGCCTATCCAGAGGTAGGTAAGGTAGGGGTCTCAGTTCCGGAGGTTGAGTCAATGAATATTTTGTTCAGGGATATAGATCAGGGAAAGATAAGCACATCAATGACCATAAACGCAACATCAGCGGAATTGCTCTCCATGTATATCGTGGTCGCCGAGTCTCGTGGCATCGATGCGGCTATTTTGGATGGCACTGTGCAAAACGATATATTAAAGGAATTCATTGCCCGTAACTTATACATATATCCACCGCTTCGCTCAATGAGGTACGCCACAGACCTAATAGCGTACACGGCTAAGTACTTGCCTAAGTGGCATCCCATAAGCATAAGTGGATACCACTTTAGGGAGGCTGGCGCCACCTCGGTTCAAGAAATAGCGTTTACACTAGCGGATGCAATAGAGTACGTTAAATGGACTAATGAGCGAAGTAAGGTATCCATAGACGAGTTTGCCCCGAAATTATCGTTCTTCTTCGCGGCCACAACTAATCTATTTGAAGAGATAGCTAAGTTCAGGGCGGTTAGGCGAATGTGGAGTAGAATAATGAGGGATAAATTCAACGCCGCAAATCCGGAGTCAATGAGAATGAAGTTCCACGTACAGACCTCAGGAGCGGCGCTTACGGCCCAGCAGCCCGAGGTCAACATAATTAGGACAACTATACAGGCATTAGCGGCAGTACTAGGCGGTTGTCAGTCTCTTCATGTCAATTCATTTGATGAAGCATTGGCGCTGCCCACGGAGAAATCGGTGGAGTTATCGCTTAGGGTACAGCAAGTGATAGCATATGAGAGTGGTGTAATCGACACGGTTGATCCCTTAGGTGGTTCATACTATATTGAGTGGTTAACTGATGATATTGAGGAGAAGGCGTGGAAAATAATCGAGCAGATAGATAAGTTGGGGGGAGCCGTGAGGGCAGTTGAGTTAGGGTATCCCCAGCGGGAGATAGCTGCCTCTGCTTATGAATATCAAAAGAAGGTGGATAGCGGGGAATTACCGTTGATCGGAGTTAACATGTATAGAAAAGACGAGAGGACGAGGATGGAGCTGCATAAGGTTGATCCCGAATCCAGGAAAAGAAGCATAGATCGCGTTAAGAGAGTAAGAGAGAATAGGGATGCAGAGAAGTGGGGACGTAGCTTGGAGGAGCTCCGTAGATTAGCTAATAACGATGAGGTAAATATTTTCCCTGGAATACTGAACGCGATTAGGGCTAAGGCTACTGTGGGTGAAGTGAGCAAAGTGCTTCGTGAGGAGTGGGGTGAATATAAGCCAGAGCCGATTTTCTAGGGAACCTACCCTTTTTAGGATTATTAAACCAACCCTTGTATATTGAGAGTGCATCCCTATAACAATCCTCAGCAACCTTTGATGGTAGATTATATTCCTCTCTTAACCTCGTGTACACCTCGTGAACTTTCGAAAGTATTCCCTTTTCTTCCGGATTCGGAACGTTTTCTTTCAACCAAAAGAGGGTGAAACATAGTGCCTTAACATAGTTGTTAGATTGTTTTATAAGAGAGAAAATTGTCTCCTTGCTTAAGCGTTAAACTGAGAGCGTGAGTTTAACGCTCTTGACACCTGATTGTCTGGGGTTCAAATCCCCGCGGCGGCACCTTAACTACATTTGCTAATAATTTCGGACAGTTTTCTCGATAAGAATAACTACCAAAAGAGTAAGGATTTGGTAACAATAATTAATACAAATGTATGTTTAAGCTTTTATCTTTCTCCGAAACGATACTTATATGTCTCTATCCTACTCCTTAAATTTTCAACCAACATTTTAGTCTCAAAGCTTATACTCTTCCCCTCCATAGCCTCCTCAGCCCTTGCCAGATACTCCTTAGCCCTCAAGTAAAGGTCCTTATTATCATAAGCTACAGCATTTTGCAAATACATCATGCCTAGCATGACCAACTGCTTAATATATTCCTCACCCTTAACAAACTTGAGATTAACCTCAAAGCTCCTTATGTATTTTTCATCAATAGGCTGCCCACTATCTGGCAAGATTATAATTGATCTCCTTTTCATGAAGGGAGTGACAAGATTGCGACTCTGAAGATATTTCCAAAAGTATGTTACTGAGATTCCAAATACTACTATTGGAATTATTGTACTAAGGGTATTAGCTAGAGTTACATTGTGTAATAAATAGTAAGGGATCGAAAACGACACTACAATAGCTATTGCTCCAGGTAAACCTATAAACAGCAATGCTAAACCAAGCCATTCCAAAAAAGATAACTTTCCCTCCATAACTCTTCCCTTAGTTAAATTCATTATATAAAGAATAGCTAAAATCGCTAAAAGCAGTAAAGCAGCTGGTATCAGTGTCTGCAGCGTTGTTATGAATTGTCCTAAGTTATTACCTGAACTACCTCCCCCGCCTGCAGCTAATGCTACTAAATTTCCTATACCGCTGAGTAAGCTTGGCATTAATGATATAATAATGAATATAGTTAGAGCTTTCCTCATTTTCACTCCTAATCTTAGCTCTTTTTAAAAAGCTCAGTTGAATTAACTCCCCAGTTTACTGAAGAAAAAATTCAAAGTTGCATTATATTAAACTATAGAAGTGGCCTTCCTTTCATTGGGGTATCTGTTATGTAAGTTCTGCCATACGTAAGGATCACGGAGAACGTATCTTCTATTACCTTTTGTATATTATCTCTATCTCCTTTCCATACTAGATTACCATTATCATCAACATCAATATTTATTTTAACTCCGTTTCTTTTAATTTCAGATATCGCGGCTTTCATCTTGTTTTCAAAATCACTATACTTCTTATTTTTATTTAGTAGTTCATTTATAAAACGTTTATCTAAAACCCTTCCATATTTCGATGCTATATTTTTTATGATTTGATTACGTCTATCAGCATCTATCTGATCAAGGTCGAATCCAAAATTCCTTATAAATTGAGTGACATGGTTATTTTTTAATATTTGATTTACTATTTCTCTTCCTTCTTCTTGAATCATTAGAATCCTTTGGTAGTTTTTATACGATTGTTTCTCATCTGGTATAAATATTGTTTCATTACTTTTTTCTCCATAAAAGAAGAAATCATAAAGGTCATCTATGACTATTTTGTCTTTGAGTTCTGTGACATTACCTATAGTTTTTTTATCACTAAAAGCTAGAAGATATTTTTTAAACCCTTTCCTACCTTCTAGCTGGTATTTAGGTAAAACCTAGCGTAGCCTATTACATAATTTTGCTTATTCTCTTCTACCATAGTATAAATTATCATGAATTTAGGGCTACCTTTTTTCATGAAGTCCTTTATACCCACTGTGTAAAAGTTAACGTTATCGGGATCCCAGACTGGCTGAAGTAATGCGTTAAGTTGCCTTTTGACCTCTTCTATATCTTCAGACATCTGGCTGTTAAAATCCGGTCTTCTTATGATATCGTCTTGGTTCTTAGACGATATATCATTGCAATTTTTGAAAAAGGTTTGATTAAACCACTCTATCGTCTGGTCTGCTAGTTTAATATCAAGGAATTCGTACCCTGATTTGTATATTCTTCCCAGATAAACATTTAAACCTGATTTCTTTATCTTATCACAGAGTTCTGGCTGGATTTTGATACTGAACATCTTTTTGATTTTTTACTTGCATTATAAATGGTTTTCTATGGGTTGTTTAGTTATACCTTTCGTATCTTTAAACCCAATTAGTATGAGGTGATCGTAATACCAATCGATCACGTATTCAGAAAACTTGGGTTTTTCAAACTCTTTCTCTTTTTCCATAATAATATAAAGTGTTTTATCCTCGCTTTGTAAGACGAAAATATGGTATTTTAACCGTAAGTAGGGGTTTATGACGATTAACGAGCCTTCTACGTATACAGTGCTTATTATAGCTAGAGTAATAGAATATAATAGCAGAAGAGTTAACGAAGAATAATCTATTATAAAAGGAAATATTGATGCTAAGATGAAGCCTATTAATTGGTTATCTAAAGTGTCTCTTATTGTATAATTCCTACTATTTATTTCAATATAATGTTCGTAGGGGGTTATATGAATATCTCGTTGGATTTTCTCGTTAACAAGATCTTCCTTTATTGAATGGAGTGACATATATACGTAGAGGTTCGGCAACATAAATACGGTCAGAAATATTATTAGAGCCAGAATTCCGCTTTCAGGGAAAATAGATGGAAATTCAGTATGGAAAAAATCATTCAATTGAATAATATAATTATCAACGTTAAGATATGCATTTGCAACGATATATGCAATGGGTAAAGAGAACACTTGCCAAAATAGAAAGTAAGTTTTATTCATAAGTAATCCCCAAATTGTTTAACTTATATTTATATAAGTATATATCGCAGACGATTATATTTAAATTACGATAAAACGCTTCCTTCTTTGATCTTCAAACTCATCAACGTCTTCCCTTTCTTCCAGCACCGCAAACTTCCTTCCCTTAGATTCTATTACATTCATTTTCGGCCTTCCTCATCAACTCCTCAAAAAGACATTGAAGACGCAATGAAATTTATCAAACCCATAGGTGGTGAGAATAAATACACTATAGTTAATATAGATGAATTTGTTAAAAATTTTGTTGATAAAGTAAATACTACAGATAAAATAATATAGGGAATATAAAAGCTAGGGTAAGAATGATCATACTCTATGCCTTCGCCCAGAAAATGAACTACTTAGTAATGGGAACTGGAGATAAGAGTGAGTTGATGTTAGGTTACTTTACTAAATACGGAGATGGAGAGGTTGACGTTTTACCCATAGGAGATTTATACAAAACACAAGTGAGAATGTTAGGGGATTATCTAGGGCATCATTATCTAAAATAGACCGGCAGTTATTGTCGGCGGAAGGTAAATAGCTTCATTTGCCTTATGCGTTATCGTTAAAAAATAACGCATAACCTGAGTTATAATGGCATCGAAAAACTCCCTCACTATAGGCATAGCGCTGCTAATAGTTGGTCTGGTCATTGGTCTGGCAATGGGTTATGTTATATCGCCGAAGCCCTCGACAAGCGTTGCGCCCACATCCACGACGCCTCCAGTCACTAAATCATCCAGCGCATTCAATGTGGGAGCCGCCGGCACTCTTAAGTTCGCTTTTGGAGACTTACTGAACATTTATGAGCAACTATATCCAAGCGTTACAACGGGCACCCCACTCTTCAAGGGCAGCGGTGAAGTTATGAGCGATGAAAATACAACCAAAATCTATAGCTTAGTTGCATCAGCGGATACAACCACTATACCCAGGGTATTGTTTCCAGTTAATTTAACTAATTATGAGATAGCATTTGGAAGCACTCAAATGGTTATGCTGGTTAACTTAAATACAACGGTGGGGAAGGAAGTCTATAACTTATGGTTACAAACCGATAATTCCAGCAGTAGCCCGTATTGGAAGCAAATATTCCAAATATTGATGCAGCCCGGAGTAGTAGTAGGAGTATCTAACCCCTTCACGGATCCCTCGGGTTATCAAGCAATATGCGTAACCAAGTTAGCCGGTCTCACTTACTTCGGTAACTCGTCGCTGGTATACGATACCTTATATTACTATCAGGGACAGGAGCTTAATCCAAGCAAGATATATATGGAGAATACCGAGGTGGATCTAGTTACATTAATGGAAAGCGGCAAGATAGATTTCATTCTTAGTGCTTACTTGAGCAATGCGTTGCCGACGCATAAAGCGGTGACCACCATAGCTTACATTACGCTGCCGCCTCAAATAAACCTGGGCAACCTATCAATGGTGAATTACTATCACTCAGTTAATGTTACGTGGAGCGAGAATGGAGTCACCAAGACATTCCAATGCAATCCCGTCGTTTATACGGCATCGATACCATACGCTGCCCCGAATCCGCAGGCTGCGATTAACTTCATGCTACTGCTCTTTAGTCCAGAGGGCCAGAAAGTGCTTGAAAGCAATGGGATAACGCCGATACTGCCCGGAGTAGTGTATGGCAATTATGCATCGGTTCCTCCACAGCTGAAGCCATTCACTGTGCCGCTCAGCGATGAGCCGGGTCTCGCCTCAATATTCCCGGGTGAATAAGTGATTATGGATAATGCCTCATTTAAAATAACTATTTTCCTCGGCTTTATCCTATTGCTTTTCTACGTATTCCCAATTCTAGTGCTAGCTAAGGTTGCATCATTCAGTGTTTTTCATGCTATTAGGTCACCATCGTTTCTGGAGGCCATTGAGGTCACCATCATAATGGCCACAATAGCCTCGGTAATATCGGTGATTTTCGGTATTCCCCTTGGTTACTTCATGGCTAGGTATGAGTTCAGGGGAAAGTATATTATTGATGCATTGCTCGATATTCCCATCATGATTCCTCACATAGTTGTTGGCATAATGATATTGTTGGCATTCGCATCTAGCTATGGTCTTGGCCCCCTACTGGCACGGCTTGGCGTGAGCTTTATTGATACTCTTTGGGGAGCAGTTGCCGCAGTGGCTTACTTGAGCTCTACTTATACCGTGAGAACGATTGAAACCGCAATTAGAATGATAAATCCAGACATAGAGTTAACGGCTCGTACATTGGGTGCTTCCCAATCATATGTTCTTCTCCACTTGGTGATTCCATATATAAGGAGAGCGATAGCAAATGGAGCCATGCTTTCCTGGTCTAGATCGGTCTCGGAAGCCGGCGCCCTCTTCATAGTCGCTTACTATATATTCATGGGTAAATCAACCATAATGCCGGCCTCTGTTTATATCTATGAGTCATATGTAGGCATAGGTTTGACTAATGCAGCCATGTACTCGGCCGCCCTCATCCTAGTGATCTTCATTATATTCGTGATATATAAGGCGGTAATTGGGATAAGCCATGTCGCTTCGCATAATTGAATTGGAGTATCAAGTTCAATCCTTTAAGTTAGGCCCCATAGATTTATCCATTAATGATGAGTACTTCGTATTAATGGGCCCCACGGGAAGCGGAAAATCAACCTTATTGAGATTAGTGGCAGGCGCCCATAGACCCCGGAACGGCAGAATAATAATTAATGGCGTGGATGTCACCATGATGCCGCCCGAGAAGCGAGGTGTCTCATTTGTGCCGCAGGATTATGCCTTATTCTCAATAATGAGTGTCAGGAGAAATATAGAATTTGGATTAAGAGCTCGAGGCAGTCCTAGGGAGCGCATCGATAAAGTGGTTTCCTCCATCGCTGGCCAATTAGGCATAGATGGTTTGTTGGAGCGGAATCCAGCAACATTATCGGGAGGTGAGCGGCAGAAAGTCGCATTAGCGCGTGCCTTGGTTTCTGGAGCCAGAATCCTTTTATTGGATGAGCCATTATCCATGCTTGATCCTCATAGCAGAATGGGATTTATGGAGCTATTAAAGGATGTGCGTAGGCAATATGGGTTAACGGTAATACATGTTACGCATGATTTTGAGGAGGCCTATTCCCTTGCAGATAGGATAGGGGTGATAATAGGAGGCCAATTAAGGTATGTGGGGGATAAGGAAACTCTATTTAATGAACCGAACGATATCGATGTAGCCGGCTTCGTGGGGTATAGAAATAATGTGGTTGATGGCAGGATTTTGGGAATTGATGGTTTGGTATTCATAAGGCCTGAATGGATAGAGCTGGGCATAGGTACCCTTGAGGGAATAGTGACTAATGTGATAGATTCGCTAAGTGGATTTTATGTGGAGATAAGAATTAATGGCGATCGATTAGTCGCCTTCTCCAAGAGAAGGCCCGAAGTTGGGGAGAAAGTGAACATTAATATAGTAAAGCATCATGTAATTAAGAAACAACACACTAGCTAGTGCATTATTTGGTTATAGAAATACTCGAGAGGCGTAAACTACCCCGTCCTTATGGGTGGGGCTTTGGGGTTTCCAGTGGTCTTCACGACGCACCTTCATCTCCCCTTAGGGGCGTTTACGTGACCCCGACCCATGCCTCTCGTTAAGGCACGGGCTACGTTAATAGACGCGCTCAAGCCACGTTGGGGAACATCAAATCCCTATGTCTAAAGTATTTTACTTAACTCCCCACCCTCACGGACGGGGTCTCTGATGAAAATAGATGAAAGAATTAGGGAACATGATTTATGGCGGAATTAGGGAAATGCGGATTGCGAAAAAACTTAATAAAGTCCCTCAACTAAATTAGTTTAGGTGATCTTAAATGACTGAAATCCCTCTAAGCCTCTCCATAGATCAATTTGATAGGATTATGTTGATAGATGATGGGGATTGCAAGACATACTCTATAGGATACTCCAGGTTAGGCAAGAGGCGGCTAATGGTAGTGACGCTTACTAAATGCGTGGATGGCGGTGGAAAAATACGGATCTATACTTTAAATGCGAAGGATGCGCAACATGCATATTCTAGAATAGCTAAATTGATCTCCAGGGAGACAGAATCCTCATACCGTAGATGAAACTATTGCATAGTTGAGCCTTTAGATGGCTACTTAGGATAATATTTAATAAGTGCTCTAGTTGGCATAGGACACGTGTCTATAAAATTCGACGCAATAGTAGTTGGGGCCGGTCCAGCCGGTCTCACGACTGCCCAGCAATTGGCTCAAAAGGGATTTAAGGTTCTAGTGGTGGAGCGTGGACGTAAGCCTGGCAGTAAGAACGTCTATGGTGGCAGAATATATGCGCATGTATTGGATAAATTATATCCAGAGTACGTAAAGGAGGCGCCCGTAGAGCGCTGGGTTAGGAAGGAGAGAATATCATTCCTTACGGAGGACAGTGGAACCACCATCGAATTTGAAACCAATAATGTTGAGCATAAATCATTTACTGCCTCGCTTTCCGATTTTACTGAGTGGCTAGGCAAGAAGGCAGAGGCGGCTGGAGCCATGATAGTGACAGAGTCTCCTGTGGATTCCTTGGTGATAAATGATGGGAAAGTGGTGGGTATTCGGTCTGGTAATGATGAAGTGTATGGAGACGTAGTGGTCTCGGCGGAGGGAATTAATAGATTGGTATTAGAACGAAGCGGATTAGCTCCAAAGCTGGAGCCAAAAATGGTTGGCGTTGGAGTTAAGGAGGTCATTAAATTAGGTAGAAAGGTCATAAACGAGAGATTTAACCTGGATGAGGATGAGGGCGTCGCTTGGGCCCTCGCCGGTTTTCCAACGCATTATGCGCCAGGAGGTGCCTTCATTTACACCAATAAGGATGCTATAACCTTGGGATTAGTGATTTACTTAAGCCACGGCGATAAGGTCGACACTCCAATATATGATTTAGTGGAGGAATTTAGGCTTCATCCCTTCATAAATAGGTTAATAAAGGACGGTCAATTACTTGAGTACTCAGGTCACTTGACTCCGGTAATGGGTCTCAATGCATCGCCGCCCAGTCTTTACGGCAATGGTTATCTAGTTATTGGCGATGCCGCCGGCTTCCTGCTTCATGGAGGTATAATAATAAGAGGCGTTGATTTCGCTATCGAGAGCGGCAGAGTGGCTGCAGAGGCCATAACTAAGGTTCATGAAGGCGGTGGCAATTTTGATGAGACTTCTCTCTCTCTATATGGTAAATTACTGGAGGAGAGTTTCGTAATGAGGGAATTAAGGGCATTCCGTAATGCTTACAAGGCGCTGGATGAGCCGAGGCTATATAATGACTATGCGAAATTCATCAATGCATTCTTGAAGCGGTATTTCGATGTTGATGGGACTCCGAGGAAACTATTTAGTACGTTTAAGGAGACTAAGGGTAATGTAACCATGCTGGATATGATGAGGGATATGGTTAGGATGGTGACCAACCTATGAGCATGGAAAGGAAGATCCCCATAGAGGAGCGGCTTAATTCGAATGCATGGGATGTTGATCAGAGACCCCATATTAGGATAAAGGATCCGGATCAGTGCCGCAAGTGCGATGCAAAGCCATGTCTCTACCTCTGCCCAGCCAGGTGCTATACTCCCGGCAGCGATGGCGCCGTATTGTTCTCTCATGAGGGATGTGTCGAGTGCGGTACCTGTAGGGTCGTATGCCCAAGTGGAGCAATTGAGTGGAATTACCCCAAGAGCGGTTATGGGGTGCAGTTCAGGTTTGGGTGATGGGTCATGCTTAAAAATCAATCCAATGGTGGTAAAGCCATGGATGAATTAACAATAGTTGTTCCTGTTAAGGCAGCTGTGCCGAACATAACGGCAGTTAGACTTGATCCCAACACTCATAACTTGGTTAGGGAAGGCGTTCCATTAATGATTAATCCATATGATAGGAATGCATTGGAGTTGGCGCTCAAGATAAAGGATAGGTTCGGCGGAAGGGTGGTGTCCATCTCAATGGCTCCCCCCAATGGCAAGGATTTCTTAGAATCCACAATAGGTATGGGCGCGGACGAGGCCATTCTAATAACGGATAGGGTATTCGCTGGAGCCGATACATTGGCCACGTCCCATGCAATAGCGAAATCCATCGCTAAGTTATTCCCTAACTTTAACCTAATAATAATGGGCGAGGAAACCACTGATTCCACTACGGCTCATATGCCGGCTCAAGTGGCGTCGTGGCTTGAGGTGCCGTTTGTTTACTATGCAACCGATGCTGAGCCTAACTTGAAAGATAATACCGTTAAGGTAACTAGGTACTTGGAGGATGAGGGTTTAGTGGAGGAATTCGTATATAGCATGCCAATAATACTAAGCGTCTACAGGAATAGTAATCCACCAAGGGACATTAGCCTAAATAGGAAAATAGTGGCTAAGATGAATGGCCTAGTGAAGGTAATGACTAATAAGGAGCTAGGGCTGAATCCGGAGTGCGTCGGATTGAAGGGGTCCCCTACGATAGTGGCTAAGATAGAGGATGCCAAGCCTCTTCCACGTAAGAAGCAAATATTCAAGGGTGATCCTAAGGAGGCCGCTAAGTGGCTTCTCGAGAATCTGTCTAAGGAAGGGGTGATCAGGTAATGGTTTGCCCAGAGTGGAACCCCGTTAATAAGGATGAGTATAGAGGCATCTGGGTCTACGTGGAGCACATTAATGGCAAAATAAGCGAGGGGAGTCTTCAATTGATTGGGAAAGCCAGGGAATTGGCAACCAAGATAGGAGTGGATGTGACGGGCATAGTGGTTGGTGGTGACGTGAAGAAAATCATTAATGAACCGATATATTACGGTGCGGATAGGGTAATTTATGTGGAGGATGATAGATTGGCAACCTACATGCCTCACCTATATGCTGCATCAGTCGTGGAGCTAGCCAATAAATATAAGCCAGAGATAATATTATTCGCGGCAACTAAGAGGGGCAGGGAACTAGCTCCATATGTGGCCAATACGTTGAGAAGCGGAATAACTGCTGACTGCACTGCCCTGGATGTGGATCCCAAAACACGTGACTTGGATCAAGTGAGGCCAACCTATGGCGGCAGCATCCTAGCCCACATAAGGACGCCCAGTAGAAGGCCTCAATTGGCCAGTGTCAGGCCTAATGTATTCCCTACGCCGCCGCGCGATGAGTCGAGGAAGGGCGAGGTGATTCAGGAGAAGCTAAGCAAGTTGCCGGAGCCTCGGGGTCGATTCCTGGGATCGAAGCCCATAGCAGAGGAAGATGAGAGCGGTTTACCTCCCGTGGAGAAATCCGATATAGTAGTGGTGGCCGGTAAGGGAGTTAATGGCGTGGAGGGGGTTAAGCTCCTCACCGAGTTGGCTAGGTTATTGGGTGGAACTATTGGCGGCACCAAGAAGGTGACCGATGCTGGTTGGTTACCAACCAGTAGACAAATAGGGCAAACTGGGAGGACTGTTAGGCCAGGGCTTTATATAGGCATGGGAGTCAGTGGAGCAATTCAGCACGTGTTCGGGATAAATGAGTCAAAGATAATAGTTGCGGTTAATAGCGATCCCAATGCCCCCATATTTAACTATGTTGATTATGGGGTTGTGGGCGATTACAAGCAAGTCACGGAGGCTCTATTAGAATTGCTGCGTGAGCGTCGAAAGGCTCAGCAATGAAGATAACGATAATACAGGTGCGAAGCAAAGTAATTTGGTTTCTTGAATCTGAGGTGAAAATAGATCCTGCCTCTATAATTAGAATACGGCTAGGGCCGCGCATAATAATGGAGATAGATCAATATGGAGAAAGAATAAATCTAGAGCTGGAGATAAATGAATTAATATCAAGTTACCCCACGGAATTAATAATTGGAGGAAATTATCCGCTTATCGGTAAGTGCAGCAAGGATGATGTGGGCGTTACTTGCTTCATTGAGCAGCCCTGGGGGCTTCCTGGAAACAGTGAGTAAACGTTATTAAATTATAGATAATTTAGAATACATGGAATCGCTGCCTCAAACATTTATCAAGATACTGGAATCATTGGTTGAGCTTCACAGCAATTATAAGAGACCAATAAAGAGCAAGGAGATAGCGATTCGCCTCGGAATGAATGAAGGAACAGTGCGTAACATAATGATATCGCTAAGGGCTATGGGTTTCATAGATAGCAAGACTGGCCCATATGGTGGCTTCACGCCGTCCCAGAAAGCGATGGAGATACTTAGATCGCCATCAATGATGGCTGGAATAAGCGATATAGCGCCATTATCTATTGACAAGGGCGGAGCAACCATGTATGCCACAAATATAGAGTTGCTGGATATGCTTAATCCCTTCATAACCAAGGCCATAATAAAGGTCATGGGTAACTTAAGACAGCTTCAGCTTGGCTCGTTAGTTAGGATAGGGCCAACCACAAATGCGAGAATAGTAATTGAGGGACAAGTCGTGGATAAGAATGAGCAGATGAGGGAAATAGTGATATCCATTAGGAAATTCATCTCGATACCTAAGGTGAAGGTTAAGGAAATATCCAGCAAGAATGTTCTAGTCATATCGAGAACTGAGCCGCTTCATAAGGCGGCGAGGATTTTCTCCGAGAAGAAAATAAGGGCGCTTCCCGTCATTGATACTGATGGCAAGTTGGTGGGCCTCATAACCAGCACTGATGTAGCTAGGGCATATGCGGAAAACAATTTGAATGCCATAGTTGAGCAATACATGAGACCCGAGGTACCCCTAATAAGGGAGGATGATGATGTTTACGACGCAATAACGCTCATGATGGATAAAAACATAGGTAGATTAGTGGTCATAGACGTTAAGGGAAACCCCATCGGCATAGTAACCCGAACGGATGTCCTTAAACTATTCGTTAAATAATCCAATAGGAATTAGCTATACAAAAAGGAGGGCAAGCAACGGCTTCCCTCAAACACTAAAGGGGCGGGGTTCATTATTCTTTATCTTAACGGGAGTTAAGGGGAGCGAAAGACCCGCGAGGGAGGGGATGGCTCCCTAGTGGCGTTTAAATGGTGGCGTTTCCGTGGAGGGTGAGGGCGTTAAAAGCCCAGAGGGCAGAGCGGGAACCACCCGCAGCGCCCGTGGAGCTCCGCCCCCTGCCCGTAACGATGCAGGCTGGGCGAGGAAGCGGGAAGCACCATGAGGACGGGGTAGTTCACAATGTCCCGTAAAGTTAAAAATGGGTTTCTTTCTCGGCTCATAAGTGGATATAAGAACATCGGTGATAATGGCGTCGCGTGTTATATACGCAATTCAATGGTTTGTCCTAGCGCCGCCGATAGCGGAGATACAAGCTACATTCAATATACCGAGTTACTTAGTTGGTTGGGTTCCCCTCTCCTTCTTTATAGGTGCTGCATTGCTTCAAGTACCTTCGGCTTATATCTCATCTCGTCTTGGAGCTAAGAGGACATTGATAATTGGAATGATAGTGTTGGGCGCATTCACATCCCTTGCCGGCCTGTCCTCTAATTTGTGGGAATTATTGGCATTACGCGCAGTGTCTGGAGTGGGTGCTGCATTATTCTTCTCATCAGCTGCATATGCATTAGTTGAATTAAATAGAGGCAAGGAGGGCATAGTCATGGGGCTTTATAATGCATTTTACGGCGTTGGCAGCCTAATAGGCTTATTATGGGGATACATGGATGATTTATTGGAGTGGAGGGCAGCCACGATAATAGCGGGGGCATTAGCCATAGTAATGGGACTTATGGATTTATATGAATTAAGGGGATTCGAGCGCAGACCAACTTACGCTATTGGAAACATAAGGAAGTCATTAAGTATAGCAATAGGGATAAGCGGCGTATGGGGTGCATATTATGTTGTAAGTGAATTATTGCCGTACCAAGTAGCTCACTTATTTGGTTATGGATCATTCCATGCCGGTTTAATAGCTGAGGGCCTCATTGTGGCATCAATATTGGGGGGCTTCATGACTAATGCATTCTTCAATAAGGCCGGCGATAAGTTGCGGCTCCTCATAATGGTCACCATTGCATCATCTCTTCCACTGTACTTCATGTGGATCAGTAATCCCCTAGTAGAGTTCTTGTTGGGCGCATTGTCAGGCTTCTTTAATGATATGGCATTCTCAGTAGCTTACGCAATAACGGCGACTCGAGGGGGCGCCTTATCATTGGCCTTTGTTAACTTCATGAATATGATAATAGGGATATGGCTACAGCCTCTCTTCACCGCCGTATCTGCGTATTATGGCTACTTGATTGGTTGGGTAGTGATTACAACCGTGTCTCTTTTGTTGGCCGCTCCATTGATTAATGAGTCAAGGATTGGAACGAAATCTCCATAGTTTATATTGGGGATTGAGGGGTGGAAAGCCCTCGCCCTAAAGTATGAGAAGGAGATTGAATCGGCTATGGTATGTAAAATAATCTCGAGACTATTATGGATGCAATTATTATTGCTAGAATTATGATTCTATGGTTAAATGGGCCGGCCCATAATCCTCTTAATTCCCTCCAGTTTTTCCCCTCGGTATTTCTCAGCAGCGGGATCGCTAATTTTATTGAGGATGGCATTACGAGCAATGCAAGCAATGATGCATAGGGCAGGTAACCAATGATCACTGAGATGATTATCACAATGTATACAAGTATAGTGGAAATGACGGCTAGGTATCCTGTTCTCCTTAGTCCCAGCATTAAGGCGATGGTTTTCTTGCCGAATTCTCGACTAGCATCTATCTCCATTGCACCGGAGCCTAGTAGTATTATGAATGTAAATAATCCATTTATTAAACCAACTAGTAGGGGTGCCCAACTGAATATTGATGTTTGAACCATGAATGAGCCTAGGGAAACGAGGGGCCCCATGGATAGTAAAGCCACTGCCTCGCCTATTCCCTTATAATGAAGCCTTAACCCTTCACTATACAATACTCCAAATAAGAATCCAGCGAAGGCTATTATTAGGATCATCCATGTGGTGTTTATCGCCAAGTATATTCCCATTATGCCGGATATAACCAATAACAGATACCCGGCTCGCTTCACGGACTTGGGATCTAACCCCAAATTTATTATTGGATGAATTCTATGAGGTAATCCCCGTGAGATATGCGCCACATCTAGGCCCGTCTTATATTCAGAGTAATCATGAACTAAGTTGACCCCGGCCTGTGCTAGGACTATCCCAATGACTGTTATAACGTAGTAAAGCATATTTATCTTGGCATATAAGTAAAAAGATAGAGATGCCCCTAACGTGACGGAGGCGAATGCACTAGTTAATGTTGATGGACTGGTCGCCATCACCCATATACGTATTTTTCCTAGTCCATTGGGTTTCATTGAATTATTGGTCTTTGCATCGCTCATTTGCCTCGGCCTTGGCTAACATTTAATGACATGCTTAAAAATTTTTTAATTATAAAGGGCCTGCAATGGATCCCTTATAATGGTAAAACTTTCGTCAACTATGATTTTTGTTTTTTACACGTTTGCGTTATAAATGATCTAGTCCCCATAGATTCATGGCAATACTCCTCTATGATGATATGGATGATAATGTGGTGGAGCTAGTTAAGAAGCTCATGCCTAGAGCAAAGCTTGTGAGAATAAGCTCAATCGATGATGGGCCAACACCATTATTGATAACGGAGGACGGAATATTTAGCGGCTATGAAATATATAGCTACTTAAATGAAAAAACAATGAAACCAAATGAGAAATAAACAGGAATATAAAAGGCTCCCAGAAATGGGGGGAAGAGGATAGATTACTTCCTTGTTTATCGCTCGGAACCAATGAATGGTCTTCCCTTTAATAGAAAGGAGTGGATTCATGGGTGGGGGATCCTTGCTTCGGGCATGCATTCATGGCATGCGGTGGGTCTGTGACGTTATGTTAAGTTTACTTGCTGTGTTTAAACTCTGTGGAAAGGTTTAAATAGGATATTGATATCGGTATCGATATGTGGCCCACTATATTCAGAGGCGGTATAAGGAAAAAGGGAGGCCTTAGGATACTTGTTCTTCAAATGCTTCAAGAGTCTCCAAAGAATGGAGCGGAAATAATGGATGAAATAGAGAGAATGACTTGGGGATGGTGGCGCCCCTCCCCTGGCTCCATTTACCCGTTATTATCATCTCTAGTGGAGGAGGGCCTAGCCATTAAGTTGAGTGATGGCAGATACAAATTAACCGATAAAGGAATAGCGGAGGTCTCCGAGTACAGTGAATTGTTTTCTTGGCCAATTAAACCGAGAACCATGGATGATATATTGAATGAGATGGAAAGCTACATATCATATATGGAGGACATGGGCAAAGATAAAATAATGCAATATAAGAATAGAATAGAGGAGATAAGGACTAGGCTGGGGAGGCTGATAGAATGAGCGCAATAAAGGCCATTAATTTAACGAAAAAATATGGAACACTAGTTGCAGTTGATCACATAAATTTCGAGGTATCAATCGGGGAAATATTTGGCCTGCTTGGCCCAAATGGAGCTGGTAAAAGCACTACCATAGGAATGCTGACCACGCTGGTCAAGCCAACGGAAGGCACTGCACTTGTTAATGGCTATGATATAGTTAATCAAGCATCAAAGGTTAGGCAATCGATAGGAGTCGTTTTGCAGGAGTACACGGCTGATGAAGACTTAACGGGATGGGAAAACCTAATGCTGGCCGCCTCATTATATGGTATCCCGAAGAGCATTGCTAAGGAACGGGCGAAGGAGTTGCTGGATATGGTTGAATTGACGTCGGCCGCTAATAAAAAAGTGGAAAACTATTCTGGAGGCATGAGGAGACGCCTCGAGATAGCCATGGGGCTAATAAATAGGCCCCGCATACTTTTCCTCGATGAACCAACGCTAGGGCTAGATGTACAGACAAGAGCAGCCATATGGTCCTACATAACTAAGCTAAAGACCGAGTATAACATGACTATTCTAGTGACCACTCATTACTTGGAGGAGGCGGATGCCTATTGCGATAGAATAGCCATAATAGATAAGGGCAAGATAGCTAAAATAGGTACCCCCAAGGAATTAAAGGAGAGTTTAGGAGGCGACATAGTTACCCTGCAAATAATGGGCAGCATCGATCTCGCAAAGGAAATAATAGCCAGCATAGATGGCACTAGCGAGGTGCGTGTCTCTGGGGATACCATATGGATGAGCGTGAAGGATGGGGGATATATGGCTCCAAAAATACTGGAGTCACTGAACAAGAATGGCATAAAGGTATTGAAAATATCCATAACGCAGCCAACGATGGATGAGGTCTATATTAAGTACACAGGCAAAAGCCTGCGGGAAGAGCAATCCAATTGGGAGGAGGCTTTTTCAACCATGAGAACCATAAGAAAGGCGAGGTCATGATGGAGAAGCAAGATCTTAGCCCATTTCACGGATTATGGGCATTAACCAATAGGGAACTCAAGAAGTGGTATAAAGCGCCATTTATACTGCTCTTATCATTGGTTCAACCAGTGCTTTGGTTAGGGCTATTCGGCAAGGCAATGAACATAGGCAACATGTTCACATCGGGACTCAGCATTCCTGGACTCAATATACCGAAGCAAGTGATTGATCAAATAGGAGCCGAGCTCATAAAGAACACGTTTGGAACATCGGATTACTTCTCATTCTTGGCGGCCGGCATGTTGTCCTTCATTGTCCTATTCACATCGATGAATAGCGGCATGATGATTGTATGGGATAGGAGACTTGGGTTCCTCAATAAATTATTAACTACACCCGTGTCTCGTGGATCCATAATAATGGGTAAGGTATTATCTGCAGTAATAAGATCCCTGGTTCAAGCCACGATAGTCCTCATAATAGCCGTGTTGCTTGGCATGCAGTTCAAGCCGGACTTATCCGCGTTGGATATAGCTGGAACATATGCTGCCCTATTCCTAATGTCGCTTGGCCTATCATCCTTATTCATAATGCTGGCTCTGAGATCGACGAGTTGGGAATCCCAAATGGCCATAATGAATCTGCTTAATTTGCCGCTATTATTCGCCAGCAACTCATTCTATCCAGTTAAGTTAATGCCGTCCTGGCTGAAGCCAATAGTTGAGATAAACCCCATAAGTTATGCTAATGATATATCAAGGCAATTATTGCTGGGGGCAACAGGCATGACCAGCATATGGTTTGATTTCGCGTTCCTAATAGCATTCGCGGCTATTTTTTCAACGCTTGGCATAATGCTTTCATGGAGATTCCTCAATTCATGAAACTGGCATTCCTTTTGTTGCTGGATGAGGTCAATTATTTTTGGTCAATATGTTTCGGAAAAATTATTAACCCATGTTGTTGACGTTTCATGAATGTCGGATAAGCTAAACGACTTGTTGGCGAGGAGGGGGTTTTATTGGCAGAGCTTCGACGCATATAAGGGTATGGTTGAGGCCGGTGGATTCTATGATTATGGTCCCCTCGGCGTTGGCTTAAAGAGAAATATAATGAATAAATGGTACAAGACATTCATTGTGCCTTATATGGATTTCACGATAGAGGTAGAGACCCCAATAATTATGCCCAAAATAGTCTTTGAGGCGAGCGGGCATCTAGAGAATTTCACTGATTTTCTAGTTACTTGCAATAAATGTGGACGTAAGTATAGGGCCGATCATTTGGTTGAGGATGAGTTGCGTAAGAAGGGTGTTAAGATAAAGACCGAGGGACTTGATGAGCATCACCTTGATGAATTGATTTCGCAGTATGAAATAAGGTGTCCAAATTGCGGAGGCGATTTAGGTAATGTTCAACGCTTTAATCTGCTGTTTCAGACAGTTATTGGGCCATATAGCAATAACCTCGGTTTCATTAGGCCTGAAACTGCGCAGGGAATGTTCATTGATTTCGCCAAGCTCTATGAATTATCGAATAGACGATTACCGCTAGCGGTGGCTCAGATGGGCAAGGTTGGGAGAAACGAGATATCTCCAAGACAGGGATTAGTCAGGTTACGGGAGTTCTCCCAGATGGAGATAGAGTTATTCTTTGACCCACAATCACCGTCTTGTCCTCACCTAGATGACGTGCGGGACGTCAAGATACGCATATTGCCGGAGACCGATGTGGCGAAGGGCCTCGACACTCCACATGAGGTAGGCATAAAGGAGGCTGTTGAGAAGGGGTACATAGTTAATGAGTGGATGGGGTTCTATATGGGGTTAGCCACCGTATTTCTAAATGAGCTAGGGGTTCCCCTTGATAAGCAATTATTCATAGCTAAATTACCGGAAGAACGGGCTCATTACGCTAAGGCTGTTTTCGATCAAGTGGTTTTAACAGATCGATTCGGTTGGCTAGAAGTCAGCGGCCACGCGTATAGGACTGATTATGATTTATCTAGGCACGCCAAGTATAGCGGCCAAGACCTGAGCGCGTATAGAGATCTAGAGACGCCGCGCATCGAGAAGATCGTGAAATTATCCCCGAATCCAGTCAAGATAAAGGAGAGGTTTGGGAGCGATGCGGGAAGGATAATTAAGTACATCCATGATAATGCGGAAAAGGTATTAAATGACATAGAGACAATCGGCAAGTCCATTTTCGGGGAATTCGAGATAACGAGGGAATTAGTGTATATAAGCGAGCAGGAAAGGAAGATATTTAGGGAGCGATTCATGCCTCACGTGATAGAGCCATCGTTTGGAATAGATAGGTTATTGTACGTCACGCTAGAGAACGCCTATATGGAGAGGAACGGTAAGCCACTGCTTAAGTTACCCCCTGATATAGCTCCAATAAAGGTCGCCGTGCTTCCATTAATTAAGAAGGATCCATATCCAGCAATAGGTAAGAGAATCTGGTCCATGCTTGTATCAAATGGGATAGAGGCGGTCTATGATGATGGCGACACAATAGGCTCAAGATACGTTAAGTATGATGAGGAGGGAGTTCCATTCGCAATAACCATAGATGACCAAACGCCCAAGGATGGCACGGTCACATTAAGGGATAGGGATACCACGGCACAGGTAAGGATATCAATCGATTCATTGGTGAGCGATATCTCATTAAGAATAAATAGGAAAAGAACTATCCCCACCTAACTACCTCAACTTGAAAGATCTTCGCTCAAAATAGATAAAGGCAAATACTTCCTTAATACGTTATAGACATCAGGGAGTCTCCTTATGGGAATGGGATCAATTCACTTGAAGGCCTTCGGATTTTCAGGGTTAATAGATAAATTGCATGCGGGGAGAGAGGTCTTTAATGAGCGAGGAACAGGGAGACATCATAATGGAGGGGAGTTATGTTCTTTTGTTTTTTAGTGATACCATTAATTACGTGGTTAAGGCGCGTCGAGACTCCATCTTCAATACAATAAGGGGCCGCATTAAAGGCGATCAAGTGGTTGGGGCGCATTATGGCGATAAGGTCTCCACTAATCTGGGCTACGTCTTTACTCTGAGCCGACCGGATATAGTTGACATATTGATGAAGCAGCGCCGAGCGACTCAGCCCATATATCCCAAGGATGCGGCCATAATAATAATGTACTGCAATATAATTCCCGGATCCACAGTCTTGGAGGCAGGTATGGGAAGCGCTTACCTGACCAGCATGCTTGCAATGCATGTAATGCCGACCGGCAGAGTAATTACGTATGAGAGGAATGCGAATTATATAAGGATCGCTGAGAAAACATTAAGGGAAATGGGGGTGCATCAATATGTGGAGATACGGAATCAAGACCTAGCCGACGCTAAATTAAGTGAGCTTTACGATGCAGCAATCCTAGATGTGGCTGAACCATGGTCTTTATTAAATACCGTAGTGAATTCACTAAAGCATGGCTCCAATGTGGCGGCATATGTTCCCACGATAGGGCAAGTTGAGAAGACAATCAGCAAAATGGTTGAGTTGGGATTAATAAGGATTCAATTATTTGAATCCATATTGAGGCCTTGGAAGACCGTTCCTGGGGAGACTAGACCTCAAATGTGGATGCTGGGGCACACTGGCTTTATAATAATAGGCAAAAAGCCCTAATGACCTCCTCCCCGCCCTAAAGGGCAAGGCTTGTTGTTCGTTTTATCATACTCGCGAGAGCGGCGGAATTATAGTGTTGGGCTTCACTATGGATCCAGGGGATATAACTGAATTGGCGCCGATGCGTACATTGTTCCCAATTATCATGCCTAACTTCCGCCTCCCAATATTTCCCGCCTCTTCATGGTGCATAGTTAGCGTTACTACGCCTGGCTCCATTACGCTGTGTTCCCCAATTATTGATGATCCAATGAAGGATCCTCGTCCAATTGTTGAGTATGGCTGTATTAATGACTCGGTTATCTCAACGCCGGCCCCGATTATGCTGCCTTCCTCGATTGATGCATAGTTACGCACTAATGCGTTTGTTCCAATATATGCCTTCCTACCGATATATGCGGGTCCCCTTATTGTGGCGTTGTGATCTATTGTGGCTTCATCATCTATTATTACTACTCCCTCTATTGATGCTTTGCTTGATATGGAGGCCCTCGCGCTAATCCTGCTTTGGCTTAATGAGCTGAGCTCGTTTCGAATAACGGCCAGGAGATCCCAGGGATGCTTTACATCTATCCACCAACCGCTCCATAACGCGGCTCCCCCTCCTGACTTACTTAGTAAATCTATGAAGTCGCTGCTCGATATTTGAGCTAAGTGCTCGCCCTCTATCGCTAAGGCCCCGGCAAGCACGTAGCCTGGTTGATGCTCATTGCTTCTGATGGCGGTACTTATTCCTTGCCCCTCTGTTAGATTGATCTTAATATACCCGGCCGCATCCTCTATAGGCACCACTAGTGCAGTTAGTGAATTGCCGCTTCCAATATGGGTATCCAGAAGTAATCTGTAGGCATCCATGGGCATTACTACATCTCCATAAGCTATTATCACGGTAGTGCCCTTTAAGGAGTATTGAGCAACCTCCCTTAAAGCATCTGTCTCATTGTCTCCATACTTCACGTAATCTATCTCGGATTCATCTATAAGTTGCTGATTAGATGCTATTGTTATTCTTCGGATTCCTAAGTTTCTTATGGCATCAATGGGGTACTTTATCAATGGCTTACCCAATATGTTGATCAGGTACTTGGATTTGCCGTTGCCCATTAATGGCTGCATATCTATGCCTAGGCCTCCCCCTAGTACCACGGCCCATATGCTTCTCTGCATCTTACTCCACCGTCACCGTCTTAGCTAAGTTCCTGGGCTTATCCGGATCAAGGCCCTTAGACACAGCGGTATAATAGGCAAGTAACTGCATTGGGATTGCGTAAACCATGGTTGCAGCCGCCGGCTTCTCTATGTTTATCGGAATGGTCACATCGAGCAGCTTCTCCATTCCATTACTTAATGATTTCGGAACAATACCTATCGTATATGCATCCCTCGCCCTCATCTCCATTATATTGCCCTCCATAGCTTCATTATACTCATCATTAAATATCGTGAAGACCACTGGAAACGCCTTTTCAACTAACGCTATAGGGCCATGCTTGCTCTCGCCCGCAGGGTAGGCCTCTGCATGTATATAGGCCACCTCCTTCATCTTGAGCGCTCCCTCCATGGAGATGGGTAACCCAAGTCCCCTTCCCAAGTAGTACATGCTGCTTGCCTTAGATATATCAATGGCTAATCGCTTTATACGCGCCTCGTAATTGGCTAGAGTTAATTGAGCTAAATCAGGCACTTGCTCTAATTGATTAATGGCGTCATCCAACTCACTTAATTGAATTAAGCCTCGCGCAGCCGCCGTATTCATTGCCAGCATTGTCAGCACCATTAATTGGGAAGTAAATGTCTTGGTTGCGGCGACCCCTATTTCTGGTCCTGTTCTAGTGTATATGGCAGCATGGCTCTCCCTGGGTATCGCACTATCCATTACATTGGAGATAGCTATTATCTTGACCCCAGCAGCCTTCAACGCGCGAAGGGCTAGAAGCGCATCTATGGTTTCCCCCGATTGAGATATAACTATGGCGGTATCTCCCTCGCCGGCGAGTTTAACGTATTTGCGGTACTCGGATGATGTGAATGAATGAACATCCATGCCTGCGATTGTGGTAAGCAGGTACTCGCCCACTAAACCCGCATGTAGGGAAGTGCCGCTGGCAGTTATAAATATGCGGCGCGAATCAGCCAGTTCCTTACCTATCTTATTCATGGCCTCCTTCTCTATCCCGGCTAATGTATTCCTAAGCGCTATTGGTTGCTCATGTATCTCCTTCAGCATGAAGTGTGGATACCCCTCCTTGCTTGCCATTTCGGGGCTCCAAGTAATATGGCGGATCCTCTCCTCAATATTAATGGGGACTCCGCCTCTCTCCACGTGTGCAGTGGTTGGCGTCACAAATCCATATTCTCCATCGTTTATCACCACAATGGTATTGGTGTACTCGAGAAACGCAGGTATATCGCTGGCAATGAAGTTAGCTCCAGAGCCAAGCCCTATGACTAGGGGCGATATGTTCCTCACGAAGAATAATTTATCCGGTTCATCCCTTATTATAGTCACCAATGCATACGCTCCCTTTAAGCTCGCAATAGACTTCTTGAATGCCTCAAATGCATTCGCTCCACTTCTTAGATTCTCCTCTATTAAGTGGGCAATAACCTCGGTATCGGTCTCGCTCCTAAACACGTGGCCCCGCCGCTCTAGTTCTGCCTTAAGTTCACGATAATTAGAAATGATTCCATTATGCACAACTGCTACGCGTCCCTCGCAGTCTATATGTGGATGAGCATTCTCGTCGCTTGGCTTTCCATGTGTGGCCCAACGAGTATGGCCTATTCCGATCATGCCATCCAACTCGCTGAATTTAATCCTTGAATCTACCTCTCCTATTTTTCCACGTCCCTTCCTTACAATCAATGTTTTGCCGTTAATAACGGCGACGCCCACGGAATCATAACCCCGATATTCAAGCCTCGTTAGGCTTTTTTTCAGTAATCTACCAAGTGGCTCCCCAAGGCCATTAAAGGAGCAAACGCCTATTATGCCGCACACGCATTCTTTTAAAGACCTAATTTAATAAACGTTACGTGATGAGGGATCAACAAACCGATTAATGAGGAGACTCACATGGACTTATCATGATTGAAACGCGATTACGCGGCTCCGTTGTATTGAGGGCATCATTGTTCGCCTTGTTCCTTTAGAAGAAGGTCTCTTGCCTCTTGTTTTTTATGGAGAATTAATAAGGCTATTGTTGAAATGGAAATGATGCCTATCATTATGAACGATATATCTATTCCCCTTATAAATAACGATTTATCGCGATACCCCAATGACGTGGTTAAGCCAAGGAATACATTGCCTATTAGCTGCATTGGTTCCACGGTGGCCAGCACAGCAAATACTACAGCTGTTCCCACGGCCGACCCTAGGTTCAACATGAGGATCCTCAGCCCAGCCGCAATACCCCTTTGAACGGGTTCTACTGAGAGCATTATTGAGGTATTATTAGGAGTATAGAATAACCCCATTCCTGTTCCCCCCATTACCATGGCTATAAGCATGAAGACAAGCGGGAGTGGAGACATAGCTAGGACAAAGGATGCTGTGCCTATTAATGATGATCCAATTGATTGAATAGTATCGCTATTAATGTATTTTATGAGTTTAGGCGAGTAAAAGCTTGAGAGGCCCATGGCTACGGCGTAGGGAGTCATTATTAAGCCAGCCTCCAGAGGCGTATAACCAGCGGGGCCCTGCAGGTAAAGCACCAATAATAGGATTAATGAATATCTAATAATGGAGTTTAGCAATGTTGATGTAATGGCTAGGGAGAACCTCTTGTTGCTGAAAATATTGGGATTAATCATTGGTTCCCTTGCTCTCCCTTCTATTAATATCAGCATTACCAATAAAATTAAGGCCGAAATCGGCATTGATGCATCCTCTCCGAGCCATCCAATTATTGGTCCAAGGGTTAGGTAAGCTATTAGGATAATCATTAACATGGAGAAAATAATTGAGCCCAGCCAATCCATTTTTATGTTGCGGCCACTAACCGAATCGCTGGGCAAGCTCTTCACCGATATTAGGTAACCCAGAATTGCTATTGGTGCATTAAATAAGAAAACTAGTCTCCACGTTAATTGAGTTAATGCTCCCCCCAGTATTGGACCGATTGCAGTGCCCAGACCAACCACGGCAGCATTTATTCCCATTGCTCGCTGAAGCTCAACTCCTTTGAAATTATCCGTTATTATCGCTAAACTATTCGAGAAAAGACAAGCGGCGCCTGCTCCTTGGAGTATTCTAGCCACTAATACTAGTAATGAATTAGGACTTACTCCGGCCAATAAGGAGCCAATGAAGAAGATTAAATAGCCGATACTGTATATATTTTTTCTTCCCCTTACATCGGAGTACTTGCCCAGCACCGGGGAGAGGACTGCCAATGCTATTGAGTATGCCGTTAGCACCCATATCACCAAGAAGAAGTTCATCTTTAAATCAATCATCATTGATGGAAGCGCTATTAAGAGCGATGTTGAATTTAGAACCGATAGGAAGGAACCCAAACTAGTGATCACTAGAACTATATTGCCCCTACTCATATAACGACACCAACCGCGGCTCATTACGGCAATAATCAGCGAAGTAAGTTACTTCCTTAGTTGTTGGAGGAAGCGGCATGGATTTATCATTTGACATATATTTATAAAAATTTCTTTCCTAAACGCCAGAACAAAGGATTAGGTTGAGAAGCTAGCTATTAGAGTGGTTATCTTATCCACGTACTCCCTGAAAATCCTCAATATATCTCTGGACGTCACGACGCCCACTAATTCACCATTATCTATAACGGGCAGTCTCCTTATTCCTTTCTGTGCCATTAGCGTCGCAACTTGATCCGTAGGAGTATTTGGATCAATATATGTAAGCGGCTTGGTCATTATATCCCGCAGCAATACCTTGCTGGGATCAATGCCCTTAGCCACTATTTTGCTCACATAATCCCACTCCGTCACTATTCCGACGGGCTTCCCCTCTTCTCTAATTATTAGGAAACCCACGTGATCCTCCGCCATTATTTTAGCTCCATCCAGAGCCGTTAAGCCCCCATCAATCTGCTTAGTGTACTTCTTCATTATATCCTTGGCATAGAGAACCATATAATCCCAAGATGCTTAGGACATTATTAATGTTTTCCCGGAATAAGCAATGAAGCAAATAAGATTTAGGATTGGTGGGGCCGCCGGGATTTGAACCTTCCCCGGGCAACGTGGCCCGACCGGGACCTCACGGGATCGGGTGGGCAGCTAACTCCACATAGGGATAATGCGAGTTCCTATTAAATTTTATCCCAATGACCCCACGCCTAAAACAAGGATATAAACCCTAAGACTTTGAGGAAATCCTTGCCCCTCAAAGCCTTCGGGGGAGGGGATTAGATTTTTTGTTGCCTAAATTGCATGAATGGGCCCTCTTTGTCGAGGCCCAATTAGGGTTTAGGGTGCATTATCCTTTTTTAGTAGGTATTTCCCCATCATGGATTCTATGAATTGTTTGTATTCATTATTGATTAATGGATCGCTTGATTTACATGCCAATTCATATTGACTATGTAGTGCCACTAATCTTAACAAGGCAGCTCTCGCCTCATTAAATAACTCCAGCGATTCTTCATGGAGCGATGCCTTTCTGGAATTAAGCCTTATTAATTCCTGCCTTATCTTAATCGCATCATTACAGTCCTCCACACTTATTCACCTCATTCATTAATTTCCTATACATGTTCTCTATTGCAGTTAAGTCATTGGCATAGCTCGCTATTAATTCGTTGTATTCATCAATGTCTTTCAACAATTCATCCCTATAATTTAAGAGCTGCCTTACCTCATCTTCGCAACTCATAATCGCTCAGCCTCCATGCTTCTATAAAGCATTTCCCTATCGCTCCTTTGATAATCCTTTAATATGGGTCTTATCGACCTGTATCTTGTTACCATCGATGGATCTATGTCCACGGTAACGTAATCCTCATCATAATACTTGGCCTTAATTATGACTTCGCCAAGCGGATCAACGGCGTGGCTTCCGCCGAAGAATCCCAACCCATCATATTGGCCCACCGTGTTTACGTATACTGTATAAACGACGTTTTCCATGGCTCGCGCCCTCATGAATGCCTCGAAGTGATTTTTACTCATATCCGGCGCCGCACTTATGTATACATGTATCTTTGCGCCCCTTAGCATTAGGCTTCGGGAGACTTCAGGATAGAACGCATCGTAACAAATAGCTAGGCCCAGCCTCGTTCCATTTATATCAAACACCGGAGCATCCTCCTCGCCGATCCCAAAGTAACGCGCCTCATCAAATACGCCATAACTCGGCAAGTGCCTCTTACGATATTTAGCTATTAATCCATTTGGTCCAACCACTATTGCGGCATTATATATCACATCGGTAACTTCATCTCGCTCCCCCATTCCAGTTATTACTGTGCATCCGGTTTCTGCGGCAGCGGCCGTGAGCGTTCTAATTATGTTGCCATTTATTGGTTCTGCCATATTAAAGTGAAGATCGCGAGACATGTAGCCCGGCAAATATAGTTCAGGAGTAACCACCACATCCCCATTGCCGCAATTAGCCTTCACATAACTTACCAATCTATCCAGGTTATAATTGACATCGCCTAGCCTACTCTTCGCTTGAAATAAGTGAAACCTCATGTGGTTTATTGAGTCTTCGTTGGGTTTTTATTCTTTTACAGAAAAGGGGGTTAAGGGACGGAAAGCCTCGCCCCTTCAGGGCGGGGAGGAGGTCAGTAAAAGTGCTTATACTACGCGAACGCTCTCCAGTTGGCCGAGAACTATTGAGTCCAGTCTATAAGTAAGTTCCAGACTTAGCATTAGGTTAAGCATCTTGCTTGGTTCTCCATGTAGTATTATTGCTTTCTGTGGCTTTGGATCCATGGAGCCCACATACCTCATTAATTGCTTCCTATCGCTATGTCCAGAGAATCCCGGTGCATCGAATACTTGCATCTTTACATCAAGGGTTAGCTCATCATTATAGTACTTTACTTGTACCTTCTTCTCCCCCATCTTTAATCGTCGGCCAAGCGTTCCCTCGCCTTGGTACGACACGAATATTAGCGAGTTCTTGGGGTCATCAACCATGTGAACGAAGTAATCAAGTGCTGGGCCGCCGTTCAGCATGCCATGCGGCGCGAGTATTATTGATGGTAATCCTTGCACTATATCCATTACTTGCTCCTGCCTCTTCTCAGGCATGCGTGCTCTCTCAACTGGTTTTACGTATTCCGATAGGAATGGATTCACGCCATCATATATTAAGTCCCTTATATTTCTGTTTAAGTAATCGGGAAACATCATATGTATATTCAGCGTTTCCAGCACCATTCCATCTACATATATGGGTACCTTAGGTAATTTACCGCTGCTTATTGCTTCATTGAGGACAAGCAATACCTCTTGCGCCCTGCCTGTGCTGAATACTGGGATCAATGCTTTTCCGCCCTTCTCTATTGTGTTGTTCAATATATCGATTAATTGGGCCTCGCTCTCTTGGCGAGGAAGCTGGACATCATTCTTGCCGCCATATGTGCTCTCCATTATTAGCAGTTCAGCTCTCTTGAATTTATTATGGGCTGGGTTAAGCAACCTGGAGGGGCCATACTTGAAGTCGCCGGTATATATTACATTATACAGGCCATTGCCCACGTGTAGGTGCGATATGGCGCTGCCTATCTCGTGGCCGGCATCATATAATGTTAACTTTATATCAGGCGCAACATCAGTCACCTCATCATAATCTATGGTAATTGTATGGTAGAGCGCAGTGACTATATCCTGCATGGCATATGGCGCATTGCCCCTCTCGGCCGCAGTCTCAACATAGTCTGTGAGGAGAACCTCCATTAAGTACTTAGTTGGTTCAGTCATGTAAACCGGTCCCTTATATCCATACTTGAATAGGTAAGGCAAGAACCCCACGTGATCCAAGTGCGCGTGCGATATTATCACCGCATCCAACTTATCTATATCAACCAACTCCAATGCAGGCGCCTCATCCAGCGTTGATGTTGTGGGCTTTGCGCCCATATCCATTATTATGTTGCTTTCCTTGGTCTCCATATATATCGCGCTTCTTCCGACTTCTTGACATGCGCCTAGGCACGTTATTCTCACGTATTCATTATCATAACTATATATGGGCATCCTATGTATTCTATAGCCAAGGCTCTTAAGGAAGTCTTGGCGTTCCTTCGCCATCTTTATCTGTAATTGATTAACTATATCTATCTCATCATGAGGTAATCCCTTACTCATTTCAAATGCAGTTGCGATTATCCAGGGTTTCCAGCCTGTTTCGGCCAAAATAGTTTTCTCCAGTTTCCTATCCCTAGTTGGTCTCTTTAGGTAGATATAGACTTCACCGGCCTGCTCATCGAAGTATATGCTATCCGCCTCATTACCGACTTCGGCGACTATGTTTCGTATCATTTTCTCAACGTTCTGCTTCGGCATCCTTATCTTTGGATCGCCCCGTATTATTATGTGTTTTTTCAATTCCTTGGCAAGGGATTTTATGAAATCGCTATTATCCATTACATACTTTGGATTAGCAACATATATCACTACACTGGGCCCCTCGAACTCGACCTTAGTAACATTACTTTCCTGGGGCAGTATCTTGAGTATTTTCTCCTGTATATCGGATCTAAAGGTCAATCAGATCACCTAACCTATTGCAATTCAAGCAATTCTCTGCGCTATATAACCGTAGTTCTTTATTTAAGTTAAGCATTCTCCATCCCTTCCCACGAGGAAGAAACGATATTTCCCCAATCATTTTCGTTCTAGATGTGAAATCGCAGTGCATCCCCATTTATAAATGTTTTTAAGCGACAAGGCGAAAACAAACTGCTCACCCGTATTGCGGGGTTCGGGCCCTCCCTCCCAAAAATAATCAGGGAAGGACCAAGGAAAGCAACCACCAAAAACTTTACCCCAACCTTGAAGGACAAAGCTCGCCGTCCCCTTTATATGCATGGGGGAAGCCTCGCCATTTATGGCCGGGGATGAGGGGAATAACTTTATATTAGTGATGTTCCTATTTTTCTGGTGCCCATCGTGGGGTTTAGGTTTAGAGCATACACTAATGAACAGACGTTGAGGGCGTTAAAGGCCCTTGGAGGCGGCTTGTGAGGTCTACAACACCCTACGATGGGCAGACACGCACTTCCATCAAAGGGATGGAAAAGGATTAACCCTCACGGAGTTGAGGCAACTAGCCCTCGACCTCAGAAAACAGGACGAGGAGTACCAACAGCTATATTCGCAAGTGGTGCAACAAGTCGCAGATCGCTTCTACGAGGCTAGACGGAGGTTCTTGGACGGATTAGCGCGTTTCCCCAAGGAGAAGAAAACCCATAAATACTATAGCTTGGTTTATCCGCAAAGCGGGTGGAAGATACAGGTTAGGGAAATTAGAACGAGCGGGAATAAGAGGCTCGTGTTGAGGTTATCAAGTCTAGGCGTGTTCAAACTAATTGTTCATAGGGACTTCCCGCTAGAGAAAGTGAAAAGCGTGGCTGTGAAATTGACGAGGAGTGAAAGGGTTTTCATCTCGTTCATTGTTGAG
>OFEH01000095.1_pt1 | contig 34754 bp, 37 predicted proteins | sample 1521031 | NCBI WGS metagenome assembly OFEH01 (sample SAMN05518350, study PRJEB24110) | hypersaline lake metagenome | isolation source: Grendel Spring, Yellowstone National Park, Wyoming, USA | place: USA:Grendel Spring, Yellowstone National Park, Wyoming, USA | collected 2011-11-16
GAGCCTGTGGCGGGCCGCCGGTCGATAGATAATGGCGGCTATCGGGTTACGCGTTCTGACGTAGGCACGCAGTTACGGTAAAAAGGGAGCGGTTCCATCAACCGAATGATGCTACTCAGGAGATTGCCGAAGTCCCCGACGCTAGAGATGATGTACAGGACGATAGAGATGAAGTCGAGGGGTCTCGAGGTGTACTCGCTCGCCGCTGGCGAGCCCTACTTTCCCACGCCCGCCGAGATAGTGGAGGTCGCGCATCGCGCAATGCTGGAGGGCCAGACCCACTACGTGGAGGCGCTCGGGACCAGGGCAGTGAGGGATGCCATAGCTAGAAAGGTCAGGAGGCTGAACGGCATACATGCGGAACCCGACGATGTTGCTTTCATGCCCAACAAATACGCGCTGGCGGCAGCGCTCCAGGCGGTGGTCAGCAGGGGAATGGAGGTCCTCGTCCCGGATCCCGGGTACTTCTACTCCGAGGCCGTGACCCTCGCCGGCGGAAGGCCTATCAGGTACAGGCTCTCCGACGATTTCTCGCTGGACATCGATGAGATCAGGAGGAGGACCGGCGATAGGACCCGGGCTATCGTGGTCAACACGCCGTCCAACCCCACGGCCAGGGTATTCGAAAGGAGCGCCCTAGAGGAGCTCTACGAATTCGCGCGCGACAGGGGCATCCGCGTGCTGAGCGACGAGGCGTACGAGGACGTGATATTCGAGGGCACGCACTTCTCTATGGGATCCCTGGAGGACTCCCCGGACACGGTAATATCGGTCTTCAGCCTGTCCAAGAGCTTCTCGATGACAGGATGGCGGGCCGGATACGTCGTGGCGAGCCGCGGGATACTCTCGCTCATCAAAAAATACGTCGAGCATACCATGAGCTGCTTCCCCCCGTTCATACAGGCGGCGGCCGCTTACGCGCTGGACAATCAGGAGAGGCTCGTCGCGCCGATGAAGGACGAGTGCGCCAGGAGGAGGAAGATCGTCATGGAAGCCCTGGAGGGCATCGATGGGCTCGAGGTGAATCGCATAGAGGGCACGTTCTACGCGTTCCCGAAGTACGGCCTCCAGGTCGGCTCCTTGAAGCTCGCCGAGATGCTTCTGAGGGAGCAGCGCGTCGCGGTCGTCCCGGGCATAGGGTTCGGCCCATCCGGGGAGGGCCGGTTCCGGATATCGTTCTGCCAGCGCGAGGAGGAGCTGCTCGGGGGGGCTGGAGGGGCTCCGCGCGTTCTTTCGCCAGCATGGACTCGGATAATGTTACATTACTGCGGTCGAGGGGCTTCGATGCTGCGTCGACGTATGCTATGGATGTGCATGCCTCGAAGAATGGATCAGACCCGACCGAGTGCGCTACGGCGGCCCCTTGAGCGAGCGGTACCCGCGACGCGCGATCTCCACGTTCAGCTCCATTATCTCTGGAGATCTGCCAGCCAGCGCCGCCCTCACGGGGTTCTCCACACAGGCATCGCCGCCCAGCGCCGCCAGAACGCGCCGAAGAGGGCGGCGCTGGCGAGCACCCTAGGCTCCCTGAGCTTTCCCGCGCCCAGTTCCTCGGCTATCCGGGTGCCCTCTGCCGAGAACTCGCGGACGCGCCCGTTGCGTGCGGCCTTCACCAGCGGTTCGTTGTACGTGATGAGGCCGCCCTCAACCACCATTCCGAGGGATTCTAGCGCCGGCGAGGTGGACTACCTGAGGCTATGCATCCACTTCCGCGACACGGATAATAGGTAAGCAGGGCCATAGATGCGCCGTCTTCGATGGGAGCTGATGAACACATGTGACCGATCGCCCCCTCGCAGCGCTCTATTCTAGCCGCGCCAGCCTCCATCTGACATAGTTCGGGGAGATAGCTCGGGGAGGCGGACCCGGCATAACTTTGATCGAATATGGTGATGAAGTCGCGGGGGGCCAGCGTCACGCACATTATGAGCGCGAACGCCCCCAAATCCGAAGTCCTTACGAACCCGCGGAGGATCGGCGGCGCTGGCGGCCACCTAGGCCCAATGCCGCCGATCTGTCCCTGATAGCTGAGAGCAGCCTGCCGTGCCTCCCCTCGTCCTCCGATATCATCCGCAGCAGATCGTGCGCCAGCGCTGAGGGGATGCTGCCCATGGACTCAACAGCCTTCAAAAATATCTGCGCAGAGTACTCCTCGCCGGCGGCGGACTCGATGGACAGAAGATCGTCGTAGCCGGCCAGGAGCCCCCTCAAATCGGCCACCCGCTCGGCGGCCTCCATCTCCCTCCCCCATGCGGTCCCCATGAGGCCCTGGCACTCGTCGCGCCGGCAGGCGGCGCCGGACGCCAGCGCCTCGAGGACCCTCGCGTGCTTCTCGCTGTCCGCGGATATGAACGTGAGGGCGGCCCTGATAGCGGGGTCCGCCTCGCCCCTGAGGGCCCTCGCGTAGGCCTCGGCCACGGCCCTCTCCAGCATGGACATGCAGCACAGCACCATGCGGGCGTCGCGCTCCAACCATGTGAGCATGTGCGCAGCCCCTCAAAAGGATTTCCGGCGCATCGGGATCCGGGTCCCATCGATCGGCTCGGCTATGAAGCCCGCGCGCCCCGAAACCCGGGTCAGCCATCGTCCTCCCCCGCGCCCAGCGCGCCCCTCCGGAAGAGCTCCACCGCGTCCCTGGCGGGGACGCGCGGCGAGCGGTAGATGCCCATCCCCGCCGCCCTGAGGGCCATCAGCCTCTCCCCGCCCGACCCGCCGACTATGACGGCGTCGACCCCGCGCTCCCTGAGGGCCGGTATCAGGTCCCTCATGGGCCGCCCGCGAGCTGGGTTGGGGATCTCCTCCTCCCCGCCGCCCGCGGTATCCACTATCAGTATCCTCTCCGAATCCGCCGCGTGGTCCGCGACATACCCGGACGGATCCTCGAAAACCGCGACCCTCCACCTGCCGGACGGTCGCCCGGGCTCCTCGTGTATGGACACCATCAGGAGGTCCGGCATCTCCCTCCTGAGGACCTCCTCCACGCGGTCGGCGAGCGCGTCCGCGTCCCTGACGCTCATCGCGGGCGACGTCTCCAGGTGCATCGTGGCCAGGAGGAACGGGCCCGCCCTCCTCGTCCTCACCTCGTGGACGCCTACCACCCCGGGTATCCCGGAGACCAAGCGCTCTATCCGCGAGGCGGCGCGCTCGTCAGCCGCGTCCAGGAGAGTGAGGATGGAGGATTTGCCGATGCCGTACGCCTGGTAGAGGATGAACGCCGCTATCCCCAGGCCGACAGCGGAGGATATCCACGCCGCGCCCAGGAACTGGCCCGCGACGCCGACGACCACGACGGCGGATATCAGCACGTCCTGGAACGCGTGGGTCGCCTCCGCGCTCAGAGAGCTGAATACGATCCCCTTGGACCTCCTAATGTAGGAGGCCAGCGCGCAGTAGACGGCCGCGGAGGCGAGCTCGACCGCCACGAGGAGCCAGGTATCCCGCATGGCCACTGCGGGCGGATGGATAGAGTCCCACGCTATCTCCACGGCCGCTGCGCCTATCGCGAATGTCACCAGGAGCGCCGCCAGGTTCTCCGCCTTGTACTTGCCGAATGGGAACTTGGAGGACGGCCTGCCCCTAGCCAGCCTGAGGCCCACGTAGACCACGAGCGCCGTCAGGGAATCAGCCACCGTGTGGACCCCGTCCGCCTCCACGGCCACGCTCCCCAGGAGGCCCCCCAGGAGCAGCTTGGCGGCCGCGAAAGACAGGTAGACTGCCCCGGCTATGGATGCCGCCCTCATGCCGCCGGAGAAGGCCTCAGCCCACTGCCCCGGGGCCTCCACGGAGCCGCTACGGACGGGCCCGGGATAAGGATTGCCCGCGCGCATCACTTTTCTGTGCAATAGCACAAAATATATCCCTTGCGCTCGCCCTAGCGGGGGAGGAACACGGCCGTCAGGTACCCCAGGATCAGCGGCGCGATCACTCCCACGGCTATCACGGCGACGGCGCCCAGGACGAGCGATGCCGTGTACCTCCTCCCCACCGTCGGCCCCTCGCCCTTCGCCAGCATGTTCCTAATCACTATAGCGTAGTAGAAGGCGCTTATCCCGCTGTTCACGAGCGCCAGCACCGCGAGCCAGAGCGCGAATCCGGCGGCCGCCATGAACATGTAGAGCTTCCCCCAGAAACCGAGGAACGGCGGAAGCCCCAGCAGGCTGAGCAGCAGGACGGACGACGCGACCGCGGCCGCCGGGCTGCTCGTGATCATCCCCCTGAGGTCCGAGAGCCCCCTGCCCGATTCGCCGGCGAGCGCGAAGAGCGGCACCTTCGCGAACGAGTAGGCTATGGCCTGTATCGCGACCGCGTAGTAGGACATGATGAGCAGTGAGTGATAGGAGGGGCCAGCCCCCGCGAAGTAGGCGGCCGCGGCTATCGCCGTCATTATGTAGCCGACCTGGGCCATGCTGCTGTACGAGAGTATCATCTGGAAATTCCTGCTGCTGAGCGCGGCGATGTTCCCGTAGATCATCGTGAAGGCCGCTATCAGGGCGGCGGTGATCGCTATCGGGAGGCTCAGTGGGCCGGAGGCCTCCACTATCACTATCCTGGCGATTATCGCTATGAAGCCCAGCTTGGCGACCCCCGCGACGAACGAGACCACCCTCCCGTCGGCCCGGCCATACACGTTGGGGAGCCACCAGTGGAACGGGAACAGGCCCAGCTTGAAGCCCAGCGCGGCCAGCGCCGCCACGACCGCGGCCAGCGCCAGCCCGTTGAATCCCAGCGGGCCGGGCGCGGACGACGCGCCAGTCGGCTCCAGCGGCATTATGGAGAACGCGGATGCACCCTGGAGCGCCGACATGAGCGCTGCCCACGCGATCACGAAGAGGGTGGCCACCATCCCGACCATCACGTACCTGACGGACGCGGCCCTGCTCCCGGCGTCGTCAGGTAGCGCTATGAACACGTAGCTGGCCACGGAGACCATCAGCCACGTCGCTATCACCACGAGCGCGTCCGTCGCGCCCGCCAGGAAGAAGATGCCGAACAGCACCAGCGGCACCAGGCTGAAGGCCGCGGGGCTGGACGACCACCTGGCGGCGTCGGGGCCCACGGCTATCAGCAGCAGTATCGATGAGACCGCGGCGCCCAGCATTATCAGCGAGCTGAAGGGATCCTGCGCGACCAGCCCGCCGTAGAGCATGACGACCCCGCCGAAGCTCAGGTACACGGATATGGTGGATGCTCCCAGGAAGGCCAGCGCGCCCAGGAAGGCCAGCGAGAGGGACGCCCTCCACCGCCTCCCGGCGAGGGGCGCGGCCAGGCCCGTCGCCAGCGTGAGGTAGATCATGGCCTGCATCAGATCCACGAGCGCGGACGCCATCTACAGCACCCCCCAGACCACGAGCACGACAACCATCAGCGCGCCGATGAACGACATGTACATCGCTATCGTGTAATCGGTGCGCCCCCTGAACGTCCTCCTGAGCAGCGCGGACGACCACCCGGCGAACGACGGCAGGACGCCGTGGTAGAAGACGTCTATCCCGTGGTCCACGACGTGCAGGACCCACGAGAGCCCTATGAACGAGTACACGAACGCGTAGTAGATTATCGAGTTCAGGTACCACCGGTCGAAGAGGAACGAGTGGATCCCGGACAGCAACCTGCTGGACCTGACGGCCGACATGAAGTCGATGCGCCTGAGGTACGCTGCCACGACCAGCAGCATGTCCACGGCCAGGAGCGACGTTATCGCGATGGTCGTCAGGTCGATCGAAGGCATGAACACCGGCGTCGTGAGCACCGAGATAGTCTCGCGGACCCCCTGGGCCAGGTACGAGCCCGTGACGGGCCAGAACACCCCCAGGAGGAGCGCGCCCAGCGCCAGCACCGCGTACGGGATCAGCATGAGCGGGGGCGCCTCGTGGGGCCCGTGCCCGCCCTCGTGCGCGTGCCCGTGGTAGGCCGGGACGTGGAAGACCCTGATCGTCAGCCTCGTCACGTAGGCCACGGTGAAGAAAGCCGTCACGACCGCCACCAGGTACAGCGCCGCGTACCCCGTCTGGGCGACGCTCTCGAGCACCAGCTCCTTCGAGAAGAACCCGCTCAGCGGCGGGATGGCCGCGAGGCTCAGGCCGGAGAGCCACATGGCCACGGCGGTCGCCTTCATGTACTTGGCGTAGTCGCCCATGTCGTCTATGAACCGGCTCTCCGCCACGTGGAGGGCCCACCCGGCTATCAGGAAGAGGGACGCCTTGAACACGGCGTGGCTCATCAGCTGCGCCAGCCCCGCGAAGACCCCCTGGTCCATGGCCGCGAGGGCGGCCTGCCCCTGGGTGACTAGGAGCCCGCCGGCGGCGGCCGCCAGGATCATGTACCCCAGCTGGCTCGCCGTCGAGTATGCCAGTATCAGCTTGAACTCGTTGTTCACGACGGCCATTGTGGCCATCATGAACGCGGTGAGCGCCGCGAGCGCGGCGACGATCCCGAAGTACACCTGGGACTGCGCCTCCGCAGCCAGCCCGGCGGCTATCGCGCCGACGAAGAATATCGGGGCGAACCTGAGGACGAAGTACACGCCAGCCTTCACCATCGTAGCCGCGTGTATGAGGGCGGAGACCGGCGTCGGGCCCGTCATGGCCGTGACGAGCCATTCGTGGAACGGGAACTGCGCGCTCTTCGCCAGCGCCCCGAGCGTGAATATGAACAGGACCGCCGCCAGGACGTCTTTGTTCGCCAGGTAGCCCATCCAGGTCCCGGCCGAGGCCGCGAGGCCGGGGATGCTGAACGTGTGCGCCACCAGGAAGAGCGCGCTGATCCCGACAAGGAATCCGACGTCGCCCAGCCTCGTGAACATGAGCGCCCTCACGCCGCTGTTGCTGGGCTCGAAGTACATGGGGAGCCCGAGGGCCTTCCTCCCGGGCACGCCGACCCACTTGTCCTCCTCGTCCGTGTACCAGTGGCCTATGAGGGCGTAGCTCGCGAGCCCCGTGCCCTCCCACCCGATGAACATCAGGACCAGGTTCTCGGCCGTCACGAGCAGGAGCATCGAGCCGACGAAGAACGTTATGAAGAAGAAGTAGCGCTGGACCCCCCAGTCTCCCTTCATGTACTCCAGGCTGTAGACCGCTATCAGGAAGCTGAGCCAGGAGACTATGACCGCCATTATCGCGCCCAGCCCGTCGAGGTAGCTGCCCACGCCTATCGTGAGGGGCGCCGACCCCACGACGTCTATGCTGACCCAGTTCCACCTGCTGACCGCGTCTATCGTCTCGTGGAGGGCCAGCACGTAGTACAGGGCGAACGTGGACACGACGGCCGAGGCCAGGATGCTCAGCACGCTCATCAGGCCGTAGAACCTCTCGCGCCTGACGCCGAGCAACCAGGCTATGGCCATGGCGGCCGCCGCCGCGAAGGGCAGCAGCCATATGGAGGACCACCCGTACCAGGGCGCTGAGACGATCATCTCAAGCCACACCCCCCAGGCCGAGTATCAACCTCAGCCAGCCGGCCACCCCCGACGCCATCGGGTTGACCAATATGAACATGGCGAATCCCGCCATCGCTATAGCCACCATGGACAGCTTGAAGGGGTCCACCGCCTCCCTCAGGCTCCCGAGGTCGCTCCTCGGCTGCCCGTAGAATATCCTCCTCATCGTGACGAACGAGTACGCGGCGGTGACGCCCAGCGCCAGCATCAGGAGCGCCGTCATGCCCACCATGTACCCAAGGCCCTGCATGGCGTACGCCTGCACGGCCCCCAGCACGACGAACAGCTCGCTCCAGAACCCCAGCGCGGGCGGGAGGCCGCTCAGGTTCATGAACCCGAAGAGAGCTAGCGCCGCCACCAGCGGGTACCTCCTCGCGAGGCCGCCCATCTTCCTCATGTCCCTCAGGTTGTGCGCCTCCACTATGAAGACGCCGGCCGTCATGAAGAGGAGGGACTTCCCCACGGCGTGGGACGCGTAGATGAGCATGGAGCCTATGAGGCCGTACTGCGTGAGGGTGGCTATGCCCAGGAGCATGTAGCCCATCTGGCTCACGCTCGAGTACGCCAGGAGCCTCTTGAAGTCCGTCTGCCTGAGGGCGTTGAGGCCCGCGTAGGTTATCGTCAGGAAGGCCAGCCCCATCAGGTACGGCCTCCAGGACTCCATGATCAGCGGGAAGTACTGCACGAGGAACCTGGCCATCGCGTACCCGGCGAGGCCTATCAGGTTGGGCGAGAGGAGGGCGGATATGGGCGTGGGGGCCTCGGCGTGCGCGTAGGGGAGCCACATGTGGACCCCGAAGAGCGCCATCTTCACGGCGAGCCCCACGAACATCAGGAGGGCCACGAAGACCGCCATGGATCCCAGGGCGGTCGCGGGCCCCACGGGCACCAGATCCGTCCCGACGAGCTTCAGGTAGTCGAACGCGCCAGTGATCACCCCATAGTAGAGGGCGCCCGCCAGGAACGTCACCGCCCCGATGTGGGTCCAGACGAAGTAGAGCATGGAGATCCTGAGCCTCTCGCCGTATCCGTAGTACATGATCAGGAGGAACGACGAGATGAGCGTGCCCTCCAGGAACACGTAGAACTCGACGAGGTTCGTGGCGAAAGCGACGCCGAGCATCGTCGCCGCGAACACGTTGTAGAGGAACTGGTAGGTGCCGTAGTCCGGCGGGGTCTCGCCGGCCGAGCGCATCTCCTCTATCCTGTGGTCCATGTACTTCAGGCCGTAGATGGAGACGAACGCCGTGACTATGGACAGGGCCAGCACCACGGGGGCCGAGAGCCCGTCGACGCCCAGGAACATGTGGCCGATCCTGTAGGACGTCAGATCGAACCCGATCGGATCCACCAGGCTCGAGGCGCCGCTGGCGTAGAAGTAGATGACTATGCCCAGCGGTATCAGGAGGGAGAGCGCCGAGGCGTACGAGTAGCCGCGCCTCCACCTGTCGCCGCTCAGCCACGCGGCTATCCCGATAACGATCGGGAGGGCGATCGATATCCAGAATACGGGCACGGACGCGATCATCGCTCGGGCACCTCCTCCAGACTGTCGGAGGACATCGACCGGGACGCGCGGTAGTAGGACAAGAGTATGGCCACCACCACGATTATCTCGGCCGATACCACGGAGATCACGACCACGCCGAAGTACGTGGCCGACGACGCGTTCGCGGAGAGGAGGGGCAGCAGCATCATGAGGAGGCCGTTGAACGCGACCTCGACCGACAGCAGCTGCCTCATCAGGTTCCTGGAATACGTGAGACCATACGCGCCCATCGCCATCACCAATATGCCGAACGCGACTATTGCGAGGTCCACGGAGTTCGCGACCATCGCCATCACTTCCCCCCGTTCCCCCCGCCCCTTCTGGCCACGCTTATGGCCTCCACGAGTGTGGCCGCCTGGGCTATTACTATGAGCGCCACCACGAGCGCGTAGCGGCTGAGCAGGCCGCCGACCGCGGCCGTCATGCCGACGGGATGGGGCGCCACGTAGAGGCCGTAGATCCAGGCGGAGAGCGCCACGCCCAACCAGAGCGCCGCCGTCAGGACGGCCACGAGCACGCCCACACCCGAGTTCCTCCTCTCATCCCCCCGGAGGCCGAGGAGCGAGAGCGTGATGATTATGAACATCACGGCCGCGCCCACGTACACTATTATGAGGAACGCGGACACTATCCCGAGCCCGAGTATTGCCAGCTCCGCGGCGACCATTGATCCCAGGATCGCTAGGGCCGAGCTGGCGTAGACGAGGTCCTTGGATCTTATCACGTAGTACGCGGCCACGAGCGAAGCCAGGCCCATCACTATGGCCCACACTGCGGTCCAGCTGATCATGATCCTCCCTCCTGCGACTTGGACTGGGTATCCTGTGTACCGGTATCCTCGGCGTGCTGGGCCTTCCCCTGGGCGCGCTCGGGCTTCTGGGCCTGCTCGGCAGGCTTGGGCTGTTCAGCCTGCTGCTCGGCCGCCGCTGTCTGAGTCGGCTGGGACGTGGTCCGTTGAGCGGCGGTCGGTTGAGTTTGAGATGGGGCCGGCTGCTCAGCGGGCTTCTGGGCCGGGGCGGGCTGCGCCTGCTTCTCCTCGGGCTTCTCCTCGGCCTTCACCTTCACGAGGCCGCGCCTCTCATCGAACACGTACCTCACGGGGATGCCCTCCCTCGCGGTCGCGTAATCGGGCTCCCTCTGGAACTCGTCCAACGTCAGTACCAGCTCCTGCATGCTGTGGTATACTATGTCGTGGTAGGGCACGTGGTAGAGGGCCTCCGTCGGGCATATATCGACGCAGTACCCGCAGAAGACGCACCTGTTGTAGTTTATGACTGGGTACTTCTTCCTGGCCCTCTCGCCCTCCTTCTGGGGCAGGAATATCATGCGCATGGCCCTCGTGGGGCATATCCTGGCGCAGGACCCGCAGCCGATGCACTTATCGTAGATTAATACTATGAACCCACGGTATCCGGTGTCGAGCTTTATGTACTCGTGCGGGTACATCAGGGTGAACCTGTTGGGATCCAGGAAGTACTTGACGCCCAGCAGCAGGGCTTCCAGGTTCCCCGCTACTACCCTCCCCAGGATGCCCCTCTTGGGGACCTCCCTGATCTCAGGCCTAGCCGGCAACAGCCATCACCCCGAGGTGCGCGTAAACGTGGAAGTACGCCTCTGCGAGCCCCACGCCGAAGGCGGCCATCGCGAGCGGGATCAGGATCTCCCAGGCCACGCCGAGGGCCTGGTCTATCCTATACCTGCCGTAGACCGCCCTCAGGAAGCTCATGACCGCCATTATAACCAGGGCCTTGGCTGAAACTATGAGGCTGGGCACCAGATATCCCAGGACGAACCCTGTCCCGGGCACGTAGGGGGCCCAGCCGCCCAGGAACACCAGCGCCATGAGGACCGAGAAGACCCACCGCTTGATGTAGGCCGCGCCCATGTCCAGCCCGTACATGAGGCCAGAGTACTCCGTGTAGGGGCCGGCCACTATCTCGGACTCGGCATCCGGTATCTCGAAGGGGAAGCCGCTCGTCGTCATGAGCGTGGCTATGAACGCCGCGAGGAACGCGGGGGGATTGAGCAGACCGTACCAGAGCCCGCCGGACTGCGCCTCGACTATGTCGACCAAGTTGAAGGTCGACATGGACGCCGCCACGGACAGCATCGAGAGCACCGCCACGAGCTCGTAGGCGGTCACTATGAACGACTCCCTGACGCCGCCTATGAGCGAGAACTTGTTGTTGCTCGCCCATGCCATCACGATTACGAAGATCGGCGACAGCGTGGTCAGCGCCACCGCCACCAGGAGGCTGTAGTCCATGGGTATCGGCCAGAACGCCGGGTTCGAGGTGAGCGGGACCGCGTTGAGCGGCATGAGCGACAATATCACCGCGGCGACCGGCGCCGCGAAGTATATCGCCGCGTCCACGGTGCGCGGCACTATTATCTCCTGGAACGAGTAGCGGATCAGGTCCGCTATCAGCTGGGTGGCGCCGCCGGTGCGGGGGCTGATCTCGTACGGCCCGTACCTCATCTGCACCCTGGCCGCCGCCTTCCTCTCGAACCAGATAATGAAGATCGCGACCACCAGCGCCGCTATCAGCCCCGGGATTATTATGAACTGGTAGACCGGGGGATAGAAAATCAGGTACCTGAGGAAATCGTACCATATGACGTAGGCGGTCACCATCTCCACCACCTCACCTGTCCCACTCCGGCGGGAAGTAGTCGAAGCTGCCGTAGATCGCGGGCAGGTCCGCCAGCCTGTGCCCGGGCATCGCGTACTTGAAAGCTATCACGTTCCTGAACGATCCGGACACGACCCTCACCCTGTACGGGGTGTCCTTCCCGTCGCTCTCCACGTAGTACGTGATCTCGCCCCGCCCGGACTCGACCCTGGCGAACGACCTGCCGGCCGGGACCCTGAGCGACGCGTAGAGGGGTATCATCTTCACGCGATACTTGCCAGCGTAGGGCACGGCGCCCGCGTAGACCTGCTTGTAGATCGGGGGCGCGGTCTTCCAGAACTTCTCGTGTATGAAGCCCTCGCGCGGGTGCTTCTCGAGCCAGTCGACCGCCTGCTCCATTATCGAGAGGCTCTGCCTTATCTCGTCCACCCTCTGCCAGGCCCTGGCGAGCGAGTCGCCCTCCTCGTACACCGGGATCTCGAAGTCCACCCTGTCGTACGCCTCGTAGGGCTCCGCCAGCCTCACGTCGTACTTGACGCCGCTCGCCCTCACGTTCGGGCCGGCGAGGCCCATCTCCACAGCCCTCCCCTTGGGTATGACGCCGACGCCCTCCAGCCTGCTCCTTATGTTCGGGTTGTTGAGGAATATCTTCGCGTACTCATCCAGCCTCCTCCTCATGTAGGCCGTGGCCTTCCTCACGTGCTTGCCGAAGTCGTCCGGCATGTCCCTGCGCACGCCCCCGAACATCGGGTAGCTGTGGGTCAGCCTCGCGCCGGTGAGCTTCTCCGCCAGCTCGACGAATATCTCCCTGTCCCCGAACGCCCACATGTAGAGGGTCGAGTGGCCCAGGAAGACCCCGAATATCCCGAATCCGTACAGGTGGCTCGCCACCCTGTTTATCTCGCACAGGAGGGTCCTCAGGTACTTGGCCCTCTCCGGGGGATCCACGTCGAGGAGCTTCTCGACCGCCTCGACGTAGGGGAGGGTCACGTTGCACGCGTCGAGTATCGCCATCCTCTCGAAGAGCGGGATGTTCTTCATCCAGTCCCTCCCCTCCGAGAGCTTCTCCATCGTCCTGTGCACGAACCCTATGTCGGGGTCGACCTCCACCATGACGTCGCCCTCGACCCTCACGATTATCCTCATGTGGCCCGAACCGGGGTGCGCCGGGCCTATGTAGACCTCGTACAGGTTCCTCTCCAGCTGGCGGACCTCCATCCCGGGGAGCGCGACTGCCCCGCTCGCCTCGGCCATCTCACACCCACCTCTTGGTGCTCGTGTACTCCTCAAATGTCAACTTCAGGTAGTCGTCCTCCTCGACCACCTTGAAGTCCTTCCTCAGGATTTTCTGCGCTGCCAGGTCCGGGGTGAGCAGCAGGGGCCTGAGGTCCGGGTGCCCATCGAACCTCACCCCGAAGTACTCGTACACCTCCCTCTCCTGGAACTCGGCGCTGAGCCAGACGCCCACGAGGCTCGGGACGACCGGATCGTCCCTGTCCACGGAGGTGGCCAGCCCCACGACGTACCTGGCTAGCTCCTCGTCCAGCATGCTGGATACGTGGTAGATCACCTTGATCTGCTTCTTGGCCGGGTAGTCCACGGCGGTGACCGACTTCACGTGATCGAACCCTGCCTCCTTCAACCTCCTTGCGGCGTCCACGAGCCTCCCGGGATCGACCTGCAGCTCGAGGTAGCCCTTCAGCTGCTCCACGCTGATGCCCTCGCCCAGCGCCGACTTCAGCCTGTCAACTATACCTTGCGCTGAGGTCGACATCCTCCCCCCTCCACCCGCACAGGTCCTCCTTGGGGATCAGGCCCTCCATGTCCGGGCGCCGCCCCTCGGCCAGCCAGTTGGACGCGATCCCCTCCTCCCTTATCTTCCTCTGCAGCTCGACTATTGCGCGCGCCACCGCCTCCGGCCTCGGGGGGCAGCCGGGTATGTACACGTCTATGGGTATCACCTGCCAGGGCCTGACTATGTTATAGCTATTGTAGAACAGGCCGCCATCGAGCGCGCAGACGCCCATCGCTATCGCGAACTTCGGGTAAGGCATCTGCTCCCACGTGACCCTGAGGGAGCACGCCATCTTCCTCGTGACGGTGCCCTCGACTATTATCAGATTGGTCTGCCTGGGGGAGACCCAGGGCAGCGACCCGTAGCGCTCGTTATCGAACCTGGGTCCCCAGGCGGCGCCTATCTCGCACCCGCAGCAGCTGGTCATGAGGTGTACGGGCCACAGGCTGAACGCCGTCGCCCAGTTGATCATCGAGGGGAGGGGGCCCCTCTTGAGTATTGACCGGGCGCGCCTCGCCATCTCATCCAAGTCCGCGATCCACACGTTCTCCATCGAGGACGCCGCCGGGCGCGCCCCGCCGCCGGATTCACGATCGGGCAGCCCCACCACCCCCTAGAGCCCCCAGGCCGACACGCGCTTCGCCTCCCTCAGGCCGTAGGCCAGCAGGGGAGCGTATGCGGCGATCATTATCAGGTAGAGCTCGAGGACCCTGCCCACGAGTGCCCCGGGCGCGGCCGCGGCGAACGCTATCAGGACGACGGCGGGCTCCAGGGACATGAAGGCTATCAGGTAGCCCAGGTACTGGAAGCCGATCCTGCCCTTGCCGACCCCCTTGGGCGGGTTGGAGGACTCGAATGGCACCTCCCTGTACTTCTCGGCGGACGATATCCCGCGATCCTGCTCCAGGAGCCTCCTCAGCAGGAGGAGGGCAGCCACTAGGACTGCCAGCATGAACGCGGGGACGACGACCATAGAGTTCGCGGAGAGCACGGAAGGGCTGAAGGCGAGTGAGGCGGCCGCCGCAGGCTCCACGGCCGGCGCTCCCCCGGTGGTCTATTTATAGATAACCTCACGGATCCTCCGATGCCTGTTATCTGCTTCGCGGGCACCGCGGCTGGCCGGGGCGATCAATTCCGCGCGACCATGGGAGTCCCTCGGACGCCGGGGGCCAACCTTTTATCGCGGACCGCTCCGCTTCGGGGCGTGCCGGGCCTGGAGGAGTTCGTGTCGGCGCTCACGAGGTACCGCTCGCTCATGCTGGACGAGCCGGACCTGGAGAGGGCGAGCAGCATAGAGGCCGAGCAGCTGCGCGTCATGGAGGAGGTCCGCGACCGCGTGGACGATTCGGCGCCGCTCGACGAGGTCCTGGAGAGGCTGAGGGCTGACGGCGCGATGGGGAAGATCGTGGAGGAGGTGGCCGAGGGGCTGGGCGTGAGGATGGAGGTGAGCGGGGATGAGGCGTATCGCAGCGTTGAGGAGGATGGCCTGGAGGGGGCCGGCGCGATGCCGGTCCTCGTAGCGCTGCAGGCGGTGGCCAGGGCCTACGCGGAGAGGTATCAGGCCAGGAAAGGCCGCCTCCGGCGCGAGGGAGCCGCCTGCCCGCTGTGCGGGACGGAGAGCGGGACCATGGTGAAGGAGGGCGACCGGTACTACATGGTGTGCCCGCTGTGCGGCTACGAGTGGCTGGTGTCGGAGGGCGCGCCGGCGTGCCCCCGCTGCGGCGAGAGGGAGAGGCTGGGCGTGTACACGGACAGGGTGGGAATCCTGGGGCTGGGCGCGTGCCAGGGATGCGGCAACGTCTGGCACCTGATACTAGGCGAGGTCGACGCGCCCCAGATACTGTTGCCGCTCATAGCGATGGGAGCGGAGAGGTTCAGGAGGGCCCTGCCCGACGCGGGGAGGCCGGGATCAGAGGATGGATAGCAATATGCCGGTCAGCCCGCCCCCGAAGACGAGCGCGGCCATCGCCCAGTAGGTGGCCACCTCCCAGCGCCTGAAGCAGTGCCCGCCCATCACCTCGGGATCGGATATCAGCCTCCCGAGGAAGTATAGCGAGGGCAGTATCACCAACGAGTAGGCGGCCATCAGGTCCAGCATAAGTCCCACGAGGTCCGCCGAGATCGAGGACACGACGACGGCGGCCAGGCCCATGACGGCATAGTATGAGAGCGCCAGGGCCCTGGAGTCGGATCCCACGGCGTCCAGGAAGCCCCAGCCGGAGCCCATCGACGCCACCGCGAGGGCCAGGAACCCGGCCGCCATGAACCCCACCCCCACCACCAGGGACGAGCCGGGCCCCAGCGGGCGCACCAGCGACGCTATCTCGGACGGCGTTATCTGGAGCCCGGATCCGCCGTAGAGCGCCCTGAGCCCGTGCCCGTCTATGACCGTTATGGCCATCAGCGCCTCCGAGACCGCAGCGCCGATCAGCGTCTCCAGCCTCTCGGCAGAGAGATCGCCCCTCCCAAGGCCCTTCTTGGCATCGGCGCCCGAGTGGAAGAACAGCATCCAGGGCATTATGACGGCGCCTATGCTCGCAGCGAGGAGGAATCCGTATCCGGGATTCAAGTAGGGCTGGATGGGGTTCAGCCCCTCCCACAATAGAGCGCGCGCATCGATGGGGAAAGATGCTAGGGATGCCACTATTGCCACCACCAGGACCATGCTCACGGGCAGGAGCACCGCCTCGGCCACCCTGTACCTCCCGGTGCCCACGAGGATTAGGTAGAGCGCGAAGGACGCCGCCAGCACCGGAGCCGGGGGCAGCCCCAGTAGGCGGGCGCCGAGGGCTATGCCGGCGAACTCCACAACGTATGTCATGAAGTCGGTGAGCGCCATTGGCAGCGCGGCGAGGGCCGCCGCCCTGGCCCCGTACCTGTTCCGCACGGCCCTGCCCAAGCCCATGCCGGACACCGTGCCGAGCCTGCCCGCCGCGTCCTGCACGAAGAATAGGGGCACGGTGAGGATCAGCATGACGAACACCATGCGATATCCCCAGGACGCGCCGTCCTGCAGGCCCGTGACTATCGATGCCACATCCACGTCGGCGATCATGACGAGCCAGGCGGGACCGAACGTGCTGGCGAGCCTGCCCAGGTCCTTGGCGTTCAATCGCCTCAGCGTGGAGCGGCTCGCACTGCACCATTAATAAGGCTTCCCTAACATCGGATCGGCCCCGATGCGTCCGATCGCGAGGAACGCCGCCCGGGCGCGCGGCCCTGGGGGGCGGGCCCGGCAAGCACCTTATAAATGCGCGCGGGCGCCGCCCCGGCATGAAGCTGCTCAACTACGAGCTGGAGGGCAGGATGGGCCTGGCGGCCCTCATAGGAGGATCGTACTACGACGTGGGATCCTGGGCCAGGGCCGCGGGCTCGGATCTGGCTAGCGAGGTCCCCCTGACCCTGGACCGCGCGCTCGCTAGGGGGGCCCTGGGGCTCCTCGCGCGCCGCGAGGACGAGATAGCCAGGCTCGGGGAGCCCCTCCCGGAGCCCAGGAAGCTGCCCACCGTGATCTCGCCGGAGAAGATACTGATGGTCGCGGTGAACTACGCCGCCCACGGCAGCGAGCTGCACTCCGCCCAGCCGGGCGAGCCGTACTTCTTCGCGAAGTTCAGGAACGCGCTGGTGGGCGATGGGGGGCACATCTACATACCCAGGTCCTCGAGGAAGGTGGATTGGGAGGTCGAGCTGGCCGTGATAATCGGAAATAAGTGCAAGTATGTGAGCGCGGGCGACGCGCTGAAGTGCGTCGCCGGCTACACTATAGCGGTCGACGTGAGCTTCCGCGACCTGCAGTACGGGCACTCGGCGAGGGGATACGGGCCCAACTGGATAAAGGGGAAGGCGCTGGATCACTCGCTGCCCCTCGGGCCATGGCTGGTGACGGCGGATGAGTTCGGGGATCCCCACGACGTCGACCTCAGGCTCTACGTGAACGGGGAGCTGAAGCAGAACGGGAACACGCGCGATATGATCTTCCCGGTGGAGAGGCTGATAGAGTACATATCAGATGGCATCACGCTGGAGCCGGGCGACGTGATCTCGACCGGGACGCCGCCGGGCGTCGGGGCGGGGACTGACGGCCCCTACCTGAAGCCTGGCGACGTGGTGGTCTCGGAGATTGAGCGCATAGGGCGCATGGAGAATCGCGTGTACATGGACCCGTTGCTGGGCCGACGCGCCCGAGGGGCTCGCTCAGAACGGGAGCAGGCCGTACTTGGCCAGGTCCTTGGAGATGGAGTCCACGTAGGACTTGAGGCTTGCCAGTATCGTGTGGCACGTTATGACGCCGACGACGCTCCCCTTATCCGTCACGAGCACGCGCCTTATCCCCCTCTTGGACATGAGCTCGGCGACGTCGGAGAGCTCCTCCCCCGCGTCGATCGACACTATTCCGCGCGTCATTATCTCCTCCACCTTTGTCCTCGCCGGGTCCAGCTTCTTGGCCAGGAGCCTGCTCACGATGTCCCACTCCGTCACTATGCCCACGTTCTCGCCGGCGGCGTTCCTCACGACCGCGAATCCGCGCCCGTTCCTCGCCATCAGGTCCACGAGCTCCTCGCAGGAGGCGCCCGGCTCGATGAACAGTATCCGGCGCTCCATGACGTCCCTCGCGTAGAGCGTCACGGGTGCGAACCGCCACGGCTTACATATAATAATTTCCCGCGCGCGTTCCGCGGGTCGCCTCGGCCCGCGGCCGCCCAGCGCCCACCGATCGCGGAGTCGGGGCCGTCGGGCTCGGGTCCGGGAATCGCGCCGAGGCCGGGACACGTAGAACTTGGTGCCCCCGTATTCCACCACGCTGAGCTCGCCCGATTCCTGCATCCCGCGCAGCACCTCATAGCCCGCGCCGTCATCCCTCAGTATCTGGGCGACCGCGCCCTCCCCGAGGGGATGGACCCTCGCCGCCGAGAGTATGTCCAACCTGGCGTCGCCCGTGTGGCCGAAGGAGCCGCGCTCGGGGAAGTCGAGCGGGAGGGCGCGGTCGCCCAGCACCTCGCGGAACTTCGTGAGGAAGTAGATGACGACGCCGCGGTCAGGGGGGCCGGCCCACGGCTCCGCGGGCGGGCGCGTCGGCAGCGCCACGTAGGCCTGCCTGAGGCCACGCACGCCCGAGAGGAACGCGGCTATGCGATCCGCCTCGTCCCCGTAGTCCACGCCGGAGACCAGCATCGTCTCCGAAGCCAGGTGGCCCCTGAACCCTTCGGAGAACTCGACTATCCCTGAGAGCACCCTCTGGAGGGACAGCGCGTGGCTGGGCCTGTCCACGAAGCGCCAGATCCGCTCGCTCACCGCGTCCACCTTGAAGGACACGTAGTCCGCGCCTGAGAGGTCGCCCCTGACCGATTCGTCCCACATCAGGGACGAGTTCGTTATCACTGCCACCCTGACGCCCAGCGACTTTATCATGTCAATCTCCCTCCCCAGGCTCGCGTCGAGGGTCGGCTCGCCGTCGGGCACGAACGTCACGTAGTCGACCCTCTCGCCCCTCGAGGCCAGGAGCTCCAGCCTGCGCCTCACGGATTCGTAGACGGCCTCCGGCTCGTAGAATTTCCTCCTAGTGATATCGAGGCGCGAGCTCCTCCCGACCTGGCAGTAGATGCAGTTGTATGTGCAGTGCTTGGGCGGTATGTTGTTGACGCCCAGGCTCGCCCCTAGCCTCCTCGAAGGTATGGGCCCAAATGCTATCTCCGGCGCGGCGCTCACGCCCGGTGTGCGGCTCGCATCGCTCAATTTTAAACCCGACTGGGGTTTCCGACGCGCCCGCGCATCGGCCGCCGCGGGTCCCGCACCGGCTCACCGTGGAATAGGCGCGCTGATGGTACACGAGGGGGCAGTCGTCCGGCGCGGGCGCTTCGCCGCCCACGACCTCGCCCAATATTATGTCGTGGTCGCCGCCGGCGCATATGGAGTACCTCCTGAGGGCCAGGTACCCTATGGATCCCTCTATGACGGGCCCCCACTCGGTCTCGCGATATCCCACCGCCTCGAGCTTGGCCCTGCCCTCCCCGGGCTCCGCGAGGATGGCCGACGCGCGCTCCGCGCCGGCGCCGAGCATGGACACCACTATGTGATCGGCGGAGATCAGCAGCGGGTGATGCCTAGAGTCCCTCCCGATCGAGACCAGCATCAGGGGCGGCCTCAGGGACACGCTGGTCACGCTGGTCGCTGTGAGCGCGGCGTAGGCGGATCCCACGCGCGCGGTGACCGCGTAGACCTGCTGCGCGGCCCCCCTCATGAATGCCTTGAGGAGCTCCTCCACGAACCGCTGGGGGTGCTATCCCGGGATTTAAGATCGATGCCGCGCAATGGGCGATCGCCCAATCGCTGCGAGCGCCCGCATCGATGAGGGATTTAGGACGTTCGTCAGCCCTGGGCTGAGGAGCCCGCTTCGGCCTCCCGGGACAGGAAGCCGGGGAACAGGACCTCAACCTCCCTCTCGAAGCTCTCCCTGGAGTCCGATGCGTGGATGACGTTGTCGGTCAGGCCCAGCCCCAAGTCCCCCCTTATTGTCCCCGGAGGGGCGGAGGCCGAGTCCGTGGGGCCCACCATTGCCCTCACGGCGCTGATAGCATTCCTCCCCTCCAGGACCGCGGCCACTACGGGGCCGGAGGTTATGAAAGATATCAGGCTCTCGAAGAACTCCTTGCCCGCATGCGGCCTGTAGAAGTCCTCCGCCTGACTCCTTCCCAGCTTCAGAAGCCGGAGCTCCAGGATCCTGAAGCCCCTGCGCTCGAACCGGGACAATATCTCCCCGACGAGCCCCCTGGAGACGGCGTCCGGCTTCACGACTATGAGCGTGCGCTCGAGCCCGCGCCCGGATCCGCCGGATCCGTCAGCCAAGCGAGCCACCCTTCACGCGCTTTGCGGTCCACTTGAGCTTCCTGGGATCCCGGCGCAGCTCCAGCATATTCTTCCTGCACTTAGCGGAGCAGAACCAGAGCACGCTGCCGTTGTTCCTCACGTACATAATGCCGCGCCCGGGCCTCACCTCGCGGCCGCAGAAAGCGCACCTGTGGACCTGAATCTGGGAGCTCGTGAGGCATCACCTCGCTTTATCTTCCTGGCCTCCCTCTCGGTCTCCCTGAGCATTAGCACGTCCCCGAGCCTTACGGGACCCCTCACGTTCCTAGTCAGTATCCTGCCCTTGTCCGGCCCCTCGAGGATCCTGACCCTCACCTGGATGACCTCGCCCGCGACGCCAGTCCTGCCCACTATCTGGATCACCTCGGCGGGCGTGAGCTTCTCCTCGGGCAGCTTGCTCAACCGGCGTCGTCCCCCTCAGGAGACCACTTTCTTGAGCCCCTCCAGCACCTGGTCCAAGAGCTGCTTGGCCTCGCCGGGATCCACTATGGCGGCGCTGGCCGCCGACACCTCGATCCCGGCGGCCTTCCCCAGCTCCTCCTTGCTGGGGACGTAGAGGTAAGGGGTCCTGCGCTCCTCGCAAAGCAGGGGGAGGTGGGCCACCACCTCCGGCGGCTCCACGTCCTCCGCTATCAGGACCAGCCTCGCCTGGCCGCGCTCCACGGCCTTGGTCACCTCGTTGACGCCCCTCCTGACCTTGCCGGACATCCTGGCCTGCTTCAGGGCCTCCAGCGCGGTCTCCACAAGCTCCTTCGGCGTGTCGAACCTCACATAGCTCGGCTTGCTCCTCGTCGACGAGCTCATCGGCGCCACCACTTGGATTCCGGCCTTCTTAAATAGGTATCGGCCATGAAGGGCGCGCGACCGCCGAGAGTCGTTTTTAAACACCCCCCACAGCGGACCGGGGCGTGAGGGCAGTGGTCCTGGGGGGCGGAATAGCCGGCACGTTCGCGGCACTCTTCCTCAGGGAGGCGGGGTTCGAGGTCGTGGGCATCGGGGGGGAGCTAGCCTACCCGCTGGCGTCGCTGGTGCTGACCCAGTCGATGCCGTTCCGAGAGGACGCGGAGCTGGCCCGCAGGAGCCTCGAAATATATCGGAGGTTCGCGGAGCCCAAGGAGGTCGTGTCCATAGACATACTCCCTGAGTGGATGGACCTGTCGGGCCTCGAGGCGCCGCACGAGATCGTGGACAGCGTGAAGGGCCTGCGGCTGGACAGCGGGGAGCTGGCGCTGATAACCCGCGATCACCTAGTGCCGGTGAGGGGCGTTGTGTCTCGCCTGCGCAGGCGGCTCGGATTCACCAGCTCCCGCGGCTCCCTGAGGATCGAGGGCGGGAGGGCGCACGCGGTGGTGGACGGCGAGAGGGTCGAGGGCGACGTCGTGGTCCTGGCGGCCGGCCACATGAACAGCGCGATAGCGAGGGATGCTGGCATCACGCTCCCGCTGGAGCCCTACGAGTGCTACGCGGCATTGTACGTGGTCGGGAGGCCGCTGTGGAGGTACAGCATAGGGGACCACGTCCTCGGCTGGTACGGGAGGCCGGCCGTCCCACCGCTCTACGCGGCCGGAGATGGGTGCGGGCGGCGCGGGCGGGGGCCCCCGCCCGGCTACGCGCGGCGGATCGCCGGCCTGATGAGGAGGAGGGGTCTGCGCGCCCTCCCGCTGCGCACGAAGGTGGGCCATTGTGAGGTGGGGCCGCACGGCGGCCCGCTCTACGGGAGACACCCGGGCGCCGATAACCTCTACGTGTTGGGGGGCCTCGATGGCTACGGGAGCATGGTCGGGCCGGCGCTCGCGGAGCGCCTGGCTAAGCTTGTGGCAGGCGAAGGCTCGGACGACGCTTTCAGGCTGGAGAGGTACCTCGGCGCTCCGCCGTTCGACCCGTGCGAGGTGGCGGAGCGCCACGACTGGGGCGCCGTCATGCTCCGCGGCCAGCGGGAGCCTCGCTGGGACGTGTAGTAGAGCACGAGGGACCCGTCGGGGTCCACGGAGTCCAGCCTGGCGAAGAACTCGCGCTCGAGCTGAACTATGGTCCCCGGCCTCTCATGGGATAGGGCGGATTCCGCCAGCCCGGCCCTCCTGCTGGCGTCGTCCATCACCACGAGGATGCGGATCGAGTGCCGCGGATGCACCCAGTGCACGAACGCCGCCCGGGCAGACCTGGCCTCCTCGACGCCGCCCGGCAGGAACTCCGCCTCCAGTCCAGCCGGCGAAGCCGCGGCCACCCTCGCGTTCAGGAGCCCCATCATGCGGATGACCGATCCGGGGCGGGCCGAGGCTGCGTCGGACCTCTCTATGAGCAGCCTGAGCTCGCCGCCCTCGGGGGCGAGCGAGTAACTTCTCCTGCCCATGCCCGGATTCTGCGGGTGCTTGGGCATCTCGGCGCGGAGCTCCCCGGGCACGCCGGAGATCCTGACCTCCACGGGGTCGAGCACCGCGAAGTACCTGGGCGCGATGGGGTCGATGAGCTTCCTGTTGATCGCTAGTAGCACGCCCCAGCTGACGGTCGCATCGGACGGCTTGATGCCCACCGAGTATATCAGCTGCCTGATGGCGTCGGGGAGCACGCCCCTCCTCCTCAGCGCCCTCAGCGTTGCTAGGCGCGGGTCATCGTAGCCGGTGTACCTGCCCTCCCTTATCCCGCGCTCCACCTCGCTCTTGCTCAGGACTCCCCCCTCGATCATGAGCCTCCCGTAGTGTATGGCCACCGGGTATGTCCACCCGAAGCGCGCGTACACGTACCTCTGCTTCTCCGCGTTTGTCGAGTGCTCCTGCCCCCTGAATATGTGGGTGACGCCCATCTCGTGATCATCCACGGCGGATGCCCAGTTGTAGAGGGGCCACACGCGGTATCTGGATCCCACCACGGGGTGCGGGTGCCTCCCCGTGTCCACTATCCTGAAGGCCGGCCAATCCCTCACGGCCGGGTTCGGATGGCTCAGATCGGTCTTCACGCGGAGCACCGCCTCGCCCTCCCCGTATTCCCCGTTGAGCATCCTCCTCCACCTCTCGAGGTGCACCTCGGGCGGCAGGTCCCTGTCGGGGCAGGGCCTCGAGGACCTGACCAGCCTCCTGAACTCCTCGGGGGGGCACGTGTCGACGTAAGCCCCGCCCATCATGATCAGAGCCTCAGCGTACCGGTAATAGATCTCCAAGCGCTCGCTCTGCCTGTGCACCTCGTCCGGCTCGCATCCGAGCCACCGCAGGTCCTCGAGCACCGCGTCATACAGATCCAGCCTCGACTTCTTTATCCTGGGATCCGTGTCGTCGAACCTGAGGATGAACTTCCCGCCGTAGGCGCGGGCGTAGTCGTGAGACAGCACCGCGGCACGGGCTGACCCCACGTGCAGGACGCTGTCGGGGTTCGGCGCGAACCTCGTGACCACGCGGCCGGGCTCCGCCCCGGGCAGGGGGGGAAGGGCCCTCCTGGGCTCCTCGGCGCGCTCGCGCCCCTCCAAGGCCCCCGGTGCGATCGACTCCAGCTCGCGCGCCTGCTCGTCCGGGGGCATCGATGAGACCTCGCTGCAGATCCTCCCAACCAGCGCGACGAGCTCCCTGGCGCGGGGACGCAGGTCGGGGCGCTCGGCGAGGACCTTCCCGAGGACGGCGCCCGGATCCGCCCTGCCGCCGTGACGCAAGGCGTTCGCAAGCGCGTGCTTGCGGACGAGCAGCTCGAGCCCCTCGTCCCCGGGTGCGGCCCCGGCTGATCCGCCCTCGGACATCCGGACACCCGTCAGTAGTTCCTGGCGACCACGAACTCGGCGAACGACCGCAGGAGCTCCCGCGGCTCGCCCTCGGGGAAGCGGGACAGGTGCCCGATGGACTTGGCGACGTGGGACTCGGCGATCCTGCGGACCTCCTCCTCCACGCCGGACTCCCTGATGGCCTCGACCAGCTCCTTCAGCTGGCGCTCATCGACGGAGCCGCTGCCCCAGAGCCTCCTCAGGAGCTCGGACTCCTCGCGGGGCAGGCGCTCGAGCGCCAGCGCTATCGGGAGGGTCTTCTTGCCCTCGCGCACGTCGCTCCCGACGGGCTTGCCGGTGACGGCCGGATCGCCCACGAGGCCCAGAAGGTCGTCCACCAGCTGGAAGGCTATCCCCAAGTTGTCCGCGAACCCCCTCGCGTCCTCCAGGTACTCGTAGCGCGATGATGCGATCACGCCCAGCTCGGCCGATGCCACGAAGAGCGAGGAGGTCTTGGCCCTCACCAGCCTGTAGTAGTCATCGGCGCTGAACTCGCCCCCCTTGGAGAGCTGGTAGTCCAGGGTCTGGCCCTCGCAGAGAACTATCGTGGCCCTGGTGATGGACTCCACGGCCCTCCTGAGGGCCTCCGGATCCCTCCTGAGGGCCTCGGACTCGAGGAGCGCCATGTAGGACTTCGCGAACAGCGCGTCGCCCGCCAGTATCGCCATCGGCTCGCCGTACACGCGGTGCACCGTGGGGATCCCGCGCCTGAAGTCGTCCCTGTCCATTATGTCGTCGTGCACGAGCGTGAAGTTGTGTATCAGCTCCACCGAGGCGGCGGCCGGGAGCACGTCGCGGTCCTCGCCCCCGAACATCCTGTAGAACTCGACCACGACGAATGGGCGCAGCCTCTTGCCGCCGCCCCCTATGAGGTGGTAGGCGGCCTCGTAGAGGAGCTTGGGCTCCCCCCTCAGTATTGACTCGAGGTAGGAGTTGACCTCCGAGGCGACCCTGCTGAGCTCGGCCTTCAGGTCGACCAGCCCTCATCACCCCGGCGAACCTGACCCAGTCGGCCAGCTCCCCTGTGAGCACGTACCTGGCGCGGGACAGCTCCCTCACGGAGCCGGAGCCCGTCAGGAACATCGCCAGCCTCAGCTCGGCGGCCATCGCGCTCACTAGGGACCTGAGGGCGTCGCGCCCTCCCCTCACGAGGGACCTGAGGGCGGGGAGCGCCAGCGCTGCAGCGTCGGCGCCTATCGCTATGGACTTAGCGACGTCCAGGCCGCTCCTTATTCCGCCGGACGCTATTATGACCCCCTTGGTCGCGGAGCGCGCCTCTATTATCGAGGCGGCGGTCGGTATCCCCCAGTCCCTGAAGGCGTCCCCCAACCTCGCCCTCCTCTCGTCCCCGGACCTCGAGGCCCTTATCGACTCTATCCTAGCCCAGCTCGTGCCGCCGACGCCCGCCACGTTGAACCCCTTGACGCCTATCGAGTCCAGCAGCGCCACCACCTCCATCGAGAGCCCGGAGCCGACCTCCTTGACGATGACCGGGACCCCGACCTTCTCCACGACCTCCGCTATCCTGTCCAGGAGCCCCCTGTACTTCGGGTCCCCCTCGGGCTGGATCGCCTCCTGGAGCGGGTTCAGGTGTATCGCGAGCGCGTCCGCCCTGACCATGTCGACGCATGCCCTGGCGCCCTCGACCCCCACCTCCGCCAGCTGCTGGGCCCCTATGTTCGCGTACACCAGGATGTCGGGCGCCACGTCCCGGACGACGCTGAACGTCGACCTGAGGCTGCTGTCGAGCAGCGCGGCGCGCTGGCTCCCCACTCCCATGCCCAAGCCGAACTCCGCGGCCACGGATGCGAGGTCCTTGTTCAACTTCGCCCCGCTCTCGGAGCCGCCGGTCATGCTGTCTATTATTATGGGGAGCCGGAGCCTCTTCCCGAACAGCTCTGTCGACGTGTCTACGTCGTCGAGGTCCAGCTCCGGGAGGGCCCTGTGCACCAGGTGGACGTGCTCCAGCCACGTGGTCTGGGAGGCGGCCTCGACGTCCTCGGAGGCCGCTATGTCCAAGTGCTCGTCCTTCCTCCTGGTCACCTCGGCCATGGCGATCCCTCACTAGCGTTCCCCGTGGCCTATCGCCTGTGGTCGCTTTTAAAACATCCGGAGCGGACCTGCCGGAGATGAGGTAGACTTCTGTGCCCAGCTCGGCTATGGACGCTGCGAAGCGGAGCTTCGCCGAGATGCCCCCGGTGGCGTCCGCCCCCGATAGGCGGCTCGCCAGCGAGCGGGCCGATTCCGGGTCGAGCTCCTCCAGGAGGCTCGAGGGATCGCGGGCGTCCGCGAGCACTCCAGGGACGTCCATGAGGAAGACGACGCGCCTCGGCCTCAGGCGCTCAGCCAGCCTGAGGCATATCTCATCGCCGCCGATCACGCGGAAGCCGCCGGGCGACAGGCCCACGTCCCCGTGCGTGACGGGCGTCGCGCCCGCTGACAGGAGCTCCCGGATCACGCGGGAGGCCCAGTCCCAGAAGGCGGGGGAGTCGGGGTCCACCGAGTGTATGAGGAAGGGCCTCAGGCCGGCGGCCGACAGCTCCCGGAGGATCACGAGGGACAGCTCGTGCATGGCCAGCCGGGTAGCGCTCGCGCCCTCGGCGTCGCCGGACGGGCGGGCGGAGCTCAGCCCGCGCGACATGGCAACTGGGTGGCCGAAGGACCCCCCGCCGTGGACCAGCACCATCCCCCGTGCGGATGCCAGGAGGCGCGAGATGAACCTCACCGCGTCCAGGTCCACTGACATCGGCTCCGACTTCCTAGTTATCAGGGAGCCGCCGATCTTGACTATCAGCGGAGCCTCCAAGCCGTCACACCTTCCGATGGATAGCGCGCCCACCTCACGACGGGCGCCGAGCACTTGGGTTCGGCCGCGCGGCCGAGGGGCAGCCCCAGGGCGCAGCCCCCGCCGCCCGCGCCGGTCAGCTTGGCCGCCATCCCGGCCGACTCCATCGATGCGACGTATGCCTCCAGTTCCTCGCTCGAGACGCCGAGGATCCTGAGGGCCCCCTGGTGCCACCTGATCACCGACGCCAGCGCCAAGAGGTTACCCTCGGCCAGGGCCGACGCCCCGACCTCGGCCAGATCCGACGACGAGCGGAGCAGGGCGTCGAAGAGCCCGGGCCTGGACCTCTTGAAGCCCGCGACCAGCTCCACCATCGCGGCGGTGCTCCTGGGGGAAGGGCCGCAGCACAGGGCCAGCAGCCCCTCCCTGACCTGGATGCGCCTCACGCCCTCGGACCTCGAGTACAGCATCGCGCCCCCATGCGCGGACACCGCGGGATCCACCCCCGATGGGTTCCCGTGCATCAGCCTCTCAGAGATCATCGCGTACTCGTAGACCTCCTCCCTAAGGGCCGTGCCCTCGGCGAGGGCGAGGGCGGCGGCGGCGAGGGCGACCGCCGCCGCCGCGGATGAGCCGAGGCCGCGGCCCTCCGGTATCTCGCTGCTCAGGCGGTAGGCTCCCACCGCCCCCGGGTGGTCCGCCACCAGCTCCTCCAACATCGCGCGCAGCGGCCTCAGGTGAGGAGCGCATCCGCCGGAGCCGCACGAGCCGGGCGGATTGTCGGACTCCAGGGTGATCTCCCGCCCCGACTCCGCAGTGGCCCTGGCCCACAGGTCGATGGAGACCGCCAGGGCCTTCCCGCCGTGGACCACGAAGTGCTCGCCCGCCAGTATTACCTTGGCCGGGGCCCTGGACTCGGCCCTCACGGGGGCGCCATGGGCGGGTCCCATTTTAATCTAGCGTGCCGGCGCGAATCGGCCGCCCGACAATATCGCGAGGGATCCGTAGCCCACGACAGCGCTCTTGTCCCCGCTCGTGTCCCCGCTGGTCGCGTACTTCAGTAGCTCGACGCGGGAGGCGCCGAGCCTCCTCGCGGCCGCCAGCACGGCGGCCACGGCCCCGTAGCCGCACATGGATATGCGATCGCCCTCGATCACCCTGTAGAACTCGGAGATGTCCATCGTCCTTATCGCCTCGATCGCCTTGGCATCCCTCTTGTAGGCCTCCTCGTATGGCTCGTAGTGGGTGAAGTCGGTGGATGCCACCAGGAGCACCTTCCTTCCGAGCTCCTGCACCGCCCTCGCCAGCGCGTCCCCGACCTCCACGGCGGTCAGTTCGTCCTGCATCAGCATGCTTATGGGGACTATCCTGAAGCCCGGCTCGAGGGAGAACTGGAGGAACGGGATCTGGACCTCTATGGAGTGCTCCTTCCAGTGCGCCAGGTCGTCGAAGTCCACTATGGATGAGAGCTTCACGATCCTGGATGCCAGCTCCCTGTCGACCTCCACGATGCCCAGGGGCGTCTCCCAGGAGTCGCTCTCCGACGCGGCGACCCCGCTCCCTATACCGTGGTGATTAGGGCCCAGGATCACAACGGTCTCGGGGCGCGTCCCGGAGGCGGCGTAGTATCCATGCGCGGCGACGGGCCCGGAGTACTCGTAGCCCGCGTGGGGGCTCACGATGCCCACGAGCTCCGCCGAGGGCGGAGCTGGGGGCAGCTTCCCGGGGCCGAGCGGGTGGAGGAAGAGGGACCTGAGGAGCTTCGAGAGATCGTCCGTAGAGGCCGGATAGAAGTATCCGGCCACTGCCGGCCTCCTAACCCTCAACTGAGAGCTCCTCCAGCTTCGTCTCGAAGTCCTCTATGGTGTACTTCATGGGCTGCTCGGGCGACAGCGCGCCCGAGTGTATGAGGACGCTCCTGGCCAGCAGCCAGAAGACCGCGGCCAGGGCCTTCCTCCCCCTGTTGTTGGCCGGCACCACGAGGTCCACGTTGCTCGGCACGCAGTCCGTGTCGCAGAGCGATACGACGGGTATGCCCATCTTTGAGGCCTCCGACACCGCCTGGGAGTCCAGCAGCTGGTCGACGACGAGTACGGCGTCCGCCTCCATGTAGTAGGGCAGCTGAGGATTCGTGAGCATCCCCGGCATGAAGCGGCCGGCTATCGCCCTGCAGCCCACGAGCTCGCAGAACTTCTCCATCGGCGTCCTGGCGAACTCCCTCGACGAATAGACCAGTAACCTCTTCGGGTCCACCCTCGCGAGGAAGCGGCCCGCCACGTCTATCCTGTAGAGTATCTTGTTCAGGTCCAGTATGTATAGACCATCGGGCCTCATCCTAGCTATGAACGGCTCCATGAACTTGGTTTTCACGGTCGTGCCTATCCTTATGCCGGTGGCGACCAGCGCCTTGATCGAAGCCTGGTCCTCCTGCTGCGGCTGCTTGCCCTCCGATTCCTCGGACATCCCTGCGCACTTCGCGCGGCCGTCCTTCTAAAATAATTTTCCTTCCCAGAGCACCTATCGCCCGGGCGCGCCTCGCCTCCCCAGTGCCGACATGCGGATGCCGGGGTTGGACTCGTGAATGCGCAGCAGCTCCATGAGCTTCGCGATCCTCTCGCCGCCGACGACGCCGGATTTCATCATGAGGGCGCCGGTCCCCACCGCCACGTGGGCGAGGTGAGGGTCCCAGGTGTCGCCCGACCTGTGCGAGGCCACTATCGCGTAGCCCCTAGCGCGGCACGCCGCAGCGAACGACAAGGCCTCGCCCAGGCTGCCAGCCTGATTGACCTTGAGTATGGCGCCGTTGGCGGCCCCCACAGCCGCGGCCCTCTCAAGCCTCGAAGCGTTCGTGGCGACCAGATCGTCGGCCACGAGGAGCACTCCCCTGGCCCTGGCCCACCGGGTCATCTCGGCGAGACCGTCGAAGTCGTCCTCGTGGAGCGGGTCCTCCAAGAACCTCAGGCCGTATCTGTCGGCTAGCTCCTCCAAGAAGGAGGCCTGCGCCTGGGGATCCAGCCTCCTCCCCTCCCTGCGGTAGACGTACACTCCCTCGGAGGGGCTCCACAGCGTTGAGGCGGCGGCGTCGATCCCCAGGCCGATCCTCACCCCCAGCTCATCGGAGGCTGCGGCCGCAGCCTCCGACACCAGCTCGAGGGCCTCCAACGAGCCCATCCTGGGCGCCCATGCGCCCTCGTCGCCCCTGCCGACCGGGAAGGTAGGGTCCCTCTTCTCGATGCCCCTCCTGACCAGCGCGTGGACCCTGAGGTTGGCCCTTATCGCGTCGATGGGGGTCCTAGGGTTCTCCGGGAAGACTAGGAACTCCTGGAGGTCCGGGGCGCCCCCTCCGGCATGCCTGCCGCCGCCCAGCACGTTGCCCAGGGGAAGCGGTATCGCGGGCCCCCCCTCCCCGTACAGGCCGATCAGCTCGTGCATGGGCCTGCCGAGCTCGGCGGCGGCCGCCTCAAGGGCTGCCACGCTCACGGCGTAAGCGGTCGCGCCGCCCACCAAGGAGTAATTGGGGGTCGGATCGATGGACCTCAGGGCCTCGGTCACCGCGCGCGGATCCGATGCGTCGACCCCGACCAGGCGCGACGCGTCGAACTTCGCGATGGCGGCGGCTGATCCCCCCGGCGGCAGGTGCACTGCCTCGTGCTTCCCCGCGCTGGCCCCGGCGGGCGCCGCAGCCCTGCCGCGGGATCCCGAGGCGCCGACCAGCACCTCCGCCTCGACGGTCTCATCTCCCCTCCCGGTGAACGCCGGCCTCAGCCTGACCTCGCGTATGGGCACAGATGACTTAGGCACGCGGCGCAGCCGATCGAACGCTAATTAAACCTTTGCGCTGCTCGGCTCACTCGACCTTGAACCTCTTCCTCGCGACGTAGTACTCCATGACCATGTCCACGGGCTCCACCGCGCTCAGGAGGGTGCGCCTGCAGCAGTATCTCTTGACGCCCAGGTCGTCCAGGACGGCGCCCGGATCCTCGCCGGCGGCGACCCTCCTCGAGAACTCGTAGTATTTGTCGGCCAGGAGGGCACCGCACGTGAAGCACCTGACGGGAACCAGCACGAGCGATCCGCCGCGCGCCGCATTAAAAAGTTTGCCGATGAAGCGCGCCCGGGCGCGATCACCTGAACGACTTCTGGTACCTGCGCCTGGGGCCCGGGCCGCCGAACTTCTTGGGCTCGGTCCTCCTGGAGTCCCCGACCAGGAGGTGGCGATCGTAGGACATCAGGCGCCTCTTGAGCTCGATGGACCTCGTGAAGCCGACGAGCGCCCTGGATATGGCGATCGCGGAAGCGTATGCCTGCCCCATGACCCCGCCGCCCCTGACTTTGACGTCGATGTCGACCTTGTACCTCAGGTCGCCGGCGAGCCTCAGAGGGATCGATATCAGCTCGCGCTGCAGGTAGTTGGGCAGCGACTCCAGCAGGAAGCCGTTGATCCTGACGATGCCCTGCCCGGGCCTTATCACGGCGGCCGCGCGCGCGGTCTTCCTGGAGCCCTCGAAGACCATCGCGGACCTCTGGGATACCATCTATCGCCCCCTCCAGCCCAGCTCGCGCGCCAGCTCCCCCAGCGTTATATAAAGTAGGCGCGGCCTCCGCGGCGCCGCGTCCTCGAACCTCATAGGATCCATCCCGGCCCTCCTCAACGCGTCCGGGTAATCGTTGTACACGCGCAGCCTGCGCAGCGCCTCCCTGCCGCGCGGGCGGTCCCTGGGGAGCATGCCCTTTATCACGCCCCTGAGTATGCGGTCGGGGCGGCGCCAGTGGTACGGGCCGTGCTCCGGGTTGACGATGCTCCCCACGCCCAGGAACTCCTTCCACTCCTCTATTATGCTGCGCCTGTCCCCGGAGATCAGGGCCTCCGGCGCGTTCACCACGTGCACGGTGTAGCCCTCGAGGAGCATCTTGGCCACCTTCGATGCGAGCCTGCCCATGACCTGCCCGCTCGCGTCGACGACCGCCACCAGCTCCTCGGCCGCCAATCAGCCTCACCCCCTTGGCATCCGAGTACTTCTCGAGGAACTCCGCGATGGTGAGCGCCTCGCCGCCAGCGGACTCTATCTTCTTCCTGGCGGCCTTGGAGAACGAGAGGGCGCCCACGACCACGCGCTTCCCGAGCAGTCCGCCCCCCAGGACCTTCCCCGGGACCACGACCAAGTCGCCATCGCCTGCCAGCCTCCCTATCTTGCCCACGTTCACACGGGCCAGCCTCGAGCGGCTGGCCTCGCTCACCGCGGCGCGCAGAGCCTTCCAAATGGGCCTCCCGGTTCTCCTGTAGGCCCTCCTGAGGGCCCTCTCAGCCGCGGACCTCGACCACACGCTCATAGTTCAAGCGCCTCCAGCTGCCTGGAGAGCTCCTCCAGCTGCGCCGAGAGCTCCCTGGCCGCCATATAAATTATCCTCTTGGGCTCTATGGCGCCGACACTCTCCACGTAGATTATGTGGTCATCGTCACGCTCCTCCACCTTCACGCCATCAGGGCACGCCTTGACGCAGTCCATGCAGAGCCTGCACCTGTGCTCGCCCCTCACCCTCAGGGCGCCCTTCGAGTACCTCAGGACGCCCGGGAGGCACGCGGCGGCCGCAGCGGCCGCGCATTCAGCGTTGGGATTCAGGACCTCGATGTGCGGGTATGGCTTCAGCACCGAAACGGCGACTGGCTGCCACTTCGCGTGCTCCTTCCCCCTGCCAACCCTGGCGTACGCCTCGAGCTTTATCCTCTGGCCCGGGGCGAGCTTCGCGATCGGTATGTCAGGGGAGACGGGCTTCACGTCCGGATCCTCGGATACCAAGTCCTTCGAGAGGACGACGCGCGGCTCGTCCCCGGCCTGCGCATCGAGCACCAGGGACACCTGGCAGGGGGAGCCGCCGCAGTCGCCGGAGTACTTATACGGATCGGCCCGGAGGGGGATCAGCCCTAGCCTGTGGGCCAGCACCTCATCGTAGATGGGCGATGTGTTCTCCAGTATGGCCACGCTGTCTATGGCCAGCGTCGGCACCTCAGCTATCATGAAGCGGCGCAGCGTGTTGGCGTACTGTAGAGGGATCCCGGTGATCCTCACCTTCACGCTGGAGGCGTCCTCCTCCAGGACGCTGACCCGCGGTTCCTCGGACATCACGCCCTCCTTCCCCTTCTCCCGCCCGGCTTCCGCGTGGTGTCGTGAGGTATGGGGGTCACGTCCTCTATCCTGCCGATCTTGAAGCCCGCCCTCACCAGCGCCCTTATCGCCGCCTGGGCCCCGGGACCCGGGGTCCTCGGCCCAGTCCCGCCGACGCCCCGCACCTTTATGTGGAGCGCGGTCACCCCCTTCATCTTGGCCACCTCGGCGGCCGCCTGGGCGGCCTTGATGGCGGCGTACGGCGAGCCCTCCAGCCTATCCGCATCCACGTGCATGCCGCCGCTGCTTATCGCGATCGTCTCCGCGCCTGAGAGATCGGTTATGTGGACTATCGTGTTGTTGGAGCTGCTGTATATGTGCGCGATGCCCCACTTCTCCTGCTGCCCCTGCTGCTGGGAAGGCTGCTCCGACATCAGGCGATCACCTCGCCCGCGCTCGGGCCCCCGGCGACCACGCTCCCCGCCTTGACGGATACCATCTGCTCCTCCTCCCTCGACACTAAGTAGCCGGGCCTGTCCACGACCCTCCCGCCGATCGTCACGTGCCCGTGCACTATCAGCTGGCGCGACTGATGGATGGTCTTGGCCAGTCCCCTCCTCCAGACGATCGTCTGGAGGCGCCTCTCCAACAGGTCCTCCACCTTGAGGCTCAGCACGTCATCCAGGGTCGCGCCCTCCTTTAAAAGCCCCAGCCTCACGAGCCTGCCCAGCAGGATCGACTCGCGCTCCTTCCTCACGTCGGGCGGCGCGGCCAGCAATCCCCTGGCCTGGGCCCTGATGTCGGACAGCATCCTCTCGGCCCTCCAGAGCTCCCTCTTGTTCCTCAGGCCGTATACGCCCAGGAGGTAGACCTCCCTCTGGAGCCTCTCCGCGTCCCATGGACGCTTGGGGGTCGTGTACTTCTTCTTCGGCTTCTTGGGATCGCCCAATTCCGCGTCACCTCACGCCTGCTGCCCGGCGGCCCCGGGCGCCGTTGCCCTCTTCCTGACGCCCACCGTCTTGCCCTTCCTGCCGGTCGTCCTCGTCCTCTGCCCCCTGACCTTGAGGCCGAGGGAGTGCCTGACGCCCCTCCAGCTTCCGGCCTTCTTCTCGCGCTCTATGTCCGCCCTGACGGCGAATGAGAGATCGGACTCCAGGACGTGGAGGTCCTTGCCCGTCTCAGGATCCTTCCTGCGGTTGAGCAGCCAGGGAGGCAGTCCGGCGGCCGCAGGATTCTTCAGAAGGCGCTCGATCGCGGACACCTGCCCCTCGCTCAGCTGGCCGAGCCTGAGGCCCGGGTTCAGCTTGAGGCGATTAATGATCACGTGAGCTAGCGGCAGTCCTATGCCCGCCACGTCCTTCAGCGCGGCCACCAGCTTCTTATTGCCGTCCAGATCCCTCCCCATCAGCCTGACTACGGATCTGACCTCCGACACAGCTGGATCCCCTTGACGGCCCATCGCTGGAGGGCTGGGATTTAACCTTTATGAAATCTGGGCGGCTCCATCAACCTGAGCCTGTGAGCTACCCCGCCCTTCAGGGCGGGGCTTCCTGCTTCACGGCCCCACCTTGCCCGCGGCCGAGGGCCACGGGCAGGGGGCGGAGCTCCACAGGCGCCGCGGGCGGCTCCCACCCTGCCCTCCTCAATATGTTGAGGGACGCGTTGTAATCCCTGTCGGCCCTCCAGCCGCGGGCCGGGCGCTCGAAGGCCCTGTCGACCGGCTTCAGATCGCGGTTCACGAATCCGCGCTTGTAGCACGCCCTCGAGGAACCTCCGCCTGGCGCCGTGGAACCGGTCGGCGATCCCCTGCGCCACCTGGGAGTGGAGTTGTTGATAGCCCTCGTTCC
>OFEH01000096.1_pt1 | contig 34572 bp, 32 predicted proteins | sample 1521031 | NCBI WGS metagenome assembly OFEH01 (sample SAMN05518350, study PRJEB24110) | hypersaline lake metagenome | isolation source: Grendel Spring, Yellowstone National Park, Wyoming, USA | place: USA:Grendel Spring, Yellowstone National Park, Wyoming, USA | collected 2011-11-16
CGTTGTTGGGGTCAGCGGGGCCCAGCTGCAGCCCCCTCGCGGCCTGGGGGCTGGTCGAGGGGAACACCACTGCCCTCCCATCCACACCCTTGTCACCCCCACCCTCGTGAGCAGAGCCCGTCATCAGGTAGGGGGTTCATCAGTGAAAGCTTTCTCGGTAGTACCATATAAACGCAACTTGTCAAAAAGACATCTAGAAGTAATCAAAAAATGTATAGTTACGTAGAGACTATAACGTTTTTCTGCGTAACCTTTAAATACTTCTAAATACTTCTAATTACATCTGGAGAAGGGCTGTGGAGAGATACTTAACGCCTAGCGAGGTTGCCGAGATATTCGGCATGAGTAGGAGTGGCGTTATAAAGTGGATAAGGGAAGGGAAAATAAAGGCCATCGAAATTAACGGTAGGTGGAGGATTCCTTACAGTGAGGTTGAAAGGCTATTAAGCGGTGGAAAGGTAAAGCAAGTAGCAATTTATGCAAGGGTTTCATCAAATACGCAAAAAGATGACTTAGAGAGACAGTTGAACGCATTAAGGGATTGGGTTAAGAAAACTCTTGGAGAAGTAAGTGTAATAGAAGTTAAGGACATAGGTTCTGGGTTGAAGGAGGATAGGAGAGGGTTAAGGAAACTCCTGGAACTGGCTAAGAGGAGGCAGATCGATGCGATAGTAGTAGCTTATAAGGACAGGCTAACACGTTTCGGCTTCGAATACCTAGTAGAGCTATTCAAAGCTTACGGAGTAAACGTCATCGTAGCGTTCCAAGAAGAGCCAAAGGATTACACGCAGGAGTTGGCGGAGGACTTCGTTGAGATCGTTAGATCGTTTGCCTCAAGAATTTACGGTCATAGGTCTCATAAATATGAGAAGGTGGTCAAGTGCGTTGAAGACGCTGAAAAGGACCGTTAAACTGGAGAGCGACCCTCTGAACGAGTGGAAATACCGCGCTCTTAGGGAGGTTGAGGAATATCAGAAGAAGATCGTTAATGAAATGATTGACGTCATAATCTCCGAGGGCTTACCAACTACTAGGAAGAAGTTACATGAGAGGTTTTACAGCCATTATAAGGAGAAGTACCCCTTCCTGCCTTCAAGGGTTATTGAAGGTTCTTACATCACAGCGGGTAGGATTGTCAAGAGTTTCAGGGAGAGGAAGAGGAAAGGGCTAACGAGAAAGGATAAGCCAGAGTATAAGAGGGTTATTATCACTATCCCTAACATGATTAACTGGAGGTTTAACAGAGTGTCCATCAGTATCCTAACTCACAAGGGCTGGGTTGAGATCCCACTTAGGGTAACTAGTCAGCTCATCCGCTATTTGCATGAGGGCTGGAGGGTTTCGCAAGAGCTTAAGCTGAGGTTAGTGGGCAGGAAAGTCCTAGTTTGGCTTACCTTTGAGAAAGAGGTCGAGGTGGAGACCAGGGAGGGTAATTATATCTCTATTGACGTTAACGAGAATAACGTCACTTTAGCAGTCTTCGAGGGCTTCAAGCTCAGGGAGCTGAGGCGTTATGAGACTGGGCTAGGGAGGATCGTAGTTAATTACTCCTTAAGGAGGGAGGAAATCAGCAGGGGTAATTCAACGAAGGATGAACTGGTTAAGAAGAAGTTGAGGAGGTTGAGGGAAAGGGAGAGGAAAATTGACGTGTTGAGGAAGACGGTGAAGAGGATAACAGATTTGGCTAGGAGTTTAAATGCTAAAGTACTGGTCGGTAAGTTTTCCTTAAGAGCTAAGGAGAAGATGGAAGGTGACAAAAATGATAAGCTTAGGCATAGGATTCATCAATGGAGTGTTATTAAATTCGTGGAGATGTTGAAGGCTCAACCAATCGACGTTGAGGAGGTTTCCGAATCATACACTTCCTCCATTGATCCCTTCGACGGTAGGAAGCTGAAGAAGGGTAAGCAGGTTGTGGAGAGAGTTGTCAAGGTTTTCAACCCCTACCTGATGACGGGCACTGCTCACGAGGGTGGGGGTATTAAGGTGTTCAAGGTAAACGCTAGGTACTTGGAGAGTGGCGAGGTTTTGTTGGAGAGGGATTCCATTGCCCCTCTTAACTTGGTGAGAAAGGTGGATGGGAGGGTAGTGGTGTTTCCCTCGACCAGCCCCAATGACTTAAGGGTGACTGTGTATGATCCCTTAAGAGGGGTGCCCGTGGCGGAACTAGAAGTAATTAAAAGTAAGGAAAAGGAACGCCACGGGTAAACACGCAGAGTCCACCAACGTTTTTTGTCCCCCGGCGACTTCAAGCTCGGCTGAGCTAAGTGGAGACCAAGAGAGTAATGATACTTGGAATCGACGGCTACCTGGGCTGGGCCCTGGCCCTGAGGATGCTGAGGAGGGGGCACACCGTCTACGGCATAGACAACCTGAGCACGCGCTACAACGCCGCCCTGGCCGGCGAGGGGTCGGCGTTTCCCCTGCCCGAGCCCAAGGAGAGGGAGGCCTACCTGAGGGAGCTGGGCGACCTGCAGGCCTTCCAGGTAGCTGACATAACGCAGCCCGGGGTCCTCAGGGAGGCCATAGGGAGGTTCAGGCCGGACGTTGTGGTTCACTTCGCCGAGCAGAGGGCGGCCCCCTTCTCGATGATGGACGAGGAGAGGGCCGTCTACACTATGTACAACAACATCATAGGGACCATGAGGCTGATCTACGCCCTGAGGGACAGGCCCGAGGTCCACATACTTAAGATGGGCACCATGGGCGAGTTCGGCACGCCAAACTACGACATACCTGAGGCCGCCTACGTGGAGTTCACCTACAAGGGCAAGAGCGACCTCATGCCTGTGCCCAAGTTCGCAAGCTCCTGGTACCACTGGACGAAGGTCCATGACACCCACAACCTCCTGTTCGCCAACAGGGTCTGGGGCCTCACAGTGACTGACGTGAACCAGGGGCCGGTCTACGGCACCAGGACCTCAGACATGCTGATTAGCGGCAGCGTCGAGGACCCAGAGGCCCAGGTCGACGAGAGGCTGAGGACAAGGATTGACATAGGTGACGCCTTCGGGACCGTTATCAACAAGAACATAGCCAGGGCCCTGGTGAGCATGGCCCTCTACAGGAAGGAGGGCAGGAAGCTGCCCCTCTACCAATATGGCAAGGCCAGGCAGGTAAGGGGCTTCATAAGCCTCGAGGACAGCATTGAAGCCCTTGAGATACTAATTAACAACCCGCCCAGGGAGGGCGAGTTCAGGGCGGTCAACCAGTTCCACGAGCTCTTAACTACGGGTGAGATAATATTTGCCATCAGGGACTACCTCCGGAGCGCTTACAATTATGAGATACCCATAGAGTGGATAGAGGACCCCAGGGTCGAGAAGGACGAGCACTACTACAACCCTGAGATAAAGGTGCTCCCGTCCCTCGGCTTCAGGCCCAAGTACACGTTCAGGCAGCTGCTCCCCTCCATGGTCGAGGACATGAGGAAATACCTCGACAGGCTCATGGCCTTCAGGGACGTGGTGGGTGAGGTCAGGATAGGGTGGAGGACTGGCGCGGGCTACTCGAAGAGGGTCCTGAGGAGGGAGGAGTGAGACGAGGGTGGTGGGCCCGGCCGGACTTGAACCGGCGACCTCCGCCGTGTCAGGGCGGCGTCCTAACCAATCTAGACTACGGGCCCACCGACGTCTAGGAGGCCAAGTGGGGATTTAAGCGTTTACGCGTTGAGTCCGTTTATAGTAAGGTTTAAGATATTTTGGTAGCCTAGGCATTTGGAAGACTTGCTATGGAGTACAAGTGGAAGGCGCTCTCCGTCACCAGCGTCGGGACGCTGATGTCAGCCATAGACAGCGTCGTCGTCATGTTGGCCATCGTCCCAATAGCGGAGGACCTCCACGCTGATTACGTGACGATAGTCTGGGTGGTAGTGGCCTACCTGCTCGCCAACACCTCCCTGGTCCTCACCTTCGGCAGGCTCGGGGACTCCTTCGGCAGGAAGAGAATATACAACCTGGGCTTCGTGGTCTTCACGGTGGGCTCCCTCCTCTCAGCCCTCTCAAGGACAGGGGTCCAGCTGGTGGTCTTCAGGGCCGTCCAGGGCGTGGGGGCCGCCATGATGGTCTCCAACTCGCTCGCCATAATCTCGGAGGCGTTCCCCGTCAACGAGAGGGGGAGGGCGCTGGGCATCAACTCAATAGTCTGGTCGTCAGGCAACATATTAGGGATAATATTAGGAGGTCTTATCATAACCTTCACCACGTGGAGGTGGATATTCCTCATAAACGTCCCAATAGGGGTCTTCGGCACTCTGTGGGCCTACGTGACCCTTAAGGAGTCCAAGGGGCCAGGGCTGAAGGAGACCTTTGACGTGCCTGCCGCGCTCCTGTTCACCACGGGCGTCCTGGCCGTACAGCTCGGGGTGACGCTCGGCCTCCTCAGGGGGTGGAGCGACCTCTACGCCCTGCTCTCCTTAATTGCAGCCCCTCCGCTCCTCCTAGGCTTCGCCCTCTGGGAGCTCTACGGCGCAAGGGACCCGATATTTGACCTAAGGCTCTTCAGGTACAGCAGGATGTTCTCGGCCTCCATCTTCACCGCGACCGTGCAGAGCCTCGCCATGTTCGCCGTCAACTTCCTCCTGCTGTTCTACCTTGAGGGCATATTCGGCCTCCCCGTGTTAACGGCCTCATACCTTATCATCCCGATGGCGGTCGTCAACATGGTAAGCGGCCCCATAGGGGGCAGGCTCACCGACAAGCTCGGCCCGAGGCCCGTGGCCACCGCAGGGCTCGTCATACAGGGGGTAGCCCTCTACCTGCTCGCGACCATGAGCGTGAGCACGCCGCTCTGGTGGGTCGCCTTCGTCGAGGGCCTCTACGGGCTGGGCGGCGGCCTCTTCTGGCCCTCAAACACCACGGCAGTCATATCATCAGTGCCGAGGGAGCGTTACGGCTCTGCCTCAGGGCTACTTACTACGTTCAGGAACACGGGCATGGTACTGAGCTTCGCTGTGGCCCTTACTGCGGTGAGCGCAGCGCTGCCCGCCAGCTACGTCTACCAGCTCTTCATTGGCACCCTCTCGTCTCACCTGCCCTTCAATCTTGAGGTCAGTTATCTGAACGCTCAGGCCTTCGCCTACCACGTGTCGCTTGGCCTCCTCGCCCTGGCCACAGTGCTCTCGGCCCTCAGGCCCTCTGGGACCCTTGCCAGGCACGCGCCTCCCCTAAGGGCCAAGGGATCATGGGTCGACTCTAGGAGGGACGACCCAGGCCCCTCTGACGGACATCATGGCGAAGAGTGAGCTTCGTCAGGGCGAACCGAAATAATACCCTTCGCCCAGCTGTTGTTTGGGGCCTGGCTTTGGCCAAGGTAAGGAAGCCGGCTCACGCGGGCACCTTCTACCCAGCCCTCAGGGAAGAGCTCGTTAAGAGCATCGAGGAGAGCTTCCTTCACAGGCTGGGGCCTGGGAGCCTGCCCAGGGCCTCGCAGACCAGGCAGAGGGCCAGCGTGGGCTACCTGGTCCCCCACGCGGGCTACATGTACAGCGGTCCCGTGGCGGCCCACAGCTACTTCGCCCTCGCCAGGGAGGGGGCCCCTAAGGTGATTGTCGTAGCGGGGCCCAACCACACGGGGCTCGGCGAGTCCGCCTCGGTCTGGCGTGGCGACGCCTGGGAGACGCCGCTGGGCCAGGTGGAGGTTGACCAGGAGGTCGCCAAGATGATAGTGGGCAACTCAAGGTTCTTCACCTTCGACGAGGAGGCTCACGTCTACGAGCACTCGGTCGAGGTGCAGGTGCCGTTCCTTCAGTACGTCTTCGGCTCGAACTTCAAGCTCGTACCCATAGTGATAAAGCTCCAGACGCCCGAGGTCTCATTAGACCTTGCCTCGGCCCTGGTCAGGCTGATCAAGGAGAACGGCGTTGACCTGGTCTTCATAGCGAGCAGCGACATGAACCACTACGAGCCGCACGACATCACTGTCAGGAAGGACCTCGAGGCGCTGAAGTTCGTTGAGGCCCTCGACTCAGAGGGCCTCTTCAGGGTCCTGGAGGCCGAGGACATAAGCATGTGCGGGCCTGGTCCCGCTATGACGTTACTCTACATGGGCAGGATGCTCGGAGCCCAGAGGGCCAAGGTGCTCATGCACGCCACCTCTGGTGACGTGACTGGGGAGAAGGACTGGGTCGTGGGCTACGCCTCGGCCGTAGTCCCGCTGCCAGGGGCTGAGCAGTCTTGAGGCTCTCCGTCACAGTGCCCCAGGTGCTCCTCGGGCTCCCGATGAAGGGGTCCCAGAACCCGTACCTGGTCTCGCCCGCGGGCGCAGCGGGCTTTGAGGCGTCCTATGAGGAGGGCTGCTCGGGCTTAAGGGTTGATAACGTACAGGCCGAGGTCGCGGGCAAGCTGAGCAACTTCTGGTCCAGGCTGGCCTCAGGCCTAGGCCTCAGCGGCTGCGCCTCGCTCTCGCTCACGTCAGGGAGGAGCTGGTCCCCCTCGTCGCTTTACGCGGCCTCAACTGTGGCCCTGCTGCACGTGGTGGCCAGGTCCCACGCTGACGTGCTCAACGAGTACGAGATAGTCGAGATGGGCCGCATGGCTGACCCATGGGAGGGGTCCCCGTGGTGGCAGGCCGTCATCGACGCCCTGAGGTTCTCCTCAGCGACAGGCAAGGTAGTTGCCTACAGAAGTGAGGAGGAGGCTGTTGAGCTTGTAAAGGCCTCCATCTCTGTCACCCCAGAGGCCTCTGAGGCCGTCGGTGAGGGCGTAGGCGCTGAGGAGCTGGGCGAGAGCGTCTACAACGCGCTGGTCCACATCATAGGGGAGCTCGTGCTTGAGGCCTCTGAGGAGGTAAGGGGCGAGGGTGACCTAGCTAAGGCTGCCCTGAAGAGGCTGCGGGTCCAGAACGCCGTTGCCCACGCCGTATATGGCGTCAGGACGCCCGAGGCGGGCTGCGTCTGGGTCCCAGGCCTCCCAGGGGTTCTTGAGCTTGTGTGCCTTAAGGGCTGACGTCGCCCTGAGGGCCTCCCCTAAGCTGTAATTTCTTATCTGAGAGCGCTTAACCCCTTGGGGAGCGACTTGAACTGCCGTGAGGCGGTGGTCAAGCTGGGCGGCTCGGCCATCACGATCAAGTCGTCACCTGAGACCGTTAACTGGGAGTCGCTGAGCAGGGTTGTCTCGACCCTGGCGTCATTCGTAAGGTCAGGGGGCAGGCTAATTGTCGTCCACGGCGGGGGGAGCTTCGGCCACTACGCTGTGGACAGGCTGCAGCGTGAGAGGGGCTCGCTGGGCCCTCTTGAGGTCGCTGAGGTCCAGAGGGCTATGCTGGTCCTGGCCATGGCGGTCATCAGCGAGCTGACAGGAGCCGGGGTCCCAGCGACGCTACACCCCGCCCACACCATGTGCAGGTCCCAGACCTCCTGCGACCTGAGGCCTATGGTGAGCGACTACGAGGCTGGGCTCGTCCCCGTGACCTACGGCGACGCCGTGCTATGTTGCGGCAGAGGGGAGATAGTTAGCGGGGACTACCTGGCCTCCCAGCTCGCCACCCTCGTCAAAGCTGAGTGCCTGATATACGTCACCGACGTAAAGGGCGTCCTGGGGCCTGACGGCTCCGTGATGAGGCAGGTGAGGCCTGGCGAGTCCATAGGGGCCCTTAGGTCATCAGGGCCTGACGTTACAGGGGGCATCACCAGGAAGATATCGGAGGCCGCCTCGTCCGCCGCCAAGGTCGTGAGGATAGTCCACTGGGAGGACCTGGACAGGGCGCTGAGGGGCGAGGAGGTGGGGACGCTCGTAGTGAGGTAGCGGCGTCAGTTCGGGGGTTCCGTTTTCTTCACAGGTCAAGCCATGCCAGGGTCCTCATCCGCCGCCGCTATACCTGTAGCTTCCGGGCTTTTTACAAATGAAAGCCTAGCCCTTTAGGTCTGGGAGGAGGTCAGGACGTTCTGCCCTAGAGCTTGAAGTCAGGCCACAGCCTCCTGGCGACCTGTTCGTCAAGCTCGATGCCGAGGCCCGGTTCGTCGGTGAGCCTTATCACGCCCTCCATGACGTCAATTACCCTCTTCCTGCTCTTTACCAGGTCGTTCCAGAAGGGCAGGTCGTGACCGTGGAACTCAAGGGCCCCGAAGGTGTTTGAGACGGAGGCGGCGTGCGCCGCCGCCATGGTCGCTATGGGGGACCCTATGTTATGGGGTGACACCTCAATGTCGTACAGCGACGCCAGCTCCTCCACCCTCCTGAGCTCCGTAACTCCTCCTACCTTAGTCACGTCAGGGCCCCAGACCAGGGGGCCTAAGTTGACCAGCTCCTTGAACTGATAGACGGTGTAGAGGTTCTCGCCCACCTCTATGGGCACTGAGCACTTAGAGGTTATCACCTTGAGCTCATCGAAGTTGGTCAAGGTGGTCACTGCGGGGGTTGGGTCCTCAACCCACCTCGGCCTTATGGGCTCAAGGGCCCTACAGATGGCCACGGCGGTGTTAACGTCGTACCTCCAGTGAAGGTCAAACATGAGGTCTACGTCATCGCCCACCGCCTCCCTCGCGGCCCTGGCCAGGGAGGCCAGGAAGTCCACCTCGGCGTTGTTGAGCCTGCCGGACCTCAGCCTCCTTGGGTCAGAGTAGGGGGTCGGCACGTCCAGGTCGAACTTGATCGCCCTCCAGCCCTCCGCCTTCAGCTCCTTGGCCCTCCTCGCGTAGGCCTCCGGCGAGTAGTCCTCGTTCCACCTCTCGGCCGTGAGCCTGCCGTGAACTGGCATGGGGGCTACCAGCCTCTCCTTCTCCACCTCCTTGGCCTCGGCCAACCACGGCGGCTCGACGGGGATCAGGGTGGAGTCCATGGCCTCCAGCCCCTTGCCGCCGTGAGCGTCTACGTAGACCGGGATCTCTGTCCTGTCGCCGCCCAGGAGGACGTAAACTGGGACGTTGAGGTACTTCCCTATGAGGTCGTAAAGGGCCATGTCGATGGCCGAGATTATGTGGTATGCTGAGGTCCCGGCATATAGCGTGGCCCACCTGAGCTTCTGGAGGACCCTGTTCACCTTAAGGGCGTCCTCGCCTATCAGGAGCCTGCCCAGCCTCTCCGCTATCTCCGAGGCCCCAGGCGTCGGCCCAGCCTCGCCCGTCCCATAGAGGTCGCCTGCGTACACCCTAACGAAGGTCCACTCAAAGTTAGCCTGTACAGTGAAGTGTGAGAAGCCCGTTATCTTAAGCTCCAAAACACCTTCCCCAGGCGCTTTCCGTTCGGTTGACCCATAAAGGGCTTGATGAAGGCCCTTCACGACTATACGGCGTCCGCAATTAGCTAAATTAGCTTGTTTAGTTACCGGTTCCACGGTTGTGGGCTTGACTAAGCCCTGGGAGAGCCTCTTCCCTGGAGGCCTGCCCTACGTGGAGCCCATAGATGAGCCTGTCTTCAGGCTCCTTGACGCCCAGGCTGATAAGGCGCCAGAGAGGTGCGCAGCGGTCCAGCTTGAGACAGGAGCCTGCTACACCTGGAGGGTCCTCAGGGACCTCTCATCAAGGGTAGCGGGCCTCCTCAGGTCACTTGGCGCCCAGAGGGGCTCACAGGTGCTCTTCGCGGCCTTCAACAGGATAGAGGCCCTCGCCGGCCTGCTTGGGATAATGAGGTCAGGCGCCGTCGCCGTCCTCGTGGACCCGCTGACCATATCGGAGGACCTCGCCATGCAGCTTGAGGGGAAGGGCATAAGGGTTGGCGTGGTCTCCTCGGCTTTCTACGAGCGCGAGGCCGAGACGCTGAGGAGGTCAGGGCTCACCGACGTTATTGTCGTTGACGGGTCCCCGAAGGAGGTGGGGCCAAAGGTCCACACGCTCTCAGAGGCCCTCGGCAGTGATGAGGTGATAGGTGATGACGTTGATGGCTCCTCGAGGTCCGTCATAATGTACTACGCTGGGATAGCCGGCAGGACCATGCAGGTGTACCACACTCACAGGGCGCTCTCAACGGCCGTTGAGGCGCTGAGGGTCAGCATGGCCCTGGACTTCACGCCCATATCCATCGTGGTAGCGCCCATGACCCACGTCCTCGGCCTGCAGGTAAGCACCCTCACGCCGCTGGCCAGCGGGGGCTCTGTGGTCATGATGCAGAGGTGGGATGAGATGCTTGCGGCCAGGGCCCTGGCCTACTATGGCATAAACTTCGTCTCAGGGGCGCCTCTAATGCATGACACCTTGGCGGACGCTGTGGCCAAGCTGGGCGTCAGGCCGGGCGTCAGGCTCGGCCTCTCAGGCGGGGCGCCTCTCAGGCCTGAGACTCAGGACAAGTTCTTGAAGTCACTAGGGGCGCCCCTGGTGCAGTTCTACGGCATGACCGAGACGTGGGTGCTCACCTACCAGCCCCTGACGGTTAAGGAAGTCAAGGGCACTGTAGGCGCGCCCATAGCGGACGTTGACGTGAAGGTGGTAAACCCGGACAACCCGTCCGAGGAGAGGGGGACAGGCGAGGTAGGGGAGCTCCTGGTCAAGGCGCCCTGGCTCATGGAGGGCTATGAGGACGCTGAGGAGACGAGGAAGGCGTTCTACAACGGGTGGCTCAGGACAGGTGACCTCTTAATGATGGACGAGAGGGGCCTGCTGTACTTCAGAGGCGTGAGGAAGCGTATGATCAAGTACAAGGCCTACCCGATATTTCCCAGAGACCTCGAGGTCCTCCTAATGAGGCATGAGGCTGTCCAGCAGGCCTACGTCTATGGTGAGCCTGACCCCGAGGTTGGGGAGAGGCCCGTGGCCAAGGTGGTCCTGAGGCCTGGGAAGTCAGCCACTGAGCAGGAGCTGCTCAACTTCGTGAACTCAAGGGTAGCGTTCTACAAGAAGCTTCACAGGGTCTACATAGTTAGCTCTATCTAGACGACCTAGAGGACCTGCGCCTGCCTTCCTTCTTAGCCTCGGAGGCCCCCTGGCTCGGCACGCCAAAGAGGTCAAGGGTCAGCTGGCCCTTCTTCTCCGCAGGCCTCTCCTGGGGCTGCTCGGCCCCCTTCTTGGCCGTAGCCTCTGCCTTGGCGCCCCGCCTGAGCTCCTGTCTCACCTTCTCGGCTGCCCTCATTATCTCGCGGGCCCTCGCGCCGGCCAGGTACTGGACCTCGTCCTCCGTCAGGTCGTAGGACACAACCATTCCAGCGGCCCTCTCAACGTCGCCCTGCCTGAACATTATGAAGAGGTAGGGGAGGACGTCAGCCTTGAACGTAGCCATCGAGACGCCCAGGCGAGGCGCGACCTTGGCCGCCACGCTGTCCCTCAGCCCCCTGACCTCCCTGAGCTTGGCCATCATCGTTATCTTAGACGGGTAAGCGTACCTGTTCTTGAGGATCTCGCCGCTCTTGCGCGCCATGGCGACGCCCGGACCCATCATGTCGAACACGTACGTCAGGAAGTCCCAGTCCCCGCCCTTCGCCCTTGAGAGGAAGAGGCTGGCCCTTGAGAGGGCGTCCCAGGCCCTGAAGGCGTCCTCGGGGTCACCGTACTTGTTAGGTATGTTGTCGTTAAGCCAGGCCAGCAGGGTCTCATAGTCCTCCTCCGAGTTCGAGACAGCCCTCCTGGCCTGCCAGCCCTCCCTGGCGTAGAAGACCCCGTTGAGGGTACGCCACAGGTCGACGCTCTTGTCCCTCCCCCTCACGAGGGCCCTGACCAGCTCCATCGTGACCTTCCCGTAGCCCTCGGCGACGGCCTCCAGGTCGTTTATGCAGGCCCTCACGTCGCCCATGTTCTTCTCAGCTATGTACCTTAGGGCCTCCCTGTCGCACTCTATGCCCTCCTTGTTACATATGTTCTGGAGGAGCCCCACTACGTTGTTAAGCGTCAGCTCCTTGAACTGGACCATCAGGACCTGCTCCCTGAGGGGCCTGAGCGCGTCCTGCCAGGGGTCATTGGCCGTCAGGACTATAGGGTTCTGGGTGTTAGGTATGATCCTCAGGAGCTCCTCAATGCCCCCAGCGTCCCCCTTAGCGCTCATGCCGTCAACCTCGTCAAGGAGGATGAGGAGGAGCCGCCCGAACAGCGGCCTCCTGAAGGCGGCCACGCCGACGGTCTTCCTTATGTCCTCGGCCCTCCTGTAGTCGCTCGCGTTGAGCTCCAGGAGCTCGAGCTTGTAGTCCCTCACTATGGCCTCTACAAGGCTCGTCTTGCCGACGCCAGGGGGGCCGTAGAGGAGGGCCGCCCTCTTGCTTGGGACCTTGCCGGCAACCCAGCTCTCTATCCAGGTGAGCAGCTGGCTCTTGGCCTCCTCCTGGTCTACCACCTCGTCCACGCGCTTGGGCCTGTACTTGATCACCCAGGGCAGCCTTGCGGGGGCCTCGCTCATGATGTCGCCCCGTACTTCCTACCCATCATAGAGAGCCACGCCAGGAAGGCGCTGAGCTGGATATCGTCGTCGCTGCCTTCAACTATCCTGAAGTGTATCTCGCCCAGGTAGTCAGCCACCAGGACCCTCAGCTCCTCGGGCATCTTGAGGTCGGCTGAGAAGAGCTCCCTGTGAACCTGCCTTACCACGTCCTCTCCGCTGAGCCCGTACTCTATCATGAGCTTCCTCAGCAGTTCACGGGCCCCTGTGAAGTCGCCCTTGAGGGCTACCTCGACCATCTCCCTTATGTCCTTTGGCCTCGCCATGCCTATGACCCTGTAGACGGAGTCCACCGTCACCTTGCCGAGCGAGGCAGCCGTCTGCAGTATGTTAATGGCCTTCCTCATGTCGCCCTCCGTCACATCATATATGGCGTCAAGCGCGTCCTCATCGTAAGAGACCTTCTCGTTATCGGCTATGAACTTCAGCCTCGACACGACGTCATCCTTGGAGAGCGGAGTGAACCTAAAGAAGGCGCACCTGCTCTGTATTGGGTCTATTATCTTGGAGGGGAAGTTGGCGGCCAGTATGAACCGCGTGTTGTTGCTGTAGAGCTCCATCAGCCTCCTGAGGGCTTGCTGGGCGTCTGCCGTCATGTTGTCAGCCTCGTCGAGGAGGACTACCTTGAAGGGTATGTCCGGCGGCGTCCTGCTCCTGGCGAACTCCTTGACCTTCTCCCTTATGGTGTCTATGCCCCTCTCGTCGCTGGCGTTCAGCTCCAGCATGAACTGCCTGTACCCCTCGCCGTAAAGGTCGTGGGCCAGGGCGTGGGCCGCCGTCGTCTTGCCTGTCCCAGGCGGGCCGGCGAAGAGCAGGTGGGGCATGTTCTTCTCCTTGACGAACCTCTTGAGCCTGTCGACTATCTCCCTCTGGTTCACTATCTCATCGAGGGTGCGGGGCCTGTACTTCTCAGCCCACAGGAGCTCAAGCGCTGTGCTCAAGGTCCTTCCCCTAACTGCTTGGCCAGGGGAGCTAATAAGGGCGATAAGGGTTGAGGCCGTCAGGGCTTAGCTAAAGGTGATGTAAGGGGCGTCTTCGATAAAAGTCTCCGGCCCGGCTTGGCTTTCTCCGGCCCCCTCTCTGCTTATTGCTTCTCAGGGACGACCCATAAGGGGGCAGGCTTGAAGCTGACGGAGAGGCTCAGGCTGATAGAGCTCGACTCGCTGCTGAGGCCTGTGAGGGTGATGATACTTAGGGACTACGTCTTTACGTTGCCGGAGGGGAAGCTCAGCGTTAAGAAGGGTGACGAGGTCGAGGTGCCCAGGTGGATGGTTCAGACCCTCATGTCAAGGGGTGTGGCTAAGCCCAAGGACGTCGTTGACGTGAACTACATAAACAGCTACCACTACAAGGAGAGGAGGACCTCCGCGATCACACAGCTCAGCCAGCTCCCCCAGGACTTCTACGTGGCCGTGGGCGAGTACCTGAGGAGGCTTGATGAGGAGATAAGGGCCCAGCCCTCCCATATGCTTATAAATGACAGGGACGTCAGCGAGAAGAGCCTACTTGAGCTCTCCCAGCTGAGGCTCAACAAGATAATGAGGCTTGCCCAGACCGACACTGAGGAGGACGTCCTGGGCAACATGACCCCCGAGGAGGCGTTGGTCTACTCGGTCATCAGGGAGACCGTCAACTCGTGGCGTAAGTACGTTCAGTCCCTGATCGGGGGTGGCGCCCAGTGAGCGAGGGCGTTCAGGAGCAGCTAACTGTTGGGGAGAAGTTCAAGGAGTTCCTGAGGAGCTTCAAGGACGCCACGGGCCTTAAGTACATGAACAGGGTACACAGGATGATGAACCTTGACATGACTAGCCTTCTAGTTGACTACCCGGACCTCTATAGGCACGACCCTGAGCTTGCAGTCCTCCTGGTGGACAACCCGAGGCCTGTCCTTAAGCAGTTCGACGACGCGCTCAAGGAGGTGGTCGCCGCCGAGGACCCCGACTACGCTAAGAGGAAGGGCAAGTTCCACGTGAGGGTTCAGGGGCTTTACGAGACCACTAAGATAAGGGACGTAAAGACGAGCCACATGGGCAGGCTCGTACAGATAGAGGGCATAATCACCAGGATGAGGCCTGTCAGGAGCAAGATGGTCAAGGCGGCCTTCAGGCATGAGAAGGAGGGGTGTAACGCTGAGTTCCTGTGGCCAGAGGGGGAGGACGAGCTAATTGAGGACAAGATAGAGAGGCCGCCCGTCTGCCCGGTCTGCCACGAGGCCGGCGGGAGGTTCGTCCTTCTCAGGGACAAGTCCATCTACATAGACTGGCAGGAGCTGACCCTCCAGGAGAGGCCTGAGGACGTGCCAGGAGGCCAGATGCCGAGAAGCATAGCTGTCGAGCTGACGGAGGACCTAGTTGACATAGCTAGGCCTGGCGACCTGGTGACGGTGGTCGGCATAGTTGAGCCCTCCCCCGTCGGAGGCGATAAGAGCCCTCTCTTCGAGCTGAGGGTGAGGGCCAACAGCCTACGCGTCTCCGAGAAGGTCCTGGAGGAGGTAGCGATAACGAGGGAGGACGAGGAGAAGATACTTGAGCTCGCTAAGGACCCATGGGTCAGGGAGAGGATCGTAGCCAGCATAGCGCCGTCGATCTACGGCCACTGGGACCTGAAGGAGGCCATAGCCCTTCAGCTCTTCGGCGGCGTACAGAAGGTGATGCCGGACGGCACCAGGATAAGGGGCGACATACACGTCCTCTTCGTAGGAGACCCTGGCGTCGCCAAGAGCCAGCTGCTCCAGTCCGCCTCAAGGATAGCGCCCAGGTCCGTCTTCACGAGCGGCAAGGGCTCCACGGCGGCCGGCCTCACGGCAGCAGTCCTCAAGGACCCCAAGACCAGCGAGTACTTCCTGGAGGCCGGCGCCCTGGTCCTTGCGGACGGCGGGCTCGCCGTTATTGACGAGTTCGACAAGATGAGGCCTGAGGACAGGGTCTCAATACACGAGGCGATGGAGCAGCAGACTGTCAGCATATCAAAGGCCGGCATCGTGGCCAGGCTCAACGCGAGGGCGGCCGTCCTGGCTGCAGGCAACCCCAAGTACGGCCTCTACGACCCGCAGAGGTCCTTCATAGATAACGTTAACCTGCCCCCTACCGTGCTCTCCAGGTTTGACCTCATATTCGTGGTCAGGGACCTGGTGTCTAAGGAGCATGACGAGAGGCTGGCCAGGTACATACTTGACGTCCACAGTGACTTCAGCAGGTTCACCCCTGAGATCGACCCCCAGCTCCTCAAGAAGTACGTGATATACGCCAGGAGGTACTATAGGCCCAAGCTGAGCGATGAGGCCAAGGAGATAATACAGGAGTTCTTCGTGACCATGAGGTCCACGGCCCTCAAGTACGGCTCTGAGGGGCAGATACCGGTACCGGTGACGGCAAGGCAGCTGGAGGCCCTCGTGAGGCTCTCGGAGGCCCATGCCAGGATGGGACTTAAGGAGACGGTCACCGCTGAGGACGCTGAGGAGGCCATAAGGCTCATGCTCTCCTTCCTCTCCTCAGTAGGGCTTGACATCGAGTCGGGCGCCATAGACATCGGCATAATATCAACAGGCGCCCCCTTCCATACCAGGAAGCTCATGACGGTCATAACTGACACCATTAAGAGGCTGAGCGAGGACGGAAGGCCATGCGTAAAGCACGAGGACCTGGTCAAGGAGGTCATCAACATCACTAAAGCCTCAAAGGAAAAGGCGGAGGAGGCCATAGCTAAGATGAAGCAGCAGGGCCTAATTATAGAGCGCAGGCCCGAGTGCTACACGGTCATGTGAGGGGGTAGGCCTGCAGCTCCCAGCGATAGTCTCCAAGCTTATGAAGGTCCTCGGCTATGAGGACCTGTACCCGCCCCAGAGGGCCGCCCTGGAGGCAGGCGTAGTAGATGGCGACAGCCTAGTGGTGGCTTCGCCTACGGCCTCAGGGAAGACGTTCATAGCCCTGGTGGCGATAGCCTCCGCGCTTGAGAGGTCACGTTCGGCAAAGGCCTTCTACACGGCGCCTCTGAGGAGCATAGCCACCGAGAAGTTCAGGGAGTTCAAGAGGGTCCTTGAGCCCTTCGGCTACAGGGTAGGGCTCAGCATAGGAGATTATGAGCTCCCGGCCAGGCTCGACTCCTATGACGTCGTTGTCACAACCTATGAGAAGCTCGACTCCATGATAAGGAACTCGCCCGAGATGCTGTCGCGAGTGGGCGCGCTGGTCATCGATGAGATACATTACGTAGATGACGATAAGAGGGGGCCCATCGTTGAGACCCTTCTCTCCAAGGTCCTCTACAAGGCGCCAGGCGCCCAGGTAGTGGCCCTGAGCGCGACGGCGCCTAACGCTGACGAGCTGGCCTCCTGGTTAAGGGCTAAGCTCGTTATCTCTGACTGGAGGCCCGTGCCGCTGCATGAGGGGGTGTACAAGGACGGGACCATACACTTCTCTGACGGAAGGAAGAAGAGGGTTGAAGACGTAACTGTTAACTCAACCCTTAACCTGGTAGTTGACTCATCGAGGGACGGCGGCCAGGCCCTCGTCTTCGTCCAGTCCAGGAAGAAGGCGGTTCAGCTCGCTAAGTCGGCGCTCAGGCTGCTTAAAGGGAAGATCAACTACCGCGCTGAGGTGGCCGCCGAGGTCTCTGAGGCCATACTTTCTACAGAGGGGCCAAGGGCGCTGCGTGACGAGCTGGCTGAGCTCATAAGGGGAGGGGTCGCCTACCACCACGCTGGGCTCTCAAACGAGCAGAGGACGCTGATAGAGGACGGGTTCAGGCGCGGCGGCATAGCTGCGATATTCGCGACCCCCACCCTGGCAGCTGGCGTCAACCTGCCAGCGAGAAGGGTCGTAGTGGCCGAGTACCTAAGGTATGAGGAGGGCAGCTGGAAGCCCCTCAAGGTCTTTGAGTACAAGCAGCTCGCCGGCAGGGCCGGGAGGCCTGGCCTTGACCCCTACGGCGAGGCCGTGATAGTCGCCTTGAGGGGTGACACCGTTGAGGACCTTGAGGAGTACTACATAAAGGGGAGGCTAGAGAGGCTGCAGAGCAGGCTCTACGGCCTCAGGGGGGTCAGGCACTCAGCCTTGGGCGCTATAGCCTCAGGCATAGCCACTGACGAGGACTCGCTCCTAGAGCTTCACAGGAGGACCCTGTACTACGTCCAGAGGGGGGAGGAGAGGGTAAAGGACCTGGTGAGGAAGGCCGTGGACGACCTCGTTAACTGGGGCCTCGTAGAGAGGACGCCTACTGGAGTTAGGGCGACAGAGCTCGGGGCCAGGATCTCCAGGACGTACCTAGACCCTGCGACGGTCCCAATGTTCAGGAAACTGGTCTCAAAGGTCAAGAAGTTCACAACGCCAACGCTCCTCTACATAATCTCGGCGATGCCTGACATGACGCCAATACCTACGACAAGCTCGGAGGCCGAGAGGATAATGAATATACTGATTGACGTAGCCCCTGAGCTGGTAGAGGTCGTTGACTGGACGGACCTGGAGGCCGTAGCCTCAGTCAAGACAGCCCTGATACTCCTGGAGTGGGTAGAGGAGTCCTCTGATGACGACATAATGAAGAAGTACGGTGTCGGCCCGGGCGACGTGGCCTCAGCTGTGGACACCGCCAAGTGGATCTCCAGATCACTTGCTGAGGTGGCCCCTGCCCTGGGCGCGAGCCAGGAGGTCTCGTCCCAGCTGAAGCTCCTCTCAGCCCGCATAGAGCACGGCGTCAAGGCTGAGCTCCTGCCCCTCGTCGCGATACCTGGCGTCGGCCGCGTGAGGGCCAGGAGGCTTTACAACGCCGGCTTCACAAGCCTTGAGAAGCTGGCCACGGCACGCGTTGAGGACCTTCTGAGGGTCCCAGGGATAGGCTACGCCACAGCAGCCTCCATACTTGAGTTCTTCGGCAGGAAGGACGAGGCTCAGAGGCTTAGGAAGGAGAGCAAGAGGGAGGGTCCTGGGATCACGCGCTTTCTGGAATGAGAGGTAACGGCATAGCGCTGTAGCTGAACTCCTCCTCCGAGACCCCCATCCCGTTGACGGCCAGCCTCGTCAAGACGGCGCCGGAGATCTCCTCATTGAGGCCCAGCGTCTCAGGGTAGACGGCCCCGGTCGCCCTTAGCTTGCCCTCAAGGACCGTCAGCGCTACGAACGCCAGGAAGCTGCCCGTGACCCTGGCCATAGCCGTGGGCCAATCGTCAGGCCTAACCACCTGGGTGAACCTAAGCCCGCGCCCATCCCTGCCGTAGACCTCCACAACCATGACTACCACGTCCCTAACGTTAACGTGCATGCCCCACAGCAGCGACGCCAGGAGGTCGTCAGCCATCGCCTCAGCCCCGCCGACCCTCACCGGCCTGTGCTCAAGCAGGCCGAGCCTCTTCAGGCCCTTGACGAAGTCCACGTGACCAGGCCACCTCAGGGTGTACTCTGCCATGAACTCCGCCTTGGAGTAGGTCCTCAGCAGCGTCCTGAGGCCGTCCGTCGGGAAGAACTCAAGCTCACCGACGCTGGGCACGTAGATCCTCCCCAGAGGCCCAACCAGGGGGTCAAGCGACGTAACCTTGCCGTTAACTACTATCCTGGCAGGCCTCCTGTACTCGTCTATGAGGTCCGATATGCTCCAGCTCGGGACGAGCCCCAGGGGCGGGTCAGGCCTCTCGCTGATCCCCCCTACAAATATCCTAGCCCCCCTGATCCCTCCAAGCCTCCTGTCGCCAACGCCGACGAGCATGTTGGAGAGGCCTGGGGCGACGCCAGCGTCGAGAACTAACATCACGCCCTGCTTGGCCGCCTCCTCAGCCAGCTCGTCAGGCTCCTGAGGGAAGAACGACACGTCAACTATGTTGTGACCAAGGCCTATGAGACCCTTGAGGGCCTGGAAGGCTATACCTCCTGGAAGCGCCGTGACGAGGAGGTCGACGTCCCCAACGGCCTTCTTAACCTCGTCAGGCTTCAGGGCGTCAGCCACGGCAAACCTCGCCCTGGCCCTCTGGGCCGACCTAGCCGCCACCTCCTGGGTCCTGTCTACGAGAATTACCTCGTGGCCCTCCTGCGCTATCACGGAGGCCGCCACGGTCCCTACGCCGCCGGCGCCTATGACTGCTACCCTTGCCATCAGCCTTCACCCCCGGGCTCTGAAGTTCCGATCCTCATCATGTCTCAGAAGACCCTCTTCTCTCCACGGCCCGGGTTCAATTTAATGCCTACATGCTCCGCTTAAAATGGTTAAGGTCCACCGCTAAGAGCCGAGTTCAGCCTCTCCACGACGTCCCTTAGCCTCTTAAAGAAGTCTTCAACGCCGCTGACGTTGACCTTCCCGACCTGTATCATCCTCAGCCTTAACGCCGTGGCGAGGCCGCTCAGGAGCTCGACCTCCGTGCTGAGCCCAGCGTAAGGCCTCCTGACAACCTCCTGAGGGCCTACGAGGGCCTCCATGGACCTGAGGGACCTGGCGAGCTCCAGGAGGGCCCTCTCCATGGAGCCGTCCCTGATGGAGATAGCCCCTTTAGCGTAAAGGTCTAGAACCCTCGCGAGGGCCTCGCGGACCCTGCCCAGGGCATCATTGACGTCAGCTGGCTCCATAGGGCCCTCTGGCTTGGTTTTGGTGGGAGCCTTTATATTCAGCTCTACGTTCTCGCCCCCGGTGGCTTAGGCTGGAGACCGGGGCCCTGGTGAGCGAAGAGCTCCTTGGCCTGTCGCTGCTAGTCCTGGTAGGCAAGGTCCTTGGGGACCTGACGGAGAGGGCCGGCTACGGCAGGTTGGTAGGAGAGATCACAGGCGGGGCCCTGCTGGGGCCCTACGCCATAGGTGGCCTCGTTAACGGCCTCCTCAAGATGAGGCTGTTCTACATAAGCAGTGAAATTCTCTTCATCTCAGAGTTCTCAATGATACTCCTGGTCTTCGCCTCAGGCCTGGACCACGGCACCGCGCCCCTCAGGCGAGCTGGCCTCTGGGGGGCGCTAGGAGCGGTGTTCGGGGCCGTGACGCCCTTTGCGCTGTCTTTGTCTCTCACGAAGTTTGGCCTCGTGAACGGCGTCCAGGCCCTCTTCATAGGGACCTCAATAGCCCCCACCAGCCTCGCGGTGGTCTCCGGCATGCTCCATGAGAAGGCAGGTGGAAAGTTCGCGGACTTCCTGTTCTCGGCGGCGGCGCTTGACGACGTGGTGTCGCTGATCATCCTCAGCGTGACCATGGGCGTGAGCCAGCTAGGCTCCAGCTTCTCAGCACTAGCGATCATAAGGACTGCGTTATACTACTCTGTGGCGTGGATCATCATATATTATGCGTCAGTTAAGCTGATCCCGTTCCTGGTCAGCGCGCTAGGCAGGAGGTACGCAGTTGAGGCCTCTCTCGTTGTGCTCTTTGGGCTCATAGCGGCTATGCAGTCGCTTGGCTTCTCCCCCGTCATAGCAGCGTTCATAGCTGGCGTGACGCTCGCGGAGACAGTGGGCGTTGACGTCCTGAGGGACCTCTATAGGAGCCTGCTGCTGGTATTCGGCTCGGTCTTCTTCGTGGTGACGGGGGCCCAGCTGAACCCCCAGGCCGTGGGCCTCCAGGGCCTGGCCCTGGCAACCGTCATACTGGCGTTGGCCCTCATAGGTAAGGCCGCCGGGGCGCTGCCGTTCGCCTATGCTTACACCAGGGACCTCAAGGAGTCAACCAGCGCGGCGGTCGCCATGGAGCCCAGGGGCGAAGTTGGACTGGCCGTCGCCTCAATAGGCCTAAGTATCGGCATTCTGAGCCAAGAACTCTACGGGTCCCTGGTGCTGGCGATCGCGCTCACCACGGTAATAGGGGCCGCCGCCTTCGCAAAACTTTACAGGGCGAGCTGAAAAGGGGCCCTGCGCCCTCAGTCCAAACCCTGACGCCAAAGGGGCCTTGGATCCCTCGTTACCTTACGAACTCCTTAGGTATTGGCCAACTTCACTGTTTCCGCTCCTGTGAGGCCCCCTGCGACTCCTGAGGGGTCCCCTGGGCGCTGCTGATTAGCTCGCGTACGCCCATCATGCCTATGGGTGACGCCGGCCCGGCGACCGGGAGGTTTACAGGTATGAACACCAACATGTTCTTGCCCTCCATGCCCAGCTCGTATATCATGTTCATCCACCTCAGCATGAAGGCCCTGTCGTTATTTATGTAGAGGTTGGCGGCCTCGACCATCTTCTGGGCCGCCTCGTACTCGGCCTGAGCTAGGGTTACCCTCGCCCTCCTCTCCCTCTCGGCCTGGGCCTGCCTCGACATGGCCTGAACGAGGTCCGGCGGTATCTCGACATTCCTTATCTCAACTGACGTCACCTTGACGCCCCACGCCTCGGTCTTGCTGTCTATTATGTTCCTGGCAAGCGCCGCGACCTTGTCCCTCTCGGCCAGCAGCTCGTCAAGCATGGTCTGCCCTATCACCTCCCTGAGGGTGGTCTCAGCGGCCAGCCTGGTGGCGACGTTGTAGTCCTCGACCTTGAGCACGACCTTCTCCAGGTCAACTGGCTGGTAGTACATGACGGCGTCCACTATCACAGGCACGTTGTCCTTCGTCAGGGACTGCTCGGTCCTGAAGGCTATGGCCTGGAGCCTCGTTGAGATCCTCATGGGCACCTTGCCTATTATAGGCGGGACGTAAACTATGCCAGGCCCCTTGAGGCCCGCGAACCTGCCGAGTATCAGGACGGGCAGCCTCTCCCACTCGTTCACTACCTTTATGCCGCTGAGCAGTATCACGGCAACTATGAAGGCAATGAAGGCAATGATAACATCCAGTGCAACGCTCATGCAATTCCCCGAGATCTACAGCAAGTGCGTTACTAATAACTATTCATGAGGGGCTCCCCTTAATGAAATGAACGCCAGGCCTCACCTTCAGGATGGGGAAGGAGGTCATTTCTTGTCCAGGGGCTCGACTATCAGCATGAGGCCTTCCCTGCCCACCACCCTAACGGTCGAGCCCGCCGCAACGAACCCTGATGACCTGGCCCTCCACACAACACCTTGGACCCTCACCTCGCCCGTTGGGTTCAGGTCAGTGACGGCCACGCCTACATCGCCTATGAGCGACTCGGGCCCTGCCATAACCCTCTTCCTCCTGGCGGGGCCCGCTATCCACCTTATGTAAAGCCCTGCCACGAGGCCCACTATGGCTATGGTTGAGTCGATGAGGGTGGACTTAGGCGATGTTGGTAACGACGTGGTCAGGTACGGCACATTAAGCGCCATAAGGTAGATCCCCAGGGCAGAGATCGCCGCCCCAGCGATGACGGCCAGCCCGTGGCCCATCTTGAGCTCCAGGAGCATGAGGACCGCCCCTATCAGGACCAGCGTGAGGCCTATGAGGGAGGCCCCCACTACCTCAGCCCCTACTAGGCCCAGGACCACAGCGATAGCCCCTATCGCGCTGAGCAGGAAAGTGGGGTGGTACAGGTCGATGAGTATCACCAGGAAGCCGAGCGATATCAGGAGCCCGTCCACCGTTGGGTTGCTCAGAACGCTTAGGAACTGCTCATAGAGGTCCTCCGAGACGCTCACCTGGGCGTAGCCTGAAAGGTTCCACATGGCCAGGGCCTGGCTGAGGCTGTTGGCTATCCCGTCTATCAGGTGGTATTGAAGCGCCTGCTGCGCCGTGAAGGCCTTGTCGGAGAGGACCATAACTGTGGCAGCGGTAGCGTTCCTGCCCCACTTGGAGGCCAGGGACTCCATGAAGGCCAGCATGGCCGCCTCGGTGTGGTTCTGCTCGAGGGGGGTCCCGCCTACAACTATTGGCGTCGAGGGGCCTATGAAGGTGCCGTTCGCCATCAAGATGCTGTTGCTGGCCATAGCTATGTAGCTTCCGGCCGAGGCCGCCATGCCGTCAGGGGGGACATACGTGTAGACCGGGATCCCCTGGCTCTGAAGGTCCTCTATGTAGTTAACTATGCTGACCATGTCACTTAGGTAGCCCCCTGGCGTGTTCATCACAATGACTACTGCCTTCGCGTGAAGCCCCTCGGCCATTGCGACGACCCTTGACATCATGGTCGATGAGCCCAGGTCAACCGTGACGTCAAAGTTGACCACCACTACAGGGGGCCTCTGCTGTGCGCGGGCCGTTATGAGAAGGCTGGCGAGCCCAAGCGCTATCAACGCTGCCCCAAGGACCGCCAGAAGCCTTGAAGTCAAGTGAGGCGCCCTGTTCGTTAGCGTGGCCCTTAAAGGGAATAAAGGTTAAAGTCGCCGGCCGTTGACCCCCAAACCGTGACTGCTGGGGGCAACGTGGGGTTCTTCTCGAGGCTTAGGTGGGGACCGGGAAGCGTGGCAACGGTTGTCTCGGTGGCCGTCGCAGCCGCCCTCCTCATAGCCCTTGGCGTTAAGGAGGGCGACGTGGTCCTGGAGTTCTCAGGGGGGCTCCTCGCCTTTGTCGACCTGATAGTACTGGTCGCCAAGGGCCTGGAGAACATAACGCCGAAGACCCTGCCGCCCAGGGAGATCATAGGCGCCCAGGGCGTCGTTGTCCTAAGGGTGACGCCCTCAAGGCCTGGCGTGGTCAGCGTGGGGGGAGAGCTGTGGTCGGCAACCTCTAACGAGGTCATAGAGGAGGGGGAGAGGGTTATCGTTGTGGCGCGGGACGGCATATACCTCAGGGTCTCAAGGGCCCCTAAAGAGCCGTAGAGGCCAATGACTGAAAGTTGCCTAGATCAAGATAACCTGTGTCCTAACGTGGCCTTCAGGAAGGCCTAGCATCTGAGCGGGTGGCTTTTAAAGGCCATCCACGCCCAGCTACAAGGGCAGCATAATGGTAACCCTAAGCCTTGAAGTTAAGGACGTGCAGCCCTCAAAGCTTGTCGGAGTTAAGACCGCGAGGGCCGAGGGCAACGGGGTGAGCGCTCAGTTCGACCTGATAGAGGGCCTCTATGCCCTTAACGCGGGCGACAGGATAGAGGTCCTAGTTGATGAGAACAAGCCCGAGGACCTGGAGTCCTACGAGTTCTGCGGCCACGGCTACCTGGTGACCGATGAGAGCAAGGGCTTCACTTTGCTCTCGCTCTGGGGCATCCTCTTCAAGTTTGAACCGCCCCTCGGCCTTAAGCTCGACCAGAAATACTACCTCTGCATCAGAAGGTCTTAGGAGATCAGGTCCCAGAGCTCGTCCCCTGGGTAGTGAAGGTTCTCAACGACCTTTCCCCTCTCCTTAGCCGATATCATCTGCCTGAGCCTAGCGCTGTCGACCAGGGCCCTGCCTACCGCCACGGGGACGCCGCTCTGCTCGTCAACGATGGCCACTAAGGCCCCCTCCTTGAAGTCCCCCTTGACGCCTCTGACCCCGGGGGCCATTAGGTCGGCGCCCCTGCCCATGGCCTGTGTGGCCCCCCTGTCAACTATGACGGAGGGGAGCCAGGTGTGACCCCTCTTCAGGAGGCAAAGGAGCGTCGGTATCAGGAGGCCCTTGACCCTGGCCAGGCACGGCAGGCCGCTGTCTATGTAGACGGTGATGTCACCTGCCTTGGCCTCCTCCACGTCGTTCCACTCCAGAGGCGGCGACCCAAGGACCTTAACCACCTCCTCCCTCAGCTCCTTAATGGCCTTCTTAGAGAGCTTGTACCTTGTCGAGTACTTTACCAAGCACCCCGCCTCAGTAAACAGCTGTGGGCAACTCCCTTAAGAGAACTAACGTCTGCTGATGGCCGCTGGGAGCGCCCTCGAAGACCCGTTGCTCCTCACCCTTTCCTCGGCCAGTAAAGCGCTCTTCACAGGGCGCCCCAGGCCTGGAGCCCTCACGACGCCTATTATGGCCTGTTGGAGCCGAGCATGAGGCTAGGTTGATAGCCGCTCACGTACAGCTACCAGTGAAGCTTTTAACTGGCCTTAGAACCCGAGGTCGCAGGAGCGTAATATGGCGTCACAGGCGGAGAAGCTGAACACGTTCAAGGTTATGAGCGAGTACCTGAACAGCAACGTCTACGTGAGGCTCAAGGGAGGGCTTGAGATAAAGGGCGTCCTGAAGAGCTTCGACCAGCACCTCAACCTCATACTGGACAACGCTGAGGAGGTAATGGAGAAGGGCTCCAGGTCGCTTGGCACGATACTGGTCAGAGGGGACAGCGTAGTTGCGATAAGTCCAGCCAAGTGAGGTGAGGCCCTGTGACCAAGGGAACGCCGTCATTTGGCAAGATGGGCAGGGGCTACACGCACGTAGTCTGCAGGAGGTGCGGCCGCAGGGCCTTTAACGTGGCTAAGGGCTACTGCGCCGCCTGCGGCTTCGGCAGAAGCAAGAGAATAAGGAGGTACTCGTGGCAGAACAAAAAGGTCAACAGGGTCAGGATAGTTTAGGGCCCGTTCCCTGGACAACGAGGTCGCCTCCTCCTGGAGGGCCTAGCTTAGGAGCCCTTATTACGGGTGAGCATCTTACGTCTGGCTAACGGATCTCCGCCCTGAAGGGTAAGGCCTCAACTGAGGTGACGTTAATCAGGGTCAGTCCTTTGAGCTTAAGAAGAAGTCATTAATATACTGCAGGCCCTCCTAGTCCTCGGCGCTTTTATCGAGACCGTACTTATACTGCTAAGTAAAGGGGAGGCGTAATGAATTATGCTGGAGCTCGAAACGCTTCCAGGGCGTTGAAGCCCCGCCACCAGCCTAGGGCCAACCTTATTTTGTCGCGTCTGCTAAGTCTTCTGGTGCTCGCGTTGGAGCTGCGATGGGACCTGAACAGGAAAAAGGTTAGACAGCTCCTTGACTCCGCGTCGCTTGACGCGATAGTCCTGTTAGGGAGCCCCAACATAACTTACGTAACAGGCATAAGGGACCCCACGGGCGTCATGATCTTGACCAAGGAGTGCGGCGACTACCTGTTGACCTCCGTCCTGGACTACAACCGCCTGGCCTCCCAGGCCCCAAAGGACGTCGTCGTGAGGGCCTACATTAGAAGGGAGGGGGAGATGACGGTAGGGCTAGGCGCTGTCCCCCAAAGCGACCTGGTGCCTAAGGGCCTTGACGACGCGGTAAGGGACCTCCTCTCGTCCTGCCAGGCGAAAAAGGTGGGGGCCGACCTTTCATGGGCCTCGTACACCGTTAACAGCCTGGCCTCAGCTATAGGGCTCCAGGACGTAAGTAAGGACATCAGTAAGGTCAGGTCGGTGAAGGACGACTGGGAGGTCGAGGCCATATCAGCCTCCATAGCGGCCGCCGAGCAGGCCTTCAGGGAGGCCCTGCAGGCCCTCGAGGGCTCGCCCAGCGAGGCAGAGGTCGAGGCCGCGTTCTACTCGTCCCTTATGAGGCAGGGCGCCTGGGGGGAGGCGTTCCCAACCATAGTGGCCTTCTACGATCACACGGCCCTGCCCCACCACACGCCGACCACTGTTAGGCTTCAGCACCCTGGTCCCGTGCTCATAGACTTCGGGGCCAACATGGGCGGCTACGTGAGCGACACTACCAGGACGCTCTGGCACGGGGGAGGGGGCGCCGAGTTCAGGAAGCTGATAGAGCTGGTCGCCGAGGCCCAGGGAGCGGCAATAGACGTTATAGGGCCCGGCGTGGAGGCCCGCGACCCCGACATGGCCTCAAGGAGGGTCCTGGCGAGGGAGGGCCTTGACAAGTTCTATAACCATGGCCTAGGCCACGGCGTAGGGGTTGAGGTACATGAGGCTCCTTACCTTGCCCCAAGCTCAAAGGACGTGCTGGAGCCCGGGAACGTTGTAACTGTTGAGCCGGGCTTCTACATACCTGGCGTCCATGGCGTCAGGGTAGAAGACATGGTGCTGGTCACCAAGAAGGGCGCAAGGCTGCTTACAAGGCTTTCAAGGATCATCTCATGAGGGCCAGCTTAGCCGCTATGTCCCTGATCTTCGACCTGACCTCAGGTCCAAGGGGCCTACCAGCTATCGCTTGGGTCAGGGAGCAGAACGAGCACACCTCCCTGCTAGTCGGCATCCCGCAGTACTTACAGCGACCCATGGGCCTCTCTGACCTAGGGTAGCTCTCCAGGCTCTCGGCCATCTTCCTGGCGCTCGATATAAGCAGGCTTGGGCTCCTCCTCTCAATGGTCTCTAACATCCGCTTTATGACGTCCTCCATGCTGTCACGTGGCTTGAAGGGGCACACGGCTGAGGTGTAAGGGACCCCGCCTATGATTGCATAGGCCCTCGTCTCGTCCTCATATACGTCGAAGAGGGGCCTTATCCTTCTGACCGCTGACTCCTCGCCCTCAACTACGGGCCCGAGCTTTGGTATCTGCTCAAGGTTCTGGCCGAGGAAGTTCTTGACGGCATAGGCCATGATGTCATTCATGTGGTGGCCCGTGGCGACCTCCGAGGCCCCCAGCTCCACGGCCAGCGCGTTGAGGATGTACCTCCTGACGAGCCCGCAGACGCTGCACGCGGGCCTCCTGACAGCCTTCAGCAAATCTGGCAGGTAGAACCCGGTGAGCTCCTTGAGGTCAAGCTCTAGACACTTAACGCCCTGGTACCTCTTGCATGCCTCCCTGAAGGCGCTGAGGGACTGTTGGGAGAAGTCCCCTATGCCCAAGTTTATGTGAACAGCTATCAATTCTATCCCCAGCCTCGTTGAGAGGCCGCTGAGGACATCCATGAGGGTCATGCTGTCCTTTCCGCCTGAGACGGCCACTATGACCTTGTCCCCCCTCCTGATCATGTCATACCTCGTCAGCCCCCTTGCCACCTTCTCCCTCAGGTACTCAAGGAAGTGCTCATCGCAGAGCCAGGCCCTCGCGTAAAGCAACCTGACCCTGGCTGGCCGCCCGCACTTAATGCACCTGCCCTTGGGCTCGGAGTAGACCTTGACCGCTGCCCCGTCCAGCAGCACAGCCATGACTGTCCTTCACAGCGACCTGGACGCTTAAAAATGGCCCTACGGAGCCTCTGAGGGCCCGGCCGCGGTCTCCTGCGCCCCCAGGGACCTCGAGAAGGACCTTATCCTGTACCAGGCCGCTAGGAGAAGAACGCCCCCCAGCAGGCCGAAGAACAGCGTGTAGAAGGACCCAGCTATGGCCGTCAACATGTAGAGAACGCCCGTGAAGAGGGCGCCCATGGCGGCCCTGGCGTAGTTAGCTGACGTGGCGGGCCTGTAGACGAAGGCCCAGGCCACGACCCCTAGGGCGGCCAGGAAGGCGCTCACGGCTATCAGGGAGTAGGCCGTCTGCCTCATAAAGCTCTGGACCTGCGACAGCGTGTAGTTCAGGCCCTGCTGCTGGGCCTCCCTGTACAGGGTCTGGGTCAGGTTCGATGAAGCGTTAGATGCGGCCTTTAGGACGGGGTAAGCGTAGACAACCCCTAGGACGCCCCCGGCGAGGCCGAGGAACATGGCGGTCACTATCAGGAGGCCGGCGGGCACGGGCCTGCGCTGGTCCTTCTGCAAATCTTACCTCCTCAGCCGTTGGAGGGCAAGGGAGCCTTTAATATAGAGATGCTAAAGCCTGCGGTCGCTTAAAAACGCCCAGGCGCCTTCAACAAGGGGGCCCGTAGCCCAGCCAGGATCAGGGCGCCAGCCTGCGGAGCTGGAGGTCCCGGGTTCAAGTCCCGGCGGGCCCGCCAGCTCTGCTGACCTTGTTATTGGCTTAGCGGAGCAACTACAACAGGAGAAGTGCAGAAGTAGCCTTCCGTAGCTGTTTTCGGTTTTCATATAATAAGTTTGTAGGGTGTCGTTCAACCAACGTCTACAGGAGGTATGTAAGGGAGCGCTCAAGATGCGGGGCCCTGGGGTGGCCCTGAACGCCCCCAAGCCCGATGATGCCCCGAACGGGATGCGGGGGAACAAGATGAGGCGATGACCGTAAGCTACGTGAACCCATAATGGGACCTAACCCCTCAGACGAGAGCCTTTCTTCATCAAGTCAGGCGGTTTGCTACCAATCACCGGGGCCGTTAAGAAAGCTAATAGCGAACTCGTTTTAAACCTCATCGCCTAAAGACCTGCGAGAAGGGCCTTGAAGGGCGGCTTCGTTGGCAAGGAATATCTTCTGGGCCTGCTCAGGTCGCTCTCAGAGTCCTTTGGGCCCTCAGGGTTCGAGGACGCCGTAAGGGAGATAGTCATCAAGGAGGTTGAAAGCGTAGCTGACTCGGTCTGGGTCGACTCCATGGGGAACCTGTTCGCGCTCAAGAGGGGAAGGAAGGGCGGCGCCAGCCTAATGCTCACGGCCCACATGGATGAGATAGGTTTCATAGTGACGCATGTTGATAACAGGGGCTTCCTCAGGGTCGCACCAATTGGGGGGCAGAGCCCGAGGGTCATACAGGGCCAGAGGGTACTGGTCAGGGCCAGGGACGGCTCCCTGGTAAAGGGCGTCATAGGGAGCAAGCCGCCTCACGTCATGAAGCCTGACGAGGCTAAGCAGTGCCCTGAGGTCAGGGACGTCTACATAGACGTAGGTGCCACAAGCGCCCAGGAGGTCGAGAGGATAGGGATAACCGTCGGCAGCCCGGTGGCCTTTGAGAGGGGGCTTGAGAGGCTGAACGAGGACACGGTTGTCGGCAAGGCCTTTGACGACAGGGCGGGCCTGGCGGCGGTGATAGGGGCCTTCAAGGCGGTTGAGGACCAGGCCGTGGACGTCTACCTCGTCGCAACTGTGCAGGAGGAGGTAGGCCTGAGGGGAGCCCAGGTAGCTGCCTATAAGATCTCGCCCAGCGCAGCGATAGGCGTTGACACCACGATAGCGGCTGACGTCCCAGGGAACGAGGAGAGGGACTGGGTAACGAGGTTAGGCGCAGGGCCGGCCATAAAGGTCGCCGACAACCCAGCGTCATTCTATGGACTCATGGCCAACAGGCCTCTGAGGGAGAAGCTTGAGGAGGTGGCTAGGTCGCACGGGATACCGTACCAGCTTGAGGTCCTGCAGGGAGGCACCACTGACGCCTCAGCCATAGCCCTCACTAAGGAGGGCATACCGGCCGCCGTGGTCTCGGTCCCGACAAGGTACGTCCACTCCCCCTCGGAGGTGCTGAGGTTATCGGACCTTGAGGGCGTCGCTAAGCTCCTGGCGCTGTTCACAGAGGAGGTAAGCCCTGACTGGCTGGCAGGCCTCTCAACGTCAAGGGTTAAGTGAGGAGGGGCCCGGGGCGGGATTTGAACCCGCGACCTCCGGGTCCACAGCCCGGCGCTCTAGCCAGCTGAGCTACCCGGGCCATGGGGCCCCTTACGGCTTCTAGGTCACAGGCGCTGGCAGCGCCTCCCTCCGGGCCCAGACTATTAGGCCTTCTCGGGCTTTATTTAATTGAAGGCCGCTTAAAGCTTACACTCAAAAGGCCTCTCAGGCAATAGGAGGTGGTGTAGAGGGTGCCAGAGGTACCCCTCAAGAGGGTTGACAGGAACACGTGGACCATAGAGAAGGGCTTCAAGGGCTGCATGAGGGTCCCCGCGATAATATACGCCGACGACCTCCTCATCGAGAAGATGAGGCAGGACCTGACCCTGGTCCAGGCGGCCAACGTGGCCTGCCTCCAGGGCATACAGAGGTACAGCCTGGTCATGCCTGACGGCCACCAGGGCTACGGCTTCCCGATAGGAGGGGTTGCCGCGATGGCTATCGACGAAGGGGGAGTCATAAGCCCTGGGGGAGTAGGGTATGACATAAACTGCGGCGTGAGGCTTCTGAGGACTGACCTGACGCTCCAGGACGTGAAGCCCAAGATAAAGGAGCTGATAGACGCCATCTACGAGAACGTGCCTAGCGGCCTTGGGAGCACCGGCAAGGTGAGGCTCTCTGTAAGGGAGCTTGACAACGTCCTCAACGAGGGGGTTAGGTGGGCCGTTGAGAAGGGCTACGGCTGGGACGAGGACATAGAGAGGATAGAGGAGAACGGCTCGTGGAAGCTCGCTGACGCAAGCAAGGTGAGCGAGACCGCCAAGAGGCGTGGGGCCCCCGAGCTGGGCACCTTGGGGAGCGGCAACCACTTCCTCGAGGTACAGGTCGTTGACAAGGTCTACGACGAAAGGCTGGCCAAGGCCTTCGGCCTCTTCGAGGGCCAGGTAACGGTCATGATACACACAGGCAGCAGAGGGCTCGGCCACCAGGTGGCCAGCGACTACCTGCAGATAATGGAGAGGGCTATGAGGAAGTACGGCACCGTACCGCCTGACAGGGAGCTCGCGAGCATACCATATAACACGCCAGAGGCCCAGGACTACGCCAAGGCCATGGCGGCCGCTGCCAACTACGCTTGGACAAATAGGCAGCTGATAACCCACTGGGTCAGGGAGAGCTTTGAGAGCGTCTTTAAGACGGACGCCGAGAAGTTAGGCCTTCACTTAGTATATGACGTTGCGCACAACATCGCCAAGATAGAGGAGTACGACATAGACGGCAAGAGGAAGAAGGTTGTTGTGCACAGGAAAGGGGCCACAAGGGCCTTCCCGCCCGGCAGCCCTGAAATACCTGCCATATACAGGCCCTACGGCCAGCCCGTCCTTATACCCGGCAGCATGGGCACCGCGAGCTACGTCCTGGCAGGCGTTGAGACCGGGGTGAAGGCCTGGTACACCGCGCCTCATGGAGCCGGAAGGTGGATGAGCAGGTCAGGGGCCAAGAGGGAGAAGAGCTATAAGGAGGTAGTCCATGAGCTAGAGGTCAAGGGTATATACATTAGGGCCAGCAACGTGGCCACGGTCGTTGAGGAGGCCCCCGAGGCCTATAAGGACGTTGACAGGGTCGCCCAGGTCGCCCATGAGGTAGGCATTGCGAGGCTGGTCGCCAGGATGAGGCCAATAGGCGTCACGAAGGGCTAAGGCCCCTTAACCTTTAAAACGTCCCTCTGCGCTCTTGCTCTGGCAACTTGACAGAGGTGCTAAGGAGTGGGCCATCGTAAGAAGTCAGCGCCGAGAAGAGGAAGCCTAGGGTTCATGCCAAGGAAGAGAGCCGAGGAGCTAGTGCCCAGGGTGAAGTCGTGGCCTCAGGTCAACGTCCAGAAGCCCACGCTGCTGGCCTTCCTAGGCTACAAGGTCGGCATGACCCACGTCTTCATAGTTGATAACAGGCAGGGCTCACCGACGTTCGGTAAGGAGGTTTTCAGGCCGATCACCGTCATCGAGGCGCCGCCCATGTACGCGCTGGCCGTCAGGGGTTACGCCTATGATGAGAACAGAGGGCTCTACGCTGTCAGCGAGGCCTGGGCTAAGCCACCCCTTGAGCTTGAGCTCAACAGGAGGATCAGCACGCTTGGCTCATTCGACACTGAGGCCGCACTGAAGTCGTTGGAGTCCAAGCTCTCGGACCTGGCCGAGGTCAGGGTCCTCCTGGCCTCGCAGCCGAAGCTGACGGGGGGCCTCAGCAAGAAGGCCCCTGACCTCGTTGAGGTGAAGGTAGCAGCGCCTAATGACAGCGTTAAGGAGGCCTTCAACTACGCTACGTCAATACTGGGTAAAACAGTCTCACTCCGTGACGTGTTCCAGCCCGGCATGGTAGTTGACGTGCTCGCTGTGACCAAGGGCAAGGGCTTCCAGGGCGAGGTCAAGAGGTTCGGCGTCAAGGTCCTCCCAAGGTGGCATAAGCACAGGAAGGGCGCCAGGGGCGTTGGAGCTAGGAGCCATGGCAGAGGGACCTGGTGGGAGATACCTCAGCCTGGACAGCTCGGGTTCCACAGGAGGACAGAGTACAACAAGAGAATCCTTGAGATAACTGACAACGCCCTGGCCTTCACGCCAGCCGGCGGGTTCCTGCATTACGGCGTGCCGGCAAGCACAGTAGTTGTCCTGGAGGGCTCAGTCCCTGGCGTCGTGAAGAGGCCCATAGTTCTCAGGTACCCGATAAGGCCGCCTGAGTGGTACCTGAAGATGGGCGTGACTAAGCCAACGATAACCTTTGTGAGCCTCCAGAGCAAGCAGGGGGTGTAAACAGTGGCCAGGCAGGTAGGGCTTGGCTTCCTGCTTTACCTGAACCCGCCTATTGAGGTCCCCGTCTACAGCGCGACCGGTGAAGTTCAGGGGAACGTCAGGCTACCTGACGTGTACAGGGTCCCGGTCAGGAGGGACCTCATACACAGGGTCTTCATGAGCGAGTTCACCGCCGCCATCCAGCCCAAGGGCAGGGACCCCATGGCCGGCATGAGGACCACCGCGGTGAGCCTCGGCATACACCACGGCCTGGCCAGGGTGCCCAGGGTCAAGGGTTCTACGAGGGCCAGGCTTGCCCCCTTCGTGAGGGGCGGAAGGCTCGCCCATCCGCCCAGGGTTGACGAGAACATTAAGGAGGAGGTCAATAAGCTCGAGAGGCTCATGGGCACCATGAGCGCGCTGGCCGCTACTGCCTACGTCGACTTAGTCAAGGCCAGGGGTCACGTCTTTGAGGCAAGCGCCGTCCCAATAGTAGTTGACTCGGCCGTCCTTCAGTCAATCAAAAGGACCCGCGAGGTCCGTGAGCTCCTTAAGAAGTTAGGAGTTTACTCCGACATAGAGAGGGCCGCTGAAGGCACCAAGATAAGGGCTGGCAAGGGCAAGATGAGGGGGAGGAGGTACGTTGAGCCCAAGAGCGTCCTCTTCATACTCGAGGACCATACGTCACCCTTCGCTATGGCGGTTAAGGGCCTTCCAGGCGTTGACATAGTCGAGCCTCAGCTTGTGAGCGTCCTTGAGCTGGCCCCTGGAGGCGTACCTGGCAGGCTAACTGTGGTCACAACGAAGAGCCTTGAGCTGTTGGCTTCAAGGTTCAGGCTGGGTGAGGTGGCATGAGCGAGGAGAGGGAGGTAATTATCAGGCCCCTGATGAGCGAGAAGGCCCTCAGACTCATCGAGGAGCTGAACACGCTCACGTTCATAGTGAGAAGGGACGCCAACAAGCACGACATAAAGAGGGCCGTTGAGAGGCTCTACGGAGTCAAGGTGGAAAAGGTCAACACCCTTATAACGCCCAAGGGCGAGAAGAAGGCCTATGTTAAGCTCTCAAAGGAGTACAAGGCCTCTGACGTGGCCGCTAAGCTAGGACTCCTCTGAGCCGTTAGCACCCTTATTCGACTTACCCCCCTTGGACTCTACTACTTCAACGAACCTCCTCGCCATCTCGAGGAAGACCTTGGCGGCCTCGCTGTCAGGGTACTCAAGGAAGAACGGGACCCCTGCGTCAGTGGCCTCCCTGATCCTTGGGTCTATCGGGATCTGGCCGAGGAGCGGCACGTTGAACTCCTTGGCTATCTCCTCCGCGGCGCCCTTGCCAAATATGTATTGGATAGACCCATCGGGACACCTGAAGTAGCTCATGTTTTCAATAATGCCAAGCAGCGGCACGTTGAGCTTCTGGGCAAAGGCCGCCGCCTTCTTAACGACAATCTTCGACACCTCGCTTGGTATTGTAACCAGGAGGAACCCGGTGAGGCCAGGTATTGTCTGGGCGATCGTCAGCTGCTCGTCGCCTGTGCC
>OFEH01000099.1_pt1 | contig 34538 bp, 34 predicted proteins | sample 1521031 | NCBI WGS metagenome assembly OFEH01 (sample SAMN05518350, study PRJEB24110) | hypersaline lake metagenome | isolation source: Grendel Spring, Yellowstone National Park, Wyoming, USA | place: USA:Grendel Spring, Yellowstone National Park, Wyoming, USA | collected 2011-11-16
TTTCCTGAGGTCTTAAGGGTTACCCCCCTTTATGGGTATTCCTCTATTACCCCCCAAGCCGATATTGCGGGAGAAATCGGCTCCCGCTCTTCATGCTTTAAGAGTTGATCGGCCTGAAACCCTATTTTATTATAACTTGTTAGTTGGGGTAGATGCATACTCATGTTTCAGTGACGCATACCCCTTTAGCAGTTGTCTCAATTTTAAGTTTCTAAACTTAAAAAAACTTTACCCAGCCTCTAGAAGGGCTTGTCGTTCGCTTTATCATTAAGAAGCAATATATAAAAATGTATCCGAAGCATAGGGGGAAATTATTCTGGTGTTAGCTCAGATCCTATTTTTTCCTTTAATTTAATTATTTTATATATAACATCAGGATCTTTTCCATCAACAAATATTACCTTTATTTTACTTCTTTTTATTAGTTCAAACGCTACATGATCCAATAGTTCATAACCTCCTGCTAATTGATCTATATTTTTTATTATTGACTCCATATCATTGTATGTGACTTTGACTAATTTTTTTGAATCAGGTTCATTAGGTTTTTTAGTATATATGCCATCAACTCCGTTAAGCATGTTTATAACAGTTTTTGAGTTTAAGCTTTCAGCTAAAATTATAGATACGGCGTTAGTGCTATGACCTGGTTGAAGACCGCCTAACACAGGTATTAAACCTTTACTAAACATTTCTATCGCTTCTGTTATATTGTTGGGAACTTTTGGGATTGCATAAGGATTTAATGCTGTTGACAAGGCTAATGCATTCAGTTTTGCAGATTCAATTCCTAAAATATCTAAAATCGATTCAGAAATATTTAAACTCCTTAAATTATTAATATAATTTCTTGCTAATGGACCCCCTCCAACAACAATACCAAACCTATAATCGTCTATTAATTTTATAATATTTTCTCTTATTTTATTAAAATAATTTGGATTTGGCGGATAAATCAAGCTACCGCTTATTTTTATTATTATGCTTTCCAAGTTTTCTCCCTAAATAATATAAAAATGTAGGAAAATTAAAAGCATACTTTTAAATTTTATAATTTTTTGATTAAGTATTTGCATATTTTTCTTTATAAAGGTCTAACCTCCTCCTCGCTCTAAAGGGTAAGGCTTTCTATTGTAAAACATATTAAACAAAATTCATACACGCTTAAACAGTGCTTTAAATGTATTAAAGAAATAGGTAAAACCTTCCATTAAACTAATTTTTTTGGTGTATATGATTGGAATTAACATTTGATGAGCTAGCCTTTTTAATGGATTGCCCAGCAACGCCTTTAACTCATTTATCTAGTAATAATAAATTTTTTAATAGAAATTTAATTCAAGCAACGCTATACATAACTAGAGAATGTAATTTGAATTGCATCCATTGCTACATTTCTGCAGGTAAGCCTTTAAAGGATGAACTTAAAACTTATGAGTGGTTTAATGTTATAGATCAATTAAAATCATTAGGTATTGAAATAATTTATCTCTTAGGCGGTGAGCCTTTATTAAGAAATGATTTATTCGATATTATTTTTTACTCTACATCATTAAATATTTATACTGCCATGAGCACTAATGGTACTTTAATAAATCAAGAAATTGCAAGAAAACTAAAAAAATCAGGAATTAATGAAGTACAAGTGAGTATTGATGGCCCAAATGAAAATATAAACAGCGTAATAAGGGGTGTTGGATCATTTCAAAAAGCAATTAATGGAGTCAAAAATCTTTTAAATGAAGGAATTAAAACTACTCTAAGTTATGTAATAACAGAGTCTAATAAAAACTATATAAGTGATATGATTGATCTTGCTAAAAATCTTGGCGTAAAAACAATAAATTTCAGTCCTGTGCAGGAATTTGGAAGAGCGAAAATAAACAATGTAAGATTATCAAGAAATTCAGCAGTAACCGTTTATAATAAAATAAAAAAATTAAATACAAATGAGATAAATATAACTATTAATGGTTTTAGGTTTTATTTAGATGATTTAAAGGGAATTTATGAATCACTTATAAAGAAGGGGATAAATAATTATTATTCTTGTCCTGCAGGAAATTCAAGGTTAATTATAGATTCAAATGGTGATGTTTATGGGTGTGAATTATTAATTTTGGAAAATTTTAAAGAAGGTAATGTAAGAAAGGATAGCCTAAAAGATTTATGGGAAAATGGTTTTAAATTTTTCAGAGAAAAAAGATGGGAAAATATAAAAGAGTGCAAAACATGCAAAATCTCTTCGTTATGTCAAGGAGGTTGTCCGGCTAGATCGTATAGAAATAACACTTTTTATAATAAAGATGGACTTTGTTTATTTGGCCCCCTTTCCTAAGCAATTCTACCAATTTGAACGGGTAAGGCTGGTTAAGATATTCATAGTATTTGGTACTTGAGAGGATTAATTTCCAACTTAACTGTTCTTTTCGACGTCTTCAACACACTTAATTACTTTCTCATAATTGTGAGATTTATGGCCGTAAATCCTTGAGGCAAACGATTTAACAATCTCATCAAAGTCCTCAACCAACTCTTGCATATAATCCTTTTGATCATCATTAAATGTTACAATAACGTTTACTTTATAAGCTTTGAACAATTCTACGAGGTATTCAAAACCGAAAAGTGTTAATCTATCCTTATATGCAACTACTATTGCATCTATTTGCCTCCTCTTAGCAAGATCTATGAGTTTCTTCAAACCTCTCCTATCTTCTTTTAACCCAGAACCTATGTCCCTAATTTCTATTACTTTCACTTCACCGAAAGTTTTCTTAACCCATTCCTTCAACGCGTTTAACTGTTTTTCTAAATCGCCCTTTTGCGTATTCGAGGAGACTCTTGCGTATATTGCGACTTGCTTAACCGTTTCATTACCGCTTAATATTCTCTCTACTTCACTATAAGGAATCCTCCACCTATCGTTAATTTCAAGAGCCTTAATTTTACCTTCTCTAATCCACTTAATTACACCACTTCTACTCATGCCAAATATTTCAGCAACCTCGCTAGGCGTTAAGTACCTCTCCATTAAGTCCCCGCATTAATTAAAAGTAACCAAAAGTATTTAAAAGTTACGCAAAAATGTTATAGTCTCTATGCCCAGGAAGAATATCAGAATGCCGGTAGCGAACCATGCTACTGCATATATTGATAATGCGAAGCTGAAGGAAACATAGACAGGGAGAAGGGGACCTATTATCATCCCTACCCTTGCCATTGAGCCGCTGCTCCCCATGCCAGTGGCTCTCAGGTCAGAGGGGAAGGACTCAGGCGTATAGGCGTATATGAGGCCCCATGCGCCCAGATTGAAGAAATTTAGGGCCACCCCTGAGGCCAGCAGCCAGGCCGTACTGGGGGCCAGAGCAAAAGCCACGGCTGCAGCAGCTGAGCCTGTGAAGAACGTCAACAGGCTCGGCTTCCTGCCTATCCTCTCAATCATGTATGCGGCTGTGAGGTAGCCAGGCAGCTGGGCTAGCGACATTTCTAGGGAGTACTCGAAGGTCCTCACTAGGCTGTAGCCTCTTCTGGTCAGCATGGTCGGGAGCCAGAGGAAGGCGCCGTAGTAGCCAAAGGCCAGTAGGAGCCAGGAGGTCCAGAGCACAAGCGTTTGAGTTCTGAGTCCGTTGGCTAACAGCTCCTTTGAGCTGTGCCTCTCGGCGCTTTCAAGCGTGACGCCATACTTCTCAGCTATTGCCTGGGCCCTAGTCGGGTTCCTGAGACGGAGCCATTGGGGAGACTCAGGCACTGTTGCTCTTATGGCAAGGGCGTAGAGGGCGACTGCTGAGAGCGCCAGCAGCGGAGCCCTCCAGCCGAAGCCAGGAAAGACAAGGTAGGCTATGGCTGCGGCCAGTATTGCACCGATTGACCAGAAGCTCTCAAGCAACACCACATTCCTCCCCCTGCTGTTAGGCGGTGAAAGCTCGGAGATCAGCGAGGCAGCCACTGGAAGCTCGCCGCCCAGGCCAAGCCCAGTGAAGAAGCGTATAACTGCCAGCTCGGAGGCCGAGGATACAAATGCCGTCAGCCCCAAGCCGATGCTGTATAGGACCAGCGTTGACATGAATGTCATCCTGCGACCCCGCACGTCTGCAAGCCAGCCAAAGAGGATAGCACCTATTAACATCCCGATGTTATTGACTAATATTATGAGCCCCTCGTCTCCCTTGGTGAGACCAAGCTCGTGGGAGGCTGCTACTAGTATGTATGAAAGCAGGAGTACGTCCATACTGTCAAACATCCACCCTATACCCGTCGAGAATATGAGCTTTGTCTCTCTGTACTTCATTCTGAGTATCACTATCTTAGAGAACAATTGTTCTCATTAATAAACTTTTATAAAGGGGTTATACATATGTAGCCAGCAGTCGCTAATAGGCATGCCTATCATGTCAGCCGCTTAAGAAACTTGGAGGGGGCCTCCTAATAGTGAAAAGATAATCAATATAAGTGTCCATAAATTTAATTTATGAATAAATACTAAAAAGGATAATAAGTTAAAAAAGAGAAAAAAGATGGGTGAATAAAATGCCTATATTATGTTTGTTAAGGCACGGAGAGTCTTTATGGAATGAGGAAAATAGATTTACTGGATGGGTTGATGTTCCATTAACAAATAAGGGCAGGGAAGAAGCAATAAGGGCAGGGCTTCTTTTAAAAAGGTACGAGTTTGATATCGCTTATACAAGCAAATTAGAGAGAGCTATAGAAACTTTAGATTTAGTCTTGCTTACTTTGGGCTATAAGATCCCAGTTATTAAGGACGAGCATTTAAATGAAAGACATTATGGCGATTTGCAGGGTTTGAATAAAGAGGAAACTGCAAGAATATATGGAGAAGAACAGGTAAAATTATGGAGGAGAAGTTACAAAGTAAGGCCTCCTAATGGGGAAAGTTTAGAGGATACACAAAAAAGAACTGTACCCTTTTTCAAAAATACAATTATGCTAGATTTAAAGAATGGCAAAAACGTTTTAGTAGTAGCTCACGGTAATAGCTTAAGATCAATAGTTATGTATTTAGAAAATATATCAGAAGATGATATACCGCATTTAGAAATACCGACAGGTTTACCTATAATATACGATGTATATTGGGATGATAAAAATTATAAATTAGTAATAAAGTCAAAGAACGTTTTAAAGTAATTATTCTACAACTATTTCTTTTAGCATTTCTATTATGTTATTGTCAATGTTTTTAGCCATTGCTAAACTTTCATCATTTAATTTAAATTCTTTTAAAATATCATATATGGGATAGTAAGTTATTTGCAATTCTTTGTTTTCATTTTCCCATATCAACAGCTTTAAAGGTAAAATAACTCCAATTCTCATATCTTGTCTCATTAAAAGAGTACCGTTTCTAGGATTACCAAAAATATAAAGTATTGACCTATTGATTTTCATGCCAACACTGCTAGCATTTTTTGTGTGGTCTATAACTGAAAAAATTTTCATGCCTTTCTTTATCATTAAGCTTTCTAATTTAATTTTTAATTCATTAAAATCATACTTAGACTTATATGTTAATAACAATATACCACCAAAATGTTAAATTTTTTAAGAATTTTTAAATTTTTCTTACAACAACTATTTGTCTATTTAGCCCATTATGAACAAACATATCATGTACTCCAATAATTTTATATCCTAAGTCTTTTGCAATTAAATAAGGTTTTTCGCTTGATGGACCTGCATAAACTATATAAGAATTTTTCTTAAGAATCCTTAAGCTTTCCTCTAGAAAAGCTTTCGTTAAATTATAATATCCTCTTTTCTTTGTTGATGCAGCCCTGCCATAAGGAGGATCTGTTGCTATAGAATCTATACTCTCTTCTTTTAAAGGCATTTTGGAAGCATCATGCCTTGCAACTAAAAAAGATTTGCAACACTTAATACTTTTCATATTCATCATAGATCCATTAACCATGTTTTTATCTATATCCATACATATCGAATGAGAAGCATTTAATGAACAAGCTTCCAATGCTAAACTACCTGTCCCACAAAAAGGATCTAAAAAAATGGAATTATTAAGCCTTGATAAATTAACCATAACTCTTGATAATTGTTGATCAATTTGGCCTGGTCTGCTGAAAACCCTATTTTTTATTCTATTTTTATATGAGTTATCCTGGCTTGAAATAAGTAGTCCAACTAAAACTATTCCTTCTGTAATTATAATTCTAACAACTGTATTTGATCTCGGATTTGCGTTAATTCCTATTTTATCTAATGCTCTAGACAAGTTTATTTCTAATTCAGGTATACTTAAATCAAAGGATAAACCTCTATATCTATACCCTTTAACTCTAGCTTCTTTTATATTAAAGTCGTTTAATTTCTTAGCTATATCATTATAATCTATATTATTGATTTCATACAAATCTATTAAATAGCCTATTTCTTTAATATACCCTGATCTATTAACGATGTTTGTGTTTAACTGACCTTCTATTACAGATACACCATCAAAGTTATAAATTATTTTTGCATTTGATGTTATTTCTATTAGTGACTCGAGCTCAGCTAATGGTAGCGTTGGATGTATCCCTGAAAGTAATGCGTAGTATTTTCCCAACTTTAACACCTTTTAATTCTAAACTCTTCTTCTCCACAGAAAAAAACTAAAAACCCTAATTATATAAGAAATTGTGGTGCCGCCGTAGCTCAGACCGGTAGATCCCTGCGTGGGAACCGATAGCGCTGGCCTTGTAAGCCAGTGGTCGCGGGTTCAAGTCCCGCCGGCGGCTTCATTTATTATAAAGATAGTTTCAACTTAACAATTTTAATGAAATTGTTTAAATGCAACATCAATTAAAATACATTAGCTATGTAATAAAATTAAAGTAATAAAATATGAATTGTCCCAAGAGGATCCTTTAGTCTTATAAAAATAACTAGATTTTTATAAGGACAAAGGCTGAGTAATTTTTATCTTTATTTTTTAAATGGAATCCTTTTTATGTAACCGCACTTGATGCATTTAATGGCTAAATAATGCATTTTTCCTTGGGATCTAATTCTCACGCTTGATGTAATACCTGGTATTAATGTTGCGTGACAGTTTTTACATATGCCCCTCTTTATGCTTAAGGGTATTTTGACTTTGTTTCTTAAAGATAATCTAAAAATTAATTCATTTAATTCTCTAGCGTAATCGATATTCCCTTTAATAGTTTCTTGGCTTGATATATTGTATAAATTTTCTATTCTTTCTTTTACAAGTTCCTCAAGCCTAGCTTTCTTGGATCCCTTCTTTAGCTTGTTTTTCTTCAATTTTCTTCAACTGCCTGTTATACATCTCTATTAATTCCTGTTCTGTTGTAGCATCTTCGGGCCCTTTATCTTCTCTCCAACTTATAAATCTAGGGAATCTAATTGATAATCCTGCGCCTTCTTTTAATTTATTATAGCAGCAAGTATGTAATGGAGATAGCGTAAGCTCTGCACCAATTATTTCTGCAACCTTCACTGGTTCAAACCAAAGATCCGGTTCTATACTTGAATCAACCCTTGGATGCTTATGATCAATTATATAGGGTTTAAATAAATCGTACATCTTGTTTAAATCATCATCAGTATATCCGCTACCGACTTTACAGACTGTTCTAAATACGTCATTATCTGGATCATAGGCTGCAAATAATAATGTGCCTATCTTCCCTCCCCTCCTTCCTCTGCCATAAAAACCTCCAACTGCTACCAGATCAACGGTATCTGTCATTTCGCTCTTATAGTCCCTCTTCAATTTTATCCATAGCCAACCTCTGACTCCAGCTCTATAGATGCTTTCATTATGAATTGCTTTAACCATAACTCCTTCTGCACCTTCTGATATAGCAGTCAAAAAGAAATTCCATAGAGTTTTTGAATCATTAGTATCTATATATTTTGCTATGTTAACCTTTTCATTTTCTTCAACAATGCTTTCTAAAGCTTTTCTTCTATATGGTAAAACCTCCCTAGTTAGATCTTCATCTTCTTTAAGCAATGCATCAAATAGAAATGTCTTAACAGGTATTTCTTCAACCATCTTCTGTATATCATATTTTCTTCTCCTGTGCATTAATTCTTGAAATGTTCTTAATTCTCCGGTATCTGGATCGTATGCAACTATTTCTCCTTCGAGTATTGCCTTATTTGCTTTTATACTCTTTTTAATAGCCTCAACAACGTCTGGATACATATCAGTTATATCTTCAAGCCTTCTGGAAAAGATTTTTATCTTATCTCCATCCTTATGAAATTGTCCCCTTTCACCATCATATTTATATTCAACAAAAGCTTTCCCATTAACCTTTTGCAATATCTCTTCTGGATCGCTTAGCCTTTCAGCAAGCATAGGTCTTATTGGTGTTCCTATTTCTGGCTTTAACTCTTTAATTGATTCAATTCCTTGTTTGGCTATTATTGTTGCTATTTCACCTAAGTCAGCTCTTAAGTTATATGCTCTTTCCACTATTTCTCTATATGAATTGCTACCTCCATAAGAAATAGATAAAGCATCTAAAATTGTTGCATCTCCTACGCCTAGTCTCAATCTACCTTCTAAAAATCTAACTATATATCTCGCCTCTATTGGTTGAGAATCTTTTAACAAACCTGCTATAAGCCTTAGCTTTAAATCTCTACTTCCTTCTCCTTGGGAATAAGCGATTTTTAAAAAAGTGTCAAAAACTCTGCTAACTGTTAAATAATTCTGTTCCTCGCCTATAAAAGCCATAAGACTTCCTTTCTTCTGCTTCCCCTGAGAAAAATTTTCTGCTAACTTACCTAAGTCACCTATGTTATTATATAGCTTATTAATTTCCTGCTCAGTTTTCCCAAATGCTAAAGATAGAGCTTGGACTATGAGTTTTTCACCGATTCCGAGTTCCGGTATGTCTTTCCAATCTGGGCCAAGCTTACCTTGGATTAAATATACAACTTTTCCTATAACTTCGGTAGGGGTATCTTTTATTAAATTAACTAATAATTGGGTCAATGCTATTCTAGAAGTTATTTTTTCCATGTTATCAAAAGTTTCAGCAACCTTGCTAAAAGGAAGATCCTTTTGAATCTGTTTGTCCATTTATATCCCCTTTTATAATTTGTATTGCTAAGCCTATAAGCTAAAATACTCATTAATGGGTGTATTTGTTTTTATTAAACTTAAATTGCCTTGCTTCTATGCTTTCTAGGGAATATTTTGTAGGCCATTGTCATAATTTATTCATCTTGGAATAAGCTGTTGCTAATAATGCTAAATATATTAAAAGTAAAATTTCTAATGAAGCTAAAAGTAATACTCGTATTATTAATATTAGGGGAAAATTTTGAAAATTGAGATAAAAGAGTTAGAATTAAGGACTAGCGATAGGATAGAGATTATAGATATTACAGACAAAATAGAAACCATTGTTAAAGAAAATTATTATAATAATGGAATACTAATTCTATACGTTGAGCACACAACTTCCGCCATAACTATAAACGAATTTGAGCCAAATTTGGTTAATGATTTAAAGAAAATAATAATTGATATATTTAAGCCTGGGGGAAAATGGCTTCATAATGAAATAGATGATAATGCTCACGCACATTTAGCATCTAGTTTCATTGGGAATTCAAGAACTTTATTGATTTCCTCCAATAGAATTGTTTTAGGTACGTGGCAGAGGATATTATTTATAGAGCTCGATGGGCCCAGGAAGAGGATGATAAAAATTGTCTACTTGGGAGAATAAAGAATTTCCCTACAATGAATATAGGCCAGGACAAAAAGAAATTTCAGATTTAGTAAAAAATGCTATAGAAAAAAATAGCATAGCTATAATAAATGCTCCTACAGGTTTCGGAAAAACTGCAGCGGTTATAAAAGGAATAATTGAAAGCAAGGCAGAGAAAATTTTATGGCTTGTTAGAACTGTTAATGAAATGGATTCTGTAATAAGGGAACTGAAAAGGTTTAACTTAGATTATTCTTTTTTATTCAGTGCAAAAAGGACTTGCCCTCTTTTTAAAAATCAAAACGACATTTCTTCAGAAGATTTTTGGCAAAATTGTAGAATTGCTAGGATTAAGGGTTTATGCAATTATTATACTAAAAGCATTGAAATAGATAACAAGGAAATATGGGATGTTATTGAGAAAATGGAAACTTTTAGCGGTATTGAACAAGCTAATGCAATAGCCGATAAAACGAAATCATGCCCATTTTTTTCATTAGCTGAGCTGTCAAAAAATACCAGGTTTATAATAGCAACATATCCTTATTATTTTAAAGATGAGATATTTGAAAGGGTTTTAGATTTTTTGAATTTGGAAAAATCTATTGTAGTTATAGATGAAGCCCATAGCCTTATGTATGCTCATAGTATATTAGAGACCAGCATAACTTTAAGAGATATAGAACAATCATTAAATGAAATAAAAGAATATGGATATTCTAATACAGAAGTAGAGAAAGTAATTTCTAACATATATAATTTAAGCAAAGAATTGAGGCCAAAATTGGATAATGTTGTAAAAAGGATTGAAAAAGAAAAATTTAATGAAGCTTTAAATTATATAGATATAATTTCTGATGTAGCAGAAGAAATTAGAGATAAAAAGTTTCAAAAATTCTTTAATATAAATTATAGTATAAAGGTGTATCTATCTCACTTGTTATCATGGTTGTTGAGCCTTAAAAATGATTATTCTTATTTATTTATTTCAACCGAAGATGGTATATATAGATTAATATCAATGCCCCTTGATCCTTCTACAGTAGTCAATAAGCCATTACAGAGGGTAAAATCTGCGATATTACTAAGCGGCACAATACCTCCTGGAGATTTTGCAGGTGAAATGCTGAACATAAATAGAGAAAGGATATTTTTTGACGCAGAAATAATGTTAGGCATTAAAGGTAAGATAGGAAAATCTCTAACTATTGTATCGGGAGACGTTTCTACTCTTTATAAGACCAGAGGAGAGAGCATGTATAAGAGGATTTCATATTACTTAAACCAGATTAGTAAATTAGATGGAATAAAACTCTTCGTATATCCGAGTTATGAATTGATGGATAAAATAGGGAATGGATTTGATGGCCAAACTAATTACATAAATGAAAATAAAAATACCTCATTGGAAGAGGTAATAAGTAAAGCATATGAAAACGATAAACTTGTGATTAATGCTGTTGTAGGAGGTAAAATAACTGAAGGGATTGAAATAACTAATAATGGAAGGAGCAAAATAAAGGTGGTAGCTATAATAGGGATTCCATATCCTCAAAAAGATGCGTACTTGACTGCTCATGAACAAATCATATCTAAAAGGTTAGGATTAACTAAAACTAAATATTATTTATATAAAGTTGCTGCATACATTAGAATTAAACAAGCTTTGGGAAGAGCTATAAGATTTCCAAATGATAAAGGGGTTTATTTTTTGCTAGATTATAGGTATTTGTATGGGGAAATAAGGAAACTTCTAAGGTTAAAATACAATAAAGTTACAAAAAATATAGATGAATTTGATGCGACCATGCCTGAAGTAGTTAATTTTCTTAAAGACTAGTGATGTTCTTAATTTTAGCAATAATATTTTCGTTTAAAGTTATTTCAGCATAATTTCCTAAATCCAAAGGACCTGGATTTATATAAATTGTTTTGTCCAATTCTTCAATACCAGGGCTTTCATGTATGTGACCAAATAAGTATAACTTAGGTTTTATAATGTCTGATAATTCTTTTAATTCCCTTAATCCTGCTCTTATTTTTAAAAAGGTCTTATCTAATATTCCGTAAGGCGGGTTATGGGAAATAAGGATATCAATTTTAAGATTTGATTTCAAAAATTCATTTTTTAAGGATGTAATGTTAGTCCTTGGATCGATACCGCCAATTCCAGCAATTCTAAATCCGTTAATTTCTTTAATTTTTCCGTCTAATAATATGCCTTTTTTTAATAAATGTTTCATTATAGAAACGTCATCTAGATTTCCTGTTACAGCAATAGCGTTTTTAATATTTGAAAAAATTTCTGCACTATCTAAACATTCAAAATCTCCTGATGAAATAAGAATATCATAATTTAAATCTTTTATTTTGTTTAGCATTTCGTTATTGCAATGTATATCGCTTATATGGATTATTTTTATTTTCAACTTTTACCCCAGTTATTTATAAATAATAATCAATAAAAATTTTAATCATTGAAATAATTAGAAAATCTTTTTAATTAGCAAGCTTTTTAAAACTATTGCTGGCCTAGAAAAATAACATGGAATATTAATTTATAGTAAGGTGAAAGGTAAGACCCTTTATAAAAAAGCAATCTTAAGGAATCCTTAAGTGATTGAAAGGGTTTATTCAAATCTTATTCTTTTTATAAACATGTTTAATCTTTGCATAGCATTTTTCTTAATATTATCATTAATTTTAGCTTCATCTAATGCATTCCTTAAAAATTCAATAGCCTCTTTAGCAGTTTTGATATCAAATGGATATGGTATTCCATCTTTTCCACCAATTGCAAATGAGTAAGTAAAAGGATCTAAGGTTAAATTAACTGGATCTTTGTGTGATAATGGGACAGAATATATTATATTAGATATTAAAGACAGCGCTCTAACTAATTGAGGTCCAATTTTAGGTGTTAAAGCTAATTCTATATCGTTGTTTGGTGGATTCTTTGAAATCTCATTAACAGCATCTAATAATTTTTTAGAAGGCATAACTGGATAATAATATTTATTTATTTCAAATTTTCTCTTTTGTCCTTCTAAATAATAATCTAATGATTTTTTACCCAAAAAACTATTAGCTTGTATTAGATTATTTCTAAATTTTTCTTTACCTTCAGATAACAAATCAATAAATAGCTTCCTAGCATATCTGCTTTTCTCTGATGTAGCATCTATTACATTTTCTTCTTTAATTCCTGTAATACCTGAATTTGGGGTTTCTAATGAGAGCTTATTAACATGGTACCTCCTAGCCATTAGATTTTCTTTGTTCATCCCTTGCTGTATAACTAATAAATTTTTGTTTTCTGTTGATATTATTACTGAATGGATATACATTTCATAGCCATCTAATAAAAAGGATGAATCTGCTCTAGCAGCAACTTTGCTAAATTTAGTTATGGTTATTGGGTCTAAATCAAATCTTTTTGAAAAATAGTTTGCTTCTTCTTTAATTTTTAGCATTTGCTTCCCTTTACCGCCTAAAACTAAAAAACCTAAGTCGTTTACTTGAGAAATAGCTTTTATTAATAATATTAAAACTGTTGTGCTCCCACTGCTATCCCAATCCATACCTATAACATTATTAAATGCTTGAAACCATAAGGGGTCTGATAGAGCTTTGATAAAATTATCAGGGCCTCTTTCATTTATTATAAATTTAGTAATTACTTCTGTGAGATCTTTCATTACTCTTAACATATATCTAGGTACGTGCCCACTATGTAAAGGTAAATCGGCATAGCCCGTTTGCATTTATTGTTCCACACTGATTATATTGCAATTAAAGATTAAAAATATTAAATATGAATTGCGATATAAAATTAAAAAACAAAACACAAAGCTCTTAAAGAGGAAAATAATCTCAATAATTATTATGAATTTAAAACAAACAGCACATTTGAAATAAACCATATTGAGAATATAAAGGAATTAGATAAATACATATTGAAAAGGTAAATATCTTAAAATTCATAATAAATGAAATAACAAACCTTTTTTAAGGCGGTAAGAGTAAAAGATTAAATTGTGAACTTTCAAGATACAACTTTGGACAGAGAGTTAAAGCATCTATTATCAGAAAAAAAGATCAAAAAAGTGATAAAAGACAATCAGCCTGTTTATTCAATCACAAAAAAGGTATAGATTATCTAAACGGTATGTATATGATTCTATATGAACTATACGAAATGCAGAATAAAAAAACAAACTATGATAGTAACTATTTTTCTGAAAATGATATAAAGTGGTCATCCCTGATTGAAGTAGAATCACCACAAATAAACTACAGGGATTTTATTAATACAGTATCCTGCGAATACAGAAAATTAATTCTTTCAGAAATCAAGAGAAATTTCATAAAGGAAAATGCTGACAAAACCTATTCCATTTCTGATCCTGAGAAACTTAAAGGCAAACACATAATAGCCTTTGAAGTGGATTTTGATTTGATGCGCAAAAACATTGAGGATTCCTTAAAATCAGATGCAGAATTTGATGCTTCATTGAAAGATTATAAAGGAGTAATAAGAGCAATCAAAGAGAATAATAGAAACCTATACAGACATATTCTACTAAAAGAAGAAAGAAAGCCGATCCTTGAACAAGAGAGCGATAGAGAGGACGATCCACAATGAATCCCTTACTTTTATCTGGTTTTGGGATAAACATTGAAGTAAATAGATCACATCTCACCATAAAACAAAAAGATAATATAATAGAGTTCGAACCACATCGCATCCCTTACGATTCGATCATAATTGATGGTCATTACGGTTCAATAAGTTTTGAAGTGATGAGATGGCTTTCAAAACATGATGTCAGCATAGCTTTACTCAACTGGAATGGGAATCTTTTATCCTTGACCTTAAGTCAGGAAACACTCAATGCACAATTGAAAATTAAGCAATATGAAAAATATCTCAATCCTGATTTACGATTATACACCGCTGGACAGATTGTAAAACAGAAAGTAAAGTCATCTTTAGGTCTATTGAAATTACTTTCAGATTTTTATGATATAGATTTATCAACAATCAACAAGGAAATTGAAAGAGTGGATTGCGATAATATTAACGGCTTAATGACGTATTAAGGCAGAATAGCATCGGCTTACTGGTCAGAATTAACTAAAATATTCAATTCCTTAACTAAAGACTTCAATTTCCAGTCAAGAAAAAACTTATCGTATTCATTGAATATGAATGCATCCGATCCAATCAATGCATTGCTTAATTACGGATATGCGATACTCGAATCAATGGTCAGGAAAGATATCAATACCATAGGTCTTGATGCTTCAATCGGCTATCTGCACGAAATAGCACCCTCAAAGCATCCTTTGGTATATGATTTACAGGAATTGTTCAGATATGTTGTGGATTATTCCGTAATTGAATTACTGGAAACCAAATTAAAGAAATCAGATTTCATAACAACTGAGAATTATCATATAAGGTTGAAACCTAACACAACAAAACTATTGATTGAGAAAATTAAGAACAATTTCAATCAGCGTTATGAATTCAAAAACAAGCAATATGTTTTAGAAAATATCATGTTTGAAAACATAAGAGAATTGAGTAGATACATAATGGGAAATAGCAAACATCTGGAATTTGCAATACCTGATATAGAAATCAAAAGAAACGATAATTCTCAGATCAGAGATAAAATTATGTCAATCGATCCTGAGAAACGTAAAGAGTTGAAAATAAACAAGTCTACCTTATGGTATCAGCAGAAAAAGATTAAAGAAGGAAAGACTATAAAGATGTATAGAAAAACAAGGGTGAAGATTGAATGACGCAGAATATTTTTAATAGTAAAGATTGGCCAGCGTTACCATTACAGAGACCAATAACAAAAAATAGCAAATATTTTAAGTTCAAGAATAAATCTTCTTTTATAGATGTTCTTAATCCGTTTATAACAAATGTATATACCAATATACTAGACAATTGTGAAAATTCAAAAGATGTGGATGCAGCATATAATTGTGCAAAGAAAATTGTCGATAAAGAAAATCTATTCCTTTCTAATAATTTTAATAAGCTATACAGTAAAGACAACAATTTAGAATTATTTTTTAAATTACAACTTTATAAGATTACAGCATCAAAAAAGCATATTTTGTTTGGATATCATTTAAACTGGAAAAAATTTCAAAAATTTATAGAAAATTTACCCCGTTCTGATAAGATTAAACTTGAAGATAAATATAAATATATACTCGAATGCAAATATTTAGGTAGTGATTTGTCCACAGACACTGTTTCAAAGTTTCGTGATTATCAAAAAAATTTAGATAATGACCCATTTAAAATATTTAGAAAAAAATTCCTTTTAGCTACAAATGATACGGTTGATTCTATAAACAATACACTGAATGATTTAATAAATTTTCTACTAAAAAAACTTGAATATGGAAAAACAAAGCACTATAATTATACTATTCTAGATTTTATTCCAGATATAATTTCATCATTAGACGTAATAAAGGTTCTTTCCAATAATGGTTATATTTCGTCATGTTACCGAGAGATCAGAAGTCTAATAGAAAGAACATCATACGTTATTTTAGATGACTATCTTGTGTTCAATTCTTTTAAAAATAAAACTAAAAAATTCCATTACCATTATTAAATATTAATTCAAAATGGAGAGATATAAAAGATAAAGTACAGCTTACAAAAATAGATGATTTGTTTCCAAGTAAACTCTTAAACAATCTATCTGAAAAACAAAAAATTGAAATGGAAAATATTTTACTTAAAAGAATGTCAACAGAAATGTATGTTGCATTGGCTGGAAAACCATTAAATGATTGTAATAATACACCAGAACCTTGTTTAGAGATTACAAAAATTAAAAAAGGAATTGACCAGATAAAACAATTAGCTGATAATTCTAAGGACGACTGGAGACAATTAATAAAAGAAATAGAAAATAAATGGCAGAATTCAAATTATGGGAAATTTCCATTTCCTACCACAAATTTCATTTTTGCTTTTTTAAGAAGAGTTTTTAATAATAAACTAAAAATTTTGGATGATATATGGAATAGATATAGTCTCTTTATACACCCCTACCTTTTTACATGGGAAATCTTACCAAATACTTCAGTTGTTGAATATAAAACATTTGAATACGAGCTTACCAACAAAGTTGAAAAATCTATTAAAATTCTGTTAAATTCTTTATTTGACTATTCACAATAATGTAATTATTTTACTGTAAATTTAAAATGACTCTTTGCAATGTCAAAATGAGGTAAACAAAATGACAAAGACAATGACCAGATACAGTTAATTCTAAAAATAATCGCAAATGCCACTTCATACGGAATATATATTGAAGAAAGTCAAGAATCACTGAATGAGGAAGAGGATATAGATGTTTATTCAGTGGATGATTTCTCTTTCCATACTAATAAAATAGAGAAACAAGGAGAATATTTTAATCCAATAATGGCAACACTGATAACTGGTTCAGCAAGATTGATATTAGCAATGGCTGAAAAATAGCAGATAACAAAGGATACTTTGCCTATTGTGATACCGATTCGATCTTTGTAAAACCCGAAATCGCTAAGGATATTCAAGAATTCTTCAAACCACTTAATCCGTATTCTCTTGATGTTGATATGTTCAAGATTGAAGAGGATGACAACCATAAGCCGTTAGATAACGTTATGTTTTATGGTATATCAGCAAAGAGATACTGTTTGTATGATGAGAACGATAATGGAAATATAACAATACGCAAATTCTCAACATATGGCTTAGGACATCTCTTGAATATTAGTGGTGAAGAGGTATGGGAAGCAATTTTAACAAATGACTACAGTAAGTTTAAAGATAAAATAGCTGTATCTCAAAACACAACATCTAAGCCTTCAATACTCGACCTTTTTAAGAAAATGAATTCTAACAAACCATATGAGAAACAGATCAAGCCGTTCAATTTCATGTTGATAGGTTCAGAGAGAAATGGTGTCATTCCATGTTTGCCCTATAGAAAAAACCTATCTGGGATTCAATACGAACCGTTTATTGACCGTAACACAAATACAACATCCGATAAATTGCCATTGCCTTCAAGTGAATACTGGTATACCCTTGATGAGATTCTGGCCAAATACGTAAAGCATAATGATAAGAAATTCGATTATGACAATGAAGGGATTGTACACAGGAAACATATTATCGTTAACAGGATAAGATACATTGGTAAAGAATCGAATAACCTTGAAGATAACCTTACTGGTCTTGAAGAACCTGATTATCTTGAATATGAGAACATTGAGGATTTCAAAAAATGGGTTCTTTCATTAAAACCTAAGTATGTCAGGGATAAGGGAATATCACAAGAAGCTTTGTATTATCAAAAATCGTTGATAAAAAATGGAAAGAATTTAAACATCAAGCAAAAGGTTGTTAGAAAACTATTAGACTTATATAAACAGACAATGTTTAACAATAAAGACTAATATTTATTATTTTTTATATTTATATCAAAAATCACAAAAGTTTTTGTTGTTATCTATATCCCCACTTTGTACATGGGCCCGGGGGGATTCGAACCCCCGACTTCTCGGTTATCAGCCGAGCGCTCCACCAGGCTGAGCTACGGGCCCTCACTTTTTTCTATGTGCTTTGGATTTATTAAGATATGTTTTTTATGAGAATAAAATATTAAAAAAATAGCTATTGCTAAATAAGGTTTTTAAAGTAATCCTTAACTTTTAATTTGAAGAAAGGATGAAACTATGGTAAGCTTAAACTTAACAAATTTATTAATGGCAATAGCTGTTGGAGGAATAGTTGGGTTTATTAATGAATATAGAAAAATATCGGGGACCAGGTTATTTCTTGGCTTAAGAACTTCTATATTCATTTCTTTGCTTGGTTACGTTTTTTCAGTTTTTAATTTATTATTTCCAGAGGATGTAGTGTTAATTAGTTCTATTATTACAATAGTGTCTATATCAACAGCAATATATATTGAAAAAGTAAAAGCAACTGGATCTCCTGGGGGTACAACTTTTGTAAGCATATTCTTAGTATTCTTTTCAGGTATGTTGGAAGGGATGGGATTTTATATACTAGGAGTTATAATATCTGTCTTGGTTGCTACATTAGGGATTTATAAAACTCAACTTTTAGATGCCATATCTAAAATCAAAAAAGAAGAACTATTAGCTATATTAAACCTTATGGTCATATCATTGGTCATTTTACCTCTATTACCTAATAAAAGCATGGGCCCTTATGGATTATTTAATCCATTCCAATTTTGGTTGATAGTAGTTGTAATTGGAATAATATTCGTTGTCCAATATTTGGTTTTAAAGATATACAAAAAAGGCTTAATAGCTTTTTCAATTATAGGAGGTCTCGTATCAAGCACAACTGTAACAATTAGTCTAATTGATTTGAGTAATAAGGAAAAGAATATTGGAAAAACAATAGCTTTTAACATAATATTATCTAATATACCGTTAGTTTTGGTTCAGGCATTGGCTTTTTCATATTTCTCCACTTATTCAAATAAGATAATTTATTATCTTGCCCCTTCAATTTTGATTCTATCTTTAATATTGTTAATAATAGGCTTGGTAGCATATAGATATTTAGAGGTAAGTAACATAAGTCCACCTGATACCCCTCTACCTATAGGAAAGGTAATCGAATTTGCCTTAGTGTTTTTTACAATAATGATGATTTCAAAGTTAGTTGCTATAGTAGCATCTTATCTATTGCCATTAGCATTGTTTGCATCAGCTTTTGCAAATGTAGCTAGTGTGGTTTTTTCAGTTTCATTATTATATATACATGGAGAGATCAGTGCAAGATATGCAGCATTTTTAATACAGCTTTCATTGATTGCAGGAATTATAGAAAAGGGCTTCCTTGTATTTTTGTCTAAAGATAAAAGCACTAGATTGATAACTTTAATGTTATCTTTAATTTTAGTTGCTGCCTTATTAATTACTATGTTAATATGAAATTAATATTCATTAAAGTTCTTTTATTTCACAATATTAAAACTTAACTTATAATTATTTAAAATAAAAAAGTAAATTAAGAAGGTGGAATAGATAGTTTAAGTAAGTCTGCATGTTCTTGAGTTATATCTGTTTCAGCATATTTATTGATATTAGCTTTTCCATCTTCAGATATTGTCACTATATGGAATGCAAATTTCCTTGAATTTGCATCTGCAGTAAAGACCCTTATACCTGATATAGATTTTAAATATTCTTTTAATTCATTATCTGATAATATTGTTGATAATTGTTTTGTGGCAAGCCATGTTCTGACATGAATTAGTATATTACCTTTATATCCTAATTCCTTCAATGATTTTATAACATTTATAGTAATGTTATTTACATCTGACATTTTTTGCTCACCTCCAAATGCTAAATAAATTGCTTCAGGATTCCATTCCACTATTTTCTTTATAACTTCTTTTACATTTTTATCATAATCAAATATTTTGATTTTATTTTCAGCATAACCGTAGTTATCTAAGTAAGAAACTGTAGCAGCAGAAGATATTGATTCGCAAATCCTGTCAGGGTATGTAATTATTGCAATTTTGTTGAACCCCTTAAAAAGATTAATTCCAACTAATCTACCAGTTAAACCTCTTAAATAAACCTCTTCACCTAAACTGAGCTTACCTGCAGTTGCAGACAATTCTTTTCACCTAGAAATAATTTTCACTAACAGCTTATAAAGATTTATATATAAATTTTGAAAAAGAATTGGTTTTAATTTATATTGGAGTTAATATAAGAAAAATTCTTATCGGACTTTAATACACATAAATTATAAAATATTTAAATAAGATGCAATTAGATAATAATTTATTTAAATCCCTACCTTCTATGAAAGATAGGAGGAGAGATAAAAATGCCAATAACGGATCCAGAACTGATAAAGATTGTTGAAAAAAGAGTGTTTGAAGTATCTATATGTAGGAAGTGTGGAGCTAGAAATCCTTTAGGAGCTAAGAAATGCAGAAGGTGCAAAAGTACAGATTTAAGACCAAAGAAGAAGGAATTAGCAAAATTCAAGGCTCAGTAAATCTCAATTATAATTTACTTTGGTCATTAATTTTTAAAATATTCCATTATTTTATTTCTTAAATCTTCTGGTAATATATAATCAAAAATAGATCCTTTTGAATCTTTTATGTTTAATGATTCAAATATATCCTTATAAATACCGTTGGCTATACCATTAGCTAACACTGCTGCTCCTGATGCAGCCTCTTTTGTTATTTTTCCTAGTCCTCTAAGTTTAACAATGCTTGCTTTTATTGAAAGTTCTTTAAGGTATTTTTCTATATTGTCTTTAATATAATTATATATAAAATCATATCTTGTAAATCTTCCACTTATATATATCCTTTCAGGGTTATGATTAGAAACCATCATAACGCTTAGATCTTTTAAAATTGATTCAGTGAACAGCTTTAAAGCCACTGAGTTTTTTCCGTCTCTAATTAAATTTAGTTTTTCTATATTATCATATCCTAAATAATCTGTTACCCCTCCTTGAAATAATCTAAGCTTTGAAAATTTAGGTTCAGCGCTAGCCATAGCATAAGCTAATTCTCCGTCAATAAATCCCATACCTTTATATCCGGGAAACCCACTAGTCCCACCAATACCATCAACTATTTTTCCATTTAAAACAGATATAGCTGCCGTATAGGCATATCCAATTTCAATTATAATTATGTTTGATTGTTTTGGATCCTTATTATAGTAATCTTTTTCATTTCTTAATGCCTCAGCAACACTAAAAAGTTTATCGGATGTACCTATATCAATTCTATTAATTTTTCTGTATTCAGGTACACTATCAAGATGTATTATTCCTGGCATAAAATAAGCAGGCATATCAGATGATTTGAAGATCTTCATCAAATTTCTAAGTCCCACAATCTTCAGTTTTCTTTGAAGATCTTCATCGTTAATGAATGTCGCCAATTCTATTTCTTTATCTGTTGCATCTTGTGCTTTCTTAAATGGAATACCATATCCACTTGAAACAACTATTGAGTCTACATTACCAATAGATTTTATTATCTCAACTGGTTTTTCAGGATTGCTAGTTATAACATCTCTAGGTATCGCTACATCTAGAAAAACTTTGCCATTAATATCATCAAAGCCTAAGACATCCATGCTCATAGTTCCTGAATCTATACCTATTGCTCTGGTCATGAGTTATCCCTACTTCATATTTTAGTTTTTAGGGTTTAAAGATAGTTTATAAGGTAGGTTCCATGTATAATAAGAGTTAATAGTACTTTTGTTTCTTTTCCTATAATACCTTTTTCTTATAAAAATTCGTTGCTTTATACTGAATTCTTTTTCTGATGGCTTATATATTTTATAAATTATTTTAAAATTAAATTTAAAATTTTGGATTTATTTATAAATTAATTTATTATGAATTTGGTATTGTTCTTTTTAGTTAAAAGTGCTTGATACGAATTTTCCTAACGAATTTTCTACAAAGCTCTTAAGCTCGCTTAATAGGCCTAAATCATCAGCTTTTTCTAGTGCTGTTTCTGCCATTTCTATAGATTTGTTTAAATGGGTTTCATCTATATCTTCAATACCATTTTTTAGCGCAAGTTCATAGGCATATGAAGCTTTATACAAAGGCGCTAGCACTTTTGCCTTAACTTTAACCTCAATATTATTCCATACAGGCAAGCATTGAAGAAGCAATCCCATATCTATTAACTCTTTAGCCATAGCAATCCTATATTCTAAGTCTTTTTTATTTCTTTCATTTTGGTCTAAGTAATTTTGAAGTCCAATTATTTCAAAAACCGACATAGGATTTCCGCAATATTTTTTCCTCCTCTCTATAAGCAATTGTTTCAAATCATCATCCATTTTGTTTAGCCATTTGACTAGTTCTGTTTCAGCCTCACTTAGATTTTCGATCCAATAGACTTTTTCCATTATATCTCTAAATGCCTGATCTATTGGATCTGTATCACTCATCTTTTTTCCTCTCTATGATATTGCTTAAAGTATTTTTTAAATTTTCCCTTGATTGTAAATCAACTAACAAGGCTTTGGTTTCATCTACTAAGTTTCTTGCCACATCAGCTTTATGTCTTACACCAGGTAAAATCGCATCAGGATAGTCCAGTCCCCTTAGCTCCAAATATATTGACTCCATTATTTCTAAAGATTCCCAAGCTGTATTAAAGTTACCTTTTCTTACAGACTCTAATGCATACCTTCTCAATTCTCCAACAACATCTCCTAATCCTTGAAGGTAAGGTATTGGAGGCACATTAAGTTCTTGATAATTTGGTATATCTTTGTTTGTTATTATGTTTAAAAATATCTTTGCCTCAACATATTCGCTTATAGCGTTATATAGTAAACCAGAATAGGTAAGTTCTGGCGTACTTACGGCTAATTTCATAAGTTCATTACTTTTTCTTTCACATTCATTAAGATAGTTTAAGGCGTTATTCATGTTTCCTTTGTGGGCCTCAGTTATACTCCATCCGCTAAGCCTAATAACATCTCTCGATATTTTTACTATTTCTTCTCTAATAGAATCTAAATTGTTTAAATATGATTCAATAGACTTTACAGCATCTTCAATTTTCCTTTTTTTCTCTATCATTTCTCTCTACTCTCTTAAATTTGTTTTTTAAGAATTCATAAATCTTTTTTCTTATTTAAGTTGTTAATGATTATGCTTTTAAAAAAGCACCAGTATTATCTACTTTTGTAACCCAAACCTTACCTCCACCTAGTCTTTTAACTAGTTCATTTATTGTTTCAAATGCTTCATCCGATTTTTTATAATCAAATAATCCATAACTTGTAGGACCCCAGCTTGATTGGCATCCACAAAGTGCTCCCAAATCCTTTAATTTGTTTATTATTTCTTCTACTTCTTTGCAGCAATATATGCTGTCTTGATATTTTTTCCAATATTTTCCTAATGAAGAATTAAATTCGAGCAGCCCTTCTCCAAATGATTTAAAGTCTCCTTCTACAAAGCTGGGCATAATTTTCATTAAAACTAGCCTGGATAAATAAGAGGAAAATGATTCTTCCATGGTAGGTAAGTTTGATAAGATTTCCTCTTCATGTTGTTTTAATTCCAATATTTTTTTAATGGGTTTTTCTGGTAAAGCAGCAACAATCCTAAGATTATCCGGAACGATGCCTTTAAAGATTAAGGGGGCTACGTTATTTTCTTTAACTCCTCCGTCTATAATAAATCCTCCATATTTAAATGAATTTACGCCTAAACCTGAGTTTTTGTTCCCTCTATTAGTTAATTTAGCTAGTTCATCTATACTTGCCTTTTTATTACACAAATAGTTAATGCCAAAGCCTATAGTTAATGCCAAAGCTGTAGTTCTTCCAAGACCAACATTTTTAGGTATATCCTCAATTATTTCGGCGTAGAAATTTTTATTACAATCCAAATATTCCTTATAAATTGATATGTAATTTATAATTTCTTGATTTTTTGCATAATCTTTATCCGAAAGACTTAATTTTAATACAAGTCTTGGATTTTCTAATGTAAATCCTAATGTTCCATATTTTCTTCCTAAGCTTCCGTTCAAATCTATATTTCCAATATGGACATGACTAGGTGCAGAGATTAATACTTCTTTTTTCATTAATATCCCCAAGAACGACCTACAACAGGTTTGTTCTTGGTTTTCTTGAATCCTCTGCTCTTATTTTTACTAATCCGAAGTGTATTGCGCAGCTTATGCAATAGCACTTAGTTACTGGATATTTTGGTATTATTGCTCCTTTCTTTGTTAATTCTTCGGCTAGTTGTGGATCTACTGGCATATAGTCTCTGGTCACACATATTGCTTTATCTTCTGGAACTAGTCTACCGCAGTTGTCGCATTGAATTAGTCTTGATTTACCTTTATCTCCTTTCCTTCTACCTCTGCTTTCTCTCTTTTTTGGCAACTTTAGCACCATATCTTTACCATTTCCTAGGATTTATAAGTTAAAATGGAGTTCTTTTTTAAAGGGATCTTTATTTTAAAAACATTTATAATGTTGTATAACATTACTAAGCTAATAGGAGTTAAAAAGAGAGGATTCAAAATGGCAAGCGATATAAAGATTTATTTAGTAAAAGGAAAAATGATGGTAGCGCACGATAAGTTCCCTATGTGGACTAAATTTGAAATATATGTAAGAGGATTGAAAAAAGAGCATGCTATAGAAAGGATATATTCAGAATTGGGGAGCAGGCACAAAATGAAAAGAGAACACATAAAAATAGAGTCAATTGAAGAAGTTCCCATAGAATCCGTTACAGATCCATCTATGTTAAAATTATTTGAATTAAATAAAGCGGTGAAGTATTGATGTCAAGATCTCAAACAATAGATCCTAATGCTTTAATTGCCCAACTTGAGGCCATAAGATCTGAAATATCGCAGTTAAGGACTTTAATATCCCAATTATTACTTCAGAAAGACGGAGTTACAAAGGCAAAATCTAGTATAGACTCTATAAGTAATGGACCAGATGGTGATGTAATTTTTCCTTTGGATCCTGGTTATGTAGCATTGACATTAGCAAAGCCAAGCGATAAAAACCACTTTATTATATATTTAGGAGCAGACATATTTGCAAAGCTGGAAACTAATGACGCAATGAAAATTTTAACTGAAAGGGAAGGAGAATTAAATCAAGCTATTAATGATGTTAGCCAAAGGCTCTCTCAATTAGAGAAACTTCAGGATCAATATGAGGCAATTTTACAACAAATAGCAGAGCAAGTACAGCAGCAAAAGGTGTAACATTTTGTTTGAAGGCCTAAAAAAGGCCTTTCAAAAAGTAGCAAATTCTTTTAAAGAAAAGGTAGAATATAAAGAAATAAAGGAAGACGATATTGAAGAAATACTAGAAGATTTAAAATTAGATATGATAGAAAATGATGTAGCATATGATATTGCTGATAGCATTATAAATGATGTAAAAAAACAATTAATAGGGTTTAAAATTAAAAGAGGGGAAGATATTGAAGATGTAGTGAAGGACTCTATAAAAAAATCTATAATAAAATCGCTAGGATATGAAAATATTAATTTAATAGAAAGCATAAAAAGAAAATGCAATAAAAATGAACCTTATGTAATAGTTTTTCTTGGAATAAATGGCGTAGGGAAAACGACTACAATAGCTAAATTTGCAAATATGCTAAAGGAAAACGGTATTAGTGTAGTTATTGCAGCAGCAGATACGTTTAGAGCCGGGGCGCAAGAACAAATAGACATTCATGCTAAAAAAATTGACATTCCTATAATAAAAGGCCAATATGGGGCTGACCCTGCAAGTGTGGCATACAATGCTATTTTGTTTGCGAAATCGAGAGGGTTATGTACAGTTCTAGTTGATACAGCTGGAAGAATGCACAGTGATATAGATTTGATGGGGGAATTGCAAAAGATTGTAAAAGTTACTAAACCAGATATGAAAATATTAATTGTTGACGCCTTAACTGGTAATGACGCAGTTGAACAAGCTAAGATGTTTAATGAAAACATAGGGGTTGACGGTATTATAATAACCAAAATTGATGCAGACGTTAAAGGTGGTGTTGCTATTTCAGTTTCAAGTGTAACAAATAAGCCAATACTCTTTATAGGGTTTGGGCAGAACTATAATGATATTAAAAGATTTGACCCAAATGAATATGTAAATAATTTATTTGATTAAGAAATATAAAATTAGTTAATATTTTATTCTCTAGCTATTATGTTCATGAACTCCAATTTCGTTATTATACCTATTAACATATTATTATCAACAACAGGTAGCACACCTATATTTTCTTCAATCATAATTTTTGCCCCATTTGATGAATCTTCATCGGGTTTTATAACTAAAGGATTTGAGGACATTATGTCTTCAGCTATTGGTACCAAATAACTTCTTAAACTAATTATTTTTTCTTTAAACATGTCTGGGACTTTATTTTTAATATACCTATCCTTTCCTCTTGCCATAAGAATTGACAATGGAATTTGGGCATAGGCGATATCTTTTTTCGTTATAACTCCTATTGGTTTATTAGTTTCATCAACTACTATAACTTTACCAGTCAAATCGGTTTCTATTAACCTAGCAATATAAAATATGCTATGTCCCGGTAAGGCTGTAGAGAAGTCTTTTCTCATTATATCGCTTACTTTATACTTCCCCTTAAATTTATCATAATATGCTTTTACAATATCTGTTTTAGTTATAATTCCAACAAGTTTTTTATCTGAATCAACAACAGGCAGTCCTCCTATTCTATGCTTTAGCATTAATTGTGACGCAGATTTTACGCTCTTTGATTCTTCTATTATAATAGGATCCTTTGTCATAACTTCTCCAACTAGTATTGAGTCTAGCGGTTTATGGTAATTTTTACCAAAAAGTGCTCCTATTATATCTGTTGTTGTTAATATTCCGATTGGAACATCTTTATCGTTAACTATTACTAACCTACTTATTTCTTTCTTTAGCATTAAATTTCTTGCGTAAGCTAAGGAATCATTCGGAGACACAGCATATACTGGAGTTCTCATATATGACGATATTCTGGGCGCCATTTAATATCACCTTAGAGCTAATGACATAAGCACATCCCTTTCTGTAATAATACCTACTGCCTCATTGTTATCGTTAATAACTATTAAACTATTAGTATTGCTGTTTATCATTTCTGTTGCTGCATCTCCAACATCTGCATTTTCATTGATTGTATTTATTTCTTTTTTCATTATTTGAGTTAAAGGCGTGGATAGTATTTGCTCTATATCATATGAGATAAGGTTTTTGAAAGCTGAATGTGAACCAAAATAATTGATAAAGTCTTTGGCTGACACTATTCCAGTTATTTCAGAAGAAGATAAAGAAATTACTGGAATCCTTCTAAATCCATATAATGACATTAGCTGAGCTGCTCTTTTCAAAGTATCATTATCGTATGCTGCAACTATATTTGAAGTCATGATTGATGATACCTTTTTCCCGGTGTTTTTATATGTTATATGCTTGACTATATCATGCTCCGTTATAACTCCGAAAACTTTATTTTGATCATCAATAACGGGTACCATGCCTAGATTATTAAAAGCCATTATTTTTATTATTTCTGTTAATTTATGTTGTGTTTTAACGAAAACCGGCATTGTATTCATTATACTAGATATCTTTTCGTTTCGAATAGCATCAAATAAGTTCTTTGCATATCTTTTTTGTATTATGTTATAGAATTCTCCTCCACCAAGATAATTAACTAAATCTGTAGCCATAACTATTCCTTTTAATGACTGTTTTGTATCTGTAACAATTAATCCTCTAACATTGTGTTGATGCATTTTTTCTAATGCTTCTAAAATAGTAGAATTATAATTTATTGTAATTGCTGGCTTTGATGCTATTATATTAGCATCTCCCGTTTTTTCTCTTATTTTTTGTTCCCAATTAGGCTCTGAATCAGCCCTAATGTATCTGTAGCCAATAGAGTACTTTGAGGATATGCTTGTAACAGGTTTAACAGCTTTTGATACCTTAATATTTGTCATCCTCCTAGAACTCAAATCAATCACCTCTAGTTAATATCTTTGCTATATCTTCTCTATCAATTATGCCTACAACTTTTTTATCGTTTTCGTCAGATACTATTGGTATTCTACCATAATCTTTTTTAATCATTGGTGTAGAGATTTCATATAAAGATGACCATGGATACCCATAAATAACCGTATAGGTCATAGCATCTTTAACCTTTGTTGTTTTAACTATTCCAGATTCGCTTTCAAAATGTACTCTAGTATAACCCTTTCTGATTAAATCAAATTGAGTTATAATTCCAATTAGTTTCTGTTTTTCATTTACAACAGGAAAACCGGCGTATTTTAATTCTACCATTTTCTTCCAGATTTTAGATATTGGATCGTCTGGGCTTACAACTATAGGATTTTTGGTCATGTAATTTTCAACGTTAAGATTTTTTAAATAATCTTTAGCATTATTGTATAAAACCTTTACTATATCAGAAATGCTTAATAGACCAATATATTTTTTATTTTCAACTATGGGGAGCTCCCACATATCGTATTTAAACATTAGCATTAGAGCATCTATAATTTTAATATCCTGGTTTAACAATATTGGTAGCTCTTTAATTATAGATTTGGCTATTGCATTAGTTTTTGTAGACGAAACTATTAATATATCACTTCTATCAATCATTCCCAAAAATTCACCTGTATCTTTATCTAATATTGGTATTGCTCTAGCTCCAGTTGTTCTTATAATTTTTCTTAAAGTTGCTATAGAATCTGTGCTATACCCAATGGGCCTTGACTTATCAATTATGGAAATAATTTTTGTACTACCTATTTCATACAAAAAGGATTTTTGCAGGTTTCTCACCCCTTTATAATATAAATGATCAAGTATTTATGTTTATCTTTAAATACTTTTCAATTCTCTTATAAGATGAACATATTTAAAAAAGTATATTATATCCTAGTTTTATGGTCTCTAATATTTTTCAATTAAATAATTTAAAATCTTAGCTCTATTTCTTCTGACCCCCCAAAGGGCGAGGCTTTCAGTTGTGAAGAGTCCCATTAGTTTTTTACAAGGGCATTACAAAATATTACTTTAATGGTATCTGGAACGTATTTAAATTATCTTCTTCAGCTTTATTAATAATATTAATATGGGCAAAATAATTTAAAACTTTGTACTGTATTTAAAAGCGTAGAGGTATTTAAATAGGTGCAAAAAATGGTGAAGAATGTAGTAATAAGGGAGTTGGTAAATGCTTCTGTTCAAGATAACCAGATAGAGCTTGTTGAAAGGAAAGGCCTTGGCCACCCAGATTATATAAGTGATGCTGTATCAGAGGAAGCTAGCAGACAGCTAAGCCTTTATTATTTGCAAAGGTATGGGGTCATAATGCATCACAATTTAGATAAGGTTTTACTTGTTGGAGGTCAAGCAATGCCAAGATGGGGCGGAGGAGAAGTACTTCAACCGATATATATAATAGTTTCAGGTAGGGCAACAACAGAAGTGAAAACTTCGGAAGGAGTTGAAGAGATTCCTTTAGGAAGAATAGTCGTTAAAGCTGTTAAGGATTGGATTTCAAACAATTTAAGGTTTTTAGATACAGAACAGCATGTCATAGTTGATTATAAAATAGGAAAAGGAAGTGCAGATTTGAGAGGTATATACGATTCTAAATCGCAATCTCACAGATCTAATGACACAAGTTTTGGAGCCGGATTTGCGCCTATGTCTACGCTTGAGAAATTAGTTTACGAAACTGAAAGGGCTTTGAATAGCAAGGAGTTTAAGAGTAAAGTTCCTGCATCGGGTGAAGATGTTAAAGTAATGGGTTTAAGAAATGGAAACAATATAGATATAACTATTGCTAATGCAATAGTGTCGAGGTTTGTAAATAATCCAAGCGATTATTTGCAAATTAAGGAAGAAATAAAGGAAAAGGTACTAGACATATCATCAAAATTAGCATCAAACTACAATGTAAGGGTATATGTAAATAACGGAGACCTACCAGATGAAGGAGTATTCTATCTTACTGTAACAGGTACTAGTGCAGAGCATGGAGATGATGGTGCTACAGGTAGAGGAAATAGGGTTAATGGTTTAATAACTCCTATGAGGCCAATGAGTTTAGAAGCAACAGCTGGTAAAAACCCGGTTACACATATAGGTAAAATTTATAATGTTGCATCAAAGGAAATTGCCGAACAAATATATTCTAAAGTAAGCGGAATAAAAGAAGTAACAGTTAGGTTATTAGGGCAAATAGGAAGACCTATAAACGATCCGTTGATAGCGGATGTAGCTGTAATACCTGAGAACAATTCTAAGATAACTTCTAATATGAGAGAAGAAATAAACAGTATTGTTGAGGAATACCTTGAAAATCTACCTTCACTAACTATGAGAATACTTAAAGGAGAGGCTTCCCTTTACTAGCTTATATTTTATTTTTTCTATATTGTTCTATTATATTTTTTAGATTAACGCTATCCTCTTTAACCTTTCTAATTTCTTTTTCCTTAACCTTTATATCGTTTAATATAGTTGAAGGGCCGAATGTGAAGATATCTATATCGAAAATATTATATTTATTCTTATTTAGAACAACAATTCCTTTTTTTGTCAAAAGCTCAGAAAGACTAGTGTCTTCTCTACTTAATAAAACTCCATAAACTTTGCTTCTTTCTATATAATTTAGTGCTTCGTTTTCGAAAGATCCTTGATCCTCAATTAATAAAATATCCCCTTCCTTTATTTTTCCATATATCTCTTCAACTTTCTTTATATTGCTTATTTTTAAATATTGCAGTCTTTTTAAAATTATTATTTCATTGTTTAATATTTTCATTAATAAATTTTTAAATATATTATTTTTTTCGTTTGCGACATTTAAGTTTGTCTCAATATCGTTTATAAGCGAGTTAAGCCTTAAAACATCTCCTTTAAGCTTCTTTATTTCTTCATCTTTTAATAACTCAGCTTTTAAATTTTGTTTAGCAATTCTTATTTCATTCTCAGCCATAGAAAGTGATTTTTTCATTTCATTTAGTTTATTTTCAAGTATTATTTTTTCTGCCTCTAATTTTTGCATCTTATATATTAATTCGTTGAAGTTTTGGTTATCGTTATTGCAATTATTATTGATCTGTTCTTTATAGTTTTCATTTATATTAAGCATCTCATTAATCTGTTTTTCAATAGCTTCCGCTATGGTTACTCCTCTTATTACATCAGCTTTTATTTTTTCTATATCAAGGTCTATATCTATTTTTTCAACGTAAGATTCCACCTGAGAGAGCTTGGATTTGTAATTAAGGTAGGCCTTGTATGCTGCTGCTAAGGCATCCCTTTCATGGGTAGTGTCTGGATTATTTCCGCCTGTTGCCTTTAAAGCAAGATCGCTTTTATCAGCAACAAGCATATCCTCATGAGGTACATAAATTTCAGCATTTATTTGGCCTGCAAGTTTTTTCACCATATCAGGTATTATATCTACATCAACAGCTATCAAAATTGGTTTTCCAAATGAGTAAATAAGCGATATTATATCTCCCCTATCCATTTCCTTCTTACTACCTAAATATAAAATGTTACCATTTAGATCTATTATAGCTATTCCTGCAGTAATGCCTGGGTCAATGCCTACTATTATTGGTTTTTCTGGTTTTTCATTGTTGTTTCCAAACAAGATTTTACCGTCGTAAACAGATTTAATCGATATGATATAGTCAATTCCCTTATGGGGCTTAACTATACCGAATAGCCTTTCCCTCGGTGCATATACAGTAAAAACTGCAGAATCTATACCTCCATCCCCTTTTCTTACAAACATGTCATAATCAATGCCAGCCTTTTCTAAAGATTCCTTGATTTTATTAGCAGCAATATTAACTGATGCTCTTATTCTTCTTTGATATCTCCCTTGGCTCATACCTCCACTTCTTGACCATCTACCTTTAGATACTATAATTTGTGTTTTTTCATTACTAAAACCTATTTTTACTCCCTTACCTTTCGATGCAATTACAGCTGCTAGATATGCTGTCTTACTTGGTGAAAGCTTCGTTTGATCAACTTCCAAATTTAATTGCTTTGCTACTTCTTTCAATTCAACAAATTTACCTTCGTTTATAGTTACTTGTATTAGGTCTGTTTGAGGAGGTAAAAGAGAAAGAAACTTAGACAAAGATTTCTCATCCGGAACTATTTCAAATACATTATCCGTTGCAATAGATTTCGGCTTCCATTCCCATGCAAGCCTTATTAAAGAAGATAAGGAAATGCTATTAATTTTGTTAACCATTTTTAAATCTTTATCTAATATAATAGCTGTAAATTTATGATTTTCTTTAGATAGGGGGCTCCCACTCTCTATATCAATGCCCATATAGAATTCTTTTTTATCTTCCATCAATTCCCCCCTTAATGGCGTTTATCAACTCCTCAACTTTTACTTCTACTCCAGACTTTTTGTGCAAGTAAAAGGCTAAATATTCAAGTTCTTTTCTAAAAATATTTTCTGAGTTTTTGTTCTTTATACTTATAAATTGGGGCCAATCAATTATAAATCCTCTAGGCTTTTCATTGTTACTAACTATTATATTGTAGGGACTTAAATCCCCATGTATTACTCCTAATTTTGTATATGCAATTCCTAATGTTGTTATTATATCATTTAAAATAATATCTACCATTTCTTTATTTAATTCCTTAAGTTTATATAGTTCTATTCCATCGATTTTTTCCATAATTAAAGAATTCCTATTACTATAAATAGGCTCTGGTACATTAGCTCCGTTTTTCCATAGTTCATTCAAAATTTTAAATTCTCTTAATGCAACTTTTTTTGAAAGGTCTATCCAAGAAATCCATTTCTTGAAATCGAATTCCCTCTTCCTTTTTATTGCTTTAAAAGAGGTTCTACCTTCTCTATGGAATTTAATAATTGACTCTTTTCCAGAAACTAATTGAGCTATATAGATATCGCTTTCCTTACCAGAATTTATTTTATGTCCTAATTCTAAAATTATATTTTTATTAAAATAGAATCTTACAGCCAGCATATCTAATCCATCAAATGTTAATTGATACCCATAAAAAGGCGAAGTTTCTGATGTTATTAAATGATAATCGAGTAGTTTTTGTATCGAACGCTTAATAGAACTTGAAGGTAATTTTGAAAATTTTTCAATTAGTTCTAGAGGAACAAAACCGTAAGATCTCATAAGTCTTTCAATTAAGTTCAATAATTTGAAGTCATCAATATCCATGCCAATATATTTCTCTTTTAAAGATATCCTCAATTTTTAATCACTGATTTTTCTACCATTCTTATTGGTTTTTACCACCTTTAAAATTTTTATAATTTATATTGAAAGTATTTTATTTTTTACTAAAGTGGGACTATGTTACAAAAATAATCGTAAATGAAAGATTAGTAGTTTTTTAAATAATAAAATTAATACTTTAATAAATATGTTGGATACAAAGAAATATTAACCCTGTATCAAATATATGTTAAACGAAGAGATAAGTTAGAAGTAGAGAGTGAAATGATATGACGGAAAGTGTACCTGCGAAAGAGGGTATTTATGAGAGAGATAGAGTCTTATATGTAATTGGGCCCAAAGCTATAGCAAAAGTTTCATCAGCATTAGCTAGCGATACAAGGGCAAAAATATTAGCTATATTACAAAAAGGGCCTGCTGATTTAGAAGATTTGGCTAATTTAGTAAATCAAAGTAAAGCTAACGTAAGCAGTCAAATAAGGAGATTAGAAGAAGTTGATATAGTTAGGTCTAAATACTCGCCAGGCCAAAGAGGTATAAAAAAAATAGTTGAGCTAATGGTAAATAAAATGGTTATGGTAATAGTACCAGATAAGTTGCAAGACGCTCAAGAAAAGAGTTTAATTTAATGTAGATTTTAATATAAATATAGAAACATAAATAGTTGTTTTTGTTTTAATATTGCATATTTAAAATTAAAATTCATTATAATTATTAAAGGTTTTTATTGAGACTATCATTTATTTGATTAATAAATATATTATTTAAAAAGTTATATTTCTGGTAATTTACAAATGAAAGCCTCACCTTTTAAGGCGGGGATGAGAAAAGCTTATAAGGGCTATTTCCTTATTAGTTATCTGGTAATAAGTAGTGGTAAAACTTAAATGCCCTAGGTGTG
>OFEH01000108.1_pt1 | contig 33812 bp, 31 predicted proteins | sample 1521031 | NCBI WGS metagenome assembly OFEH01 (sample SAMN05518350, study PRJEB24110) | hypersaline lake metagenome | isolation source: Grendel Spring, Yellowstone National Park, Wyoming, USA | place: USA:Grendel Spring, Yellowstone National Park, Wyoming, USA | collected 2011-11-16
CCCGCCGACGGGGAAGAGGTCGTCGAACGCCTCCGTCCTGTCCTTCACGTATTGGACCATGCGCTCCATAAGGTTCCTCAGGGGGCGATCGTAGACTACGTGCTCGGCGCCCGCCCACCTGCAGGCGTCCGCGTACCATGGGGCGCCGTCCGTGTAGATCGGGACCCTGCCGTACCTGCGCACGAGCCTCCTGATGAACAGGTACGCATCTATGGAGTTCCCGCGCCAGCTCACGTGGAAGTCCAGCATCGCATGGAGGTCAGGCTCGAAGGCGACCCAGATCCACGCGGGGGTCCCTCCCAGGTTCACCATCGTCTCATCGATGAATATGCGATGCACTTCCCTAGGATCCGCGCCGATGGATCCGAGGATTGGGCCCAGCCTCTGCACCCACCTCCATATCGACACGTGGCTCCTGCTCATGATGAGCCTCAGGGACCTGGCGGCCCTCCTCAGCGAGAGGCCCGAGAAATACAGATAAACCGCGTAGGCCATGACCGGAAGGGGAGTCCTCCTCCTGATCTGGATCGGATTCGTGGTCATGGCAAATCGGGCGGAGGGCTCCCCTCGGATTTAGGTTCATCGATGGTCAGCTTAAGGTAACGGAGCCCGTTGCCGCGCGGTCCATGCGAGCGCTCCACGCCCCCGACGTTTAAAAGGAGCCCGACCATTTGAGGGCACGTGGGCGATCCTGCGGCGTCCAGCGGCATCAGGGTCCTCTCGGTGGACCTCGACGGCACCATCATAGACGAGCGCTTCGCGGAGCACTTCTGGATGGAGTTCATGCCTGAGCTCTACGCGGAGCGCAAGGGTGTCCCGCTGGAGGAGGCCCAGCGCGTGGTCCGGGCCGCCTACGATGAGGTGGGGCCCATGGACCTGAGGTGGTACATGCCGGACTACTGGCTGAGGAGGTTCGGCATAGATGCGGATCCGCGCGCGCTGATATTGGAGAACGCGGGGTGGATCAGGATGTATCCCGACGCCGAGGAGCTGCTCAGGGGGCTGGGCGACGGGGTCCTACTGGTGGCGTCGACGAACAGCGCCAGGATCTTCGCGGAGGTCTACGAGGAGGTCCTCGGGATAAGGTTCCACGCCATCATGTCCTGCGTCTCGGACTTCGGCGTCCCGAGGAAGTACGCGGACTTCTACAGGGAGGCGGCTAGGCGCCTGGGCGTGGCGCCCGGCGACATCGTGCACGTGGGGAACGACCCGGTGTGGGACCTGGAGATGCCCCTGAGCGCGGGGGTGGACGCCTACCTCCTGGACAGGCGCGGGTGCGGGGGCCGCGGGGCGCGCTGCGTGGACGATCTGAGGAAGGTCGCGGAGCTGCTGTGATGGCGGAGCTCACCTGGTGACCGCGCGCTGGAAGAGCGGCACGGCGAGCGCGAAGACCGCGACCGTGAATATCGCCAGCCCGTAGACCTGGGGCGCTATTGCGGAGAAGGGGGCGTTCAGCACCATCTCGGCCCTGAAGGCGGAGACCACGTAGGTGAGGGGCAGTATGTACGATATCATCCTGAGCCACCACGGCAGCTGGAGAAGCGGGAAGAGCGCGCCGCTCAGGAATATCATCGGGAACTGTATCATCATGATGATCAGCTGCGCCGACTCCTGGTCGCTCACGAAGCTCGTGAACAGCATGCCCATCCCGGTGAACGCGAGTATCCCCTCGAGGAGCACGAGTATCATCAGCAGGGGGTTGCCGTAGACCTTGACGCCGAAGAGCGCGACCGATATGACGAACACTATCACGCTGCTCATTGCGCCCCTGACTATCTGCGCGATGCCCTTCCCGAACAGGATGGATAGCCTGGATATGGGGGCCATGAGGAGCCCGTCGAGCGTCCCCAGCTCCCTCTCCCTGGAGAACGTCATGGCGAGCCCCGACAGCCCGCCCACTATCGCGGTCATCGCCACGATGCCGGGCGCGAGGAACTCGAAGCTGCCCGTGGCCCCGGGCACCAGCCCCTGGAAGACCACGTCGAGCGTCCCCGGGGAGGCCGGGAACCCCGCGGAGATCTGCGCCGGGGCGTCCATCTGCGAGAATATCTGCGCTATCTCGCCCCTCACGGCGCTGTCCAGGGTCGGGTTGAGCTGGTCGAGTATCACCTCCACGGTCCCGCCTCCGGACGACAGCTGCGCGCCCAGCCCCCGGGGGAATATCACTATGGCGTAGACGTTGTTCATGATTAGCTGCTGCTGGGCCCAGCTCAGGGAGTCCGTGGTCTCCACGTCGAGGAGCCCGGACGACTGCGCCAGGTAGGTGAACCTCTGCGCGATCGCCAGCCCCTGGGGGCTCTGGTCCTGCACGACCACCGCTATCGGCACGTGGCTCACCGATCCGCTCGACGGGAACATGTAGCCGAAGAGCAGCATCAGTATTATCGGGAAGAGTATCATTGTGACGAGCCTGGGCCTCACCCTGTAGAACTCCGTGAGGTCCTTCCTCGCTATCAGGAGAGCGTGGCGGATCCCGGACCCGAGCGACGTCGCCTCCACCCCCTCCCGCTTATCCTCCCGGAGAGCTCGTCCCGGAGCTCCCTCCCCGTGAGCTCCAGGAACACGTCCTCCACGGTGGAGGCGTGATACTTGGACTTGAGCTCGTTCACCGGGCCCACGTCGAGGACCTGCCCCCTGTCCATTATCGCGAGCTCCTCCGACAGCTCCTCGGCCTCGTGCATGTCGTGCGTCGTGACTATGACCGTGAGCCCCCTCTCCTTCAGCCCCTTGACGTAGTCCCTGACCCAGCGCACGCTCTGGGGGTCCAGGGTGTTCGTGGGTTCGTCCAATATTATGACCCGCGGGTCGTGGATGAGCGCCCTCACTATGTTGAGCCTCTGCCTCATCCCAGTGGAGAAGGTGCCGACGGGCTTGTCGCGGAAGCCCCAGAGCTTGACCTCCTCCAGGAGGTCCCTCACCTTGCGCCTGAGCTCCTCCCCATCTATCCCGTAGAGCCTCCCGAAGAGCTCCAGGTTCTCCTTGGCCGTGAGCACGGGGTAGAGCAGGAGCTTCTCTTGGACCACCCCGATTATCCTCCTGACGCTGTTCGGCTCCCTCTCCACGTCGAACCCCTCCACGTAGGCCCTGCCGGAGGTGGGCCTCAGGAGCGTGCACACCATCCTGAGGAGCGTGCTCTTCCCGGCGCCGTTCGGGCCCAGGAGCCCGAATATGGTGCCCCTCCTGACCCTTATCGAGACGCCGTTCACCGCTACGAACCCGTTGAACGCCTTCGTCAGGTTCTCGGTCTCGACCGCGTAGCTCATCCGGACCGCCTCGCCCTCGAGAGGGCGATGGCCAGCGCCGCGACCACCGCGACGATCGCCACGGCTATGGCGATCATCCCCGCGGAGGACGCGAGCCACGACTCGATCAGCTGGACGGACCCCTCGGCGACGTGGAGCGTCACCGGTATCTCCTGGGTGAACTGCCTCCCTGGCGCATTCGACTGGATCCACGTCAGCTCCAGTATGGCCGAGTAGTTGCCGACGGGCGCGCCCGAGGACACGTCGAGGCTGAAGGTGGCCAGGCCGCTCCCCCCGGGCGGCAGATCCCCGACGTAGGTGAAGGCGTTCCCCGAGAGCCCGTTGGGCAGCACGAGCTGAGCCGAAACGAACTTCGCCGTGACGTTCCCGACGTTCGTTATCTCGTATGAGACCTTGACGTCCGAGGCGCCCTGCGAGAGCTGGGGCACCGAGTAGGGCTCGGCCGTGAAGTCCGCGAGCGGGCTCACGCGGACCGGTATCAGGAAGCTCGCGGCGCCGCCCTCGTACGTGACGTAGAGCGGGACGTACAGGTCCTCCGGGGAGGAGGCGCCCTCGGGGACGTCGAACCTGAAGGTCAGCGGGACGGGCTGGCCTGGGGGCAGCATCCCGACAACCTCCTGGGTGGATCCCGGGTAGGCCGGCTCGAGAGGGCTCGGCAGCGAGACCGTAGCTGCGACGTCCCGGGCGGTCACGTTGCCCGTGTTGACGAGGTATACCTGGAGCGCGACGTCGTCGTCGCCCGGGAAGGCCTTGCCCTGCGCCAGCCCGTACCCCTGGACGGACACCGCGGGCGCCAGGGAGACGGGGACGTAGACGATGCTCGACGCGCTCAGGCCGCCGTTGTAGCGGATGGTCACGTTGACCGGATATTCCCCGGTCGTGGCGTTCAGGGAGACCCCGGCCACGAACGAGACCGGCACCTGCGAGCCCGGCGGGATGGTGCCGACGCTCACGCTGTCGGTGACCAGGTCTATGGGGCCGGAGGCGGAGATGGACACCGTGGCGTTGTAAGCCGGGCCGGTCCCCGAGTTGCCCACGACCACGGTGAGCGAGGAGCCTTGCATCCCCGGGTAGGCCGCGGCCGGCGAGGACTGGGAGCCCCAGTAGGCGGCGTACGCGGCGGGCGCCGCGTAGAGGGTGACCGGCGCCTGCATTTGCTGCGTGTAATTGTAGACGGTGGAGCCCCTGTACGAGACGACCGTGTAGTTGACGAACGCGGAGATGTTGTAGACGCCGTCGGATGCGCCGGGCGCCACGTTCAGGTAGAAGACCGCGGGGACCGTGGCCCCCGGGGGTATGTAGGTGAAATTGATCGCCCGCGCGGCGCCGGGCGAGAAGCTGATCGGGTACGTCGGATAAAGCCTTATGGAGGCGTTCTCCGCCGGGTACTGTCCCGCGTTAGTGAGGTACACGGTGTAGGGGACGTACGTGGAGCCCGGCTCGGTGGCCATGGGGGATCCCTGCGATCCCCACGTGGAGCCGGAGATGATGAGGGGCCCGGCGGACGCGGCGACCATCCGCGCGGGCGCCGCGACGATGAGGGATGCGAGTATCAGGGCCACGATCGCGCTGCGCCTCATGGCAGGGGCCTGAGGCCCCTGGGAATATACGCTTTATGTCTATATCGATATCGATATCGACTGCCCGGCGACACCAGGCCGAGGGAACGCGCCCTCCTGACCCCCATCCGGTACCCGGCGAACCCCAGGACCGCGACCGTCGCTATGACCAGCACGAACCCTATGTCTATCGCGTCCAGGTTGGGGATGCCTATGCCGGTGGGCAGCGACAGGTTGAGCACCCATGGGAACGCCATCACGAGCGCGCCCGCCGCCGCGAACACTATGCCGCCGTACGTCAGGACGTAGTACGTTATGGTCTTGCCCACGAGCGCCACTCCCTCCCGGCTCAGGTGCTTCATGGACGTCAGCCACCGCGCGAATCCGGCGCCCCATGCCACCTGCATCGTCATGGTGCCGACCCCGAAGAGCGCCCCGGGCATCCACGCGAGGAGGGGGCTCGGCATCGCGGGCGCCACCGTGGTCATGAGTATGAGCGCGTACGCGCCCACGCCCCATCCGGCGACCAGGCCGTGCAGGAACGCGAGCTTCACCGGCACGGGCTTCGTGAGGTCCCCGGCCTCCGAGAACACGGGGTTCACCTCGTGCTCGAACTCCCTCCTCTGGGCGACGCTCCCCTTCCTGTGTATCCCGAGCGCGACGTCCAGCTTCTCCTCTATGTAGTGCCAGTGGAGGTACTTCCCCCTGCTGGCTATGTAGAGGCCCGCGGCCAGCATGACGATCCCGACGACCACGTATACGAGGCCGAAGAACAGCGCGGTATTCAGGATCGAGGCGAGCGCGAAGTACGCGAGCTCTGTCAGTATGGCGCGCTGCAGCGTGAATCCCGAGGAGAAGACGAGGCCGGCCTTCGCCCCTCCCCTCGTTGAGAAGGTCCCCACCGAGTAGGAGAAGGTTATGGGCCACGTGTGCTCGTCCGGCGTCGCCCCGTGCAGCAGGCCCAGTACGTACGATAGGAGCAGGAGGCCGGCGAGGCCCATCCCGCTGAGGCCCAGCAGCTGCGCGAGCTCCACTTCGGGTCACCTCCGCGCGGATCCCCCCGGTATGGGGTACCCGTGGGGGCACTGGGTGGGGTTCCCCAGCGCCTCCAGCAAGTTCCCGGGGGGCAGCCTGCTCTCGACGATGTAGTCGATCTGGCCAGCGAGGCTGCACGCCTCGTCCGCGCTCATGCCGCATCCAGCGAAGAAGACCTCGAGCGCCCTGTGGACGGCAAGTATGTTCAGCGCCTCCCTCCTGCCGGATTCGGAGAGCGCTATCAGCCCCCTCCTCCTCTCGACCACGCCCTTCTCCATCAGCCTCCTGATGAGCTCCAGCGCGGTGGGCGGCCTGACGCCCATGGCCCTCGCGAGGTCCGTGAGCCTCGGGGGCAGGCCCGATGACTCCAGGTCATGATATATCGCTAGGAGGCAGTCCCTCTCCTTCTTGGTCAGTATTTTAGGATCCCCCTTCATCAATTAGGCTCTCCCTAATCGAGGTATATTAACTTTGCTCGCTTCACCGGGGCTCCGTCGCCTCAAGCCCGACTCCCACCCGAGCGAGAAAATCGGGCGCAGCACGTCCAGCCGCCTGGGCATGCCCTCCCTCCGCTCGAGCGGGCGCCTCCCCGGATCCCAGCTGATGAGCGCGAAGCCCCGCGAGGACGTGAGCTCGATGGCCGGCTCGCGGGCCATCGGAGGCTCGCTCGAACCCTCTACCCGAGGGGTGCTGTGAGCAGCGCGCGGTGATGAGGAGTCCCCCGGACCTGGATCTGAGGTCATCGGATGGGCGGATTGCTCCCCTCGAATCCAAGCTCATCGATTAGTCTTTAAGGCAATGGCTCATGCGCTCCGGCAGGTTGACGTGGAAAGGGCCGCTCGCCGAGGGCGGGCCCGTAGTTCAGCCGGGGCGGAGCGCCGGGCCCTTAACCCGGCGGCCGCGGGTTCGGGTCCCTGGGCCGCGATCGGCGGGGCCTGCACTCATCGTCCAGGGGGACCTCCCCGGGCCCCGCCCTCTCCACCCTGCACGCCAGCCCCCTCAGGAGGGCCCCGCCCATGAGGGGATCCAGCGGCGGGCCGTCGCTCGTGAGCACGTTCACGTTGGAGAGGGTCCACGACCTGTCGTCCTCCATCTCCGGGTACCACCACCCGTACTCGGCCGACACGACCTGCGGGTCCAGCCAGGGGTTCAGCCTGGCCCTCTGGTATATCCTCCCGTTCCCCGTCTCTATGGCGACCCAGTCGCCATCCGATATCCCCAGCCTGGCCGCGGTCTCCGGGTGGATCTCCACCTCCGGGCACGGGCGGAGCCTCCTCAGCGACCTCAGCTGCCTCCCCTCCGACGCCATGTACGGGAGCCTCCTGGCGCCCGTTATCAGGATCAACGGGTAGCGATCGTCCGTGGCCACGGGGTCCCTGAACTCCGGGAACCCGGGGTATCCCCACTCCTCCAGCTTCCCGCTCACGAACTCGTACTTCCCCGAGGGGGTGGGGAACCCCGACGCGCGGTATTTGTGGTAGCGGACGGGCCCCCTCAGGCGCCCCAGGGAGGAGAACTCATCCCACGTGAGGCCGGAGGGGCGCAGGGCCTCGTCCAGGAACTCGCGGACGCTCCCCCACCTGAAGCCCGGGAGCCCCATCCTCCTCCCCAGGTCCAGGAGGATCTCGGCGTCGCTCCTGGCCCCGCCGACCCGGAACAGCCTCCTCCTGGCGAAGGCGCGGCCGTGGAACTTCCCGCGATCCGCTATCTCATCGCGCTCGAGCCACGACGCGGCTGGCAGCACGACGTGCGCGAGCCTCGCGGTGGGGGTCATGAACATGTCCGCCACGACCAGGAGGTCCAGGGAGCGCAGGGCCCTCCATATCTTGAGGGAGTTGGGCCTCGTGACCAGGAGGTTCGCCGCGAACACCAACATCGCCCTCACGGGATATGGCTTCCCCGTCAGGATCGCGTCCCATATCAGGTGGTGGGGGGGCCTGACCCTCTCCCAGGCGAGTCTGTACTCCCTCCCCGGCGTCCTGGCCCTGGCCCCCTCCGGCAGCCCGGGGAACATGCCGCCGCTCGGGACCACGGGCGGCGGGTCGAAGATCACGTTGCCGCCCGGCGCGTCCAGGTTCCCGGTGAGGGCCATCAGATCAAGGAGCGCATAGGCTGTGTACGCCGAGTTGGCCCCCTGATCTATCCCGACGCCCCAGTGTATGGCCGCGGGCTTGGCGGTCGCGTACTCCTCGGCGGCCCTCGAGTAGTCCCGGCGCCCCACGCGCGAGGCCTCCTCCACCCAGGCGTGGGATATCCTGGACAGGCGGTCGCGGAACTCGCCGAAGCAGCAGGAGTAATTCCCGACGAAGTCGCGGTCGTAGAGCCCCTCCTCCACTATGACCTTCGCCATCCCGAGCGCGAGCGGGAGGTCCGCGGCGGGCCTCACCCTGAGCCAGATGTCGGCCCTAGCAGCGAGCGCCGTCCTCCTGGGGTCCACCACCACGAGCTCGGCGCCCCTCCTGAGCGCCGCGTCGAGCTGGGGATACTTGTACTCGTCCGGGTTCGACTCCATCGGGTTCGCGCCCCAGACCATCACGAGCCGGGGATCGCCGTCGTAGTCGACCACCACGTGTCCCCCCACCAGGAGCTCGCCCATCGCCGCGCGGGGGACGAAGCAGAAATTGGAGACCGCGAGTATGGAGGGGGTCCCGAGAGCCCCGGCGAAGCCCACGTACAGCCACTCGTAGATATCGTAGCGGGGGGAGCCGGTCGCCACGGCTATGGCCTCCGGTCCGTATTCGTCGCGTATCTCGGAGAGCCTCCTCGCGATCAGGCCGAGGGCCTCGTCCCAGGAGGCCTCCCTCCACCGGTCGCCATCCCTGATCATGGGGCTCCTGATGCGGAGGGGGCTCTCCAGGAGCTCCCTCGACGCGAGGGCCTTCGCGCACACGTAACCGCGGCTCACCGGATCCGATGGGTCGCCCCTGATGGATGCTAGCCTCCCGCCCCTCACCTCCACCGTGACGCCGCATGAGCCGTTGGCGCAGGCCCTGCAGGCGGTCCTGTAGGATCCATCGGGGACCAGCGCCTCGTAATCCTCAGATGTCCCCGCCCCGCTCATTCGATACAGGGAGGGGTTGAGATTGCGCTTTATAATACCTTATTATGCGAATCACATTGGGAGCGGACCTCGACTCCCGCGCTGCGGCGGGAGCGCTCAACGTCAGCGCTCGAAGGCCGAGCGTTCGGACCTTGAGGGCGCTCCTGGCCTTAGCGGCCGCGTCCCCGATCACCGGCGGGCCGTGGCCCGGGAGCAGGACGTCGAACTCGAGGGACAGGAGCCTCCCGAGGCTCTCCTTCGCCATCGAGCTGTCCCAGTCGTAGGGCGCGGGCGATCCCACTATGGATCCATCCCTCACGTTCACGTTGTCCCCGGCGAAGAGGGCCCTGCCGTCGTGGAGCGCTATGGACCCGGGCGTGTGGCCAGGGACGTGGATGACGCGGAAGCCGAACACGACGTCCCCGTCCCTCAGGACCACATCGGGCCGCACGGGCCTCATCTGCGAGTAAGCGTCCAGCGTCTCCTTCGGGACGCTCGGGGGGAGCGGCGGCCTCCGCTCGCCGCTCACGAACGGCGCGTCGGCCTCGTGGACGTACACCTTGGCGCCGGTCGCGGCCCTCAGATCCGCCGCCGAGCCCGAGTGATCCAGGTGGTAGTGGGTGAGTATTATCGCGGAGATCCTCCTCCCGGGCCCCAGCGCCCCGACCTCCCCGATTATCCTCTCGGCGTTCCCCGGGATACCAGTGTCCACGACGATCACCTCGTCGCCCCTGACGACGAGGTAGGAGTTCCCGTTCACGCGCTCTATCGGGATGCGGTAGATTCCGTAGACGGACTCGGGCATCGCGGCGGGTGGGCACGAGTTAAATAAAAACGAGTCGGGACGCGCGCGACAGGGATGGCGCTGAGGGCCGCGCTGTTCTCGGGCGGGAAGGATTCGGTCTACGCCGCGCTGCTGGAGTGGCCGATCGACCTGTTCGTCACGTTCGTCTACGAGTTCCCGAGGCCGTCGCCGCACCTGATCAACATCTCGAAGGCCCTGGAGCTGGCGGGCGCCATGTCGGTCCCCATGGTGGTGCTCAGGGTCCACAGGGGGAGGGAGATGGCCGAGGAGGCGGCGCTCATGAGGTCGCTCGGCGTCTCACGGATAGTGGCCGGCGACCAGGGCGTGGAGGACCACCTGAGGTACATGGAGGCGCTGGCGGCGGAGGCGGGCGCGGAGCTCTCGGAGCCGCTCTGGGGGATGGACGAGGAGAGGATCCTCGAGGGGGAGCTGGAGGAGCTCTCGTTCGTGGTGATAGGGGCTGAGGAGAGGGCCCGGGAGCTCGTGTGCAGGCGCGTCGGCCGCGGCGAGCTCGGCCCGTTCCTCGCGGACGCGAGGAGGATGGGCATAAGCCCGATAGGGGAGGCCGGCGAGTACCACTCGCTGGTCACGCAGGTCAGGAGGCTTGGCGCGTCCATCGACGTCGGCTGCAGGGAGGTGAGGTCCTACGACGGCTACAGGATCGCGCTGCTGGACCGATCGCCGCAGGCGCGGGCGCTGATCACCGGATTGTGCTCGGCCTCCTCGCCCACAGTCGATGGGGGGCCGTGGCCCGGAAGTATCGTGTAGTGATGGGGGACCTCCCGGTAAATGCGGCACACGGAGCGCAGGAGCGCGTCGGGGTCGGACCACGGGATGTCGGCCCTCCCCACGGAGCCGGCGAACAGCGTGTCGCCGGTCAGCAGGAAACCGTCGCCCATCAGGCAGAGCGAGCCGGGCGTGTGCCCCGGCGCGTGAATGACCCTGAGGCCGCGCCAAAGCACCTGGCCGTCCTCCAGGAACTCCGCAGACCGGGGGATCTCCGGGGCCGAGAAGCCCAGCTCCTCCGCCAGAGACAGCAGGTCCCCCGCGATCTCCCAGTCGGCGCGGTGAACCATGAAGGCCGCCCCGGTGGCATCGACTATCCGCCTCGCCCCCCAGACGTGATCGAAGTGCATGTGCGTCGCGATGACCGCCCTCAGCCTCCTGCGCCCAACCGCGCCCAGCAGAGCCTCGGGATCGCCGCCGGGATCGACGAGCAGGCACTCCGGGCCGTCGCACAGCAGGTAGGAGTTGGACATCAGCGGACCCACCGTCAGCCTGAGGGGCGTTGGCCGCATGGCCGCACGACTGCTAGAGGATCACTACCGTACTCTTATAAGGTCGGCGCCCCCGGAAGGAGACGGAGGGAGGAAGTGCTAAGATAAAAATAATATTAATGTAAAATCCGCGCGAGAGGCTTCACAGCACCGGCTGCATCGTCGCGTACTGGGACGGCCAGACGACCTGCGTGTAGACGGAGCCGCTGGTCGAGTTGTAGAACGCCTCGACCCAGAAGTACGTCATGTTGACCGAATTGTAGAGGACCCCGGCCGAGGGCGGCCCTATGAGCGTGTTGTTGGGCGGGAACGGCGTGTAGACGCTGGCGAGCGGCCACGGGACGTCGCTGGGCGTCAGCTCCTGGAACGCCGCGATCACCGCGCTCGTATTGGTGGTGCCGGCCTTCTGGAGCGCGGCGAGCGAAATGTACATCTGATCGAATCCGAAGGAGCCCAGCGCGCCGAACGGCTCGCCGGCGAACGCGAAGTACTCGTTCCTGAACGCCTGCCAGCGCTGGTTCAGCGCCACGTCGGACGTGTTGGCCATGGCCGGCAGGTTCGTGATCACGAAGTAGTGGTAGTAGCTCGTCGCCTTGCCTATGAGCTGATAGACGATCGGATCGTCCGCGGGCGTCCAGGCGATTGCCACCGTGTTCTGGAGCTGGGGGAAGCTGACCCCCTGCTGGAGGATGCCCACCACCTGCGGAGGCGGCACCGCTATCACCAGCACGTTGGGGTTCATTGAGGCGACGCTGCTCAGCATCGACTCGAAGCTGGTGGTGGTCACCGGGATCCACTCGACGCCGACTATCTCCTCCTCGTTCTGGAGCCCCATCGCGTATATGGATTGATTCAGCCCGTTGAACTCGTCCACGGCGGTGGGCTCCCCCTGCTCGCCCAGGTATACTATCCTGATGGGCCCCGTCGGGTTTATCTGGCTCTTGTACTCGTTGAGGAACTCCGCTATCTGCGCCCCGAACATGTAAGCGGTCGGCTCGATGTGTATTATCATGTCATCCTGCGTGAGCGGCTGGCTGTAGTTGGTCGAGGACACCGTTATCCCTCCGACGCCTCCGACGTTCGCTACGTACACTATGTCGTACTGCCTGATCACGGGCAGCTCGGCGTACATGACGCCCGAGAACAGCGTGCCTATCACCACGGCCGGGTGGTAGGTGGTGTACAGCTGGAGGAGCGCCGTCGGCCCGACGGAGGGGTTCGTCTGGTCGTCGGTCCACACGAGGTTTATCGTGTAGTTGCCCGGCCCGTCCGGCCCGTTCGCCAGGTAGATGCCTCCGCGCGAGTTTATCTGCGACGCGGCGAGCTGGGCCCCCCAGAGGACCTGTTCGCCCACCGGACCGTACGCGCCCGTCAGGTCAGTCGCGACCCCGATGGTCACCTGCCCGACTATCGCGTGCGTCGGCGTCGGGGTGGGAGTGGGCGTGGGAGTGGGCGTCGGCTTGGGCGGAGGGGGCCTGGTGACGTACCATGCGGCCACCCCCCCGACCACCGCGACCACTATCACGACGGCTATTATGGTCCAGAGCGCAGCCCTAGAGATGGCGCTTCTTCTCATCTTCATCACCTATCGGACAGTAGTACAATATAAATGTTATCTTACAGAATGTAGATAGCTGTATGATAAATGTGATATATGGGGGGTTATTCGCGGGCAACTCGTTGCACGGATCCGTTTTCGATAATGTTTTTCGATAACAGGGTTATATTCACACTGGGCTGACCGCGCGCAGTACGGCAGGGCCCCGATCCGCGTCGATGGCGCGCGGACGCCTGCAGCTGGGCGGGGGTCGAGCGCCGGCACTATGCCCGCGGGGCGCGCGATCCGGCGCGCCAGGGAGGGGACCTGTGAGCCTGAGTTTACGGGGGCCGCCGCACGGTGTTAAAAGCTTAAATATAACCATGGGGACTGCGCGTCGGAATGGATCTCGGATTACGCGATAAAGTCGTGATAGTTGCCGGTGGAGCGTCCAATATAGGGGAAGAAATCGTATACGAGTTCGCGAGGGAGGGCGCCAAGGTCGTGATATTTGATATAGATGACGTCAAGGCCAGCGAGGTGGCCAGGAGGGCCGCCGAGATCACCCCGGGCGCGATCGCCTATAGGTGCGACGTCACGGACCTTGATCAGGTTAAAAGTAGGGTGAAGGAGGTTGTCGATAGATTCTCCAGGGTGGACGTGCTGGTGAACAGCGTGGGTTGGGAGAAGGTGGCGCTCTTCCTCGAGGAGGATCCGCGCTTCTGGGACAGGAAAATAGACCTCAACTTCAGGGGGATGCTCAACACCACGAGGGCAGTCCTCGAATACATGGTGAAGCAGAGGGGAGGCGTGATAATCAACCTGGGATCCGACGCCGGGCGCGTCGGCGAGGCCAGGGAGACCGTTTATTCGGGCCTCAAGGCCGGCGTGATAGGCTTCTCGAAGGCGCTGGCCAAGGAGGTCGGCAGGTACAACGTGCGCGTGAACGTTGTGGTCCCCGCGCTGACGTTCCCGAAGGACGTGGAGAAGGGCTTCAGCTCCCACAGCATGTGGATGGAGAAGGAGATGCGCGAGTATCTATCCCCGGAGATGCTCGAGAGGATCAAGAGGGCATATCCGCTGGGGAGGCTCGGGACCCCGGAGGATATAGCGCCCGTTGTTGTGTTCCTGGCCTCGGAGAAGGCCGGCTTCATAACCGGGCAGGCGATACCGGTGAACGGCGGTTATTCCACCTGCTAGCCCTGCTCAGGAGGACCCCTTTATCTCCCCCAGCATCTCGAGGCACCTGGTGAACGTCGGTCCCGCGCCGCACCTGTACACCATCTCCATGCAGCCCATCTCCTCGCAGAGGATCACGGCCTGCCCGAGCAGGAAGGGCGCCGCGTTTATCTCTGTGGAGAGCTGATTCATGAGCAGGCGCAGCATTGTGCCTATGAGGCACCTGGAGATGCACGCGGTATCCTTACCGCAGCCGTCGCAGGTATAACCGCCGGATGCCAACGCGCCCCTCGCCGACACGAACTCGACAGCGATCTCCGATCCCATCTCCAAGACCTTGGCAATGAGCTCGCTGCCGTCCTTGCCGTAGAGATCCTCGCCGCCCGTGTACGCGCGGCCGCACCCTTCTCTCCCTCCAACACAGACATCGTAACCGTCCTTCTTAAAACGCTCGGAGATCTCCGCCGCGAGGGCGTTCAAGGATCCCTCATCGCCGCGAAACCTCAGCCTGAGCGTGACAGGCCAAGGCTTATTGTCCCACAGCAGATGCCAGCTCGTGATGGATTTCCCGCGCTCGGCCCTCAACCTCCCGGCGACCTCCAAGAGGACGCTGCGCCGCCTCTCCACGTCGACCCCTGATAGATTCACGTAAAGTTCAGCCCACATGGCCGCATCCCCCATCTCGTTACGTGTATAAGCGCGTTGCCCCGGGATAGGATTTGCTGCCAGTGGACCGGGAACCCGTGCGCGGGCTTCCTCGCGTCAGGGCCCATCCCGCGTAGGCGCACGCGGTATCTGAATCGAATACGCCATCGCATGGGCGGCGTAGCCGGGGCTTCGCGACGACGCCGCATGGGCGCGCAGGATATGGCCGCGCGCGGGGTCGATCCTGGACAGGACGCGCCCCGCGACCTCTACCACGTGCGATCCAGCCTGCCCATAGAGGAAGCTCAGGGTGTGTGCATCACACCCACTGCGTATCCAACGGGCTGTGTAACACGCGCTGTCCGGCCCCCGCTGACGGCCGCGACCACCCCGCACGGCATCGCCGCGGCGGCTCCATGCGTCCCTCCCGGCCGGAGCGCCGAAGGGTCCGGCGGAGGTCCTCCCTCTCGGATTCAACTTCATCGATAGGCTTGGGCAAAGGAACCCCCTTAACCCCGATAACTTAAAAAGCACGGGGCCTGCGGCACGATTCGGATTGAGCGTCGGTCAGACCCTGGTGAACTACGCGGTCAAGGACGGCATAGCATTCATAAATTTAAACAATCCTCCACTTAATATACTCAATATTAAGCTCATGAACGAGCTGAGCGCGGCGCTGGACAGGGCCTCGAACGACGCGTCGGTCAGGGCCGTCGTGGTGGGCACGGCCATAGAGAGGGCCTTCAGCGCGGGGGCGGACGTGAAGGAGCATTTCCCCGACAAAGCCCCGGGGATGCTGGACGCTTTCACGGGCCTGATAGAAAAGGTGCTCTTCTTCGACAAACCGACTGTGGCCGCCGTGAAGGGCGCGTGCCTCGGTGGGGGGTTTGAGCTTGCCATCGCGTTCGACTTCTTGGTGTCCGGCGAATCGGCGTTCTTCGGAACGCCCGAGATCAGGCTGGGCGCGATGCCGCCCATAGCAGCCGTTCTACTTCCGAGGATCGTCGGCGTCAGAAGGGCGCTCCGGGTTGTCCTGCTCGGCGAGAACTTCCCGGCGTCCGAGGCGGAAAGGATGGGCATATTGACAAAGGTCGTGCCGGACGCCGAGGTCGACGCAGAGGCGGAAAGGCTCGCGAGATCCGCGTCCGAGATCAGCCTCTCCACGATAAGGATAGTCAAGAAAGCGTTCTGGGGAGCCCTCGGATCGAACATCGGCGATGGATTCGAGCTGACGAATAATATCTACAAGGAAGAGCTGCTGAAAACCGAGGACGGAGTTGAAGGCCTGAAGGCGTTCCTGGAGAAGAGGAAGCCCGTCTGGAAGGATCGCTGATCGACCGCGCCATCCGGCCGGACATCGTGATCACAGCGGGAAGGCGATCGCCCCACCGGACCGGCGCCGAAGCAGCCGTCGCCGGCCTCCGGATTCACCGCCAGATCTCAATTTTTCAATAATATCTTCATACGTAGCAAATTTAACAAATTCGGATGATTCCAAGGCGGGAATCAGTTCCATTCACGAACGCGCGGATGACCACACTTATTAACTGCAGGGGGGTTCCCGCCCGGCGTGGACGAGCCGGACGCAAGATCCATCGTGGACCGCGCGATGTCCCGCGGCAGCCCGATGCTCCTCGAGGACGAGTCGAAGCGCCTCTGCGCCCTCTACGGGATAGGGACGCCGCCCTTCCGGGTCGCCGTGGACGCGGATGAGGCCGTGGAATCCGCGAGGGCCGTAGGGTATCCGGTGGTGATGAAGGTGCTCTCTCCCCAGATAGTCCACAAAACGGACGTGGGAGGCGTGGCGCTCGATCTGAAGCGCGACGAGGACGTCCGCGAGGCCTACGATCGCATCGTGCGTTCGGTCAGGAACGCTAGGCCCGACGCCGAGATAGTGGGCGTCCTCGTGGAGCGCCAGCTCCCCCCGTCCATCGAGGTGATAGTGGGCGCGACGGTGGATAGGAAGTTCGGCCCCGTGCTGATGTTCGGGATGGGGGGCACGCTTGCGGAGCTCCTGAGGGACGTCGCGTTCCGGCTGATCCCCGTGGACGAGGATGACGCGCGGGCGATGGTCGAGGAGGTGAGGGGAAGCGATGTCCTGATGGGCCTCAGGGGGCGTCCCCCGCTGGACATCGACGCGCTGATCGGGGTGCTCCTCTCCACCTCCAGGATGATGCTCGAGAACCCGGAGATATCCGGCGTGGACCTGAACCCGGTGATCGTGTACGAGAGGGGCGCGGTCGCCGTGGACGCGAAGGTATTCCTGGGGCCGCCCCGCCCGACGCAGGGGGAGGGCGTCCGGCGGCCCCAGCCGTGAACATACGGCGCGCGATCGGCCGACCCTCAGCCGAAGATGATGGACTCGGCCAGCGTCTCGAGCGTCATCCTGGCGTTCTCGAACGTGCTCTCGGACTCCTCGTACTCCAGCTTGACGTAGGGCACGTGCATCCTATCCAGCGCCAGCTTGCGTATCACGAAGTCGTAGAGCGCGGGCTCGCAGAACTTGGGCACCAGGAAGAGCACTGCGTCTATCCTCAGGTCCTTTACGAGCTCCGCTATGTGCTGCTGCTTGTCTATGAGCGGGTGGTATCTGGTGGTCAACGGCCTCAGGTTGTCCGTGTACGCCTTGACGAGCGCCATGAGGGGATCCTCCTCGGCCTCGTTCACCCGGCCTATCCATCTGGGACCGATTATCGCCTCGTCGTACACCAGGTAGGCCGCGTCCTCCATGGCCCTCATGAGGGGCAGCGCCGGTTGCTCGCAGAAATCGCCCAGCACGAGCACGCGTATCTTGTCCTGCTGCTTGCGGTCGCGCTTCTCCACCTCGCTGAGGAACGACCTCATCTTCTCCACGTAGAGCTCCACCGGCAGCAGCTGGCCCGCCCTCAGCGCGTAGTAGTATTCGTCGTAGGGCAACAGCCAGGGCCTCTCGATCCTCAGCTGCTCCATCCTGTGCTGCAGCTCCCACTTCTCGTTGTAGAGGGCTATGCTGCGCCTCAGCGCCTCCATGTCCAGCTTCCTGCCGGAGATCGGCTCCAGCTTCTCGATGAGCCTGCCGTACTCGGCGTACAGGTAATCCTTGGCGGGCGCCACCGCGTTGTTTATCGGCATGTGGAGGTAGACCACGGTCTTGTCCGGCTTGTTCCTCTTGATTATGCCGGACAGGTTGCGCGCGACGTCGCAGATGTTCGTGAAGGCCAGCGCGTCGAAGTGGTCGAGGTGCCCGGTGGCGGCTAGCTCGAACGTGCTCCTGCTTATGGAGCACACGAACGACTGCGTGTGCGCGGTGGCCTTCTCCAGCTCGATGTAGCCGGACGCGCCGAGTATGTTCACCGGCAGGAACCCCAGGGAATGGGCTATCGGCTCCGGGAAGTACACCGGGAAGTACCCCAGCAGCCGCCCCCCGGTCTCCTCCTTCCACCTCCTCTGCCAGCTGAAGTCCACGTAGGAGTCCTCCGTGACCTCCCTGAACAGCTCCAGGGGTTCCTTCGATGCCGCATCCTCGAGGAGCGTCATTGTGCGATCACCGCCCTCTTCTGGAGCCTCCTGTAGCCCAGGTACGCCGCCCCGACGGCGTTCGCGAACACGAGATCGCGCGAAGAGTTCACGTGCACCTTCAGGAACCTCTCCAGCGCCAGCGGGAAGGCCGCGTTCATGTTCATCCCGCCGACCAGCGTGACCTCGGGCGTCAGGCCGACCTGCTTGATCGGCGCGACGACCCTCCCGGCGACCGACATCACGGCCCCCATCATTATGTCCTCCATCGGTATGTTCTTGGTGACCAGGTTTATGACCTCCGTCTCCGCCAGCACCGAGCAGACCGTGGATATCATGACCGGCTTCTGGGACTTCAGGGCCAGCTCCTCGAGCTGGGAGAGGTCTATCCCCCCGTAGTAGGCTATCCTCTCCAGGAATCCCCCGCCGCCCGCGGCGCACTTATCCGTCACCCTGAACTGGACGACCTTTCCGTTCTCGTCGAGCTTCGACGTCCTAGTGTTCCCGGCGCCCACGTCGACGACCGTCCTCGTGTTCGGGTAGAAGAACCTGGCGCCCGCGGCGGCCGCCGTGATGTCCGTGGCGTTCGCGTCCCTGAAATCGACCCTGTGGCGGCCGAATCCCGTCGACACCACGTAGCTGACGTCCGACCTGTCGAGCCCCGCGTTCGAGAGCGCGCTCTCGAACGCCTTCCTGGCGGCCCTCAGCGGATCGTACCCGCTCCTGTCCACGAGAGTCACGAGCACGCGCTTTCCGTCCTCCAGGATGGCTGCCTTCACGTACCTCGCGCCGACGTCTATCCCCGCGGTTATCACGCGCTCTCGACCTCCCTGGGCGCGCGATCGGCCGTGGGCATGACGATCTCCTCCTTGCCCGTGAGCTGCTTGATGCCGTAGAGCGCGGCCCCTATCGCGCCCCCGTACATCGTCAGGGGGCTCGTGTTGACCTTCATGTGGAGCGTCTCCTCCACCGCCTTGACCATCCCCTTGTTCAGCGACACGCCGCCCTGGAACGTGACCTCGGGCTCCACCCCGACCCTCCTCAGCAGCCCGACCGAGCGGGTCGCGATCCCCAGATAGGCACCGTAGAGTATGTCCTCAAGGCGCTCTCCGGCGGCCAGGTGCTCCAGCACCTCGGTCTCCGCGAAGACCGTGCAGGTGCTCGTTATCTTCACGGGCCTCCTGGCGTTCAGGGCTATCTCAGACGCCTGCCTAAGATCGAGGCCCAGCGCCCTCGCGGCAGCCTCTATGAACCTGCCCGTCCCCGCCGCGCATTTATCGTTCATCGCGAAATCGATGACCTCCCCCTTGTCGTTGATCCTTATCGCCTTGGTGTCCTGTCCCCCCATGTCCAGTACGGTGTGCGTCCTGGGGAACAGGTAGTGCGCCGCCAGCCCGTGGGCGCTGATCTCGGTGACCTGCACGTGGCCGAACGTTATCTGATATCTTCCGTATCCGGTCCCGACCACGTACGCTATGTCGGACTCGCTGAGCCCGGTCTTCTCCAGCAGAGCGTGGTACAGCCTGTTCGCCGATTCGAGTATCCTTATCCCGGTCATCGTTATGTCGGTGGCCACTATCCTCCCGTCTAGTTGCATCACCACTCCCTTCGTGTACGTCGACCCGGAATCCACGCCTATCACGTAGCCTTCCTCGCCCATCATTTCACTTCAACCCCTTCCTGAGCGCGAGCGACTCGAAGAACGCGTCGATCCTGTTCCTCATCTGGGCGTCCGAGTAGTACCTGGGATCCACGTGGTCCGACTCGATCATGAGGGTCGGGATGTCCATGCCCACGAAGTACTCCTTGAAGTCGCCCTGCCCCATGGAGAAGGACCTGCAGCTCTTTATCGAGTGTATCACGACGCCGTCCGCCTTGTACGCGTCCACGTAGTACTTCAGGAGGTCGGCCCTCATCAGCATGTTCCAGTTGCAGTACGCGTGTATCATGTACTCGGCTATGGTCTCTATGGGCTTGTCCGGGTTGAAGCGGAAGTAGTCCACGACGCCGGCCACCTTGGGATAGGTGCCCGCGACGCCGCGCGCGTTCCACCTCTTGAAGAGGCTCCACCAGTCCTTGTAGTACGGATAATTGGGGACCCCCTCGAAGACCAGCCTGAAGTGCTCCTCGGGGGTCGGCCCTATCCCGGCCTCCGCCCTCCTCTGGAGCTCGTCCACCAGGAAGCGGTAGTAGTCGGCGGTGGTCTTATCGCCCCTCGTGAGGGTGATCAGGCTCATATAATATATCGCCTCGAAGTAGCCGTCGAGCGGGGTTGGCACCCTCTTCCCCATCTCCAGCGCCATCCTCCAGTGATCCCAGGCGTCGGCCGTGTAGGTCAGTATCTCCCTCAGCTTCTCCTCGCTGTAGCGGATCCCCGTGAGCTGCTCCAGCTGGGATATGACGTTCATGAGCTGATCCGCCACGTACCTCACGTCGTGCCTGGGCACGTAGTGATCCCTCTCGTAATCGCGCACGTAGGGTATGTCGATCGTGAATATCTTCGCGCCGGTCCAGTAGTGGTACTGCTCCCACCAGTGTATGTATATCTGGCAGCCCGAGTACGTGAGGACGGCTATGTCGGGCTTCGGCACGTACCCGAGGGGCGTCTGCCCCGTGCCTATGGGGGGGATGGCGGCGACCCCGGACTTCACGTAGCTGCAGCAGTCGGTGGAATATCCCTCGTTCTCGGCCGCCAGCATCAGGGGGAGGGCCCCGCCCTTGTAGGATATCTGGAGCGAGAAGACCTCTGGATACACGACCGGTATGTCGAACAGCCTCAGTATCTCTATCGGGTTCGCCTCGACGAGCCCGTACGCTATCTTCTTCCCCTTGGCGGCGGCGGCGGCCACATCCTCGAAGTACTTCCTGACCAGCTGGCTCTGCAGCGCAACGGCCTGGTTGTACTCCTTGGGCACCTTGTACTGGGCGGCCTCCTCAGACATTAGCGCCCTTCCCTTTGCCGTGGCTGACATCGCCCTCTCGGGACCCCGAACCCATATATAAGCCTTGGCGGGAAGATATGAAGTATATATTAGGTATATTCGCAATATATGGATCCGATAGCGCACGCGCGTGCGCGGATCGGCCGGGAGCGCCCGGAACCAGCACAAGGTTGGCCGCGTCGTCGCTTATCGCGACCGAGTAGCCCGCTATCCTCCTGAACTCGTTTGCCGCCATGAGGAGCCTCACGGCGGTGCCGAGGTCCCGGACGGTCTCGAACGTCCTCACGCCTATGAGCTCCTCCAGTTCCCTGACGCGCTTCATCCTACGGAGGACCGCGTGGATGCGGCCCACGTCCCTCGACAGGAACATATCGGTGGACGTCGTTATCATCTCCTCCACGACGGAGGACATCCCCTCGAAGTCGGACCTCAGGATGGCGTCGGAAGGCGCCGATTGCAGCTGGGAGGCCAGCCTGGCTATGTGGGTGGAATGGTAGACGATCCTCGACAGATCCCTCACCATGAGCACGTACGCTATCAGCTCGCGGCTGTCGTTTATCCCGCTGGCCACCGCGACCTCCGGATCCCTGGTCCAGAGCGATATCTGGCGTATGACCGCCCTGTACCATCTGTTGACGCCGGTGCCCCTCTCCACGACCTCGCTGGCCAGGCCGCCGTCGCCCTCCATGAACGCCCTGGCCGAGTCCTCGTACACCTTGATCGTGAAGCCCACCATCTTCCTCACCTCGCCGTCCGTCGGGAGCTTCACGATGTCGCTGCTCACCTTCACCCTTATTGTGTAGGCATCCTCGTCCACGATGAACGCCCCGGGCATCTCAAGCAGAAGGGACCTCAGGGAGTGCTTCACGTCCGAGCTTATTATGCCGTCGGATTTTACGACCACCTCGTCGGCGCCCTGCATGTAGTACGTCCACAGCGGGATGGATAGCTCCCGCGGGTCCTCCCGCTCCTTCAGCTGCAGCTGCACCGTCCTTTGGCCGAGCGTATCGGCGGGGAACATCCTCAGCGACGGTCCGTCGTCCATTATTATGATCTCGGAGCCCTTCTTCAGGCCGTGCGCCTCCACCCAGTCCCTGGACAGCGTGATCAGATAGCTGCCGTGCCCTATCCTCTGCAGCCTCCTCCTGTAGATCGAGGCGGATCCCACGCTGCTAACAGCGGCCGCTTTATTATATAAAAGTGTTTAGGAATCCGAGGGAAGCTGCAAAACTCCGACCTTCAGGGAGGAGATGCATGGACTTTTCTTATACAGACAGCGCGCTCACTGGCCGGGCTTCGACAGTTTCGCCCTGAACCTCTCCATCTCGATCTGCCTCAGCTTGTACCTCTGGATCTTGCCGGTGGCGGTCGTGGGCAGGGCATCGACGAACTCTACCCATCCCGGGACCTTGTAGGACGCCTTCAGCTTCTCGCCCGCAAGCCTCAGTATCTCCTCCTCCAGCTCCTTCGACGGCGAGTAACCTGGCCTCAGCTGGACGTAGGCCTTCGGCCTCCCTATGCCGTCGTCGGTGTAGCTCTGCACGACCGCCGCGCCGGCGACCGCCGGGTGGCCCAGGATCGCCTGCTCCACCTCTATTGGCGACACCCAGGCGCCGGCGGACTTTATCAGGTCGTCGGCCCTGCCGGACCACCAGAAGTAGCCGTCCCGATCCACGACGTAGAGGTCCCCCGTGTCTATCCACTCCCCGATTATCGTCGCCTTCGTCTTCTCGTGCTGCTGCCAGTACAGGGCCGCTATGCTGTCGCCCTTTACCAGGAGCCTGCCTGCCTCCCCGACGTCCGCCTCGCTCCCGTCCTCCCTGACGGTCCTGACCTCGTATCCCGGGACCACTAGTCCTGTGCTCCCCGGCTTCACCGGCCTGTCCGTCCTGGGCGATATGAATATGTGCAGTATCTCGGTGGTCCCTATCCCGTCCAGCACGTAGTGCCCCGTGAACTCCCTCCATCCCTCGTCTATCTGGGGCGGCAGCGTCTCCCCCGCGTTGGTGCTCGTCCTGATGGAGGAGAGGTCGTACTTCCCCCCGCTCCTCAGCTCGTCCAGGAGCCTTAGGTACACGAGCGGCGTGCTGAAGAAGCGCGTGACCCTCATCCGCTCGATTATGCGCAGCACTGATTTCGCGTCCGTGGCGCGCCCCGGGAAGAGGACCGTGGAGGCGCCGAACCAGAGGGGGGCGTAGAGGCCGTTCCCGAGCCCGTAGGCGAAGAACAGCTTGGCGGTGGAGAAGAAGACGTCGTCCTCCCCGGGCGCGTGGATGTGCCTGTAGTACGTCTGGACGACGTACGGGATATCGTGCTGGAGATGGACGACGCCCTTCGGCGGCCCCGTGGTCCCGGAGCTGTAGAGCCAGAAAGCGAAGTCGTCCCTGTGCATGGGCTCCGGCTCCACGAAGTCGGGGCCGGAGCGCGCGAGGTCCCGGTAGCCCAGCTGATCGCCCGCGGGTTCCCCGCCGACCACGACCACCCTCCTCAGGTACCTCAGGGATTCCCTCACCTCCTCCAGCAGCGGCATCAGGTCCCTCTCTATGAAGAGGACCTTCGCCCTGGACTGATTTAGCACGTACTTCAGGAACGCAGCGGTCTCGTAGGTGTTTATGGGGACTGGCACCGCCCCTATCCTGAGGGATCCGAGGAAGACCTCGGCCAGCTCGGGCCTGTCGTAGAGCATCGCGACGACCCTGTTCTCCATCTCCACGCCGAGTCCCCTGAGCGCCCCGGCGATCCTGGAAGTCTCGCGGAGCAGATCCGCGTACGTCAGCGCGAGCTTCACCTCCACGTTTCCCTCGGATCCCTCGACGTACGTGACCGCGACCTTGTTCCCCCTGCCCTCCCTGACGTTCCTGTCTATGAGGAGATCGCTCAGGTTGAATTCAGCCGGGATCTCTATCCGGACGTCCTCCCCCCTGACGTGCACCATTGTCTAGTCCCTCGCCAGAATCTGCACGTTCCTCGCGGACAGCGCGATCGCGGTTACGTAGGCGAAGATCCCGAAGAGGTACCTCATCCACTCGACGCCGCCGGCGTAGGTCCCGAGCGCCAGGACGACGATGAACAGCGAGACGAAGGCCGTCACGATTATCCAGTCCCTGTGCTTGACGGCCGGATATCCCATGTACGCTATTAAAGGCAGAAGTGCATAATTATAAATCTGAAATCCTAATCCCGGAGGGCCGAACATGGACCCCAGGGCGCTCGGCACTATCGTGAACACGCCATTCACCCAGAAAAGCGTGGCGCCCAGCAGGAAGGATCCGAACGTCCCCAGGACTGCCGACGCGTACTTGTCGTTCCACGCCATCAGTATCAGCGCGGCCGTGAATTCGTCGAGGAACCCCACGAAAAGCGCGTACAGGAATCCGCCGATGGCATTCGGGGCGAATAATAGCGCCGTGCCGGAGGCGATCAGCGCGAAAGCGAAGCCGGCGAACCCGAAGACTAGCGGGGCCTCGCTGTGCACCTCATGGTTATTCCTGCTCATGCAGTAATTATGATAAGAGTTGGAATTTATAAACATTACTGTGCCGCACTATATGAGCTCGTTGTCCGGATATGGAGAGGCTGCCCCTCCGCATACTGATACCGGGCGCCGAGATGTGGACCGGGAACACGGGGAAGAGGCTCGAGGAGGGCTTCGAGCGCGCGCTCAACCCGCTGTCCGCGTTCACGCCCGCGCGGGACTCCGCGTCGACGACGCCTTCTGCAGGATCTCGAGGGGGGAGGAGAGGGCGCATTTCGCGCGCAGGGACGACAGAGTCTTCGTGATCATGGACCGTATCCGCTGTCCAGGGGACAGGCTCTCGTGATCCCCCGCGAGCATTTCACGTTCTTCTACGAGCTGCCAGAGGGGCTCATACACCATTTCTACTCGGCGGCGTCGGCAGCCGGGAGGGCCATCAGGGATTCCTTCTCCCCGGACGAGGGGATAGTGATGCTCGCGAGGGGATTGAGGGTATCCCATGTCACCTGATCCTGATACCGGTGCGCGGCGGGGATTTCCTGAGCGCGCTCTTCTTCCTCATGGGCGCGGTCCAGGGATTTCCCGCGTCCTCGCGCGAGGACGTCCTGGACAATTACAGGAGGCTGGGATTCTCGCTCGAAGCCCCGGCGGTATCGGAGGAAGAGCTAGAGGAGGACGCGCGGATCCTGGGGGCCGCGATGTCCGCGCGCATGAGCGCGCCGCCCGGGTGATCGCGGCCCATCCGACGTACGCCCGGGACGCGGGCGTTGGCCAGGTAAGACGATAGCGAGACGCAGCAACTGCCTTCCGGGCGAGGGCAGCCTCTCGGCAGTCCCCTTCCCTGGGTCGATGCTCGCGGACGCCGTCTGCCGAGTGGTGCATCCGGCCAGCACCCGGCATGTTTCAAGAAATATTTAAAGCTAGGGGTGAGCGGCGGGGATCGAGGTTATGGTCGTAAAGAGGGTGCCAACCTATTGCTATCAGTGCGTTAGCGGTCCGGATCTCCTATATGTGATGGTAGAGGACGGCAAACCCATAGGCATCGAACCCAACTACGATATATCGGATAAACATCCGGCTAGGGGGAGAATTTGTACAAAAGCGTATGGACTTATACATAAAACTTACAATCCTTTCAGGATAAAGTCCCCCATGAGGAGGACGAACCCCAGGAAGGGCATCGGCGAGGACCCGAAATGGGAGGAGATCACGTGGGATGAGGCGCTAGACCTCGTGGCCGCGAAGCTGAGGGAGGCCAGGGCGAAGGGGCTGCTCGACGAGAACGGTTATCCCAGGCTGGCGGTGACCCTGGGCGAGGCCGGCACTCCGATGGGGTATTACGGATCGTTCAACGCGTTCCTGGCCGCCTGGGGGCCGGTGGACTATAGCTTTGGCAGCGGCCAGGGCGTCAAGTGCTATCACTCCGAACACCTGTACGGCGAGTACTGGCACAGGGCGTTCATAGTCGCCGCCGATTCGCAGCGCACGAAGCTCGTGCTCTCCTTCGGGCACAATGACAACGCCACCGGCGGCGTCAACTCCATCTGGAAACACATGAGCGCGAAGGACAGGGGCATGAAGTGGATACAGTTCGAGCCCCACATGTCGGTCACCGCGGCGACCGCCGACGAGTGGATACCGATAAGGCCGAAGAGCGACGGGGCGTTCATGCTGGCCATGATGAACGTCATGCTCCACGAGATGGATTGGAGGGAGTCGACCGACGTCGACTTCGTGAAGAGGATGACCAACGCCCCCTATCTGGTGGGGCCCGATGGCTTCTACGTCCGCGAGAAGGGCAGCGGCAAGCCGCTCGTGTGGGACCCCGTGGAGGGGCGGGCCAGGGCGTTCGACGACGACGGAATAAAGGATTTCGCGCTGATGGGCGAGTACACTGTCGAAGGCTTCGAGATGGGGCCGGATAAGGAGACGGTGCGGGAGGGCGAGATGCGCGCGAAGCCCGTCTTCGAGCTCCTGAGGGAGCACGTGAAGCCATACACCCCAGAGTGGGCGTCCGGGATAACGGACGTGGACCCCAGGACCATCCGCAGGATAACGCGCGAGTTCGTCGAGAGCGCCAGCATAGGCGCCACGACGGAGGTCGAGGGGCTTCAACTCCCCCTGAGGCCCGTCGCGATCCTGACCGGGAGGGGGGTCTCGAACGGCTGGGGCGCGTATCTGGTCGTGTGGGCCCGCACGGTCCTCGGCGCCCTCGTGGGCGCCCTCGAGACGCCCGGGGGCATGGTGGGCGCCACCACCAGGCTCAACAAGCCCATGCACGACAGGCTCGCCACGGTCAGGATCGGCGAGGACGGCTTCATGGCGCAGAGCCTCAATCCCACGGGCAAGGGGCTCTGGAGGATCGACTCCAAGTCCAGGAACTTCCACAGGGCGCTCAGCCCGCTGGTCCTCGACTCGTCTTGGAGCCAGGCGCTGGGGCCCAGCACAATAGCCTGGTACTTCATGGACAGCCCCGCGCAGAACTGGCCGAGGGTGACCCCGCCCGATATCTACATGATATTCAGGGGCAACCCGATGGTCTCGTTCATGGACCCCGATCTCATAGCGCGCGACCTGAGCCGGATGCCGTTCATGGTGGCGTTCGCGTTCACGATCGACGAGACGAACTGGTTCGCGGACGTCCTGCTGCCGGAGGCCTCGGACCTGGAGGGCCTCCAGCTCTTCGCGATAGGCGGAACGAGCTACATGGAGCAGCTGTGGGACTACATAGGGGTGGCCCTCAGGCAGCCGGCGGCCGTGAACCGCCAAGTGAACTCGATGGACATGACAGACATATCGACGGAGCTGGCCGCGCGGGCAGGATTCCTGCGCGAGTACAACGAGGCGATCAACCGGGGGATCCTGGGGTACCCGCTGAAGACCCCCTCGTACGACTTCTCGCTCGATCCGGAGAGGAAGTACTCCGCGGAGGAGATATGGGATCGCGTGTGCAGGGCCGCCACCTGGACGCTCAGCGGGGGCGATGAGGTCCACGGGCTGGACTGGTTCAGGGAGCACGGGTTCTACCTGGCGCGCTTCAGCCGGCTCAACTGGTATCTGCACCCGCTGATGGTGGCCAAGAAGCTGCGCTACGAGGTCCCCTATAACGAGAGGCTCTACAGGGTCGGGCGCGAGCTGGAGCGCAGGCTGCACGAGATCGGCGTCCACTGGTGGGACGCGAAGCTCGATGAGTACACGCCGTTCCCCGTCTGGGAGGACCCGCTCGACAAATGGGACGAGTGGGTCAGGGAGCTGGGCGAGGACCCGCGCGAGTACCCGTTCTGGATGATCTCCACGAAGGCGATGCCGCAGCTCGGGAGCACGACGGTCGCCAACGCGCTCCTGGCGGACGTCTCGAGGCTGATAGCCGGCCAGAGGGCCCTCCTGATGAACGCGAGGGTCGGCAGGGCCATGGGCCTCAGGGACTGGGACGAGGTGCTGGTGGAGGCGCCGACGGGGAAGACCGCCAGGGGGTTCGTGCAGCTCAGGGAGGGCGTGAGGCCCGACGTCGTGGTGGCGTCCGGGCAGCTCGGCAACTGGCTGACGCCGGTGGCCAAGGATATTAAGATGGTCAACATCAACCTGCTGACCAAGATGAGCATGACGACCCTGGACGGCACGGGGAGCACCGCGGATCTGCTGAGGGTGAGGATAAGGAGGGTGGGCTGATTGACTCACTGGGCGATGGTGGTGGAGGCGTACAAATGCACCGGGTGCCAGACGTGCACCACAGCGTGCAAGGTCGAGAATGCGACTCCTCCGGGGGTCTACTGGAGGCGCGTCCTGGACCTGGAGGTGGGCGAGTACCCGAACGTCAGGCGCGTCTTCCTCCCCACCCAGTGCATGCACTGCGAGGATCCGCCATGCGTGTCCGTCTGCCCCACGGGCGCCAGCAGGCGCAGGGACGACGGAATAGTATACATCGACTACGACGTATGCGCCGGCTGCGGGCTCTGCGCGCTCTCGTGCCCCTACGGGGCGCGCTGGCTGATAAAGCCGTACGAGTTCTACTACGGGGAGCCCACCGAGTACGAGCTGAACAAGTTCGATCGCAGGATGGAGGGGGCCGCCTCCAAGTGCACGTTCTGCATGCACAGGGTGGACAGGGCCGGGGAGACCGGGAAGAAGCCGGGCGTGGACCCCGAGGTGACGCCCATGTGCGTCAACGCGTGCCCCGCGGGGGTCCTGCACTTCGGGGACCTCGACGATCCTGAGAGCGAGGTCTCGAGGATCCTCAGATCCAAGAAGAACTTCAGGCTCCTGGAGGAGCTGCGCACGAAACCCTCCGTGTACTACGTGCTCGAGGAGGAGATCGTGCTCCCCACGGAGCAGGTGGCGGCCGAGCCCTGAGCGGGGCGCGCCCCGGTCCCCGGGATAGAGCGGGATCCGCGCCGGCGGCGTGGACCCGGGGGAGGCCCCGCGGCCGAACGGATGCGCCGCACGTCGCCGCCTCGGGCCGCGAGTCCATGAAACGCCGATCGTTGAACCGGGGAATACTTATATTGCGGCGAACGGTGAAGACGATCGATGGACTTCCTGTTATCCGAGGATGAGAGGCGCTTCCAGGAGAGCGTCTCGGAGTTCGCCAAGAGGCACATAGAGCCCAGGTGGATAGAGATAGATGAGAAGGGACGCATACCCCTCGAGCTGATAAAGAGTATGGGCGACCAGGGCCTCTTCGCCATACCGGTGCCCGACAAGTACGGCGGCATGGGCGGAACGGTCCTGATGGCGGCGCTCGCCATCGAGGAGATAGCGTACCACGACCCGGCTGTGGCCGTCGCCGTATATGCGCTGCTCAACAACGGATGGCCGCTGGCGCTCTCGCTCTTCGGGAGCGAGGCCGCGAAGCAGGAGATACTCCCCAAGGTGGCCTCCGGCGACGCGTTCTTCGGGATAGGCTCCACGGAGCCCCAGGGGGGATCGGACGTGGCCGGGGCGAGGACCGTCGCCAGGAGGTCCGGGAACAAGTGGGTTGTGAACGGCGAGAAGACCTACATAAGCGGCGTCAGGGAGATCCAGGAGCTCCCGGCGGGCGGCGGCTTCTTCCTGGTCTCGAAGGCCGAGAGCGCCGAGTACGGCCATAGGAACATGGTGGACTTCGCCCTCCTCCCCAAGTGGAACGGCAAGATGAGGGACGGCTGGAAGCCGACCGTCTACGACGATATAGGGAGGCACGGGCTGAGCACGGGCGGATTCAAGTTGGAGGACTTCGAGGTCGAGGACGACCTGAGGATAGGCGACGTGGGCAAGGGGTTCTACCTGCTCATGGAGGGCTTCAACATAGCGAGGGTCCTAGTGGCCGCAGCCACGATAGGCAGCGCGAGGTGGGCCTTGGACAGGGGCGCCGAGTGGCTCAGGAGCAGGAGGCTCTTCCAGGGCAGGCCTCTCGCATCGTTCGAGGGGATCAGCTTCAGGTTCTCGGAGCTGTACGCCGAGCTCGAGGCCGCCAAGTACTTCGTCTACAGGGCCGCCTGGATGATCGACAAGACCTACCTGGAGAACCCGCCGCGCTTCAAGCCCAAGGACCTGAACGTGCCCGTGTCGCTCGCGAAGATGAAGGGCCCGGAGACGGCGACCAGGATATACGAGGAGGTCCTCAAGTGGCTGGGCGCCTACGGCTACACGAAGGAGAGCGCCGTGTACAGGGGATGGCTCGGCACGTTCTCGTACACGATAGGCGCCGAGGGGACCCAGAACATAATGCGGTACATAATAGCCAGGGACGTGATAGGCAGCGAGTACGTGAGCCACACAGGCTGACAGCGGACTCGGTGCTCGGGATTGAAGATCCTAGTTGCGGTCAAGCCGACGTTCGACATCGGCCAGCTGAAGTTCGAGAAGGACGGCACACCACTGCTCGACGCCTGCCCGGTGTCGCTGGGGGAGGCCGACAGGTGCGCGCTGGAGGAGGCCATGAGGATCAAGGAGAGGCTGGGGGCCACCGTCGCGGCGGCCACTGTCGGGTCGAGCGAGGCGCACTACAAGGCGATCAGGGACTCCTACGCCATGGGCGCCGACGAGGGATACCTGGTGAAGGCCGATGACCCATGGAAGTTGGACGCGCTGTCAGTGGCGTCCGCGATAGCCCGCGTAGCGGCCGCCACGGGTCCATACGACCTGGTGCTGACAGGATCGGGGGCGGGGGACACGCACGCATCGGTCATCGGCCCCATGATCGCGGGGATCCTCGGGATCCCGCTCATCGCCGGGGTCGACAGGCTGGAGGTCAGGGGTCCCGGCGTGGTCGCCGGCACCTGCAAGCTGGAGGACGGCTCCTACACATATGAGGCCAGGACGCCGGCCGTGGTCACGGTGACTTCCGAGGCCAACGCCCCCAGGATCCCGAACCTGAGGGCCATACTGAGGTCCAAGGGCATGCCGATCAGGGAGATGAGCGCCGGGGAGCTCGGCGTCGACCTCAGGCGGCTGGAGCCGCTGAGCGTCAGGAAATATGAGATAAAGAGGAAGAGGATCATTTACAAGGCCGAGGACCAGAAGGGGGCCGCGGAGGCCTCGGCCGAGCTCCTCGCGGCCCTGAGGTCGGAGGGGGTCCTCAGTTGAGGGTGCTAGCGTACGCGGACAACAGATCCTGGGCGGCGCAGCTGGCATCGGCGGCCGATGCCCTGGGCGGCGATGCGGCCGTCTTCGTCCCGGGGAGGGAGCTGGCGGACGACGCGGCCAAGCTCTACTCTGAGGTCTTCTTCTCTGGGCTCGGCCCTTTCGAGCCGGTCTCCTACTCGGCTGCGTTCTCCGAGGCCGCGAGGTCCTTCAAGCCCGACCTGGCGCTCCTCCCGTGCACGAATAAGGGCCGCTCGATCGCGGGCCTCTACTCGTCGGCGGCCGGGATCCGGTCCGCGACTGATGTGATATCGCTCTCCGCCCGGGCCGGCGATTCCTCCATCACCGTGAGGAGGCTGGTGTACGGGGGGAGGGCGGAGGCCGAATTCCTGATGAGCGCCCCGGCCGCCATCTGCGTGGTGCAGGGATCCTACCCGGAGCGCGGGCCCCGGGGCGGCCCCGGCCAGGTCCACGAGGTGCCGGCCCCGGATCCGGCCTCGTCGGTCGACTTCAAGCCCAAGAGGAGGGAGGGCGCACAGCCGGAGGAGGCCGAGGTAGTCGTCGTCGCCGGAAGGGGCATCAGGTCTAAGGAGGACCTGGAGCTGGTGAAGGGGCTGGCGCGCGCCCTCGGCGGCGCGTGGAGCGTCACGAGGCCCCTTGCCGCGGACCAAGGCTGGGCCGACTCCTGGGTGGGGATCTCCGGGCTGGTCGTGAGCCCCAAGCTCTATATAGGCGTGGGCGTCTCCGGACAACCCCACCACATGATGGGGGCCCGCGGGTCCAAGATAATAGTTGCGATAAACAAGGATCCCGGGGCGCCCATATTCGAGGAGTGCGACTATGGCATAGTGGGCGACCTCTACGCGGTCGTGCCGGAGCTACTGAAGCTGTTGGGCGGGAAGGGCGGTGATCGATGAGCTCGGGGGAGAAGTTCGACGTCGCGGTCGTGGGGGCCGGGCCGGCCGGCCTCAGCGCAGCGTACTTCCTCGCGAAGAAGGGGTTCAGCGTGGTGGTCCTCGAGAGGGGCATGGAGGTGGGCGCGAAGAACGTGTTCGGGGGCAGGATATACTCGCACGTGCTGGACGAGCACTTCCCCGGGTGGAGGGACGAGGCGCCGGTGGAGAGGTGGGTGAGGAGGGAGAGGTTCAGCGTGCTCTGCAGCGGCGCATCGGTGACGATCGACTACTCCCGCGATGAGGGGCCCCGCGGGAGCTTCACGGCGTTCCTGGGGCAATTCCTCAGGTGGCTGTCATCAAGGGTCGAGGCCGAGGGCGGGCTCGTGGTCAGCGGCGTCAGGGTGGATGCCATAGATTTCTCCGACGGCTACGCGAGCGGCGTGAGGGCGGGGGCCGACTCCGTGGCCGCGGACTATGTTGTGATAGCCGAGGGCGCGAATTCCCTGCTCCTGGAGAAGCACGGCCTCAGGAGGAAGCCCAGCACGTCCGAGATGGCGCTGGGGGTCAAGGAGGTCATAAGGCTCGGCGAGGGCGCGATCGACGCGAGGTTCGGCGCCGGCGGCGAGGGCGTGGCCCACCTTTTCATAGGGCATCCCATAAGGGGCGTGGTGGGAGGGGGTTTCCTGTACACCATGAGGGAGCACGTCGCGCTGGGCCTGGTGATGAGGCTCTCGGACCTCAGCGAGGGCGCGGCCGTGGCGAAGGACGCCGTCGAGGGCCTGAGGACCGCGCCGGCCATCCGGGATCTGGTCGGGGACGGGGTTCCGGTGGAGTACTCCGCGCACCTGGTCTGGGAGGGGGGCCGGGAAACGGTCATGGAGGAGCCCTTCGGGAACGGCTACGTGGTGGTGGGGGACGCCGCGGGGTTCCTGCTGAACACCGGCTTCACCATAAGGGGGGTCGACATGGCAATGGAGTCCGGTCGGCTCGCCGCCGAGGCGATAGCCGGCGCGCACGAGGAGGGGAGCAGGAGCAGGGAGGGCCTCTCGCGCTACCGCGCGCTGCTGGAGGACAGCTTCGTCCTCGGGAACATGAGGAGGTTCTCCAGGGCCCCGAGGTTCCTCTCGAGGCGGAGGCTCTACGCGGAGTACGCGGACGCGATCTGCGGGGCGCTGGGCGACCTGTACTCGGAGGGCGCCGAGGCGAAGAGGGCCTGCGCCTCGGTGATGGCGGCCGCCAAATCCAGCGGGATATCGATCCCGACGGCCCTCGCGGATATTTGGGAGGCGTGCAACTCGATATGAGCGAGAGGCTGAGCGTGGAGAGGAGGCTCGCGCTCACGAACTTCAAGGTCCACGAAAGGCCGCACATTGTCGTGGACGCCGAGAAGTGCCGGGGATGCGAGATGCCATGCGTCACGTCGTGCCCCGCGGGCCTCTACACAGTAGACGAGGGCGGCAGGCTGAGGTTCAACTACGAGGGGTGCCTGGAGTGCGGCACGTGCAGGCTGGTGTGCCCACGCGAAGCGGTGAAATGGGAGTATCCGCCCGGGGGTTTCGGCGTCTGGTACAAGTTCGGGTGATACCGCCGGCCTCAAGGCAGCCCGAAACGGCGCCAACCTTCCATCTACATGCTAAAATAAAGGTCGGCCAGCACGGCCACGTTGGCGGGCGAAGGCGACTATTACTACGTAAAGCCCAGGTACAGGTACGGCTAGCGTTTCTATCTGCTGGTGGGCGTCGTGCTCGTGGTGGCCGCCGGGCTCAGCTGGTTCTACTCGCTCCAGATGAGCCCCTGTGGCTCGTCCTCGACGCGGCGCTCTTCGTGCCGGCGTTCATCCTGCACTAGATGGTCCACAAGTTCTCAGCCATACACTACGGATGCCATGCGGAGTTCAGGCTCCAGACGTGGGGCCTCTAATGGCCGCGATGTGGGGCCCTGCCGTACTTATGCGCGGGCCTCCTGATGAACATGTACGCATCTATGGAGTTCCCGCGCCGGCTACGCGGAAGTCGGGCATGGCGCGCAGGTCAGGCTCGAGGGCGATCCGTATCAGGGCGGGGGGCCCTCCCAAGTTCACCGTGGTCTCATCCCCGAATATCC
>OFEH01000113.1_pt1 | contig 33140 bp, 26 predicted proteins | sample 1521031 | NCBI WGS metagenome assembly OFEH01 (sample SAMN05518350, study PRJEB24110) | hypersaline lake metagenome | isolation source: Grendel Spring, Yellowstone National Park, Wyoming, USA | place: USA:Grendel Spring, Yellowstone National Park, Wyoming, USA | collected 2011-11-16
GCTCAAGGTAATCAGGTACCCCACGAGGCCCAGCGAAACCAAGAAAGCGGAAATAGCCGTGCCCCAACCAACCCAGTGAGCTACCCCGCCCTGAAGGGCGAGGCTTTCCGCCCCCTTAACCCCCATTTCTGTAAGCCATTACCCCCTACCCCGTTCCTCACGAAGCTCCCCCACAACGTCCAGGGCTCTTTTAGCTATTGGTTCAAGCCCTGAGGTAATCATTATCTTAACCACATAGTTAATAAGCTCATCCTCCGAAACGTTGTTTTCCCCAGTCCACCTAACGCCTAAAACAATGCCATACCTTCTGTTGTCAGGGAGGTATATGCCCTCAGGGAGCATGTTGAGTGGGGATACGCGGTTGGTTTTAAGGAAGATTCAGGTGAGTCGTTTGTACGTGCAATTGGTAAGGCCCTTGATAAAGCTAGCATTAAGAGGGTATGAAATAGGAAATTATTCTATCCCAGTGTTGTGGCAGAGAGGGTTTTAAAACTCTTAGTTAAATCATGAATCAAAGAATTAATAATACAATGATTAAGATATTGATGCAGGTTATGCTTATTGTGTTGATCGTACTATTTTTAACCCAGATAGTATCCATGAACGTGATTATTATGTATAGCCTAGGTCTTGATGAGTGTTGGCTCGAATACGGCTTGTCACCAAAACAAGCTGGAACCCTTCTCCTATGCGGTAAAGTTTTAATGCATTAAGGGAGTGTGGTTTTGTGGGTGTTAGGATATCCTTCATAACCTTCACCAGGAATTCCGGTCGAAGATTGGGGTTTTTGCTTGAGAGTGTTAGGGATGTTGTTGATGAGATTATTGTAATTGATGGTTATAGTAATGATGATACCGTTGAGATAGCGGAGAGTTACGGAGCCAAGGTGTTCCAAAGGAGGCCGTGGGGTCATGTTGAGCCCGATAGGATGTTTGCATTGAGCAAGGCTAGTTATGACTGGATCCTTTACTTAGACGATGATGAGGTTCTAGGCAGGAGGTTAAAGAGTGAACTCAGGGACCTCGTTAGTAAGGCGGAGAGTGAGGGGATTGCTGCCTTCAGTACTGCGAGGGTGAATTATGACGTGGGGTGTAGGCAAATACTGTTCGGAAGGGCTTACCCAGATAGACAGATCAGGATTTATAGGAAGGATAAGGTATTGTATAGGGGTTTAGTTCATGAGCTACCAATAGTGTATGGTAAGCTACACAAGCTCCCAGAGGAATACTTCATAATACACTACGAAACTCGCTCAAAGAGCAAGATGTTACTATACGCCTACCTAGAGAGCATAGAGCGTTATAAACATCACACACGCCCTTCCATCAGACTAGCCCTATGGAAACTTATGCCGTTGTCGTCTCCAATTCTCATCCTTTTCAACCTAGTGTCATACCTATTGATCAAGGATAATCCTTACCTTAACCTGTGTACAGTACTTAGAACAATAGACACATTTTCGTACTATCAAATGCTCGTCTACACACTAATGAAATTCAGAGGGAGGAGGAGGACTCGTATGAGTAAGCTCATATCACAATACGGACTAATAAAACTATTAGAGCATGAAGTCGAAAACACCCAAACAAATCACCTTTAAAGAACTATTTGTTCCGTAATTGGTTTTCTGCTGGCATTAGGTATTATTTGATTAAGCATGGTCTTATTGATGGAAATATCATTGTCAGGTTTAGGTGTGGTGATGGTGGGATGTATGTGCTGGGTCCGTGGGTTTACTCGCTTATCGTTAATGCTTATTATGATGGTTTGTTTAGGTTGGTATGTGATGGCGGGTTGTTTGTTGGTGATACAGCATTATATTACGCAAGGCGTGGTGCATTTGTTGTTACTGTTGAGCCGTTACCCAGTAATTATGAGGTTATGCTTAGGAACCTCGAATTAAACCCAGAGTTAAAGCTTAAGATTGTTCCTGTAAACGTGGCAGTATAACCCTGAGTTGATAGGAGATTACCTCATAGTTAATTCTTTACTGGCATTAATATAGCAATTAATGTATAGTCCAGGATGCATTGTATAGTCATTATAGCAATGCTTAAATATTCTGCTGTTTCCTGGTTTTAATGACTATTGTTATCGGCTTTAACTGGCCTGTTGAGCATGACCATGCAGTGGGTGTTATTGTTGACGGTGAGTTGGTTTTTGCGAGCAGCCTTGGCTAGGCAGGTTGAGCAGGGGAGGCTCCTCGAGGCCATGGCCCATGGGGCGGTCGAGGGCCAAGTCACGCCCAATCCCCAACGAAGATAAAATGAAAGCGCGGGGACAAACGGCTAGGCTAGGAACCTGCGCCTCATGTATTCCCGCTCGGCTTGGTAGATCATTGCGGCCAATTCATCTATATCATTACTAGGCTTCTCGAGCAGCTCCTTGGCCGTGCTCATGGGCAGCCTAGAGGCGAGGACCAGGAGGGCGCGCCAACCGTGTTTCTCCACTAGATTAGCGCTTTCCTCGAGGGCCTCCGCATGCTTCTTGTCGTCCTTCCTTACCCGGCCCTCCCTTACCCTGGTCACCAAGTCAATGGCTCTCTCCTCCTCCAGCCTCAGCGCCCCAAGCCTTGGGGAGCCGCACTTGGGGCACTTCACATCCCTTATGTCCCTTACCCGGGCTAGGGAGACGTGGCCACAGTCGATGCAAGCCAGGGTGAGCGACTCATTGAGGAGCCTGGTCTTCACGCTCTCCAGCACTAATTTATCCAGCTTCTCCGGGGCTATTATCTCCATTTTATGGCTTATCTTTTCAATGATCTCCTGGGCAAGGGGACTGGGTTGAGGCAAGTCAATGGTTCTTACCCGTAACTTACCGGCCCTGAGGCTTGCGAGGACCTTGGCAGCCCCATCTAGATCCACATCATTGGTTAGGAACTCCTTGAATGCCTCCGTGAATACGGGGGTCTCCCTCAAGGCCTCAATGACGCTGCTCATGTTTATGTCGCCCCAATTCCTCCTCCTCGGGATTACATTGAATCTCCTAGCCACATGCATGAACCTCCTCCTCAGGAGGCCCGTCCTCAACGCGACGCTCCTCAGCAGCCCTATTAGCTCCGAATCGCCTAGCGCGGCGAGCTTCATTAGTTCCGCCTGCACTATCCCCGGATCGGTTTTATGCGGTAACTGAATAACTATTGAGTACGGATCCTGCTGCACCGCAACTGGGTAACCCGTGTCCCTCGTTATTAATTCGCTCAACATCCTGGCCAGGGTGCGGTTAATCAATGTGCCGAAGTGGGCGTGAATTATTGTTAAGTCACGCACGTGCTCTATCACTACCTCCTCATGGGTCGGGACCGGAGCCACCTCGAGGTGCCTCCTTATGAGGTTCATGGCGTAACTAATCACGTCCTCCCCTATCCTCAACTCATCCGCTAACGCCTGGGGGGACTCGCCTCTATTGATTGCCTCCACTATTCTGGACTTTATTCTCCCCACATCCATGGCGATCTCCTGGGGGACAGGTATCTCCTCCCCTATCCAGGAGGGAATGGCGCCCACCGGATCATCCACGGGCCTCACGTAGACCTTATCCCCATCCAAGCCAGAGAGAAGCCACACTCTCCCCCTAAAGACGAACTTGATCCCGACCTGCCCATACTCGGCTATGAATGCATCATCCAATACCCCAACGGGCTCCTCCGTGTCCTCCCTGACAACCATGTACTGCTGCTCCTCCGGTATCATGGAGAGCTGCTCGAAGAAGTACCTATACATCTCCATCCGCGCCCTTCGACTGCTTGGCTTGAGGATCACGTCATCCCCCTCCACGTAGTACAGGAGCCTCGGGTTCAGGGCCTCACTCATGAATCGAACGACCCCCCTCAACTCATCCAGCGTGATGTTCCTGTACGGATACGACTTGGCGATTATGGAGTGAACCTCCTCCAGGCTCCACCTATTCCTAATCATCAATAGGAGAATTAATTGATGAACCAATACGTCGAAGGGCTTCTCGGGAACTGTGAGGGGCTCAATCCAGCCGCGCCGCGCCCTCCCAATTATTGCGAGCGCCTCCAGAGTATCATTAAGGTCCTCCGCGACTATGACTCCCCTCGGCGTCCTATCAAGCCTATGCCCGCTCCTCCCAATCCTCTGAACGAGCCTAGTGACTTGATGGGGAGATAAGTACTGAATAACCTGATTAACGCGGCCAATATCTATCCCCAACTCCAGGCTGGAGGTGGCTATAATCGCCTTCAAGTCACCGCCCTTGAACAGCCTCTCCGCATTCGCGCGCGAAACTCTGGATAATGAACTATGGTGAACCGCTATTGGGTAATTAGGATCGAGAAGGGTGAAGCGGAATGCGAGGAGCTCAGCCATGGACCTAGTGTTCACGAAGACTATGGTGGCGCCCCCCTCCTCATCGATCAATCGCTTGACATGCAGCAACCTGCCCAATGCATCCCCATGCATCAAGTCATTGACCTCGGCTGGAATCGAGTGGAGGGGAGGCGGCGCCGCGGGGCTAATTATGCTCATCTTGGTGCGCCTCATCATTGAGGCATCCACTATATCCACGTCGCCGCTGCCCACGAGGAACTCCGCCACCTCCCTGGGGGATCCAATGGTGGCGCTTAGCCCAATTACCTGGGGCTGGGCTTCAATTAACCATTTGAGCACCTCGAGGGTTAGGGAGAGCTGGGTGCCCCTCTTGTCCTCCGCCAACTCATGAACCTCGTCCACTATTATCCAACGCACAGCCTTAATGTGCTCCCTCAGCCTCCTCCCCGTTAGAACTAATTGAAGGGTCTCAGGGGTCGTGATCAACATTTGAGGGGGAGTCTTGCTCTGCCTGCTCCTCTCGCTTTGATCCGTGTCCCCATGCCTAACCGCCACGCTTATCCCCAACTCATCGCCCCACCAGGATAATCTATCCAGTAAATCCCTATTAAGGGCCCTCAGGGGCGTAATATAGAGAATATTAATGCCGGGAAGAAGCATGCCCCGCTCCCGCGCATATAGGTACTGGGACAGCACGGGAAGAATGGCTGCCTCCGTCTTTCCGCTCCCAGTTGGGGAAATGATGAGGACGCTGCGCCCCCTCATTATTAGGGGAATGGCGCGGCGCTGAGGCTCAGTTAAGTCGATGATGCCCCGCTTCTCCATTAATTCGCGAACCATGGGATGCAGCAAACCCAGAACATCCCCCGCCCTCCCCTCCTCTACATCAACCATTGCCGGACAATAACGGCAACCCCCCACTTTAAATACTTTAAGAAAATGAGCAACCCTAAGTATTACGAGCGAAATAACTAGCCCCTCATGGCTCCCCTAAAGGGGAGGGCGTTTATATTGGCCTCCTCCCCGCCCTAAAGGAGCGGGGTTCGCCCACCGTTTTGTCATGAGGACATTGAGGCGCGAATGCCAACCAAGGGGCCTATCCCCAGCGTTTTTTACTGTGAGCCGTAGATTATTAATTCCCCCCCGCTCCATTCGGCACTTATGCAGCTCGATAAGGTAATTGAGTTAATGCTGAAACTAAGGAATGGGGGAGACAGGGAAACGGCGCGGAGGCTCCTATTCCTCCTGAGGGGAATCAAGGAAGTGACTCCCCAAACGCTAGAGGCACAGGCGCTCGCGGCCTCAATACTTGGGGATAAGGAGGAAATGGACTCCGTGGAGGCATCCCTAAACAGGATATGTGAGAAGAGGGATCCCGCCTGCCACTTGGCGCGGGCACTGGTGGAGAGGCTAATAGCTGAGGCAAACATTAACCAGGCGGAGCTAGCCCTCAACCACGTGGAGGAGGGGCTCCGCTCAGTAAGGAGGCTCCTGAGAAGCAGCGACGCGCCGCACGACTACTTAGAGGCGACGCGGGAATCCCTTGGCTCATTAATGAATAGGCTAAGAATTGAGGAGGCTCGGCTCCTGCTCCTCAGATCAATGCTGCTGCCGGAGATAGGGTTCGACAAGGTACTGGACGCCGATGCGGATGCCCAAGCGGCAGCGGAGGCATTCAGGGCCCTCGGCCTTACCGAGGACGCGGTAAGGAGCGAGTTATGGAGATTCAGACTAGGCGCGGTAAGGGGAGCCCTGAGCTACGAATCGGTGGAGGCGCTCCTAAAGGAGGCTAGAGGCACGGGCACTTACCGACTCGTCGCCGCCAATTACCTAGCCGCACGCGCGGTGGGAGGCATGGACGCGGATCCCGGGCTAGTGATGGAGGTGAGAATGGAGCCCAAGCTATCCGCGCCAACCCTTGGATTAATGGCGATCTTCGACGCAATTAATGAGGAGGAATTCAAGAAGGAACTGGCGCGGTACAGGGAGGAATTCATGCCTAGATTCGTGTCCCCCGCCATTAACCTATTAAGGGGTAAGTTAAGCGCGGCCGAGGCCATGGAGCAATGCAGTGAGGCCTCCCCCGACGAGGAGACCTGCAGGGAGTACGTGAAGCAAGCGGAGGAGGGCATTATTGGGGAGGAGCAATTACTATATGTGGCATTCATGCAGGACCCCATTGGGTCCCTAGGCTTCATAATGAGCGAGTGCCTGGGCGGCGAACTCGACATGGGGAGGGAGTACATACTTTACTGGGCATCCCCAAACACGAACAGCGCCATAAAGTGGAGACTATACAGCGACCTCCTGGAGAAGGCGGAGAATGGATGCAGCCTAGACGCAAAGAAGGCCATCAGCAAGATATTCTTCTACCTAATCTAAAGCAGCCAATAACCCACTCCATCCTATTACACCGACCTCCTCCCCGCCAAAGGGCGAGGCTTGTCGTTCGTTTTACCATGCATTCCCCTCCCCGACCAGTAATTCCTGGAGAGCAGGAAGTAGCCGTGGTGTGGGGACGCCTCATCCGCAGGGACGGGGTAATTCATGCATCTAGTTCCTCCATTCTTTTCGCTTCCTTCCTCATTTCCCTAATGTATGGGGAGTTTCCCTCCCACTCATCCCTAGTTAAGGCGAAGAACTCTATGCCGGGCCTTAAGTACCTTGATAAAACTAACGGCAAACCTCGCCCCTTTAGGGCGGGGTAGCTCACTTATGGTTTCCCCGTCTTCATCATATTCGAACACATTCATTTCCTCTTTTCCCCACCTAGGCCTAATTAGAGAGAGGAGATACATGCTTTACTGGGCGCTCGACATGAATAGTGCCGTGAATTTGAGTTCCCATTCCCCGGTAGGCTTATATTTTAATTCATGAAATATAGCGTAATGAGTAGCTCAGGCGCATTAAGCAATGAGGAGAAGAAGAGGCTCCTCAAGGCCATTCAGGAAGACGAGGAGTTCAGGTACGCCGTAGCTGGTCTCCTGGGCCTAGACGCCGTATTGAATGACCTAAGGAAGTTAAGGGAGGAATTCAATAAGTACATCGAGAAGCTGGACAACTACATTAATAACACCACAACCGCTTTCTCGGAGAATGATAGGAAGTGGGAGGAGAACTTTAGGCGTTGGGCCGAGAATGATAAGCGTTGGGAGGAGAATGATAGGAAGTGGGAAATGGTATTTGCTCAATTAAAGACGCTGGATAGCCGCGTGACTGCACTGGAGCAGAGCATGGATTCCATGAATAGGCGTATAAGCGCCATAGGGGCTAGGTGGGGAATACTCAGCGAGTCGGCGTTTAGGAGGGGCATGAGGGCAATTCTAAGGGATGTGCTGGGCATACGTAGGGTAAGTAAGTTAAAGCTAGAGGATGAGGAGGGCATTGTCTATGGCCATCCCTCGATAATAGATGTCGACATAGCCGTGCGGAACGGGGAGCACCTCCTCATAGAGATAAAGGCAAATGCCAATAGAAGCGATGTGGCCGAGATCAAGAGGGTGGGGGATCTATATGAGAAACTGAAGGGCACAAAGCCAAGGCTGATAATCATAGCGGCATACACTGGACCCGGCACCAAGGAATTGGCCGAGAAATTAGGCGTTGAACTACATGAAGGCGTTTAGCCCATCATTAGTTTCTTGAGGGGCTCGGGCACCTCCATTCCCCATTTCTCGAAGGCGTCCTTAATTGATTTCTCCCTACACACTGCCCTGTCCTGAACCTCCAGCCCCCTACAGTAATCTGGGTGATCCACGACGTGGCTCCACGCCCACATCGCCGTTATGGGGAACCTATGAATCACTGTGCTGAACATTAACCAACTAATTAGGCGAATCTCGTGGAAGGCGCCCAATCCGGTCCTGAGGGGTAGGTAATTAATGAAGAATTCCCTAGCATTCATTTGAACCCAGATCCTCGACGCAGCGGCGTTGCTGAGGACGTACCTGGCGTCCTCGGGCTCCACGCCCCTACTCCTCAACTCATTATAGAGGGGGAAGCCAGCGTCCCCAACCTCCAGTCCCTGGGGAGCAATCACCCTGGCCCACCCCCTCCCGTAATCCACGTACCTCTGGCTCTCCTGCCAGTAACTAGCCACCCTATGCCTAATCAATTCATGCGTGCAGGCCCTACTGCACTCCACTAGCCAGGAGGCACCCATGAACTCGAAGACGGAGTGGTGTCCATCCCTCAGGAAGGAATTAATCCTCCTAACCACCTTCTCCCCAGTAATGGAGTGATTTGGGCCTGCACCCCTATAAATCACGTCAGTCATGCTCGCAATCCTCTCCTCACTGCCCCAAGACTCAATCAAGGCAACGCTGGGACTCGCCTTAATTACTAGAGGCATCACGCCTACCCATGCGTATCAGTATTTAAAGCGAAAATCATCATTAATGCATAAGTATTATCCATATCATACACGGATAATGCGGGTCACATGCCATGCGGATCAACTCCATCGCCATTGACGGGACGGGTCTCTCCCCTCAGGGCTGGGAAGTAGGTTAGCAAATACCTTACTGATAATGTTTTAAAATGAATGAAATACTTAGTTGTATGTCTAAGTTCCATATTGGGATAGATATTGGGGGCACCTTTACCGATGTTGTCCTATTCAACTCGGAGACGGGGGAGGTGAGGGTCCTCAAGGTCCCCAGCACCCCGAGGGATCCCGAGGAAGCCGTGATTAACGCATTGGCGTCGCTTGGACTCGCGGACAGCGACGTGGCGATAATCAATCACGCCACCACGGTCGCGACCAATGCATTACTAACGCGCAGCGGTTTGCCGCGGGCCGCCCTAGTGACTAATGAGGGCTTTAGGGACGTATTGGAGATAGGTAGGCAGAGGAGGGCCGAGATATATAACCTGAGATTCACTAGGCCCCCGCCGCTAATCCCGAGGAGCCGCCGCTTAACCATTGGGGGGAGAATATTATCGGACGGCTCAATTGCGCAGGAGATTCCGGAGAGGGACCTGAAGAGGGTGAGGCGCTTCATTGAGCGGGAGGGCATTGAGACGGTCGCCGTGTCCCTCCTCAACTCATACATTAACCCGGCGCATGAGCGCAAGGTGAGGGAGTACTTGGAGGGGTATGGGGGCTACGTCTTCCTCTCCTCCGAAATAGATCCCCAGTACAGGGAGTATGAGCGAACAAGCACGACCGTGGTCAATGCGGTCCTAGCCCCAATAGTCTCCAAGTACCTCGACAAGTTAAGTCAGGGAATCCGGAGCATGGAGTTAAAGTCGCCCCTCTACGTGATGGCCTCCAATGGGGGCCTCAACACCGTGGATTATGCATCCAGGATGCCCATCTCAATAATAGAGTCAGGCCCATCGGCGGGGGTCCTCGCCTCAAGCTTCCTCGCCTCAAAGCTAGGCATAAGCAACGTGATAACGTTCGACATGGGAGGCACCACGGCCAAGGCCGGCGCAGTGGTGAATGGGAAGCCCGATGTAGCTTACGAATTCGAGGCAGCCGGGAAAACGCATAGCGGGCGGTCAATAAAGGGAAGCGGGTACGCGGTTAGGTTCCCATTCATTGACTTAGCCGAGGTAAGCGCTGGGGGCGGCACCATTGCGTGGATAGATGAGGCCGGCTCCCTAAGGGTGGGCCCAAGCAGCGCTGGGGCTGATCCGGGTCCAGCGGCGTATGGGAGGGGAGGCACGGAGCCCACGGTCACCGACGCCAATATAGTGCTGGGGCGACTTAATGGTGAGTACCTGCTGGGCGGCGCCATGAGGATTCACAGGGACTTGGCGGAGAAGGCGATTCGGGAGAGGCTTGGCGAGAAGCTGGGGCTCGACGCCGTTAAGTCAGCGGAGGGAGTCATTAGGTTGATCAATAATTCCATGAGTAAGGCGATCTCCATAATAAGCGTGGAGCGGGGCCGTGACCCCAGGGACTTCTCCATGATAGCGTTCGGCGGCGCGGGGCCAGTGCATGCCTGCGACTTAGCCGAGGAGATGGGCATAAGGGAGATAATAGTGCCGGAGCACCCGGGCCTCTTCTCCGCCTATGGCCTCTTAACGGTGGACGTGACCAGGATATTCACGGCATCGGTGCTGGATAGGAATGTGGAGGACGTGTTCGCCGAGTTAAGGCACAGGGCGCGGAGCGAGATGGGGATGGAGGGCTTCAGGGATGTCTCGATGGAGGAGTTAGTGGACATGAGGTATAGGGGGCAATCATTCGAGATAACCATAGAGTACGGCCCCAATAAGTCGAGGCTACGGGATGCATTCGAGGAGGCGCATAGGAAGCTGTACGGCTACGCATCAAGTGATCCCGTGGAGATAGTTGCGGCCAAGGTAGTGGCGAGGGCCAGGGTGCCCAAGATAGATCTTGTGAGGAGAGCCATGTCGAGAAGCGAGGCTAGCCCCGTGGCGAGTCGCCGCGCGTACTTTAGCGGTGAATTCAGGGAGGCCCCCATTTACGATAGAAACACGTTGCCGCCGGGCTCGGAGGGGGTGGGGCCCGCCGTGATCGAGGGCTATGACTCTACCATAGTGATTAATGGGGGTTGGCGCTGGGCGGTGGATGAGTACTTAAACCTCGTGTTGAGGAGGTGAGGGGCATGGATAAATTCACCGCCCAAATAATTAGGAGCACCCTCTTCTACGCCAGCGAGGAAATGGGGATAGTGCTGAGGAACTCGGCTTACTCCCCCAACATTAAGGAGAGGATGGATCACTCCGCGGCCATATTTGATGCGGAGGGCCGCTTATTGGCGCAGGCGGAGCACATACCTGTTCACCTGGGCTCGCTTCCATGGGGGTTGAGGAACACCATTGATTACATGGAGAGGGAGGGAATGAGTTTCGAGGAGGGAAGCATGATAGTGGTTAATAATCCATACATAGCGGGGACCCACCTAAACGACGTGACCGTGATTAGGCCAATACATTACTCGGGGCGATTAGTGGCCTTCGCCGCGAATAAGGCTCACCACTCCGACGTGGGCGGGAAGGTGCCTGGAAGCATATCGTTCGACGCCAAGACCATATATGAGGAGGGCCTGATAATTAACCCAATTAATTTAATGAGGGGAAACGAGTTCCAGAGAGACGTCCTAAGCCTCTTCGCCTCAAACTCGAGGAATCCCTATGAGCGTATGGGCGACATAAAGGCGCAGGCCGCCGCCAACATAACTGGGGAGCGCAGGGTTCTCGAGGTGATTAATAGGTATGGGCTCCAAGCCTTCCTGGACGCCAATGAGGACGCGTTCAGCTACGCCGAGGAAATGTTCATCAAGAGGCTCCAATCAATGCCGAGGGGCACCTATGATGCCGTTGATTACCTGGAAAAGCCAGGGGGAGGCGACATAAAGCTCTCGGTTAGGGTCACCATTGGGGAGGACAGGGTCACCGTGGATTACGAGGGAACGGATCCCCAGGTACCCATGCCGCTCAACGCCGTACTCGGCGTAACAATAAGCGGGGTTCACTTCGTTTTCCGCACATTAATGGGGGAAGACGTGCCGCTTAATCACGGCGCCTTTAGTCGATTCGACGTGAGGGCCCCAAGCGGCTCAGTGCTGAACCCAGTGTTCCCGGCGCCGGTGGCTGGGGGAAACGTGGAGACGAGTCAACGCAATGCGGACCTCCTTTACCTAGCCATGAGTAAGGCAATGCCGAGCGAGGTGCCCGCCGCCAGCGGCGGCTCAATGAATAACGTAATGATGGGGGGCATGCATGGAGGCAGGACCTGGGCCTTCTATGAAACCATTGGGGTCGGGCTCGGGGGGAGGGCTGGAATGGATGGAGTGGATGGGATTCACGCCAACATGACTAACACCATGAATACCCCCATAGAGGAGATAGAGAGGAACCTCCCCCTCATCATGAGGAAGTATGAGTTCAGGGTTAATAGTTCAGGGCCCGGGAAGTATAGGGGCGGCTCCGGCATAGTTAGGTCATACATGGTTGCATCCGGGCACGTGACGGTTACGGTGCTGGCGGATAGGGGTAGGCACAGTCCCTGGGGATTAATGGGCGGCGGGCCCGGCGCCCCGACGGAGGTAATAGTGAAGAGGGGGAGGAAGAGGATTAAGGTCGACACCAAGGTCACGCTTGACTTGGAGGAGGGGGACTACGTGGAGATACGCACGGCTGGGGGCGGCGGATACGGGGATCCCGCCCAACGCGATCCCGAATCGATTAGGAGGGATATAGAGAATGGAGTAATAACTAGGCGATACGCCGAGAAGCATTATGGGTGGGGGAAATGAGGGCCAGCAAGGCCGTGGTGAAGATGCTTGGGGAGTACGGGGTCACGCATGTCTTTGGGCTCCCCGGCGAGACCGCGCTCCCTCTTTACTTGGACATGAGGGAAGCCAGCTTCAGGCACGTCATGTCTAGGGACGAGAGGAATGCCGTGATAATGGCGGACGGCTACGCCAGAACAACGTGGAGGCCCGGCGTCGTGGAGCTGCCTGGGGTCGGCGCCTCAATGGCTCTCCCAGGCCTCGTGGAGGCAAGGATCTCCGGAGTCCCAATAATCGCCATAGTATCCGATACCCCCCAGGGAAGCGAGAGGAGCAACACATTGACGGAGTACCCCAAGAGATCCATGTTCATGGATGCCGCGAAGGAGGTTCTAGAGGCATCGAGTCCAGGTTCTCTCCCCAGATTATTGAGGAGGGCCTTTAGGGTGGCGACAACGGGTTTCCCGGGCCCCGTGATCCTAATTGTTCCAAGCAACTTGTGGGAGGGGGAGGCGCCGGATGATGAGGCATATGCGCAGCCCCGCTTCTCCGTGTTCCCCTCCATTAGGTTTAGGCCCAGCGATGATGAGCTCCTGGAGGCCATTCAAATGATTGCCGGGAGCAGTCGCCCAGTAATGGTGTGCGGCCAGGGAGTCCTCTTCTCCCAGGCGTGGAGCGAGGTTCAGGAACTCAGCGAGTTAATGGGCATGCCCGTGGGCACAACAATTTCGGGCAAGGGCGTTGTCCCCGATGATCACCCATACGCCATGGGCGTGGTGGGCAGTCGCGGCGGCACCTCCTTCTCCAACTCAATTGTCCAGGAAGCTGACCTAGTTCTCCTGGTCGGCACTAACGCGGACTCCGTGGATACTTGGGACTGGAGGGTGCCGCCCCTCCATGGTCCCCTCATTATTCACATAGATATTAGCGAGGCCAATCTAGGCAACATGTATAGGACTGACCTATTCCTAATGGGGGACGCCAAGTTAACGCTGAGGCGCATGATAGAGTTGGCCAGGGAGAGGGGAGTCTCGAGGCGCGGCAAGCCGATTATCCAGGAGAGGCTTAATTACCTATCCAAGGCTTACTCGCTCATTGGGGAGGAGGGGGAGGGAGGCGTCAATCCGCTTCAATTAATTAAGGCGCTGGAGGATGCTTTGAGCGATGATTGGGTAATAGCTGCTGATCCAGGCGTGGGGGCCATATATACATCCACCTATATGCGGGTAAGGAGGCCCGGCAGGCGCTTCCTCTATAATTACTCGATTGGCGCCCTCGGCTTCGCGCTCCCCGCCGGCATTGGCGCCAGGCTAGGGGGCTCAAGGGTGCTCGTGTTGACCAGCGACGGTAGCTTCGGGTTCAATGCGGGCGAGCTGGAGACAATTAGGAGGCTCAACATCGATCTAAAGATAATTCTATTCAATAACTCATCCTTCGGCTGGATCAATGCCGCCAGCGCAGCGAAGTACGGGAAGCCCCTCACGGAGGAATTCGCCGACGTGAGGTACGCAGATGTGGCTAGATCCTATGGATTGGAGGCAATGGTGGCGGAGAGGAACAGTGATTTAAGCCAGGTGAGGAGCTTCATCTCGATGAGCGGCCCAGCCCTCATGGAGGTCAAGACAGCGCCGGAGAACGAGGTGTTTCCGCCCGTGCCTGATTGGAGGGAGCCGGCGACTAGGTTGGGCAAGAGGTACATGGGGAATTAGTTCTGGGGCCCCGGCCGGGATTTGAACCCGGGTTTTCAAGCTATCCGTTGGATTCATCCACAGGCTCGCGTGTTAACCAGGCTACACTACCGGGGCCTTGATGGGCGTGGAGCTATGCAGCTTTTAAATTTTGGCTCCCGCCACCCATCCTCCTTGCTTCCAGAATTATTTACAGAGTTCACATTTAGTATTTAACAAGTATAAAAAAGACTTAATAAGAGGTTTAATGGGGCCTTTTCATGAATAAAAGCGATAGGCAGATACTCTCCGCGTCGATGATCGGGACAATACTGGAGTGGTACGGAATCTTCCTATTCTCCTCGGGCGCGATCTATATAGGCAAGAACTTCCTCCCAAAGACTAGTCCATACTACGCCATAGCAGAGACCCTCATAATATTCGCAATCGGCTTCCTATTCCGCCCCGTCGGCGCCGTGGTCTTCGGGCATTACGGGGATAAGTTGGGCAGAAAGAATATGCTCATAATAAGCCTGGTCCTATCCGGATTATCGACGGGCCTCGTGGGCGTCCTCCCCACGTATGCTCAAGTCGGCGCTATTTCCACGATACTACTCGTCGTGTTGAGGCTAATACTTGGCTTCGCGTTGGGAGGCGAGTGGGGCGGCGCCATGTTGCTCACGCTGGAGAATTTCCAGAGCCGCCGGGGCTTCTGGTCCGCCTTCATTCAGTCAACTGTTGGCATTGGATTAATACTTGGAGCCGCGGCATTCTATGTACTCGATCAATTGCTTCCCCCAGTCCAAATGTTTGCCTATGGTTGGAGAATACCGTACCTCCTCGCCTTCATTATACTGGCCATCGGCATATACATTAGGGAGAGGATACCGGAGACTCCCCTATTCGTCGCTGCTCAGAAAGAGAGGAAAATAGTTAAGCTGCCCGTTAAGGAATTGATAACAAAGCACTGGCGCCCGCTCCTCCTGGGCACTCTGATAACCGGATCCTCAGGCACGTTCTTCTACGTGGGCGCCACATTGATTCCATCCATCTTCGAATTAGCCAAGATAGTCACGGTATCCTTCGCCCAAATAGGGATAATATTATTCGCGGTGGCCGACATAATATTCGTCTTCCTAGGCGGAATAGCGTCCGAGCGCTATGGTAGGAGGATTATGGTGATCCTCGCCAACCTCATCTTCCTAATAATAGTGTATCCATCATTCTACATCAAGACCGCGGCCTCTTTCCTGCTCTTCATGTTCCTCTACGGCGTTGCCCACGGCACTGGCTACGCTCCCCTGGGCTCCATGATTTCGGAGATATTCCCAACAAACGTGAGGTACTCCGGGAACTCAATGGCTTACCAATTCGGAAACGCATTCGTGGCCGGCCCCGCATCATTCGTGTCCCTATACCTAGGAGCAATAGCCTACCCGCTTCTCCCCCTCTACTCCGTCGTATTCAGCCTAATAGCGATAGCATCAGCCGTGAAATTCAGGGAAACAAAGGACATACCGCTCGAAGCAACGTAAGGGAAAACGTAAGGGAAATAAGAATTATTGAATTATAATATTTATAAAATTTTTCCATCCCTACTTCTTAATGCTCCTCATGTACTCTGTCCTGATCCAGTGAATCACGTCGGGTATATTTATCTTCATGGGGCACACCTCCCTACAGGTACCCGCGTGGGTGCATAGAACGGCATGCCTCCCAGCCTTTTCCACGCCATTAATGACGGCGCTCCACATAACTCCCATGGGGCCGGAGTATGGTTTATCCCCCCAAGCCCCATCCATTGCCCTATACACTGGGCAATGGAAGTGACACCTCCCGCACCTAATGCAGAGAAGCGTCTCCCATAGAACTGGGTGACTCGCGGCCCTCCTTCTCCCATTATCGAGCAGGACCAAGTGAAACTCCCTGGGTCCCTCCGCTGGACTAACCCTTACCTGCTCCACGTCCCCCGTCGAGGATGGCCCCGCCACCAGGTTAACATAAGTGGGGGGATAAAGGCCAGCATAGGCTGCCTGGACAAGCACCTCCATCATTGCGTGGTGAAGCGTCGGCACTATCTTATCGATCCCGGTCACCGAGACGTGAATGGGGGGCGCCACGGTCGTGAACCTGATATTGCCCTCATTCTCCACAAGCAGGACGGCGCCCGTGTCGGCTGCCACTGCATTCGCTCCAGTTATGCCCGCTCCAGCCTTAACGAATTTCTCCCTCAGGAATTCCCGGGCAACCCTGGCTATATCCACTGGATCCGGCTTAACATCAATGCCGAGCCTCTCCCTCAATACTTGAGCCGCCCTCTCCCTCGTCATGTGAAGCGCTGGAGCTATTATGTGGCTCGGTGCCTCCCCAGCCAATTGAATCAGGAACTCCCCTAAATCCGTTTCCCAAACCTCATTCCCCATCCCCGCCAAGTGCTCCCGTATCCCGGCCTCGGCCGCCACCATTGATTTACCCATGACCACTATCTTCCCGCTCCCCACTATGTTCCCCACTATTCTCCTAGCCTCCTCGGCATTCCCCGCCAGGTACGCCTTCCCCCCAAGGGCCCTCACGGCAGCCATAGTCTCATCCACGTACTTATCCATGTCCCTGATCACTGCCTCCTTAGCCCTCCTCAACTCCTCGGCTAAGTCCTTTATGTAGGGATATTTCTCCAGTATATTCATTGTTCTCGGCACGTTGTGCTCCACTGCCCTACTTATTGCGGCATCCCAACTCATGAAATCGCCTCAATCAAGTCAATCACCTTAACCCCACTCGGCGCGTTACGGCTCAAATTAGCGAGGCAAATGGGGCACGCGGTCACGATGACCTGCGATAACTTGCTTAACCCAGCAACCCTAACCCTCGCTATCGAGTTTGATAGGGATGGATTAATGGATTCAACGGGGCCCCCACAACACATTGATGTCGCTACCCCGGTCAAGTATGGATCCTCCTTAACCTCTATCCCGGCATTCCCCAGTAACTTCCTCGGCGCCTCCCTGAGCCCAAGGTACCGCGAGTAGAGGCAGGAGTCATGAATGGCGACGGCCCCGCTTCCCTTCTTATCCACGTCCTTGATGAGCTCCATGTAATTAATCACCTCCGCATCCACCCTCTGGAACTTGGGGAGAACATTCACCAAGATGTTATGGGTGTGGGGATCAATGGTTATCACTCGCTTTGCCCCACTCAATGCCCTCGCCACCACTGCCGAGTACTCCCTAAACGCATCCTCGAACCCCAACTCATAGAGGAGGGCCCCAGAGTACGGCTCCTCCTCATAGAGGTACCCGAACTCCACGCCGTTCTTCTTGAGTAGTAATGCGATGCTCCTCACTATTCCATTCATTCTATCCAGCTCGGATTGGCTCGGCTTGACTAGGCTCTTCATGAGGCCCATGGGCGCTAATCTAGCTAATTCAGGCACTTTAGAGGCCTTATCGATTAGCGACACCAATCTATTAATTGCCGGCACCAATTGATACAGGCACGACGTGTAGATTATGGTGTCGCCGCCCCTCGGCAGCCCCAAGCCACTTGCCCACCTAGTGCAGGTCCCCTTATCAACCGGGAGGGGAAGCATGTTGCTCCTCAAGTTACTTAGCAGTAGGTCGCCGAGAACCCTTAACCAGTTCTCCACGGCCCCTCAAGAGTGATTCCCATTAATAAATATGCCCCGAGAAAATTAAAATCAGAGTGCTCACCTATTCGGGTGCTAACACTGATACTGGCCGAGTCATCCCTCGAGTTAATGAATGGGGAGGTCCTGGACGTGTCGAGGCACCATAGATTGATTAGGCGATTACCTAATCCAGGGAAGAGGGGTAGGCCCGACATAGTTCACCTCTTCCTAATCAACGCAATGAGTAGTCCCCTCAATAATGCTGGCCTGCTTCGCGTCCTCATACATACCATTAATGATGAGGTGATAAGGGTGAGCCCAATCGAGCGGCCGCCCCAGAATTATAATAACTTCATTGGACTAATGAGGCAATTACTTGTTAAGGGCAGGGCCCCGCCCCAGGGTGATCCGCTTCTTCAATTGGGGAAGGGCACCATTAGGGACGCCATCGCCGTCAGCGGGGCATCGAGGGTGGTGCTTCTAGATGATGTTCGCGGCACAATCATTAGGGGAGTGGACTTGGCGAGGCGATTATTATCACTAGGCAACGTCGCGGTAGTGATAGGCGGATTCCCCCACGGTTCCTTCAGCGAATCAACGTATGCCTCGGCGCATGAGGTTTATAGAATTGGGGAGAGACCCATGCGCACGCATGAGGTGACTTGCCGCCTCCTCTCCATGCTTGAATCGGAGCTGGGGTACTACTGAGCCCCTTGATGGCCTCAAGCATTAGCCATGGTTTGGGGCCTCGTGGATTTAGGCAAATCTTTATATACTCATTGCGCCGGCGATGGGTATGGCAAAGCAGGAAGCCGCGCAGGTTTCATTAATTGATGAGGAGCTGCGTTTCTCCCAATTATTCGGCGTTGGAGTCGCGCTTGCCTCAACCCTTGCCTTAGCCCTATACATTAGGTTCTACTCTGTTTACCTGTGGGGCTACTACATAAATGAGTTTGATCCCTACATTAGGTACTATTTAACTAACTTCATGTTGAGCCTGGGATCAATTAAGGGCATTGAGTGGTGGTTAAGCGGCGGCTTCATAAATGGCCACCTATACAGATTCACCAATTTCTGGTACCCCTGGGGAATTAATTGGTCCATTGTCCTATCCCCAGGCGTCTCCTTCACGGGCCTACTTGCCTATGACGTCCTCAAGCACTTCCACGTCTCCCTCCTCTACACCGTGATAATGGTGCCTGGAGTAATCAATGCATTATCGGTTCTCTCGATGTATTACCTTGGCTCCAGGATAGGGGGCAAGTACGTGGGGCTATTGTCCGCAGTATTAACGGCTTACTCCATAATATTCACCCAAAGGGGGTCAGCCGGTTGGTTCGCTGACTCAACTATATTCCAATTCTTTGTCCCCCTAGGCTTCGGCCTATTCATTGATGCTCTCAGGAAGCGGGACTGGATACCGTACGCCGCGCTCGGCGCCGCCGTTAATGGCGCAACGGCTTGGCTCTGGGGATCCTTCACATTCGTCATGAACGTGTACGGCCTATTCATAATAGTGATGCTGATCTACGGCGTCTATAGGGCGTATAAGGGCAAGGTGATTAACCTGGGAGTAATGGGGGTCGGCGTGACTCTGGACAGGATAATACTGGTGTACCTAGCCACTTACCTCGGCTTCGTGGCGTTCATATCCATGACGCCAAGGTACGGCCTCCACGCGCTCCTAACCCTAGGCGCCGGCATGTCCCTCGCCGCAATATTATCCATAATAACGCTGCCCGCCCTTCGCCTCACGAGGGGACAGGTGCGGAAAATAGCCAGCTACGGTAAGTACATAGCGGCAATTGCAGTGGCTGCCATAGCGATCTCAGCCGCATTGACCGGGCTAGGGATAATACATTTGCCGGGCGGCAAGTTCCTCGGCGCCCTCCTCCCCATAGCTAGGTCAGCCATAGTTCAAAGCGTCGCAGAGCATTCCCCAACCCCATTCCATAGCTTCTACCAGACAGTCACCATTACTCCACCATTCGCTGCCACGGGCATGGCATTCCTCCTCTCATCATTCGACGTAGCCGGCCTCTTGATGTCCCTAGCAGCCACTGCCGCTGTTTACTTTGCATCATCGGAGGCGTGGCTCATCATGCTGCTGGGCTTCTTCTGGTTCCCATTAACTGCCCTCGGCTTCATAATGATAATTAAGTTCCTGATTCAGCGCCGCTCAGCCCCAATGCTGGCATTGGCTGCGCTAATAATTGCAATATTCGCGGTCGCCCTAGCCCAGCAAGTCGCTCCTGGAGTAGCCATAGCGGCTGCCCCACCCCAAATAGTATCCACCACATCGCCCGCCGTTCCATCATCGGATTGGCTTGATGCGCTTTACTGGATGCAAATGAATCTCCCCGCCCACGCGTCAGTGGCTTCATGGTGGGACTATGGGTACTGGACCGCGATAATTGGAAACAAGAGTAGCCTAGCGGATAATTCCACAATAAATGGGACTCAGATAGCTCAGATAGGCGAGGCATTCGTCACTAGGAACGTCACTAAGTCACTCATGATACTGAAGGACCTCAAGGCCGAGTACGTCGTGATCTTCATACCGTACAGCGCAGTGGCGGTTCCAGTTCAGTCTCCAATGGCGGCATTAAGCTTCGGCTCCGCGTCGACCCAGCAGAATATAGATGTCTGCGGATTAATACCGGAGTACCCAACGGGGGGAGACTTCGTGAAGAGCTACTGGATGGCCCTCATATCTGGGCACAACGCGTCCTACATATTGAATGACTTGCTTGGAACCGCGTCCATATCGGCATTCAACACTGAGATAAACGTGCCGTTAAGCAACTCGACGCTTTACCAATTACTCTTTAATCTGAACGCTGCTTCCCTATCGGGGCAATTCACTGGATGCATTAATCAAATAGAGAGTAATCCACAGCTACGCAGTAATCAAGTATTCCCAATCCCGCTCTGGTTCTTCAATACGTGGCCATATTACGCGACGGCGCCCGGTTCATCTAATCAATTAGGCATTCACCTAATGGTTGAGCTCCAGCCATTCGCCCAGCAGCTCGGCTTCAACCTACTCAATCAAGCGCCTCCAGGAGTAAACGCGACTACATGGCTTCAGGGAATCTATGGCCTCCTATACTACGGTAATTACCTCTCGCCGCCCCCTGGTTTTCAATTAGTATACGTGTCGAGGCCCTACGGCTGGGTACTTGTGTACAAGATAAATTACTCAGTACTTAATAAGGGTAATTAATCTAATAATTAAATTAATCTTCGCCTTTCTCACCAGAGGTCCCAGCAAGGGTGAGGCTTCATCACTTCACCTCTCGCACCAGGAACCCCGCTAAGGACGAGGCACTTAATAATTTAGGCATCGTTAAATAGGTTTGGTGTATGTTTGTCGTGTATTGCGTTACCATTAAGTGGACACGCAGATACTGACCTCCTCCCCGCCTTGAGGGGCGAGGTCTGTCGTTCGTTTTATCACCAAAGAAAGAACGGTCTCATCAGTAATTCAATCAACGGTTTACTATGGCAAAGCGAACGCCAAGCCTCGCCCTTAGGGGGAGTCAGTGGGTTTCTTGCATTTGCTTGATGATCCGTATTAGTTGAGGCATTGCATCCTCTACTCTCATTCTTATGACTACGTCGGCTAAGTCATCTAATTCCGTTGATGAGTCGTTGATTATAGCCATGGATCCCCCATGCTTCTTAACTATTAAGGGTAATTCGTTGGCTGGTGCAACGGCTAGGCTTGTTCCAAGCACTAGGAGTAGATCAGTGTTTCTAGCCATGTAGAATGCCTTTATGTATTCCTGTCTAGGCACGTCCTCATTGAATAGAACTATGTTCGGCTTAAGCGTGGCGCCGCATTTCGGGCAAATGGGTGTGAATCCCGTTCTCCAGCTGCTTATTGCGGTGGTTATTGGGAGAATGGCGCCGCATTTCGGGCAAATAGCGGTATCGAGCCTTCCATGAAGCGGCACTACATTGCTTGAACCGGCCTTCTCATGCAGCATATCGATGTTTTGTGTTATTATTCCGCATAGTTTCCCCATTCTCTCCATTTCGGTTAATGCGTAATGAGCGGCATTGGGCGCGGCGTCCCTCACGTATTGGTAGATCTCCATTACGCAGCCCCAAACGGTATCTGGATCTGCCTCGAATCCGCTTCCCGTGCAGTTATCTGGGTTCAGCCTTGTCCATAATCCATTGATTCCCCTGAAGTCTGGAATGCCGCTGGGGGTACTCATGCCTGCGCCCGTTAGCGCTATGATGCACTTCGCCTTCATAATCATGCTTGCCAACTTAGTCAGCGAATCATTCATTGATATTTATTTACGTAAAGCATTAATAAACATTTTTCGATGAAACTGCTTCATATATTAATGCGTTTTTTCTTGACTAAATATATAGCGGCAATGCTTAAATAGGTAGAAGCAATAGTTATGCGTGAGATTATCAAGTAGGTATAGATACTTCGACACCAAGGTACCGGAGATACTATCCTGGGCACGGGGCGGCGTCATAAATATGGCGGGCGGCATACCGGATCCAGCGGCGATTCCGCCAAGCATAGGGGACATAGCCATGGACGTGATAAGGCAGCACTCAGATAAAGCGTTTCAGTACGGCGACACGCAGGGATTACTTGAGCTGCGTCGAGAAATAACTAGATTCAAGGGATTCGGGGATCCAGATGGAGTTGTGGTGACAGTGGGCAGCCAGGAAGGGCTGGACATAATCGGGAAAACATTCATAGGGCCCCAGGACACAGTTGCCGTGGAGGACCCCACATACTTCGTCGCCCTTCCCATACTTAAGACGTACTCTCATAGCGTGGTCTCCATACCGATAAGGGAGGGTGGTCTAGACATGGATAAGCTTGAGGAGACAGCCCGCTCCGGTCTCCGGCTGCTTTACTTAATGCCATCAATACAGAACCCAACGGGCAGAGTCATGTCTCTAGACGAGAGGAAGGCAGTGCTTGAGCTAGCCGAGAAGTATGATTTCCACATAGTGGAGGACGACCCATATAGTTCCCTCTCCATGACCCCCCTTCCCCCAAGCATGGCCCAGCTAGATCCATATAGAGTGCTTCACCTCTCCACGTTCAGCAAGATAATTGCCCCCGGGCTCAGGGTGGGCTTCATAATTACTACGAAGGAAGCATCAAACGCATTGATCAATGTCAAGAGCGCCACGACAATATCAACGCCCCCCTTATCTCAACTCATAGCCGCGGAGTTCCTGAAGAGGGGATTAATACGTGAATCAATTGATAGGGCAAGGCAATTATATTGGAGCAAATTAACCGTAATATCGACGGCAGTTCGTGAGGCTGGTCTCGAGTTCCAGGAACCGGTTGGCGGTTTCTTCATTTGGCTAAACACGGGCATTGATGCGGATGCGCTCCTTAGGGAAGCCCTTAAGCTGGGGGTCGCATTCATGCCGGGCCGCTACTTCTCCCCCTCGGGATCCTTCAGCACATGGATAAGGATAAGCGCGTCCCAAGTAACCATAGAGGAGGGCAGGCTCGGCGTCAAGAGGCTCGCGAATGCAATTCAGTCCCTCAAGCACTAGATCCATCGACGAAACCTCGACGAGGCCCAGTCCTTCTGCTCTTTCAGGAGAGTCCTGGAGGGGCTGCAAAAACCACAGATAGACATAAAAACTTTTGATTTTATCTATCCCATATGTCGTTATCAACGTATTTACCGGAGATAATTACAGCCCTAGCAATAGTCGTGATAGCCATATTGATATTCATGCTGTTAAGGCGAAGGCCAAGCAGTGCTCAGAAACACACCAATCAATCAACTAATAATAAGAATAATTCCCAAGCTAAGGTTCCTGTTAAGCAGCAATTACCCCAGCCACAGCCCCCCAAGCCTGCGCAGAGGGATGATAAATTACAGAACGCGAGACCAACAGGTGAAGCTAGGCCTCTTCCCCCGCCTCCTCCCATGCAGGCCAGTGACCTGGATTTAAAGAGGCTGGAGGCCCGCGTAAATGAATTGAGGGCCGTACTTGAGGAGCTGAATAAGAAGCTGGATGATGTTCGCAACGATATGCAGAGGATGGGGAGGTCCAGCGTGGAGTACGCGTATGCCCAGGTTGGTTATATCCCCTCATCCCTCGATGAGTTAAGGGAATTATTATCATTAAATGGGGTAGCCATATTATCCGGGGACTCCATTATTGAGAGCAGCGGCGAGGTTAATGCGGAGGCAGCCAAGGCGCTTAATCAGTTAGGCGTGAATGTCCTAGTCATGGCTCGCGACGGGGCCTATAGTTACTCAATCAAGTTAAGGGATAATAAGGTACTTGTTCTAAACGCGTCCAGGTACTATGATGAGAGCTCCATTAATTTACTCAAGACAATAGTGGAGCAATACAATGAGTACTCCAGCCACTAATGAAGCATTTTAATTATCACGTGGAGCGGCAAGGAAATAATCGATCCCATAATGGGGCCTCCGCTCGTTGTGTCCCCACGTTGCTCAATGGATTATTGCAGTGCGTGGAACTTCTCGTCACTGATCGGTCCGTCCCCGTCTCAACACGCCGCGTTGGTTATGTGAGGAAGCTATTTAAATGCTTCGTTGAATCCACGGGCAATGCCGTTGGACCTAAATGATCGCCCCATCTTGGTGTTCTGGGAAACCACTAAGGCTTGCCCACTCTCCTGTAGGCACTGTAGGGCAAACGCAATACTGAAGCCGCTTCCAGGGGAATTAACCACGAGGGAGGGCATTAAGCTAATAGATGATGTGGCTGCCTTTGGGAAGCCATACCCAGTAATGGTATTCACGGGCGGGGATCCCCTCATGCGCAGCGACATATATGAGTTAATGGGTCACGCCAAGGACATGGGCGTCCCAGTGGCGTTATCCCCCGCAGTCTCCTCATCAATAAACGAGGAGAGCCTCTCCATGATTAAGGAGCTAGGCGTGTCAAGCGTCTCCATAAGCCTCGACGGCGCTTCGCCGGAAACCCATGAATTCGTGAGGAGAATAGAGGGGCACTTTAATCAAACCATTAATGCCATGCGAATGTTGAGGGGCTTCGGCATTCCATTCCAAGTTAATTCAACCGTTATGAAGATGAATGTCCATGAGCTTCCCGCCTTATTCAAGATAGTTAAGGACAGCGGCGCCAATGCCTGGGAAGTATTCTTCCTAATACATGTTGGGAGGGGAACAGGCCTAGAGTCGCTGGATCCACTTGAGGCTGAGGACGTCGTTAATTTCCTATACGATGCATCCATGTTCGGCGTGCAAATAAGAACAGTGGAGGCCCCATTCTATAGGAGGGCACTGCTTCAGCGATACGCGGTGGAGACAGGTAAAGTCAAGGCTGAGCTCAGGCTGGGCCCACTCTACGAGAAGCTGAGGCGGGGACTCCATGAATTAATGAGCGGCGTTGAGCGGGAACCCATTAAGCCGCAGTTCGCCAGGACCAGGGACGGCAACGGCATAATATTCGTTGGATACGATGGAACAGTGACTCCAAGCGGCTTCCTCCCGCTTCCCCTTGGCAACGTGAGGAAGGAGGGAATAGCGAAGATTTACAGGGAGAACCCCATTCTACAGGCAATACGGAGAGCGGAATTCAAGGGTAGATGCGGGGCCTGTGAGTATAGATTCATGTGCGGCGGCTCCAGGTCACGGGCATTCACTGAGAGCGGTGACCCCCTCGGCGAAGACCCATTATGCGGCTACTCGCCTAACTCCCTCAATGTCCTGAATAGCCTTGGAATACAGTGATGCGGCTCCATAACGGGAACCGCTCAGCTTCAAATAGGTGTTATGGGTGAACCCAGGGCCCCGCTGTAATTGCTGTGTATAGGTATTACCTTGAAGATTTATATTGGGCAACTGGAATAGTAAGCCATGAAGGAATTACCTCCCGAGTTCGGCGTGATGCATAAAAAAGATGGGGTTCCGGTCTTTAAGGTTTACCTAGCGGGGAAGTGGGTCGAGGCAAGCGATTTACAGGACGTGAGGAGCCCAATTGATCAAAGCCTCCTAGCCAAGGTGCCTCGCCTGGGCTTCGACGCCATAAGTAATGCCCTCGAGACCATGTACGTGGATGGCAGATTCGATATCAGGGACACTCCGGGGGAGAAGAGGCTTGAGATTTATCATAAGGCCGCTGACCTCCTTCTGAAGTTTAAGGATGCCTTCATCGACGTGCTGGTGCTCAATAATGGGAAGACGTATCCAGCGGCGGAGGGCGAGGTCAAGGCGGCAGTGGAGAGGCTAAGGGTGGCCGATCTAGATGTTAGGAAAATATACGGCGAGTACGTGCCGGGGGACTGGAGCACGGAGACCCTTGAGGCTGAGGCAGTCATAAAGAGGGAGCCCCTGGGCATTGTGCTGGCCATTACTCCCTTTAACTATCCCCTATTCGATGTGGTGAATAAGGTTGTTTACTCCACGGTGGCCGGCAATGCGATAATGATAAAGCCAGCCTCCTCAACTCCCATAGTTGCGTTGATGTTCGCGAGGATCCTCGAGATGGCTGGCTTCCCGGGCAAGGCATTATCGGTGATCACGCTCCCCGGCTCCCAAATGAGCAAGGTGGTGTCGGATCCCCGGATCTCTGTTGTGTCCCTCACGGGAAGCACTGAGGCAGGCATTGAAGTCATGCGTGCCGGCGGCATTAAGCAGTACATAATGGAGCTTGGCGGCGGGGATCCAGCGATAGTGTTATCGGATGCCGACATTAAATCGGCGGCATCAAAGATAGTGACAGGCATGACTAGTTACGCGGGGCAGAGGTGTGACTCAATTAAGTTCATATTCGCCGAGTCTCAGATATATGATGAATTAAGGAGGAGCATCCTGGATGAGTTGGGGAGAGTCAAGGTGGGTGACCCAAGGGAGAGCGGTGTCTCAATGGGTCCATTAATAGATGAGGAGACAGCTAAGGAAGTGGTGGCGGCCACCCAGGACGCCGTGGAGAAGGGAGGCAAGGTGCTGCATGGAGGAACCAGGAAGGGTAACTACATAGAGCCCACCCTAATAGAGGTGGATAAGGAGAAGCTGCCCACCCTATACCTATATAAGAAGGAGGTATTCGCGTCAATAGCTGCAATAACCCCAATAAGCAATATAGATGAAGCCATTAAGCTATCCAATGGGAGGAGCTATGGATTGGATGCAGCCATATTCGGCGAGGACATAAGCAAGATACGTAAATTAATGAGGCTCCTCGAGGTGGGCGCCATATACATAAACGATTACCCCAAGCACGGAATAGGGTACTTCCCCTTCGGCGGAAGAAAGGGCTCAGGCGTAGGCAGGGAAGGAGTTGGGTACACCATAGAATCAGTCACTGCATACAAGACAATAGTATATAACTACAAGGGCAAGGGAATCTGGGAATACATGTAGAAGCATCCTAGATCTCAAACCAATTCATCTTTTTCTTAAATAACGGTTAAGGAATCGAATATCCGCTGACCCCCTCCCCGCCCTGAAGGTCCCCCCGAGGTCTCAAGGGTTACGGCCCTAATGGGCGCCGGTTGCCGGCTTTCGAGGATGCCCCGGCATTGTGGGAGAGAGCTCCCGCCCCCCTTTCCTCCATCCTCTGAGAATTGACCGGAGGAGGACATTAAGGGGGAATAGCCTTGGTTTTAACCTTACCTCGCCCTTTAGGATGGGGAGGAGATCAGATTCTTAGGCTTAGTCATATTCGCAATAGCCTACCTTACATATTTTGGAAAAGTATTTGGTGACGCCTTACTATTCTTGGTAGGAATAGTAGTAGGATATCTTTTGAACACGATACAAGGATTACTTTATTCCCCATGGAAGACAGATAGCGATGATCGATGGGGTTCGCTTAAAATATCAATCAAATCCCGGTTCATCGCTATCCTCAATATATAAATATGAGAAGTAAGCACTTAATGCATGCATTTCGGTTCAGTTAGGGATGTTCCCGGCAGCGATGTGGGTGCAGTGTTGAGGGGGACACGGGGATTCAGGATACAGTGGTTAATAACGAGGGATGTGGGGTCAACCAGGTTCGCGGTGAGGCGGTTCACGGTGGAGGCGGGAGGCCGCATGCCGCTGCATAAGCATAAGTACGTGGAGGCGGTCATCATATTAAGGGGAACATTAAGGGTTAGGGTTAATGATGTGGAGAAAATACTTGGGCCAAGCGACTTCTTCTTCACTGGCCCCTATGAGCCTCATTCCATTGAGAACATAGGCAGCGAGGAGGCCGAGTTCATTTGCACCATTTCGTATGAGGACGACATGAGCATTACGCCGCTGGAGTGAACCACTCTCGTTAAGCCCAGTCTTACCGGTCACGGGAATGCTGTAGTAGTGGACAGCGGCGTAGGAAAGTTTATAAACTGTCCAGTCGGTCAGTTAACTGACCAGATATGGGTAACCCAGGTATAAACCAGGGAAGGAGTTTAAGGAAAGTGGGCCTTGACTTTGGCCTGATAAGCGGTGCTGAGTGGTTGGTAATAATTGCGGCGTTTCTTGGAAGGTATCTGTTGCAGTTCTACCAAACATCAATATGGAATTTAGCCGAGTCCTTCGGTATGAACTCCTTTGAGGTCGGCATAGGATTCGCCCTCTTCACCGTCGCATTCGCAATAGCGGCATTCCTAATGAGGGAGTTTAAGCCCAGTCAACTCAAAACCGTTGAATTAATCTCATTGCCACTCCTTGGAATCACAATGCCGCTCTACATTGTAATACATGGTTATGCAGAGGCATACACATTAATGACTATTGATGGATTCCTGAGCGGCATAATTATGGATTCCTTCATGACCATGGCTGGGATGGCATCGGTGGAGCAGTGGAAGAGGCAGGTTGAGCAGGCGGCATTCTCATTCTGGGTTGCGTTAGCATTAATAGTGGCGCCATTCACCACTGGTTACTTGCTCGGTCTCGGTATAAGGGAGCTATTCCTCATATTCGCGGTAATGGCTTTTATTGCAATGCCATTTGTCGCAGCACTTAGGGGTAGGTATGCATTGAAGTACATGGAGGCGAAGGGGCACGGTGGTAGGGCAAGCATAAGATCCCTATTCAGAAGTAGGGAGTATAACTGGGCAGTTGTGGCGGCGTTCACGTACACAATACCATTCTTCATAGTCATGAGTTTCGGGGGGATTTACGGCGAAATGCTGGGGCTATCCGCATCAACGGTCTTCTACTTACTTGCGGCAATGTTCGTTGGCGACGTGGTGACCAGGCTCATAATCAGGTTAAAGTCCCCAATACAGAATAGGAGGCCATACTTAGTGTTTGCAGTGACAATTGCGTTGGTGGCTGCGGTGTTCCTAGCCCTTAGCTCAGTCTCAGTGATATTCCTAGTCCTAGCCTTCCTAATCGCTGGAATACCAGATGGAATCTCCTGGACTCTGGGACTCCAGATAGCAAACACGGTATTCAAGCCTGAGGAGATAGCGGCATCGACGTCATTCTTCAGCTCATCAATGATGATAATGTCAGCCCTAATGCCCCTTGTGGGCTACATGTCATCCATGACAGGATTCACCGTAACATTGTGGACATTTGCCGCAATCACAGGCGTACTCTTCATAGTAGAACTCCTAATGTGAGTAGCAGATCAGCGATTAATAATGATTAAAACATTTAAATTATGGCTTAGATTTTCCACCGGTGTAGTTTATGAGACCGGGGGCTAGAATTAGGAATAAGGAGTTGATGAGGGAGAGGATACTGCAGGCTGCGATGGAGGTGTTCGCCGAGGAGGGCTTCGATGCTCCTGTGGATCACATATGTGAGAGGGCTGGGGTTTCTAAGGGGATAGTTTTTTGGCATTTCAATAACAAGGATCGGTTGATCCTGGAGATCGCTAAGAGAAGTCTACCTCATGACATTGTGGCTAACTGCCTAAGTGAGGGTAATGGTGAGGAAATCCTTAGATGTATTGGGAGTGGGTACCTTGAGAAGTACAGAGACCCCACAATGAAAATGCTCTTCCTACGTACAATATCTTTAATGGGTAATTATGAGGAATTGGCGGCAAGTAGTAGGGAATTATGTGGCCCCTTGGTTGCTGAGATTAGCAAGCGTGTTTTCAATAGTGATAGTGCTGAGGATGTTGTGAGGGTAAGGGCATTCATGGGAGGGCTCCTCTGCTACGTCATTAACCTACCAGGAGTAGATAAGAAAACATACCTAGAGGCGCTTAAAATAACCATTAATCGTCAAAATAACTTGAGGAAAAGTTTATAAACTGTCCAGTCAGTCAATTAACTGATCAAGTATGGATAACCCAGGCATGGGCAATTCAGGCCAGGGGAACAATGCTAGCATTCTCAGGGCACTAGGTCTAAAGGCAATTTTATTCCCCATATTTGTTACCATCGCGATAATACTTGGGCTCGAGTTAGGGGTACATCTAATCAGTTTTAGCGGTTTGGTGTCCACGTACGGCATACCCGTAGGGTTGTTCTTCATGATTTACCCAGCCATGGTGAAAATCAAGATGAATGAGCTTGCGAAGAGCTTAACGGATGCAAAGAAGGTGGGCTTAATGGTTGCGTTAAACTATGGGATAGACCCGTTCCTGGTGGCTGGGCTCGGATATTTCTTCTTCTACCTAATATTCTATAAGGCATTGGGACTCGTGAATCTTACTATTGCTAGCCAGGCGCTTGTAGGGGTTATACTACTTGGGGCTGCACCCTGTATAGCCATGGTGATAGTGTGGACAGACCTCTCGAGGGGTAACTTACCCCTTGGCGTTTCATTCGTTGCGTGGAACTCCATTATACAGATCTTCACGATGCCTATCTATGTTTATCTATTAACAAGAACTACCGTATTCGTTAATCCTATGTTAATACTGGAAAGTGTGCTGGAGTATTTAGCCATTCCTCTCGCCGCTGGTGTAGTTACCAGGTATCTGCTACAGGAGAAGGCGTATTTCTCGAGGGTTCTGAAGGTGCTGGATAATGTGCAGACTATAGCGCTTCTGTTCACAATAGTTGTCATATTCTGGGGTGAGGGATATGGAATCGTGGAGTATCCAAACCTAATATGGATGATGGCTATTGTGATGCTCACCTTTTACTTCGTACTGTTTCACATAGGCTACTACACATCAAAGAAACTGGGATATAATTACGCGGATTCAACTGCAATAGGATATTCAGTGGCTGCCAGGGATTTCGAGGTAGCGATAGCCATTGCGGTAACGGCATTCGCAAAATACATGTTTGTACCCATTATTACAGCAATAGGCCCGTTACTAGAGATACCTTTAATGCTCGTCCTGGTCTGGGTTCAATTAACCAGGTATAGGAAGGAAGCGCCTGTACTGAGGGTTTAGGTATTAAATATGGACAATTATTGTCGCGAGTTTAAAATGATAAGAAAATGAAGGGGTGTGAAGAATGATTACTACTGTACTGCTTATCGTTATATTCTTTGTGACCTTCAACGGTCAAGTCTCGCCTTTTTAGGGTGGTGGGGGTTTGTGGTGTTTGTTGGTGGTTGAGTTTGTTTAAAGTTTTAAACCTATTGGCCAGTATTTTTGCTTCTGGTTACCCTTTAATTCCCCTTTTGCTTTGTGTTTTCCTGGTGTCTGGGTTGGTGCCTTCGAAAGGGGGTTTCCTCGCCTTGGATGAGCCGGTGGGTCGATTACCCACCCTTTTCACCAACCCAGGCACGCAATCCACTTCTCCTAAACTAAAGAGGGGTAGGAAATCAAGGAATGAGTGCATGCGTACGGTTAGGTTGAGGCTTCTGCCTAGTGGTGCTCAGGAGAGGAGACTGCGGAAGCTGGCTGATGTTACGGCTAGGCTGTGGAATGAGTTGAATTATGCTAGGCTTGTGCAGTTTAGGGCGTTGGGTAGGGTGGATTTCAAGGGTACTGGGCGTGAATTTTACAGAACAGACGAAAAGCCTCGCCCTTTAGGGCGGGGTAGGTTTAAATACTGGAAAAAGCGTCTCTTCTTGGTGCCCTCTTCCGGTCAATTTCTTGGGAATGAGGAGCGGAGGCTGATTTCCCCCGCAATGCCGGGAGGGGGCATCAAGGAAGTTAAACACAGTAATAAGAGAACTAACGTGGTTCGCCTCCTACCAAATGGCTTCCAGGAAAGAAAACTCAGAAGGCTAGCCGACATCTCAGCCAAGTTGTTTAATGAGGTTAATTATGAGAGGAGGCAAGAATTCTTTCGTGAGGGGAGGGTTGATTTTAAGGGAACATATGATGAGTATTATGGGAAGTATAAGGATGAATTGGGCAGCGCCAATGCACAACAAGTGCTCAATAAGAATAATGAGGCGTGGTCATCATTCTTCTCCCTCCTAAAGTTGAGGAAGGAAAACAAATTGCCTCCTCACATGAACCGCGTTTCGCCGCCAAGTTATTGGAAGGATGAGTCTGGGAGGAAGCTAATACTAGTCGTGAGGGAAGATAATTATGTAGTGGATGAGAAAAATCATAAACTAGTCCTCAAGTTCTTCAAGATGGAAATTAGATTCACGGGTAGATTAAGGTGGCTTGGAAAACAGGGAAGATTGGAGGTTTATTACGATGAGGTTAGGAATGCTTGGTATGCCTCCATCCCCGTGGAGGTTGGCGTCGAGGAAACCAAAACGGGAAGAAAGAGTAAGCATATCCTTCGCGGCGAGAGGAAGAGCATTCAAGTTAAGTCACCGAAGGGTAGTAAGGCCGCATCCATAGATCTAGGCATCAATGTCTTGGCGAGCGTGGTGATCGATGATGGTATGTGGTTGCTTTATAAGGGGGTTAGGGCGAAGGAGGATTACTTCTACCTACAAAACAAGATAAGTGAGGTACAATCCTTATCAAGCAAGATGATGAATCTAGAGGAGTATGAGGCGTATTATGAGCTTAATAGGGAGAGGAGGAGACTATTCAAGAAACTGGTCAAGAGACTTCTCCACCTGTATAGGAATTTTGCTTCCCACTTGCTTAAGACACTTCACGAACTAGGCGTCTCAACGATCTACTTGGGTTACCCCTTCAATATCGCGCAGGATAAGGGTAATAAGTTCACTGTGAACATGTGGTCTTATCGCGAGTTGATGAATATCATAGAGCTGAAGGCTCAAGAGTATGGAATGAGGGTGTTTGAGGTCATTGAGTATAATACTTCACGTATCTGTGCTTATCACGGCGTTAGGGTTGAGAGGGGGCCAAGAGGCGTAGTTAATTGTCCTAAGGGTCATAAATTGCACAGTGACTTGAATGGTGCTTTAAATATCTTGAAGAAGGCTACCGGCATAACGATCTCAGCAATAAAGAAGCCCCTCTCCTTCATAGTGGATCACAACAGAGTAGCGCCCTTAATGGGGCGTAACCCTCTAGACCTCGGGGAGCCCTCACCAAATGG
>OFEH01000116.1_pt1 | contig 32519 bp, 31 predicted proteins | sample 1521031 | NCBI WGS metagenome assembly OFEH01 (sample SAMN05518350, study PRJEB24110) | hypersaline lake metagenome | isolation source: Grendel Spring, Yellowstone National Park, Wyoming, USA | place: USA:Grendel Spring, Yellowstone National Park, Wyoming, USA | collected 2011-11-16
CACTGGCCCTGCAGTCCAATGGCGTGGTTATTGCCAGTGGCTCAGCCAGTGACGTAAGCATAGTTGTTCCAGCTGGCACCTACACGCTTGTTGGTAATGTTAGTGGTGTGCCGATTTCACCAATAAGCTTCAGCGTCTCAGCCGGTACACAGGCACCCGTAACAGTGCCAGTAAGCCAACTGAGCATAACTGCATACGCTGCTAGTGGAGCACCTTTGAGTAATGCGGAGATAACCGTAAGCTACAATGGTAGGGGGATTGCCGCAGGAACAAGTTCGTTGAGCATTGTAGTGCCGGGTGGAGTACCATACACGGTGGTGGTAGGTGCATACGGAGTAACCAACACAACAACGGTAATGCCAGCAGTAGGCTCGGTAACAACCATTAAGATAACCATACCAACGACCTCAACAACCACAACTACAACAACCAGCACCTCAACCACCTCAGCGACTACAACCACTGTAGTCTCATTAATGGTTCTCTCAATTGCAGCAATACTCCTTGCGGTAATAGCACTAATACTGGCTAAGAGGAGGTGAGGCATGTTAGATGCGTTTAATCTCTCAGTTTCTTGGTTAATATGATGTATAACCTTTAAAGATACTGAGTATTGGTTTAGTGGTTAAGTTGCCGCGGGCTCTTGGACCTATTCAGGGTGAGAAGGCAAGGCTATGCTATGGTAGGATGAGTGTTAAGTGTATGCTTGGCCCATTGATGACGTTCCTTGATGACGTTCCTCCTACTGCTCCTACTAACGGCTGTCCTTGGTTCGGGCCAACCTCCTGCACAGGCGGTGGCTGGGTTCCTGCCGATCATAGACGTAATCATCTTCATTGTTTTAATAGTTGACGTAGTTAGGATTCTATCAACTGAATACTTCATATCCAACTATAGGTTTTTGTTGGGTTTGGTATCTTTAGGGGGAGATTAATGAGGTTAGGCATGAGCGGATTAGCAATCACACAATTAGACAAGGCTAACGGATAGGGTTCTTAATCGGGGGAGGGTTATAATTGGTACTCCAAGTCATTATAAGGGTTGCGTGGAGATGGGGTGTGTTAGTAATCCAATAGCCCTAAAGGACCTACTTGAGAATGTCCTCCAGAAGTATAGGAGGCGGGAGGACATTAGGAATAAGTTGAGGAAGGTGGAGGAAGGATTCGAGCTCGGTAGGATAAATTACGTGCGGTACGCGGAACTAAAGAACAAATGCCAAGAATTAAAGAAGATTTGGTAATGAGAAGTTGAAAAACATGAAACCTATGCTTAACTACTTACGCCTCCTCTTAGCTATTCTTGTCTTCTCTGCGTATCGCTCATAATCCTTGGCACTTATGGTCATTCTCTCGCTTAGGCGCGGGTTTCACCATTGATGGTGCGTTGTTTATGTTAGATTATTTGTTACTTTTGTTACTTCTAGCCTTGCCTTTCTTGGTATGTTTATTGATGTGTTAATTACTTCGAATGTGTACTTGTGGTGTTTGCCACATTTCCTTAGGCAGTTTCCGTAAACACTCACGCTTCTCCTAACCTTATCCTCCTCATCTTGGTTTTTTACCGACTTAGCCTCAATTAGGTGAATGCCGCTTACTCTTCCACCATCAACCTTAACCACCAGGAAGTCAACCCGCCTCTGAACATTCGCATTGCCATTAATGCAAGTCTGCAGACAAAGCAGTTCATGAACCAAGTCAATGAAGTCAGATGTCTCAATCCTAACAATGTTAGCGTGCTTGATCATGGAAATTGCATGATACTCATGGGGGATGCATGTCATTGTGTCGGAATCAAAGAAGCAATTCACATAATCAGTGTCTACGGAATCTCCATGCTCAAGGTCTTGTCTAAGCTTCGCCTCAATCAATGGACAATTGCTAATTACATCCCAGGTACTACCCAGCCTTAAATTAAATACTAGGCTTGGGAGTTCGGTGGAGGAGTGGAGGTAGCCTAGTTCGTAAGAAACCTCATCAAGCTTAACCTGTTCAATATCAACACCCTCCGGTAATAGTATGCCCATTTTATCGAATAGCCTCACCCTAAACCTCTCGCAGGCAGCCCTCCTAACACTTTCATCTAACGGTAACATGAACTTAAACATAGTATCACAGGGATTTAGGAAGGAGGGCTCATACCTAATCACAACATCACCACTAAACTGACCAAGTATGTACTGCCTAACGAATAGCTCACTAAGGCAAGCCCTAAGATTATTCACAACACCATAGTAAGCATTATCACTTAACTCCACATCAACAAAATCACTAAACACACCCACACCAAATCAAACAACAATTTTTAAAATTATACCAAGTATCGTGGTGGCAATACTGGCAGCGCTAGTAGACGGCAATCATGATCGGGGGGAGGAAGGCGCATTTAGGGGGGCCAACGCCTTAAAACGAATTCATTACCCCCGCCTCACGCCCATCTGGGTTCCCAATGAACTCGATGCGTCGTCAATTAGCAGTTGCCCCGCCTGCACGTAGGGCGCCCCCGGGGGAGGGGGCTGTCTCGGCGTCTACGTGATCTAGGCCGCATCCATTGATGATTCCCGCCCCGCGGCTCGGGCCCCTAAGCGCGTTTAAGGCATTGCGTCCCCACAGTTATTGTGTGGCCCCGTGTACCCTGTTCAGTCCGTGCTTTGCAGCTTTTCAACTCTACTGCAAGCGCCGCCTGGGTGACAAGTTGGACACGTGGGTCAGCGGGCCAGATGCTTGATAATGGTGTTACACCGTTGGTATTGTACCGTGGTTTGGCTTTAGAGTGGCAGTGTCTGTGCATAATGGTGTTACACCGTTGGTGTTACACCGTATTGGTATTAAGCCCTTAGCCCTCCGTGGCTAAGCCCGGTCGCAGGGTTGTGAACCTTAACGGAGTGGGCGTATTAGACTTGATGGGATTGGGAGATAGCTAGGGTACATGACGGTCACCTCCTCTATTGATGACACCGTCATGCCTCTGTTAAGTATCTACGATAAGTACGTGAAGGTTTACGGCGACCCAACGGCATCAACTAAGCCCATACATAAGCCCGTTCTCGAGGTTAAGCCGATAAGTGCTGATTTAAGGGATAATGAGTACGTTAGGAGGTATGTTAAGGAATTGAGGAAGGGGCTGGGGCTTGCCGTCCTGGAGACGCCGCCTTGCTCAGCCACCGCGATTAGACGGACGCGAAAAATAGCGTGGAAAGCAAGAGCTAAGGGATGTGTTGGGGATGGCCATTCGCCAGCCGCGTTTCTTTACAAACGCCAAGGGGAGCAAGGCTACACCACTACACCACCTGCACCACCTGTTTTCTCAGAAAAACTGGCAGCAGACAAGAAAAAAAGCTCAAGAATAGTTGAACAAATATGAATAAAGAGTTGAACTAAGGCTCTCTTGGTAAAAAATTTTTTCTTTTCTTAAAAACCCGGTGGTGTAGGTGGTGTGGGGGTGTAACCATACAGTGGTTGCAAAACTCCATCATAGATTTTTACAATTGCAAAGCCCCATGGAATTCGCCATCGCCGCTCGGTTCACCCGCGGGCCCAGCGGGTTCTTCTTCCCCGCCTCCCAGGAAGACTCGCACTAGCTTGGCTAGGGGGATTGCGTAGCCAAACCTCTTAGCCTTGCCTGCAGAGTATGTATTCTTTTGCGAGCCCAGGAACTCCCTGGGCGTGCCCGGTATCAGCGGCGACTTCGCATACAGCACTGCCAGGACTTTGCCCTTGCTGCGGGCGTTCTTGAGCAGGGCGTATAGGGCAATTGCGTCCGGGTCTTTCCCCACTACTTTTACCTGCGAGTCATCCATATCGCTTACTTGTTCCTCTATGCCGTATGGCTGCACTAAATACTTGCTAATCGCTTCGCCCAGTTCGACCTCCAGCTTATCGAGGCTCTCCCTCCTCGGCACAGTCAGCTTAACCCCAGCGCGGCTCGGGTTCTCCAGGATATAGCGAAGCGCCTTAATGGCCGTTAATTGACTAACTTTCAACTCACTAGACAAGAACTCATAGGCGCGATTTATCAACGCATCGGCATCAGTTAATGACTGCCTCTCATTGCGTTTCATCTCCTTGAGTTCCTTCACTATTTCCAAGGTGTATTGCAACATTTCGCTAACCCTGGAATCGCCGGGGTACTCCCTGCCTATTGCCGTTGCCAACGTCTCTATAAGCTCGAGCAAGTCGGCCGGCCGGGTCAGCTCACCCCTATACTTCTGCCACAGCCTACCCGCGAAGCCATAGATGGGCTTCAGCTGTGGCGGGTCGCTGAAAGCGTTCGATTTTATGGGGTCGAAATCCCAGGAAATCTCGATGAACCTCCGGGCCACGGCGAAGTCGCTGGCCGCATTCATTACGTCCCTTAGGAATGCGAGGAACGGCACGTTTGTGAATACTACCATGCCCCTGAGGTTCTTGAACTTCACCGCTATGCCTTGCCCATACCTGGCCGCGTGGACGCCAATCGTGCCCGACCCAACCACGGCGCTCAGGAATATGCCTGTGTTGCCCTCCAGTGATTCGCGTTTTTGCTCATCTAAGATTAGCGGCAACCGGTTTAGGCCAAGCAGGTTCCGCAGCTGTGGCTCCGTCCTCACGGACCCCCTTATCGCTATGCTGTAGTGCTCCCCGGCGTCCTCGCCGCCCAGCAGCGGCAGGAGCACGTACGTAACCAGCGTGGACTTGCCCTCGCCTCCGCGGCCCACGTTGTAAACTATCGTGTCGTTAAACGTCTTGTTATTGCGCCTAATGAGCGGCGTCAGCGCCTTCGCGGCGACGGCCACCACGTTAAACCAAGCCCACCTCGCGTTAGTCTCGGGGTAGTACTTCCGAATCCACTCATAGGCCCTCAGCAAGGGCTCCACGCCATAGTCCGCGACATCTATCACCCCGTATGGGTCCACTAAGCCTTCATCGGTGAGCCCTGGACTAACTACGCGCCTAACCATGGGGAGTCTGGATTTCACCACGTCCAGATATTTTTCGTGCCCTGTCACGTAGAAGCGATTGCCTGCGTCCCTCCTTAGTGTCTCGATAAATTCATCGAAGTCAGTGGAGCTAGCTATGACCTTGCCGTCCAGTAGGGCTACGAAGGTCCACTGCCCGTAGAACTCATCATAGACTTGAGCCATGTACTTCGGGAGCAATGCGATGGGGAAATAATCGATTTCAACGCCATCCTTCTTAGCGTACACACTCTTGGCAATGAGGGCATATTGGCTGTCCTCGCGCGTGTGCGCGATGATGGAATCGGTGCATCTCGGCACGCTAAGGCAGAATTTAAGGCTAGGGATTGCCATATCCATAGCCCACGCAGGTACGTCAATGGGCTCCTTCTCGCGCGGCAGGTAATCGTCCAGCGACTTATCCTCGCCCTCTTTCCAATGCCTGCCAAATATCGCGGTGTATATGGCGGTGAACCACTCATCCCTGCTGACGCTGATGATGCCCTGGCTCGCCGCCCGCTCTACAACAGGGCCGAGATTCCGCTCGAATGCCCTCTTCCCCCACAGCTTGGTGGGCTTGCCGTAGATATAATCAACAGTTTCCCTTAAGTGCCTCTGTTCATTCCTCGCCAACGCCTGCAGTGCGGCTTGGTCCGCCTCGCCGGCGGCGTCCTGCAACCCCGCGCTTATGGCCGCCTCAATGACCTTTCTAGCACTCTCGTGCTTAATGCCGGCGCGCCTCATCAGGCTGGAGAGGCCGTACAGTATGGAGTTGTGGTAGTGCTTTCCCTCATCGCTCTCGAGCCGCCAAATCGGCCTAATTAACTCTATTAATTTATTAATATCATCCTCGCCCAGCTCTTTTGTTGGCTCGGGTAGGTTGAGCTCGGCTGTGGTCTCCGCATCCTCACCATCCAACCCTTCCAGGGCGTTTGTCGGCGACTGCCTCAGCAGTGCGATTAAGGCGCGCAGTTCATCGCATTTTATCACCTCGCCCTGGTCGACATCCTCGATGCCTATTGGCGTCCACTTGCCATTGGCGAACCTAACGGGTTGGTAGTAGGCTCCGCTAGGGTGTCTTCCGTAAACAACCTCGTAGTTCGAAACCATGGTCTCTATGGCATTACCCCTAGCTGAACCATCTGGTATGCAATTCTTAGGGGCCCTAACCACGATGTACATCCCCCTCTGCAACTCGCTCAGCCTCCTCCCCTCGCCCGTTTCCGCGTTAACACAGTCGCAGTCCTGGCCTGGCTCCTCGCATTTACACTTCACCTTGTGCTTAGGCCTGGGGCCCGTCCAACCGCAAAACGACCAAGGCTGGCCGCATAGACGAAAACGCCACTCCTCGCCGAAGACCCTCCTCAGGATTTCAAAGGCCGCATCCACGTCGTCTAGGTCTAGGACTATGATGCCGTAGTCGCGGTCCTCCAGGTACTTGCCCGTAATGGCCAAGCCGCTTGCCTTAGCTAGGCGCTTCCTAAGCTCCTCCCACTCGAGGCGTTTATCGGCATTCCAATCGCCAATTGGCCTCTTTTCACCGTCAACTGGAACGACGTTGAGCCCCAGCTCCCTGTATAGGTACAGGGCAACGGCGATTAACTGTGCAGTAAAGTTTTTAACTTGTGTGCTTCCTTTATCGGAGGAGCCAGGGGGTGGCGTGGGGGTCACAATGCGGCATCACCCGTCGTCATCCCTGGTTCTCCGGGGTCGATTTTCCCGCCATCTTCTCGCTCGCTCGGAGATGCGCTTTTATGCCCCTGTGAAGGGCTCCTCGCTTGGTTATCCCCTCGCTTGGTTTCCGCTGCCATGGGTTCTCCAAAAAAAGAAACCTAAGCGACGTCTCGCTCATGATGAACCACCCTCGGTTATTGTGATCACGGCGTTGTGCAGCTCACTCCTCTCTCTGAGCTGCTCCCACGTGGGTGCAAGGCGCCTGGGCAGGAATATTGCAAGATACGTTAAGCCCTTCTGCATAACCTTCGTTAACTTGGCGTTAATCATCACGCCCACAATCTCCAGAGTAATGTGCCTACCAACGTAAGGCTGCAGCAGTTCAATTGCTGCTGCGTCGTTTATTACACCTATGTAGGCTTCACGGCTTTTCCATATCTTCATCCTAATCGGGATTTTGTAGATGTGGGTTGCCTGGCTCATCACTAGGGCACTGTTTCACACGCTTAAATAGGCACTGAACTATGATTATACGTGTTTTTCACGTGTTAATCATTGTGGCGTGATAAATTCTACTGTGTAAGTTTTATAAACACGCATAGGTCTCTGTAGCCGTGATTATGGAGAATTGCAGGGTAAGCAGACACATGTACTTAGCCGTGGCGTGCCTAATTGAGGAGTATGCTAAGGTAGGTAGGCCTGTGAGACAAGCTGACGTGGCTGGTTGCATGAGGGTGCGCTTCGGTAGGTCACACTCAGAGCTCGCAAGGAGGGGCCTATACTCAGCGGAGTGCCTCGGCTATGCCAGGGCTATTCCAAGTAAACCCAAGTCCAGTCGCAGCGGTAGATTGCTGTATGTGCCTACATCAGAAGGCATCGTTAACGCCGGAATATACCTCGGCCTAAAAAACGCACTTGGAGAAGATGTAGTCAATAAATTACCCACTGACGCACTCCTCTGCTATATAAGACTCATTAGGATTGCTGTAGGCGTGAACATTTGGTCGTTCACGTTTACACTGCAGTGGTTAAATACAACCAATGGAGTAAAACCATCTCCAGAAGACCCAACTATAAACGTAACCTTCTCAAGCTTCGTCGAGTCCAAGATGCTGTTCGGGATAGAGGTCAGGGACCTCAAACCCATGCATCATAAAGTAATATTAGGTGCAATCATAGCACATACAGCATGGATCTTTAAACACCCTCTACCAGGGCTAAAGCCTCCAACTGAATTTTTAATTTTCCTAAAACCCTTCATGGATAAGATATGCAACACCACATGACTTTCATTTTATTTTTTTAAAAAAATAAAAATTTTTCAATTTTTCCTTTACATGGTTTTTTCGTTTGTGTTGCGAAACCGAAATGATGAATTGAAAAGTCGAATGTGCATTTTTAAGCAAAACGTTTTTAAGATAAATGCCTTTAATGAACTATGCTTTTAAACTCAATTAATCGGCCACAGGCAACCACCACATGCATACTGGTACCGTTGTGCAATGCCGGTATGCACGGCGGTTCATGGTGGTATGCATGGTGAACAGGAACAGAATCGCAAGAATGAGGGAGAGCGCCATTCTCTGGCGGACCCGGTGGGATTTGAACCCACGACCTACGGCTCCGAAGGCCGCCGCTCTGATTCCATACTGAGCTACGGGTCCAGGAAACCGATTAGGCGGCTCGTATTAAGTTTTTCTAGGATTTCACGGCCTTATTCATTATCATGATTGGAAGAACACGCCTAAAGTACTCCCTGAAGCTCTCCATCTCCATGAGGGGCCCCATCACATTGGGCGAGCATCGCCGTAATTGCTCAATTGCCTTATCCATAATGATGCCCGGCGCCAATAATAGGATCAATGTGCTTCCCGGACAGCGCTTCCTCACGTAATCGGAGAGGAGGGGTTCACCGCTTTCTATGAATGCTATGTCAGGCCTTAACCCGCTTAATGAGAGGGGCTTATTTGATCCATGCATTGCAATCAAATCAACGCCCAATCCATTAATGAAATCAATGAAGCCAGGCCACTCAAGCAGTGGGGGTACTCCAGACACGCATGCAGCCTCGGCCTTCTCATAATCGTTTCCCCTCGCTATGTAGAGCGGGATCCCGTGGCCAGGTCCTGGGCATTGAAATGAGTACTGAATATTAAGGGCAGCCGCGAAGTCGCTCACCGACTTCAAGTATCGCGGATCCTTTGAGCCGTGAAGGATTAATTTAACCGAAGAGGCTGGATAGGCCACCGAGGGCCTCCTCCTCGCTTTTCTCCTCCTTCTTTTCCTCGACGTTTTCCTTCTTCTCCTCAGCATTAGCGGTGGCGGCGGCTGCAGCGGGTTGTGGTGATGGAGCCATTGCCTGTATGCCTAGCTCCGGCGCCTTTCCCGCTATTACTGATGCTAATGCATTTGCTTGGGCCTCAGCCTTCGCAAGTATTGGCTTAGCTGTTTCCTCCGTGAATATCAATGCATTTATGGCTAAATTCATGGATTCCGCTGCGGCCTTCCTTATATAGACCGGCATTAATTCAGGCAGTGGATAGACCGCATTGACCGCCAGGTTATAGGCCTGGGCAGCGGACGCCTCTATTAGTCTCCTATATTCATCCGCGCTCGGCATTAACTCATCGCTGCGTATCACGTACTTGCCTCTAACTATTGCCGCCTTGATCCGTATGGACTCGAACACAGGCTTTATGTTGAGTAGTCTAAGTATGTCAGCTAGATCCGCCGTTATCTTGTCGCCGGCCTTGGCTACCACGGCATCCTTTGCCACCCAAATCTTTCCATCCTTCATTTGAGTAGGCACCTTCAACTTGCCGAACCTGCTAAGCACGGGACCTGGATTTATGCCAGTGTTGCCGGCCGGTATCGTCAAATCGAACTGCGCGACATCGCCGTCCTTGGCGAACCGCCTCACGCCGTTCCTAACAATGAATCTATTAAGCTCAAATGGATTCCTATTAGTGAAAAGCAGCCCTATTTCCCCCCTCAGGAGCTGTGCCACATCTTCGCTGACACCGCCATAAGCCTTCTCCATTGCTAATTTCACGAGCGTGCCCTTAGCCACCTTAACCTTGGAGTCGCCCCTCAAGAGATACCTATACTCCTTGAGAACCCTATTGGGGAGTCCCCTCAAATCAATGAGCATCACCGTCTCGTACCGCTTCAAGTCCTCGATCAATTCATTCAAGGTCTCCACTTTACTCTTCGGATACGGCTTGCTCCTCACGTATCTACGTTCTCCGGCCGCAATAGATGAAGCCATAAAGCAACCGATAAATTATGCCTAATAAAAGTTTTTTCTCGGAATTACATGATGAAGGAACTAGGAATTCCGCCCATTAAGGCAGGGATGGGCAAAATCGGGGCAATGCACCTAATAGCTAAGTAATCAATTCATTCGTGGCCGAATCAACTATCGTATCCATTAAATCCCAATTAGCGCCCGTTGACTCGGAGAAAACCGCCATATAGATATTCATTGCCAGAAGCATGCTGGCCGTCGCCAGCTTCCCCAACTCGCTCACCGCTCTACATCCAAGTCGAGAGGCCGCCGTCAATATCCTGCTCCAAATCACTAGGAGAATCTGCGAATTAATGGGCCTCGGAGCAAGCATTAAATCCACGTAAGCCATATACTTCCAATAATTTGAGTCAATGGGCCCTCGCCCGGCCCTCCTCAGCAACTCCGTCATTAGATTAACGCAATCGATGCCTATGTCCCTACAAGCCTCCTCCGCTAGCCTCGGCGCCTCATTTGACAAGCCGCTTAACGCCTCCCCATCTACATCAAGTCGTAGCTGTGATACCTCCTCGAATAATTGGGAAAGATTCATAATTTAACTATCTTATAATGTTTTATATTAGTCTTTCCTAAATTGCGGCCCTCCATTTGGTGGTTCATGTGGCCTCTTTATAAAAGAGGGAGGGCAGTCCAACTCCTAGGAACTGGGTTAGCGGCCAGTAATTGCTAAGGGCTGGATAAATGCTTAAATATAGTCTCTATTAAGCGGCTATGTGGATATAGAGGTATTCGTTCATCCGACTTGCTCCACGTGCCACGCCCTGCTTCAGAGACTACATAGATGGGGCCTCATGGATAAGGTGCGCATAATAGATACTTCAAGGGACCCATATATGGCTATTGAGAGGGGAGTGAGGTCCGTTCCCAGCATATTCATAAATGGCGAATTAATGTTCGCCGGCATAATCGACTTCAATGAGCTTCACGCCATACTAACGGGCTCCAATAAGCCAAGCCAATCAGTGGAGGAAGATGAATTAATTCAAGCGTTTCTAAGGGGAGTGCTCGACTCCGTTGCAACTGCTCTTTGGTTATATGTGAATGAGGATTGCTCCGCACTTCTAAGGGATGAGAAGACGCTTAAAGCAATGATGGGGATAGGGGATGAGGAGTTGAGGCGATTCATTAAGTCGGCGGCTAAGATGGATTGCTCCGCATTGGTGTCCCGGAACGAGGAATCATTCCTAAGAGTCATTGCGACTAACTTCACTAGGGAGGTTTACTGGGTACTGGGCGCAATGAAGTGGGAAAACGTGGGGAGGCTCTATACTAGGGAATCATTGGCTCACTGGATGATAGTTAGAAGCGCACTAGGTAGAGTGGGGCTAAGGCCTCATAGATTAAGTGAACCCGTATTCAGCAGTAAGGTCGCTAAGGTTCAGGATTACTTGGGGAGGAACTTCGATGAATTGATGAGTAAGGTAATTAAGGAGCAGGAGGAAATAGCTAAGGATTGGCCTAAATTAGTTTAAAATGATCTGCATAAAGGCTCCAGCATCATTGGCTAACCTGGGTCCCGGATTCGATGTATTGGCTATGGCAATTCAGAACCCATTTGACATCGTAGGGCTGGAGAGGATTAAGGAGCCCAACATAATAATAGAGGCAATGGGGCCCCATGGCTCCGCGATTCCCCTGGATGCAACCATGAACGTGGTTGAGCCTGTTCTAGTTGGTGCAGCTAAGATGGCTAAGTATGAGGGTGGATTCAGGGTGAAGATATGGAAGGGCATAAAGCCGGCCAGCGGCCTTGGAAGCAGTGGAGCGGATGCGGCGGCGACCGCCTATGGGGTAACTAAATTGCTTGGATTAAAGTTGAGTGATTGGGAATTATCCTGGTTAGCGGCCATGGGTGAAGCAAAGGCCGCCGGTTCACCGCACATGGATAATGCATCTGCCTCCCTCTTCGGCGGTTTCATCATAATTAACCAAGAGCTAAGGCGCATAATTAAGCTGGATACTTGGGATTTCCCAATAATCCTAGTCACCATGGGAAGCAAGCCCAGCACTCAATACATGAGAAGCCTATTGCCGAGAACAGTTGAGTTACGGGCCAGCGTACATAACTTGGCTGGGTTAGCCTCATTAATTCACGCCGTGATTAGTAGGGATCTGGATCTGCTTGGAATGAGCATTGAAATGGATGAATTGGCCACGCCATATAGGGCTAAGGCTTATGATCACTTGCAGCGAGTTAAGGAGACTCTGCATAGGTACGGCGCCCTCGGCGTAGCTCTCAGCGGCTCTGGTCCCTCCATGTTCGGCGTGTTTCGTGAGGAGCCATGCATTGAATGCATAAGGAGGGAATTAGGTAATGCATGGGTGATGCTGACGAGGCCCAGCAATTCCGGAGCAGTTGAGGCTGAGTGTCCATCCGAATTTAAGGGGGCTCCATGATTGCGGACCTCGATTTGGGAGGCGTCAAGGGAGTTGGGATTTCCCTTGGTTTCTTGGATTAAGATTTATATAATGCAAATAATAGGTGGCTCGTGCTTAATAGGCGGAGAGGTTTTCGGGATTCGCCGCTGCTGGTTGGATCCATTTTCTATCCCAAGGATAAGCTAGTGTTGAATAGGGAGACCGGGGAGTTCAAGAGAGCCGAGGCCGAGGCGGTTATCGGGGAGTACGTTGAGCTATGCACTAATTACGGCGTTAAGTGCACCATTGACGTGGAGGGGGAGACCGTGGAGGCGTTCCAGAAGTTCTTGGATTTCGTGGCCGGCATTGTGCCGAGGGATTGGGCGATAATGGCTGACGCCACGGCCAAGGATTTAAGGCTGGGCGTTGCTTATTGGGCGTGGCAAGTTGGGCTCAGTAATCGCTTAATCATTAATTCGATCGATTATAAGTCCCCCGTTGATGAGTTAATACATTATAGGGACTTCGGCGTGGCGGGGCTCGTTGCCGCCGCCTTCGATGTTAATCCAGGCAATAAAATAAAGGTAGCCGAGTCAATTATGGGGAAGCTCAGGGAGGCTGGGTTATTCAATTCATCGATACTCATCGATCTATCGGTGCTTGATGTTCCAGACATGGCTGCCACGGCCGCATTGATCCCCGAGTTCAAGGCTAGGATACCGAGCAATTTCCTGGTGGGCTTTGCTCCAGCCAATGTTGTCCCCACTTGGAAGAAGGTTGATGCGGTTTTGAAGGCGTTAAGGGAGAAGGGCATCAATGATGAGTACATGCAGCTGGTTAAGCCAACCATGAGGGCATCCATGGCCGTAACGGCCGCCATGTTTCCCTATATAGACTTCATCCTATTCGGCCCACTTAGGGAGGCCCTCTTGGATACCACAGTTGTTGCCTCGATTCTCTCCGGGGACTTCAAGATAATCGAGTGGAGGGATGAAGCGGTCGAGGAATCCAAGCCAGTGAGCAGCCCTAAGTCGCCTCGCCCATTCTCAGGCATGATTACTGACCTCAAGGCTGCTCTAGATGAGGCTGAGGCAAGAATAGATGAGACCAAGATAAATACGAGGGAGGCTCAAGGCCTTGATGAGCTCAAGACGCGGTTCTCCGCGGCCGTGGGGGATTTAGAGGATGGGGCTGTGGATCTCGCAAAGCAATTACTGGATATGGGTGTTTCCCCCCTGGAATTAATAGAATTGATGAAGAAGGGCATGGATGTTGTTGGGGAGCGGTATGAGAAGGGGGAGTACTTCGTGAGCGAATTAGTTATGGCTGGGGAGATAGGTGAAGGGGTCGTGAAACTGATAGAGCCATTCTTTAAGGAGAATAGGTCCGCCGATAGGGTTAAGGTAATTATAGGAACAGTGGAGGGCGATATACACAGCATCGGCAAGAACATAGTGAAGATGATGCTGATGGCGAATGGCTACGACGTAATAGACCTGGGCGTTGATGTGCCGGCCGAGAGATTCGTTGAGGAGGCCGAGAGGAATGGGGCTCAGGTGATAGGCTTAAGCTCCCTCCTCAGCACCTCGGCAATAAACATGAGGAAGGTTCTTGAGCTCCTCGATAAGAGGGGACTACGGGGAAGGATACGCGTAATTATAGGGGGCGCCGCCGTCACTGAGGAATACGCGAAGAAGATAAATGCGGATGGGTACGCCAAGAATGCCGTGGAGACGGTGCGTTTACTGGATAAGTGGTTCAAGACCGCCTAGAATGAATCGGCATTGGCTCCTCGCATTTAACCATTATTCTTTAATGAATTAGTTATAATAGTATCGTTGATGCCTCTAACCATAAATAATTACCTGAGCAACATTATTGGCTTAGCTTCTTCGGTAAATAAGCATGAGCACTGGGAAAAAAGGTGATCCAACCGCGTTGGGAATATTCTCCTACGGCTTCACGCTATTCTTCCTATCAATATATGCAATAGGCCTTTATCCTTGGTCCGAGAGCATAGTTATGATAGCTCCTGCCCTTGTGTTCGGAGGATTATTTCTTTTGATAGCTGCTAATTGGGAATACAATAATGGAAATACGTTCGGTGCAACGGCGTTCGGAACATATTCGGCCTTTTTCTTATCATTTGCCGTTGCTCATATAGGCATATTCGCTTGGAAGTTCTCGCCCGTAATGGTGGCTCACTTCGTTGGCTTAATGGCCGTTGCCTTCACGATAATGACCCTCATATACTGGGTGGGCAGCTTCAAGATGAATTTGGCGCTGAATTTGACACTGCTCCTCCTTCTATTGACATTCATTCTTTATGCCGTGCCGCTGACTACATTGAATTCATCAATGATGACCGCATTAGGCAGCTTCCCAAGCGCATTGAGGCCGGCGGGCTATATCGGTTTGTTGGATTCAATACTAACTATGTGGGTTGGCGCCGCCGTAGTGATAAATGATAGGTGGGAAATGGCGGGCCTAAATCCCCCGATACCGGTGTTTCCCCTGGCGAAAAAGAAGCAGAATTAATGATAAAGCCTAGCTTTACCAGAGTATTCAGTAGCCTGCACCAAAGGCGGGTATCCAAGACCCCAAGGAACCCTCGCCCTAAAGGCGGGGAGGAGGTCGGATCCCCGATTACCTGCGTTCTTGGTTGGTTTCTGTGGTTGATAATTGAGGTGTTGTTAAGGTTAGGAAGGGCGTTCGCTCTGTTTGGTATGCTGTTAATGGTTTGCTTGGTAGGGTTCCGTATTTGGTTGGTTTGCCGGTGATGGTGACCTTGGGCATGTTGATAGGGGGTGGTTTCTACGTTGGCTTCCCCTTCGTCATTGATGATGCAGTCGAAACTTTTATAGATAACCTCCTATGCCACCTCTATAATTGCGGTGGCAGATCCTTTAGTGGTTCTGTCGCAGCCCTAGCAAACATAGGCATTAAAGTCCGTAAGACGGTGTGGAGTACAGCGATCATTTGCAACCCTGAAGACTGGGAATTGATAATAAAGGCCTTACAATCTTCAGCAGTAATGGCTCAGCTAAACCTTTAAATGGTTAACGGGTAGAGGGCAATTGGTATATTTTGAGGGGTTGAATTGACCCATATTAGAAAATGGTTTCGTGTGTATAAGTCGAATATTTAAGATATGAAACAATGAATAATTACGAGATAATTTATTAGTTTTAGGTTTTCGAGAAAATCAGCCACAGGCTGAAATCCATCCACTACTTGTTGGGGCGTTAAGTATTGCCGTGCCTGATGTTACATAATATATCTCTGTTGGATAGAGGGTCCAGGTAGTTGTTGCTGACGCAATTTGTCCAGAGACTCCATACCCATTTTCGCTAATGCCGAAATAAACGCTTGTCGTTTCGCCAACATTAACCTGAGACACGGGTGGTGAGAACGTAACCTGTGGCGCCTGTAGAGACCCCCATCCACTCCACTCCTGACCACCGATTGTTATTTCATTGTGGAATGTGTACCCAGGTATCCCGCTATTGTCTATCCATGCCGTAGCCCAATAAATGTTAGCTACGCAATCGGTGTCGTATTCTACCCATTGCTTTATTGTGAAAACTGTTAATCCGAACACGTCTTTACCCACCCATTCCATGGATACCGCGGGATCGTCGTTGCTGAGTATTTTTGTTTCTGGTTTAGTTATTATCATGGTGATGCTATATGGTATGTACTTGAGCAGTTCTGGGTCTGTTCTATTTATCTCTGATAATACAAACGTGCTCAGGGTATACGTTATTTCAGCTGTTGAATCATTAATCGACGCGGATGGCCCGAAATAATTCAATGTTATTTTGCTTCCCTTAATCGTGACCCAGCCCCTAAGTTCATTGGGTATGGGCAGTATTACTGCCCAATTTGACTTCATAAAAGCCCTCGGCTCAATATTATAGAGCTGCCTTAACCCATTGATGCTGGAGATGTTAAAGGTTAAGGTGGTTCCATTGGAGAGTGTTAGTACGGCTCTTCCACTACTATAGAACTGTAGCATAGGGTTGGGTACAACAGTACCGTTAGGGTAAACTGTGAAGCCAGGATTCACAGTATTAGTAATACTAGTTGGTAAGTAATACGCAAGGGAACCATATACAATCGATAAGAGGGCCACTGCGAGTAGGGCAGCCGAGATTAGCATTATAATACCCTTCTTATCCATAACCTTACCTATTGCCCCATAACCTTATTGCTTGATGACTTTTTAAACCCTCCGGGGCCATTCAGGCAAAATGCACATGTTGTTCACTATTCATTGACTTGAATTATTATGCCTATTAATTAGGGTTAATATTACTGCATTATTTTGTTAATTTAATTATGGGTGTTGATTGGGGTCATGTTGATATGAAGTGGTAGAGAGAATGATAAACCTCGCCCGTTAGGACGGGGGTAGCTCACATGAAGTGGTGAGGTTTTTAAATAGTGGGAACCAGCAATTTAATAGTGGTTTCGATAAAATTGATTGAACGAAGGGATGGTTTCATCAAGTTCGTAGTGGATGGGGCGGAGCCTGGATTAGTGAATGCATTGAGGAGAACACTAATGGTTGAGGTACCCATAGTGGCCATAGATAACGTGATAATTCTCGACAATACATCGGTTCTGTATGATGAGATAATTGCCCATAGGTTAGCCATGATACCGCTCAGGACTAATCTGGATAAGATGCCTAAGATAGAGGAGTGTGAGGATGAATTAGTCGACCCATCCCTCTGCCAAATAAGGTACCAATTAAGCGTTGAGGCAAAGAAGCCCACCACGGTTTATAGTAAGGACCTAATACCGGATGATCCCGACTTCGCCCCTGTTCAACCGGATATACCCATAGTGAAGCTAGAGGAGGGGCAAGTCCTATCGCTGGAGGCATACGCAAAGCTGGGCAGGGGGAGAACCCATGCTAAGTGGCAGCCCTGCTTGGCATCCTATGGTTACTATCCCCGCGTAGAGGTAATTGGAGAGAGCGAGAACTGCGTGAAGTGCCTTGAGATTTGCCCCGGCGCATTATCCATCAAGAAAGGAAAAATAGATGTACTGGATCCCCTTAAGTGCACATTTGATAAGTGGAAGACATGCGAGGAATTATGCGGCAAGGCTATTAAGGTGGATTGGGATGAGAAGAAGTATGTTTTTTGGGTGGAGTCATTTGGTAACCTCGATATGAATGCGTTATTGAACGAGGCCTTCAGGATACTTAGGAGAAAGGGAGAAATATTGATCAAGTACCTGGAGGATGCCAGCAAGCCGAAACTGGAGGCATCCTCATCCCTAGAGTCCTCCCTGGAGGGTACAGAGGAGCATGAGGGCTCCGAGATAAGTGGGGAGGAGGAATTAGGAGAGGAGTAATTTCTAATATTTGGATCTAAGTTATGGAGGGAGTTGAAGCTTATCGCCCGGCTTCATTACTATGGTCTTCACGTGGGGACTTAATTTGCTTACTAGGGCAGTGAAGTCCTCGGGGTTTTGTTTTATTGGTGGGAACGTATTGAAGTGCATGGGTATCGCTATCCTGGGGTTAAGCAGTGAAACGGCGTATGCCGCTTCTCGTGGCCCCATGGTGAAGGTGCTGCCTATGGGTAGAAGCGCCACGTCCGGCTTATAGAGCCTACCTATTAACTCCATGTCGCTGAAAAGCCCTGTGTCGCCCGCATGATAAATCGTGGCCTCCGGAGCCTTTACTATGAAGCCGGCGGGGGAGCCGTGGGTGGAGCTATGCGTGGCGGGAACCATTATTGCCTCAATGCCATCGCTTAACTTGACGGTGCCGCTCATGTTCATTCCAATGGTGTTCTGCAATCCCTCCTTTTCCTCTAGGTGAACCATTAATTCGAATACGCCGACCACCGTTGCTCCGGTTCTCTTAGCTATCTCCACGGTCTCGCCCAAGTGATCCGAGTGGTCGTGAGTGACCAGTATGAAATCGACTTGCTTTAAATCATTAATTGAGACGGGGGACATTGGATTGCTTATCCAGGGATCTATGAGTATGGTTTTGCCGCCGGCCCTTAATTCGAACGCCGCATGACCAAGCCATCTTAGGTATGAACCGGACATGGGCGCATTTGCTTCCCCAAAATTTAAAAACATGACGCCTAATCCAATTTCTTGCGGAACCTTTATTATGATTCACCTACAGCGTTAATTCATGAGCGGCAAAATAAAATTATCATTCATGGAATCCGTACTCCCCGAGGGAATACCGTTCTCATACGCCGTCCTAGTGAGGGGCGGCCTCGGGATGGGCAAGACATTCTTTAACCAATATATCGCGGCCAACATGAGTAAAGAGGGCCACGTGCTCTACGTGTGCTTCGATGATGATCCCCGATCAGTCATTGAGGGAGTCACGAGGCTCGGAGGCAGGGAGGAGAACTTGTTCCTAATAAATGGATTCTCTCCCCAGATACAGTCGAAGAACGTCGTTGACACGATAACTGAGTATAACATAGATTCCCTACAGGGCTCGGTGGCTAATGCAGCTAAGAGGCTCGACGCTAAGCTTGTGATAATCGACTCGATAAATGATTACTTGGTGAGCATCGATCCAAGGGACATGATTAAATTCATTAAGGGCATGAAAGCCCTCTCCCGCGAGAGGGGATTATTGACCTTAGTGGTTGCCCACACGGGAACCGATGATATAAATAACTTGCTCGACACCATTGAGTACACGTTCGATGGAGTGATAGAGGTGGATGTGGATCCCACGCTTCAACAAATTGGCCTAACCATTAGGAGATTCAGGGTGAAGAGGATGAAGGGGGTGCCCAGCTCCATTAATTGGATACATTATGATATAATTAATGACGAAGTAACTATAGTGGATGTCAGCAAATTAATGATGATTATGAGGGGAGAAAAATGAGAGCGACGGCAATACATCGAATAAATGAGTCATTAATCCATTAATCTTTTAAAAGCCGAAGCAATATGGCAACGCATGGAGGATAACCAGGAAACAAATCGATCTTTCCTCAATACATAATGCGGTGCCCCCGCTGCGGCGCCGAGGTCCCGCCCTCTCCTCTATCATTCAAGTGTCCCCGCTGCGGTGAATTACTGGATGCAGTGATAGAGGAACCAACAATAAACCCGAAGGGGAGGGGAGTTTGGCGATTCTCATCCATATTGCCGCAGCCCAGGACTAAAATCACGCTGGGGGAGGGCTGCACCCCCCTCATTAGGCTACGCAGTGACTTGCTTCTTAAGTTCGAGGGCGCTAATCCAACGGGTTCCTTCAAGGACAGGGGAATGACGGTTGGAGTCAGCATAGCTAAGGCTGCCGGTGCATCATCCCTGGTAGTTGCATCCACGGGCAACACGGCGGCATCGGCGGCAGCCTATGGCGCGGCCGCTGGGCTGGAGGTTAAGGTGGCTTTACCGGATGGCCACGTCGCGGCGGGGAAATTGGCTCAGGCAATAGTTCATGGAGCAACCATACTCAAGATAAGGGGCAATTTTGATGAGGCGCTGAATTACGTGTTGGAGAAGGAGGCGGGGCGAAGCTATCCCCTTAACTCGTTCAATCCATGGAGGCTTGAGGGACAGAAGACAATAGCGTTGGAGATAATTGAGGAGGCGAGGATAGATAACGTGATAGTTCCCGTTGGCAATGCCGGTAACATATACGCCATATGGAAGGGATACAGGGAGGCAATGGAGGCAGGCCTCGTGGAGAGCATTCCCCGATTAATTGGGGTACAGGCCGAGGGTGCTAGTCCAATAGCGTCGGCGTGGGCAATGGGGAGGGAGGAACTGGTTCCAGTGAAGCCGGAGACCGTGGCTTCAGCGATAAGGATTGGGAAACCAGTTAATTGGTTCCGCGCTTGGAGGGCCGTCAAGGCCACTGGCGGCGGCTTCATGAAGGTAAGCGACGAGGAGATAATTAATGCCCAGAAAGCATTGGCCAGGATGGGCATCTTCGTGGAGCTCGCCAGTGCATCCACGTATGCAGCCTACTTGAGACTAGCGGGAAGCGGTGAATTAAGCGGCTCAACCGTTCTAATAGCGACGGGACACGGCTTAAAGGATCCCGATGCAGTTGCTAGATACTTGCCTCGCATAATTGAGGTGTATTGATCCCCTCCTCGCACTAAACAGTAGACCCAAAAAACGCCTCCATAAATAGAATTAAGCAGTTCCAGGAGGTTTATGCGGTTCGTGCCGTGGTCGACAAGGTCGACCTCCGGCTGGAGAAGTGACCAGCCTAGCGTTCACCAAAAACAATAAAAAACTTACGTGAGGAACGAACCAAGCCAAAGCCATGCCTTATTATTAAGTAACTGATCCCCTCCCTCTCCTGAGGGGCGAGGGCTCCCTTAGGGGCGATTCATAGTTCGTGGTTCACCGCCCCCTCATCACTTCATCGCTGGTGGGGTTCACCCACCCCCGCTCATCCAGCGGTGGACCACGTAGGCCCTCAACCCATTACCCCCACCCATCACCACGGAGCCCCCAGATCCCAGGGACTCGGGGATATGTAGAGCCCTTATCGGACACCCCTTATGGAGACACGCTCCGCTTTAAAAGAAACTACCGTACCCAGCACCTGGAAGGGGTGAGACCCATCATTCATTATTGTCAAGGTTCCCATTATGGAGAAGGATTTATAAGCCGTGAAGCATTCAATACCTGTGCCCGAGCAATCCACGTCCAGGATAATAGAGATAACTCACTTCAGCAAAGATAAGAAGCCCAATAAGTTAACCATTGATGCGCAGCCCCCATCAATTAATGAGAATGGGTTCCCAGAAGAGGGGGGCTACTTCTTGAGGATTGGGGACGCCGTTTTCCACTTGACGGAGGCCGAGGCCGCTCACCTAGCCTTAACCCTATTAGAGACGCATAGGCAACACACTCTTCAATTCACAAAGATATCAGGCGAGCGAAGAAAGAAGGGGGAAGAAGAGGAGTAATGAGTAAGGCCTACTCCCCAGCCCTAAAACAAGGGGGTTTATTGATCACTGACCTCCTCCCCGCCTTTAGGGTTCCCCGAGGCCTAGAGGGTTACGTCCCATTACGGGCGCTACTCGGTCATCCCCACCAGCCGGTATTGCGGGGTCGGCCCCCACTCCCCATTCCCAAAGAATTGACCGGCCGAGAGCCCCATTCCCAGAGATTTCTAACTTTAACCCAGCCCTAAAGGACGAGGTTTGCCGTTCCTTTTATCATTGAGGCTTCTCGCCGCCGGTTAGGGCTTGCTCCAGTATCGCGTGTAACCTATCTAAGCCGCTTCGAGTCATTGAACTAACTGGTATTGGAATGGATGTTGATCCCATTGCCTCTATTATCTGGATTATCCTCATATTCAACTCAGCCTCGAGTCCCTCGGATTGCAGGCTAAGCTCTAATTGCTGCGGGTTCTCAACCCATGAAACCACATCATCCACGAGATCCGGATCCAGTAAATCAGACTTATTTAGAATATTATATTGGGTCTTCTGGAACCTGTATTGGGCCGATAATGATAATAATAAATTAGATACGAGGCCGGAGGGAGTCCTTGCTTGATTGGAGTCAATGGTGAATAGCACAAGCGACTTCTCGGCGGATAATCTATTAACCAATAAAGAACCGGAACCCCTGAACGCGAATATCTCCATTTGACCAGGGGTATCTATGATCAAGTAATCAGGCTCAAAGGCGCTTATTTGCTCCCGTATCTCATCAACCCTAGTTATCACGAGATCCATTGCGGCAATCATGGATGCATTAGGGCCTAGTTTATACTTTCTCATTAATTGCCTGGCATTAACTTGATCCCTAATATCTATGTCTGGAGTATATGGCAAGTACTCCGCCGCTGGATCAAGGTTAAGTATGGCTACCTCGCTTCCCTGGTCCTCAAGGTACTGGGATAATGAGGACGTTAATGTGCTCTTCCCGCTCCCGGCGGTGCCCACGATGAATACAGTCAGGATCGAGGCCCCACCTCCCTGCTTGACTTAATTATCTTAGCTACCTCAATCAAGACTTGCCTCCTCTTCATGTTGCTTCCCTCTGCCTCCACGTAACCGCTCGCGGCATCATCGAACCAAAGCATTGGATACCTCTTTTCCGGGTGAGGCTTTGGCTCAAGGCCTAGTTTAACCATGGCGGCCGCTATTTCATCTAGGCTTGGGTCCCGGACAGCTAAGGATCGCGGCACGGCCCTACCCCTGCTTCGGGGAACGGAGGCAAGGTTCACTCGCCAAATTATTAAGCGGCCGCGCCTCATTTATTTTCCCTATTTAAGGAGAACGGCATTCAATACGCCGTCCTGTCCCGGCCTTGATGTGACTACTGCCCTGCCTGCCTCGGTCTCTATAATGGTGCCCTTAACTATGATGCCCTTCTTAAGGAAGTCCTTATTGGCAGGCGTATCAATGATCTTGATTATCTTGGACTTAATGGTCTTACCTGTGGATGCATCCACAACATTGGCGTACTGCGTCCTCAGTAGCCTAATCTTGACTACGCCACCATATGACCTATCCCTCTTAACCTCTAACTCCCCTAGCCTAGTATTTGTGGCGGGGCCGCCGCCTAAGTGCTTCGGCTTCACCTTATAAGTCCGCAGCCTGTATCCTCCGCTTATCTTCCTATTATCATTCCCCTGGAAATAGCTAAGTAACTTCACCATATTAATTCATCCATGTGATCCTGGCTTTAAATAGATTGCGTGAGCATGAAGCAATGCCAAGCCACAGCGCCTCCTCCGCGCCTTTCATGCGCCGGACTCAAAAATTGCCTAAATAATGCAGAGGTTATTAATTGCGCTATTTCGCCTCGTTGCTCTTCATGCATTGGCGGCCTCCGTGTCGCCCATTTGATTAATGGCCTCTATCCTCACCACGTTATCCGCGCTGTTCTCAAATGAATCTATGTGGGACGTGATCAGCACCACATCTATGCTGGATGAAATGTCCCGCAACCATGCGGCTACCTTGGCTCTATGCTCGGCATCCAAATGCTCAGTGGGCTCATCAAGCATAATTATGGGGATGCGCCCAAGTATTACCTTAGCCATGGCGTACCTAAATATTAGGGCCACCAAGTTTTTCTCCCCCATGGATAAGGCCTCGAGCGGAATCTCCTTGCCGTCGCCCCTCTTAACGTAGATATCATAATCGCCATCCATCCTGATATCGACGTAGGCCTCCTTGTGCCGCAAAGCGGTGAATGCCTCCCTTAATTCCTCATTCATTGCATCGATGAATGCCTTACGTATGAGGGGTTTCGCCGCCTCCACGGCGTCGCCTAACATATTCAGCGTTGATAGGGATGATTGAAGCCCCCCTAATCGCCGCCTCGCTTCCTCCAGCCTACTCCTAATATTGCTCTCTTCCTGCCGCGTCTTCTCGGTCTCATTAATTAATTGAGTTAATGCTCCCCTTAATTCGGCTCCCATTGCCCTTACCTCCTCTAGTTTCTTCTTCGTCTCCTCTAGTTTCTTCTTCGTCTCCCCCGCCTTCACAAGCATTGGCTCTAAGACCTGTAGTCTAGCCGTTATGTTTTCCCCCTCCCTCTGAACCTCAATTAATTGTTCCCTCAGCATCGCCGCCTCGTTCTCCGTATGGCCGCTTAATTGCTCCATTCGCTTCCGGTATTCCTCCTCTATTTTCTCGTACTCCTCGGCCTCGCCCCTTATCCCCCTTATTTCCTCCTCTATTTTCTCGTACTCCTCCCCCCTCGGCTTGAGCCTCTCTATTCTGTTCCTGATATCCCCCAACTCCCCCTTCACTTGATTCAATTTATTGTCTTCCTGATTGATGCGCCCCTCGAGATCCTCTAGCCGGCCCCGTTTCCTAGATAATTCGCTCCGCAACCTATTCAATGCCTCCTCTGCATCCCTAAGCCTCCTCTGCGTCTCCTCTATTTCCCGCGTCTTCTCCCTTAACCTATTCCTTAATTCATTGGCCTTATCCTCCCGTTTCCTCAGTAGTTCCTCTGCTTCCGTAATTGTGAGGGACCTACCGCACAGGGGGCACGTGGATCCCCCTCTCCTCAATAATTCGATCTCCGTCTCCACGTGCTTAAGCTCTACCTCTATAGCTGCCCTATTGTTCTCCGCCTCCCTTAACTGGCTTCGAGCCCCCTCCATGGTCTCTCTCATCTCCTCCTCTTTCTCCTCCAACTCCTTAATCTCCCCCCTCAACTCCTCGGCCTCGCTTTTTTCCTGCTCCAATTCATACTCTATATCCATTAATTGATCATCCTTGATCGCAGCCTCCTTCTCGAGCTTGCCTAATTCCTCGTGATCCTTCCTTAACTCCTCCTCCCTCTTCCTTAATTCGCCGTATCGCTCCGCCTTGGGTCTCAAAGCATCTAGCCTCTTCCTTAACTCCTCTATCCGCTTCCGCTCCTCAACTACGCTCCTCAACTCATTCTCTAATCGGCTTAGCTTAGCCTTGAGGTCCTTCTCCTTATCCATTAATTGCGATAATTGGATCCTCAGGGTATAGGCCTCCTTCTCTTTCTCCTCCAGTCCCCTCGCTTCGCTCTCCAACTCGGATAACTTAGCCTCCAACTCCTTTCCCTCCTTCTCTTTTTCCATTAATTCACCATTAATTCTAGTTATCCTCTCCTCCATTTCCTTTAATCTGGTAGAGGTCACGCTTAACTGCCTGCTCAATTCCTTTGCCTGCCCATCAAGGGCCGCCACATCTTTCTCAATGCTTCTCCTGATCTCCTTAATGACTGAGTCCTGTAATTTAGTTAATGCATCTATCTTTATGACCGAATCCAGCCTATTTCGTCCTGACTTATCGTTATCCAGTATAGCTCGGATCTCTCCCTGCCTAATATACAATAACCTAGTGAATAGGTCAGCATCTATCCCCAGCATCTTCTCAATGAAGGCGGTCACCTCCTTATCCCGAGCAGCCACCTTGTGTCCATCCCCATCAATGATATAGGTTTGATGCGCATCCAATTTATCGCCTGCAATAACCCTCTGAACAGTGTATTGATCATCCTCTCCAGCCAAGGTGACCCTAACCTTAGCCATGCCGCGGCCCAGTTTAACGAAGCTCTGCAGCTTCACCCCGCTCTTGCGCGCCCACTCGCTTCCATATAATGCGAAAGCCACTGCATCTAGGAAAGTGCTTTTCCCAGCCCCATTCAGGCCATGTATGAAATTGATTCCACGCGTTAAAACGACTTTACCGTTGGATATGCTCCTGAAATTACTTAACTCTACTTCCCTTATCAATGAGGATCGCCCCCAGAGTTAAGTCCTATGCTTCTCCTTATCACGTTAATGGCCTTCTCCACCTCTCCCTGCTCCACAAGCGATAATGCCTCTAGAACGGAATTGATCAATCCGCTCGCCCCCTCCCCGGCTCCCTTCATGTTATTTATCAATATGTTCCTTATTATCTCATTAATGCCGTAGTACTGCACCCCGCCAGTGTTAACATTGCTTCTTCGCCTTAGATCCATATCTATATCCACCTTCAAGGCATCAAAGCGATCCCTTAAGTCCCTTAACCCGTAATCCCTTAACTTATAGCCATCATGCATTACCCCCCTTAACTCCACAATAACATATGCATTGCTGATCCCTATTTTACCTAGGGCATTCACTATGTTCTCCCGCACCTTGTTGGGTTCATCCCCATTAATCCCCACAATTAGCCTAATCATTCTCCGCCTTGGCTCCAGCCTAACCTTACTCATCACCACGTCGCTGCCAACATCAAGCAGTAGAAACCCCTTCTCATCCTGGGGCTTCCTAAGCCTTAACTCTCCCCCAATCAATTCATGAGTCTCGAACTCGCTTGCATCCCATATTTCCAGGGAACCAGCATAGGCCCCCCTCAATCTTGGGTGCCGCAGTGCATGTTCATGGATATGCCCCAATGCGTAGTATGGTTCTTCGGGCAAATCATCACCCACGGTGAAGTAATCCAAGTCAGGCATTGAGTATTTATAGGGGGTCCCCCTCACGTATTGATGAAGCATAACTATGGCTCTGCGCCGCCCATCCATCATTGATCTAATCATGTTGCCCAATTCATGGCTCTTCTCCCCAGGCCTGCATCCAAGCCCAATCACCCTAACATCGCCTAGATCCACGTATTCATCATCTAGGAACCTCAGTACGCCCGTATTGCCTAGAACCCTAAGGGGATTCTCCGTTGGATTTATTGGGGAGGCATCATGATTGCCCCGAATCGCGAAGACGCTTAAGCCAGCGCTTCGAAGCGCTGTGAATCCCCTTATGGCTGTCATGTACATGCTTGGAGTCGGCCTAGCCCCATCAAACACGTCACCCGTAACTAGTACCGCCTCCAATCCCTTTTCATCCCTTAACTTAACCAACTCATCGACTGCGTTTAGGAAAGCCTCCTCATAATCCTTAGCCCTGGCGTCGAGTCCATATTGCCTCCGCCCCAGATGTATGTCGGATATGTGAGCAAGCAGCACGAACCTAGATAATAGGGTCCACCTTGAAAAACATTCCCAAGAAGGATAATACGCGGTGGCAACGAAAACTTTTGGGCAGCATGGTGAAATGATCTTCTGCACTAAAGGGCTAGGGTTACCGCATCGTCACGATAGAAAGCCCCCAATCCCTTAGGGGAAGGGAATCATATTCCTGCTCAGCGAATAATAGGAATATATAGGAGCGGCCCAGGGATCAGCATGTCGTACGAGATGAGCGTTCAAGATTCATTGAAGGAATTCATGAGGATTTATCCGCAGGGCGTTACCATTGTGACCACCAGGCAAGGGGATAAGCCCATCGGCATCACCGTTAGCGCATTTACATCGGTATCCATGGAGCCTCCCCTCGTATTGGTCGCTATATTCAAGTCATCCTCCATATCGCGCCCCATAATTGAGAGCAATTTATTTACTGTTAACCTGCTTCCGGAGGATGCTGCTCAATTATCCCAATTATTTGCCTCTAACGAGAAGCCCACAAACGTTTTTGAGACTGGTCCATACCCATATATAACGCAATCATTGGCGTCCCTGGGATGCAGTTTATGGAAGACCGTGGATGCGGGGGATCACTGGTTATTCCTGGGGCTAGTTAGGGATGTCAAGGTAAGAAGGCATGGGAAGCCATTGGTGTATCATGAGAGGCAATACACCACCACATGTTGATGAAATAGGCGAGGCAAGGGAATTAGAGGGAGTAAGTAACTCCCTTCTCCGTGGTCCTTATGTTTCCCGCGACTTGCACTAAGATCGATTTAATGGGTATGGAGTTCAGATAAATATTGGCGGGGTCCTTGTTAATAGAGACTTGGTACGCTACTTCCTCGGCCGTTAATTCCCTTCCCATTATTAATTCCCTTACCTTCTCCACCAATTTATTGCAGTAATTTATGTTAAACTCTATTAATTCCTTGGCCTTCTTGGAGTCCAGGTAAGTAGGGCCATGCGATATCACCACCTTCTCCACTCCCCCAACCAATTCCCTCAACTTATTGAGGGACTCCATGGCGGCCCAGAAATCCGTATAGAACGGCACGCCGAAGCCCTCGATGACTCTTTGGCCGAAGAAGGAATCGCCGGCATATAGGACATCGCCAAGCAAGTAAGCCACATGCCCCGGCGTGTGCCCAGGCAGCTTTATCACCTCAACCTCTGGATCACTGAAGTTGAGCTCCAGGTTTTGCTTGACTAAGTCGAATGTAAATATTGGCGAGTCCCGGGAGCTGAAGCCATACGTCATGGCCCGCCTCCCCATTAATGTGAGGGACCAATAATCCTCCGGCGGCAAGTACTTAGCCTTAGCGCTCCTGGTTAGGCCGGCTATGTGGTCGCTATGGCCATGGGTTGCTAACTGCACTTCACCATTAAGTTGAAGGGAGGCATTGCGTCCACCTTGATCTATAACGATGCGTCCATCATAGATTAACGTGTTCGGGCTGCCGGGAATCACTTCAGTATTCCTGGTTAGCTTTATTATATTCACTTTATTATTGCCGCGGCATCCATATAAAAACCTTCATGTGAATAATTTGATAAAATGGACGACAACCCTCGTCCTTTAGGGCCATCTTGAAAAGGGCTACAAACATTGTGGTTCCAACAGTGAGGAAACCATTGTCTTTCCTAGTGTTGCATAACTGAGTGGTACCCGTAATGGGGTGTAACCCTCTAGGCCTCGGGGAATCCAAATGGCGGAGAGGAGGTCAGAATAATGCGCAGCGTATTCCTAAGCGTCGATGGGAGTTAATATTATTAATGCATTTATAGCTTATAATCGAATGGTAGCCGTAGATTTATCGGTACCCATACGTAATGGAATGTTCTTTTACCCGGGGGATCCGGAACCCAAGGTGGAGATCTATAAAACAATCGAGAAGGATGGATACAACATGCATAGGCTAGTGATGGGCACGCACACGGGCACTCATGTCGATGCCCCAAATCACTTTCTGCCTAATGGATTAACCCTGGATAAATTGGATCCATTAGCCTTTAGCGGCAGCGCAATCGCGGTTGCGTCAAGGGAGAGGGTAGTGCATGCATCTGACTTGGAGGGAGTGGGTAGGGTTGATGTCGTGCTGGTGTATACTGGCACAATTGAGGAGTTGGGAGGAGGTGCGATAAACGTGGGAAGGATTGGGGTGCTGGATGAGGGGGCGGCCAGGTTATTGGTGGGTAAAGTTAAGGCGGTCGGCATAGATTCGCCATCCATTGGGTCCCCCGAGGTCCATAGGATCCTTTTATCTCACGGCGTAGTCATCATTGAGAACATATCCTCGAGGGTTAAGGAGTTGGTGGGCAAGTCATTTCAATTATATTGCCTCCCCATACTTGTGGGGGATGCGGATGGGGCGCCAGCCAGATGTGTGGCGATCCCTTAAAATGAGGCATTGCTTTTCGGGGAAAGAGCAGTCAGCAGGCTCATAAAGCATCATTTGCTCAGTCGGCTCAGCATCATCATGTTGGTCCAGGGGGAGGCAATGCTTTTAAAGATTTTATGCAGCTATTCTTCCAATGAATAATTTACAGCTATGCTATGTAGAATATTATGGTTTGCCACGGGTTCCCTCAATGATAGCAGTATATGGATTAGCCGTTCTATCAATAATACTGTTTTTTTACATTCTACAAGTGAGATTAAGGAAATACGGCGTTGGGCTCTGGGAATTCATATCCATAATACTAAGGGGTTACCGGGCTTGGTTACCGTTCCTAGGCGATGTGTTGAGCCATAGGAGGTTCCTGAGGGATGAGAGGCTTGGGGGAACCGCCCACTTAATGATATTCTACTCCCTCGCCGCATCGCTGCTCGGAACCATACTGGTCGCCATTAATCAATACGCGGGGATCCTGCTCTCCACACAGGTCTACTGCGGGTCCCTCTTCCTGGCATATAGTGGATTCGTAATGGATGTGACGGCGTGGATCATGGTTATCGGTTCCCTCCTAGGCATATATAGGGTCATTCAGAGGAAGGGCCTCTACACCAAGATGGAGTACTTCTCAAATATTGGTTTCCTCATCGGCTTGATTTACCTAGCTGTCAGCGGGGCCTTAATTGAGTCATATAGATTCACGGAGAGGGGCCTAACCCAATATGCCGCCTTCATGCCTAACGCATACCTCTTCTCTCCACTCCACATCTCGAGCCTAGATTACATGCTTCTCTATTACTCGCATTTCCCCATAGCGTTCCTACTAATAGCGATACTGCCCGCCACAGCTATATTCCACTCAGTGCTTGGGCTCTATAATTACATTATTAATTACGGTAGGCCCCTGGGAGAGCTGGAGAAGCCCTTTGACTTGAGGGAGCTCCTTCAAAAGGAGAATCCGGAGATGCCTAAGGTAGGTTACTCCAATGCATCCGAGATACCTAAGCTAAATAAGCTTGAGGCCCTGGCATGCACTGATTGCTTTAGGTGCCAGGATAATTGCCCCGCCTATGCTGTTGGGCGGCCGCTTTCCCCCACATTAATAATGACTAAGATAAAGCAGGGATTGGATGCGGGTCAAGATAAGTTGATTGATGGTTCGGTGCTGGATGATGAATTATGGGCATGCACGACTTGTGGGGCATGCATGGAGGCTTGCCCAGTTTACATTAGGCACGTGGATTACATCATTGACATGAGGAGGGACCTAGTGATGAATATGAGGATGGATCAGAAGAAGAGCAGCCTAATCCTGAACTTATCCCAATCAAGCAATTCCTTGGGCATGAATAATATGGGGAGGCATGACTGGTTGCGGGAACTCGGCGTTAAGAGTGTTCAGGAGAATCCAGGCTTTGAGTACTTATTCTGGGTTGGATGCATGGGCAGCTTCGATGCGAAGGCGAAGGAAATAGTGAAGTCCCTAATAGAGATACTGAGGACGGCTGGGGTATTGGATAAGGTGGCCGTGCTTGGCGATGAGGAGACTTGTTGCGGCGATCCTGCCAGGAGGCTCGGGGAGGAGGGGCGATTCCAGGAAATCGCCATGGCTAACATAGACCTATTCAATAAGTACGGCGTTAAGAAGATACTAACGATATGCCCGCACGGCTTTAACACGTTCAGGAACGAGTATCCAAAGCTTGGATTGAGCGGCGTTAAGGTCATTCATCACGTCGAGTTGATTAAGGAGTTGATGGAGGAGGGGAAATTAAAGTTGAATGTTGATGTTGGGAAATTGACAATCCATGACCCATGCTACTTGGCCCGCAATAATGATGTGGTTGAGCCCCAGAGAATAGTGGTAAGCAAGCTCGGCGACCTAATTGAGGTCGAGAGGCACGGCAAGAAAACCTTCTGCTGCGGAGCAGGCGGCGCCAATTACTGGTATGACGTGCCGGAGAAGAAGAGGATAAGTCACGAGCGCTTCGAGCAATTAACCAAGACAGGGGCCGACACTATCGTGACCCTATGCCCATTCTGTAATGCCATGCTTGACGAGGCATCGAGAGCCAAGGGATCAAGCGTGAAAGTAATGGATATATCCCAAGTAATACATAAGTCGATGAAGAGCGATAATTAGGATCATGAGCCTCGTTGAGCCGCATCGCCGTGATCATGAGGGGAACACGGCTTCATCGTGAGGAGGAGGCTCGGAATCACAAAATAATCTATTTATAGCTTCTTAACTGAGGAGCTTGCTCAGTCGTGGCTCTAGATGGGCATGTTCAAGGATTTAGGCGATGAGGACTATAGAACGTTAATGAGGAGAATAGATGTGTTGCAGGGCGACGTGAAGGAGGCCATATGTAAGTACCTAGAGCTGGGAATGATTGTTGACACCAAGGGAAAAGCCTATGTAACGCTAAATGGTACCTTAATTCTACAGGATTCACCGCTTGCGCCGGAGCTCATTAGGAGCGGGATCGGCATGGAGGTTAGCGGCGCCGTTGTGCTGCCCAGCTTCTTCTCATGGATTTACTGGATTAAACCGCTTTGTCCAGATCTCGAGGGTGAATTCATTGATGTCCTACCCATGAGGGTCTTTGGAATAGGCGCTGCGCCTTATGCAGAACTTGGGGGCGTGGAGGAAGGCCTTGCAGGCCTAGTGAAGAGCATTGGGTTCTATATTGTTGGTTCGGTGAAGGATGTCTTATTGAGGACGTGGATAATGGATGGATTGACCTTCGATGAGAACGTGGATATGATAGTTATAGCCGATAACGAGACCATAGCGCATAAGTACGTTGATACGAGGAGCAGCATTCATGTGGGCTTATCCTCAATGGAGCGATATGCCCAGTATGGCTTTGATAGATTGATGTTGGTTCACCCATTCTTATCTAGGCAGTATCATGCGGAGGTGGTCTCCAAGATAATCTCACGTAAGGTAATCTCAACCGCTGGTTACGCTGCATTGATAATGGATGATTACGAGATAAATGGGATAATCATGTATAAGTGGCCCCTCATTAATTACATGCTTTCACGAAGCCTCAACGTGATGCAGAGGAACATGCAGCTCAAGAAATTCATAACAGGCTAGCAATTCCCGGCATTATTTGGGAAGGGAGGAACGCTTTAATTGGTTGCCTCTGGACTTTGGGCAATGATGAGCATTAACGCATGATGGGTGATTTCAAATCCAGGCTGCTGATTATCAAAATAATGCTGTCTTCTTATTCGAATATGCAAATGCTTTGGATTTCTTGGGTGAGGAAGATGAGGCAGTGCCCTTATATCGAAGAGCTTTGGCAATGGGTCTTTCAGGAGAGATCAAGGCCCAAGCTGAGATTCAATTAGGGAGCTCGCTGAGCATTATAGGGGAAGACTCGAGTGCCGTAGAGATACTGGACAGAGT
>OFEH01000117.1_pt1 | contig 32232 bp, 27 predicted proteins | sample 1521031 | NCBI WGS metagenome assembly OFEH01 (sample SAMN05518350, study PRJEB24110) | hypersaline lake metagenome | isolation source: Grendel Spring, Yellowstone National Park, Wyoming, USA | place: USA:Grendel Spring, Yellowstone National Park, Wyoming, USA | collected 2011-11-16
ATCCTGAACCGATGATAATCCAAGAAGGGCTGGAATAAAAACAAGCGCAACGCCTATGTTCCCAAAGTTCTGCACTATTACAAGCAGGTTCCCCCTGTACTTTGCCGGAACGCTTTCAGAAATCGCTGCAAGGATTGGCGTTTCAGCCCCAATAGCAGCCATACCGACAAGTATGAATGAAATTATGATGGCTGCGGCATTGGTAGGAGCCGCCAGATAGATTGCTATGCCAATGACGATCATGGCTGCTGTTATCAGGAAAGCCTTCCTCCTTCCTAGATAATCTGTCATGTAACCCGCAAGCAGAGCGCCAACACCTCCAGCTATGAAACCTGCGCTCAAACTAAGGTAATAATACTGCTCCGGAATTATGCTCGTAATCGCAAAAACTGGCCCGTAACTTTCAGCTACACCGTAAACAAGCATTCCCATTGCTAGTGCGAAAATCGCTAACCAGGGTATTCTGCTCCTTGTCTGAACTTGATTTGCACCAGCTTTGCCGGACGCATTGGTGAGCCTTTCGTCCTTTTTATCTGGCTCTTTAGATAAGCTCATAAGTAATTATCTTATTGAATACGTATTATATAAGTGTTTCTTTGTAGAATGCGGTGCCGTTAACTTAAAATTTATTTTTTTAACAGTGCCCTTTTTCTAGCAAATGATTACACAAACCAGAAAAGGACCCCAATAGCACTTATACTCTATGCCTTATATCTTTATTTCTCCAGTTTGAGCTTGAGGAGGGCTTCTCACGTTCTTGAGCCCATAATCAAGAGGAGCAATATGGAAATGGATCCAGAAGTATTCTTTAGTATTGGACTCCTTTGACGTTGACAAGCACGACGTCAATTACATATTTATTAATGAAGCTGAAATAAACTTTAGTGGGAAGCTATGGGTAGCATACGAACCTCAACTCAAAGCGTTCCTATCATTCCACATAAGCTGGCACCAGAACTCTCTTATGCTTTTTCATAAGGAAGCTTGTAAAGAAGTATGGTAGGAAGACCATCTACACAGACGTAGCTCTTAAGTAGAGCATGTTATATATGAGCAGAGCCTGAAGAACTTAATGAAAAGTATGAACACATAAAGGACAGGACAGAAGCTTTTGACGACCTTTTCCCGTGTAAAAAGCCAAAATTTGACCATGTAAAGAACTGGTTCAAAGCCTTAAGGTTCTTCTATAATTATGTATTCACAAACGAGGAAATTGGTTCAGCTCCACTTTCAAATGAACAGTTGTCTGAATGGATTAAGCCAATTTTGTTGATTGCAAGCATGAGGTGATCAGAATGAGCTTAAGTTAACGGCACCCCCGCTGAAATAGAAAAATATTTTAATCAGAAATCTTAGTAAACAATTATGAGTTTTGCTACTATACTTTTTGACGATTTCATAAAAAGAATAAAAGAAAATAAACTTGACTTACTTTGTTTCAAAGAACTAGCAATAAATTATTACAAAGAAAAAGATTCACAATTGGAAATCAAGAAATATCAAGAACTTTCAAATAATGATAAAGAAAAGTCACTCCTATCGCTTGCTAAAAAATGTGCTGAAGAATTACCAAAATATAAAAATTATGACTGGAAAAGCGTTTTATTAGATGTATGTTATAGGAAGTCTCCTAACAACAAGGCAATGTATATCTTTGGAGGATTTGAGGAAGAAAAAGAAATTTATCCCACTGTAGAAAGATTTTTAAAAAATGAGTTTAAAGATTTTACTTTAAAAAATACAACAGCTAAAAAAAGCAAAATTACAAGACTTGCTGATTTTACAGCTCTAAAAAAGAACTTTTTGAATTGGCTAATAATTTCTTTTGAAGTTAAAGTAAAACCTGAAGCATTTGATTATTTTTTAAATCAAGCAGACGATATTAAGATGCATTCAGATTACCTTTATCTAGTAACAACTCCTCATTTTATTATAGAGGCTGGTTTTAAAAAAACAAAAGAGATTAAAAATGCAGAAAAATCCATTTTAAATCTTTTAAAGAAAAATGGTATAGGTCTTTATATAATAGATGGATATAAAAGTAAAAATAACATTAAAAGGATATTTGAAGCGGAGCATAACCACAATGTAAAAAATGATATAAAAAAGAAGTTACTTGATGAACTTGGATTATCTTAAAGTTATAGTTTGTTTATTATAGAAAATGAAGATTACTCTCTTATTACGTACAGAAAAATATTTTTATTCTACCTTTTTTTATCTAAATTTATGGAACAGAAAAGCGACTTTAAAAAGAAGGTTCGGCATATGCAGCTAACGATTCGGGGAATGAAGTTGTTTAAAATATCAAAACAGCGCAAGTTGATAGGGTTTCTGGCAATAATTGCCGTATCGTTCGCAGTGATCACGCCCAGCTTTGCCGGCGCAGAATCTACTGGCTCATGGCTCACCGGATACACGTTCACTGGCCCTCAACCATATGAGCAAAGGTATCTGGTAACTGATACAGTATACAACATGACGTTGACGATCACTGTGCCGCAAGTACCCTCGGGTGTGGAGCAGTTCTCCGTGATACTGCCGCCGTACGTCCAGCCCCTCAACTCCTACACACCGTTCTTCAAGCTATGCAATAATTATGCTGGAATAACAAGCCAGACAACTTCCCAACTGTATTCACGTGAGATAACTTTTAACGCCGTCCCCGGCCAGCTGGTCCTCAACGTGATCTTCTACGTACCAGACTCTGCTGTCAGCTCGACCTTCAGTTACGGTGGCTCGACGATCACCGTGACGAAGCCATTCAGTGCACCCTTCGTGAGCGTGATGTGGGGCGGCGTGAACGAGGGTGACTTGACATACACGGTGGTCACTTCCTCCGTGTTGCAGTACATGAACCTGAGCACTAAGCTAGCCGCCGCCAAGATACCACAGAACTATGCGAGCGTCATAGAAGCCATCAACACGAGCGCTTCTCAGCTGGCATCTGATGGCCTTTATGCACAGGCCAATTCTTTGTTGGAATCCGCACTCAGCGCCAGCTATCCCGCGCCCCCAAGTATGTCGCTAACCTACATGGCATTTGTACTTGCCGCCGTGGGCTTTGTACTTGCCGCCGTGGGCTTTGTACTCTACTTTAGGTCCAGGGGTGAGTCTGAGGATCGTGCAGAGGCCATCAGAAAGACCCTCGTGGAGTTGAGCGGGATCTCAACCTCCGCCGCCAAGTACGACCGTGCGCTCGCCCAGAAAATAGATGATCTGCTGAAGGAACTCAGGAGCCAGGAGGGATAAGGGAAATGGATCAACGCGAGATATTCGCCCAGATAAACTTCATAGGGCTTGGTGGAACAGGGTGCAATATCTTGACCAGGATACTCTCCAACCAAGATTTCCTGGATTTCTACATACACCGGCAGGAACTCAGGCTCAACATGCTAGCTGTTGACGTCGGGGATGGCGACGTGAACGAGCTGAAGCAGACGTACGATGCGCTTGTGGCACGCCTGTCGGAACTAGGCGTGCCGCGCGACAAGCTGTTCCTCAGAGCCGTCACAATAAAGTTCAACTCACCGGACGTCCTTTTTGATTTTCTACAGAACTACCCAAAGTATCTGAAGACCAGCGAGGGTAAGGATATTGCAAACTACCACCCATGGATAGACAGCAAGATGAGGATACCTAACCTGGCGGGTGGCGTCGGCCGGATGAGGGCTCTGGCGAAGGCCGTGTACGCACTTAATTACTACCACTTTACACAGTTGAGCAACGTACTGGAGGAGTTCCTGAACAGGGTCTCCACGTCAAGCGTGCAACCGATCATCATGATGTTGTTCGGGGCGGGCGGTGGCACCGGAAGTGGCATAGCGTACGACATGGCGAAACACGTGAGGAAGAAGGTCGGGGGCGGCATTCCAATAATGGGGCTCGTCGTACTGCCCTCGAACGCAGACGACAGCCTAGCCAAGGGACCATCCGCGTACATGATGATGGAGGAGTATAAGAGCATCTTCGACTTGGCAAAGGAGCAGGACAACCCGTTCACCGCGATGTTCTTCCTGCCCCTCCAGGTGGCCGTAACAGAGACGAAGGACGGCACCTTGAACTCCGCCAAGTCACAGATAGACGAGGAGATCCTGAACGTGATCAAGATTATGGCGTCGTTCGACATGGCAGACATGCTGGCGGACATAGGGGCCAACAGGAACTTGGGGGATAAATACATGAATGTGCTTGGGTTTCTGAAGGTGAGATATCCTATAGAGGACTATATAAGGGCGTCTAAGATCTACATGGACGAGCTCCAGCTACTTGGGGACATGATCAGGGAGAAGTCATCGCTCCTCAGGTCAGCGGAGGCCTACCTGGATTACCTGCGGGGAACAGGTCTCGATGCGCTGGCGCACCACCTCGCGTCGATCGGCGAAAGCCCTAAGGACGCCGATAGGAAGGCAGAGGAAATAGTTAAAATGAACTCAAAGCATGAGGTGGAGGTTTCACAGGTGATGAAGATGCTGGCTGACTACTTGTCGGACGATTTCATAGACCGCTACGCACAGTTGTTGAAGAGTATGAGGTCACCAGAGGATTCTGTAGAGGGGCTTACGCTCTCTAGGATAGTGGGATCCCTCGATTACCTGAAGGACAATCTGGCGTCACCAGACTTCGACCTCGGCGCCTTTGGTGGGATGGTGGAGGACGCCAAGGCGGCCATCAGGCGCGCCAGGTTCACGGCAAGACAAGTGGAGCTTCTTGAGCAGATAACATCATTCATGGATTACTCGATCTTGCTCGTGCGGGTCTTCCAGAAGTTCTACTTTACCAGGTACCTCTTGGAGGATATCTCCAAAAGAATATCAACTCAGGATGCAGGACGCGCCTCCGAGTTTCGAAGGATAGTAGATGAGGACCTCTCCTCCTTGATAAAGTACCTCAACACGGTAATATCCAAGCCGCGAGATGAGAGGAGCTCATTGCCCCAGTACGCTGGGTCATTTCAGGCCGTGAAGGGCAGGATTGCAGAGCGCGTCAACGGCCTGAAGATGGAGATAGATCAAATAGAGGCTCGCATCGCTAGGTTCAATGCTGAGCTTGTGGAGGTGACGAAGGATCTGAAGCGCACCAACATCTTCTCGGGCGGTAAGAGGAAGAGGCTCGAGAGGGAGATGTCCAGGCTCAACCAGGAGATAACTAGGTCCCAGGCTGAGCTCGAGGCGAAGCGCAGCGAGCTTGACTCGTGGCAGAAAATGCTGGGCAGCGTGGACTCGATGTTGAAATATGCTGACGTAACCGGCTACTACTGGAAGACCCTGAACAGGTACGTCAGACTGGATCAGGAGTACAATGAGGTGCTGAGCAACGCCGTAAGGTCCGATCACTTTTTCGAGAGTGTGCTGGACCTCAGCGAGGAGGAGAGGCTGAAGATAATAGCACTCATGCTGTCTGGGATCGAGGAGGATCAGCTCCGCAAACCGGAGACGCTAAACGAAATAGTAGACATACCGCGCTTCAAGGGCAATCTGAAGGGCAAAATGAGGATCTTCAGTTCGCCATCCTTCTTTGGCCTAAACGGTGACTACCGAACCGACAGCATTTGGGCAATAGTGTCGGCGCCCAGGATCTGGGACAGTGAGCTCGAGGAGGAGCTGAAGAACCAGCTGGCACAGTACCTCTCGGTCAGCGCGAACCTTGGAGTGAGCGTAAGGCCGATAAATCCAGTTGAGCCGTGGACGGTCGAGTTTCTCGTTGTGATGTCAAAGGCAAGGCCCGAGGACCTGGAGATCCACAATGTGATAAAGCAGAACGCACTTTCGTACCCACCGGAGGAGCTACTCCAGTTCAGGTCCTACAAGGTAGAGGAAGGATGAGTATTGCGGATCAATCAAAGCGCCTAGCAGAGATAACCAACGATATTTGGAGAAAAATTGATTTCTACGTGACGGCGGCTCTCTATATAGTTGCTGCCATTGTCCCTGTGCTCATAATACCTTCAGTCCCCACAGGAGGCGCTCTCGTCCTTCCCATCTTTGTGGGCCTCGTAATGGCTGTGCTGCATGTTCGTGGCCATCCTACACTGGCCAAGTTACTCTTCACTTACTACATGATATTCGTCGTACTAATGCAAGTGTTCCCGCTCGCGAATAGTCCGAATATAAGCAGCTACTTCGTGCTGTCGGAAGCTTTGTTGATCGTGCTAGGTTTAGTCTTACTCCCAATGTTGTTCCTCCCTTTTTCTGGATTGGCCGTGGCCGGCGGGTTCCTGGCGGGGTCGCTCATGGTGGACCCGCGCTTTGTCCCCGTGGGGTTCGCCATTCTGATAGTCCTCTCGCTCTATCAAAGGAAGCTTGCCGGCCCGGCTGGCATGTTCCTGGTCGCGCTGCTAACAGTGCAGCCCTTTGTGGTCGCGGCCTCCATGGCCAACAAGGCAATACTGGCCTTCCCTTTACTGGCCTTCCCTTCTATGTCCATAGGGTATATCAGGCTAATACCGAGCACCAATGAGCTATCCTTAGTTTATCTAGTAAAAGGTTTGTTGTCGAATCCGATCTATCTCCTGGCCCCGAGCACTAGCTTTGGTCAGATGTTCTACGTGATCGGTGGGTTCGTTAATAATTTGTTGAATCCTCTGGCAACGGTGGGCTTCAAGAAGCTGCTCCTAGATTTAGTCTTTATCACACAATTCTATGTCATGCAAGTGCTGATGGCAGTAGTCTTCTCCGTGGTTTCCATTGTGAGCGTTGAGGGGATCTCCCTCCTAAGGACATATTTCCAGAACCCAGATAGAGGAGAGCTCAGCAAGTACTTTGCCACGCTCGAACCGCTCGTGTTCTCGCTGTTGCTATCGTTGCTCTTTATCTACTTCGCCTCCATGATGGCGGTGCCCCTAGGCTACACAACTGCGATCGGGTTCTCTGCGGGCTTCGCGCCTCTTGCCTTGGGGTCCGTCGTTGTGGGTGGGGCCGCTATTTCGGCTGAGGAGCTCTACATCAACAGGAGGGCTGAGGAGATCCTCCTTCGTGAGGATATAGAGAGAATAGCGAAGGAGCTCAGGACGCTCGAGGAGGACATAAGGAAGGACCTGGGACTTATCAGGGAATCCGTGAGGGAGAGGGAATTCCCCTACGATGAACCACTGGCTCAAATCGAAAAGGACATGACTGGCATACTTTCGGCTGCTGAGGATGGGGGTCTGGAGAACCTCAGGAGGCTTCGGGCCTCCGCAGGCGAGCTGCTGACGCAGGCCCAACAGCTGAGGAATAGGATGATCGCGGAAATTTTGGATTATGCGCGCACGGTTTCGCTCAGGTTCAACAGCTTAACGAGGCGCTACGCTGAGCTCACCGGTAGGACTCAGCCTGCGAGCTTGCCGGTTGATTACTCCTCCATATCTGATGTCGCACAGGTCTTAAGGGGTACATACGATACCTACAAGAGTCTTTCTAATGACATGATTTCTCTCTACAAAAGTGTCGCCGGGGCTCTCCACAGGCTGTTCCCCAATGAGGTTCCGGTTCCGGAGGAGGCTGAGCCCACTGAATCGCTGGATCGTTTGGAGGCCCTGCTCAACTATTTTCTGGTTCCAGTCCTAGAGGGGAGGCGCGAGCTCTTTGAATCCTTCAGGGACAAGGTGTGCAACGAACTCAGCGTAGGGTGTGGAATCCCCATAATCGAGGCCCCAAAGCTGGTGGAAGAGCTTCAGAGGTGGGCCGAGGAGAAGGCCAGCGAGCTCGAGGAGAGAAGGAATGCGGTGATGTCGCTGAGGTCCACTTTCTCCGATATCGTAAAATTTGAGCATGGCTATTCATCTCTTATAGAGTCGGAGAAGGTGCTTCCGAAAATCGAGAATGTAATCGAATCGCTCAGGGGCTGGAGCGATGGAGAGTCCATCCTTGCTGCCGCAGCGGCGTACAGGGAGCTGGTCCCACAAATAGAGAAGGCGATAAAGGAAGATCGCATAAGGGTGAACGTGTTGTGCAACTATCGCCTAATGGAGCAGATGATCATCGACATGATGGACCAGAGAAACGAGCTCCGCGCAGAGGACATTCCGCTTTCGGCAGACGCCGCAGCCTATTTGATGAAGGTGATCGCGACGCTGAGGCCGGGTGAGTTCGCATATGAGGAGAAGGTGATGCCGTTCAGTGAGGTACGTAGAGTCCTGAGGAGGAGGAAATGAAATGTCTGAGATGACAAGCATCAGGCTGAAGTTTGAGCCGACAGCCAAGCCGGAGCTAAAGCCACCTAGGGAACTCCTCATAGACGTCGGAGTGCGTGCTGGTGGGCAATATGCTGTGCTATTTGTGGATAAGCCTGTGCCTAATGACGATCCACACGTGATGATTATCCGAGGACAGGAGGTGAAGGGGATCGAGAGGTGGCTTGATGCTATCGGCGCCGCGGATGCTGAATTATTGTATGTAGTTGTAGATACCACATCCACTTCGGACGTGGTGGCCTTGGTTGTAGAGAATCTCGTCAGGATGGCTGGAGACCACCTATACTCCCTAATGATGATTCCAAATGAGTCGAAAGATCCAGCCACTCACTATTTTTCATCTATAGCGCTTTACAAGCTACTGCGTGCATCGAGGCTGAGCGTAGTTGTGGATGAGACGCTCGCGGACTACTTCTGTGCGTCGGTTCTCGATCGTGGCCAGAGAGTTAATCGTGGCCATTTGTTAGAAACCCTGAGGAATGCGCTCCTCGCGTTACACAGCTCACACGCCGAATGGCTTGAATATCTTCCAGGCTCCAGGGGGATACTTACTAGGATACTTATTCCGAGCATCCTTTACAACTACGATAAGGAGGTCTTTGGGCGCGCAGAAAATGCACTCTTATTGCTATCTCGCTTTCCACTTTTGCGTCGCAACCCAGATGCGGTCTTTTATGCGCTGGCAGTGGGGAGATCCTATAGTGCAGAAGAGCTGCAGTCAGCGATGCTCTCTGTGCTCAAGCCTTCAAGACCTAATGCAATATATTTTAGGGCCATTTCTGGGGAGGACGTACCTGACGCGCTCGTTCTATTTGAAGCTATCGGCATGCTGCCGTGCGGGTATCAGTATTTGGTTCAAGGGTCCGCTAGGTTCGCGTCGCTGACAGGACACGGCGGGTTCACGGAGCTGAGTGACATCATGGAGGTATGTGCGCAATGAGTGAGGGCCGAAGTATTGAGGTGAAGGTCGATGGGAAAAAAGGGACAGTTATTGCAGATACCAAGATTGGCTCGCTGAAGATCGTATGGAGCGAGGGGACACTGAGGAAAAGGGTGAGGTCGGTAGAAGTCTCCTTTGATGACATAAGGCGGTCTACGCCCAACGGCACCTCTCTAAATATAGGTGGGATGATGGTGAACTTCCTGGAAGGCAGCTCGTTCTCTGCGTTGGTTGAAGCTCTTTCCGAGTACTATGAGCAGTTCAGGGGGGCCATTAGAGGCATATACAGCGCATTTATGCGTTGCATAGAGATTTACGCAGCACTTTCGGCGTTTCGAAAAGCGGCAAGTGAAAACCCTTTAGCGGCCGCTATGGAGTTTCCCGAGGAGGAGGCGCAGAGGCTGGGTGTGAAACGCCACAGTGCGACCTCCATAGAACAGGCATATCTGGACGCGCTTAATCACGCATGCGCTGAGCTGTCGTCGATAACTGTAACAGTGCCCAGCTCGATAGCAGGGGACGCGGGCCAAGTGCTAGATGAAATGCGCGAGGTTCTGAGCGGTCTGGACTCGGGTAGCCTATCCATTTCATCTGCAAGAGAACGCGCGGCTGCTATAGCCTTGGAGATCGATTTGCTGTGGCGCTGGCCAAAGGAGTAGGAGGATAGGGAGTCCGGCCAAGCCCCCTTAACGTGTAATCCTATATTTATATTAAATTTTGCAGATTTTGGATTATTCCCATGGTTTCAACATTACGAAAGATACAGATGGGCCAGATTTGTTGCACAGATGGAAAATAAATATTTAGGTGTCTAAATCCGGGCAGATCATTAGATCTAGCGTGGGACACTATTATCGCATATTTACTTTATAATAACCGTAACGAATTGCGCCATTGCTCTATATATAAAGTAACGAACTTCCGGGTTTATATATACCAAGGTTAGATGCTTATTAATTTTATCAGCAATGCGTTTTTCCTCTTTTATCTGGAAATTATTTCATGGTCTTAAACATATAGCTGATAAAAAAATTAAGCAGATTTTGGATAAACCTAATTAAGCCATTCAACACAGCACTTTAATGGAAAAGTTTAAACCTAAAATAATTTAATTTAAAAAACACGGGTTGGGTTAAAGTAGGAGTGATAATTACGTCTTCAAACACCACTATGGAGAGAGTTTAACCGCGTATTTGATGAGCTCAATGTAACGGTACACAGCGCCAGGATAATATTTCAGATCATAAAGGGTAGAGCTTATGTATCCCTCTCCGATGAACTTCGCAAATCCTTTAAGGGCGTATTCTTCAAACTTTTCCCTCAGAGTGTCGTAGATGAAAAAAGCTGTATCGTAGCTGGCGTCTTCAAATTTTAAGCTGCTGTCGCGCTCTCGATGGTTCATAAAATTGATGGCGTAAAACATAATCGTTTAACAGCCTGAGATCAGCGCTCAGATCAGTGTTTTTATGGTTTTATGAAAAAATAAAATCATTTGTACCTTCTTACTTTGGTTGTTTGAAGTAAGCTTTTACCCTGGGCCTTGTCAGATACCAGAGTATGACTATCCCCAGGACCGTCCCGATCGGAAAATCGAGCAGCTCGAGAACAGCCCCGATCATCATCAAGATTCTCCCCCAGTTTCTACCGGAAAGGAAAGCTAGCGCAAAAATCAGCGACAGGATTCCGATGACAACAAAGATAAGGCCAAGCTGCGCAAAGATCAGGCCAAACGGTCCCATCACTGTGCCAAGGCCTCCGATGAATATGCCTATCCCTATGTAGATAGCCGACACTATGATCTGCAGGATGCCGAGCACTAGCACACCATTAGGTCTGGGTATTCTCGCGGGAGGGTTCGGGCCGATATTGAAAGAACCGCACACAGGGCAGTAGTTCATCCCGTACGGAACTGGCGACCCGCACTCCTGGCAGTACTGAACCTGAGAAGTTACAGGTTGAGCTGCTGGCTGATTTGCGGTTCCCGGCGCTGTCGAGGGTGCAGCTTGTTCTGATCTATGCTCGACAGTTTCTTCCGTGAACCTGTAGCCGCACTTGATACAGTAAACTGCGTCATCCGGGTTCTGGGCTCCGCATTTTGGACAGTATTTTGTCATTTAATATCTTATAAGTATTAACTTATATATAATCCTTTGTTGCATAATCAGTGCTGCCGCAAGTACAGCATTTAATTGCAATTAACAATGCAATAAATTATTTTGTTTTTGATTAACTTTGGCTTAAAACCACGTAGCTTTGTTTAAATCAAATTTTAACCCTTAGCTCATAGTTCAAACGGCCTCTTATTCAAAATAAGATTGATGAGCCTATAATAAATTTCCTATAAAGGTGAAGCGTTATACTTGCGGAAGTACTGGCGTGCAAAAATTTAGAGATTTATACAAATCGTTTAAATTTTTTTGTAAACACATATTTTATAAGTGGTGAAGAGGATGCCATCTATAGGTATAGCAGGGCTAGGTCCTGCAGGAGCTTACCTCGGAGCGCTGTTGCAGGATAAAGCCGAAATCTTCGAAGCACAGAAAGAGGAAAGGTTTACTTCGGTTTGTGCGTGGGGGACAGGTTATTATCGTATGAAGGACCTTATAAAACAAACCGGTTTAAACTTCGATGATTATATTTTGCATAAAGGTAAAAAAATCTTCGTTGGATGGAAAGGGAAACTTATAGAATTTGATGCGTACGGCCTTAGCACGTTCGACAAACCAAGGTTATTGAAAGATTTAGCAAAGAACACAAAGGTTCACTTTAGTTCGAGGGTCGATAGGGGCTATCTTGAGTCACGTTACATATTAGCTGTAGATGCCACAGGGGTCAACAGAACTCTTTTAGGCAGGCCCAACAAAGATTTTTTGGTTCCAACAATAGAGTATAAAGTTAAATTTGAAAACCCTCCTTTTGACGATTTTTATATAGAACCGTTTAGCGGCTATTCAGGTTATCTTTGGTACTTTCCGCTGTCTGAAAAAGAGTACTTCGTTGGTGCCGGAGATGTATATTTGAACCACGAAGAAAGAGTTTTAGAATTCATAAAAAAACACCGGGGAAAAATTGTAGAAGGTTCAAGAGTAGGCAAAGCAATAAGGCTTCTTCCAACTGAATACGTAGAGCCTCTTTACTTTATGAACGCTGTAGCAATTGGCGAGGCTGCGGGCGCTGTCTACCCTTTGTTGGGTGAAGGTATACTTCCCAGCATGATCTCGGCTAAAATACTTTATGATAACGACCTTAACGTTAGAAAGTATATAGTTAACCTTAAGAACTATTTCTTGCCTTATAAAAAGGCATACGATTACCTTGTCAAAAAAATGAAAGGGCAAGGGAACGCTCTCAGCGATGCCATAAGCGTCTTCAGCATAGTAAGGGATGCGATTAAGTTTAAGGACGTACTTGGGGTGGATCTAAAGATCTCTTACATTTTTAAGATACTCTCAATACTATAATTGATACATAATAAAGTTGCTTTCAGCAGGGCTGGCATTCTTATAAAACATAACGATAAAATAATAGCTTTGGATCCGGAAGAAAGGGTAAAGGCTGACCTTACCTTTGTCTCACACGCTCATATGGATCATCTGTTAAAGAACGAAAAAAATACTGTGTTAGCTTCAAAGGAGACTATCGAGCTTGCGAGGGAAAGAGGAATTAAAATACGGAACTTTGTTGAAGCTTTTGATGATGTACAGCTGATAGACTCCGGACACATACTTGGTTCAAGAGCAATAATCATCGGAAAAAATGAAATAATGTATACAGGAGATTTTTCTCAAAGGGATAGAGGTTTCTTAAAGAAGCTTGAACCTGTGAACGTAAGGTTACTCATCATAGAAAGCACTTACGGGAAAAAAGGTTACAAGTTTCCGCCAACTGCGACTATAATAGAAAGCGTAATGAAGATTATATCAAAAGCATATGATGCAGGGATGGGCGTTTCTCTTCATGGCTACACTCTGGGAAAAGCGCAGCTCATTGAATATCTTTTTCAGAGCTGGAGACCCCTTATAGTACACAGAAACATAGAAAGGATGAACGTAGTTTACAGAAAGTTCGGGATAAACATACCAAAGCCAGATGTCATAGTACAAAACCTTTTACATGTTCCTGATACGCCTTATATATATGTGGCACCTACTTATGAAAGTGTAAGCAATGTATACGCTAGCATAAGGTTCACAGGATGGGCTAAGCACATAAGCAATTATGCTGTGCCGCTCAGCGACCACGCGGACCATGATGAACTCATTAGTTTTGTCAAAAAAGTTAACCCTGAAACGATAATAACAGTTCACGGTTTTGATAAAGAATTTGCAAAAGAGCTCAGAAGCTTAGGGTTCAGAGCTTTTGCCTTTTCAGATCAGCAGCTTGACCTCGATTCTTTTATTTATAAATTCTGAAGAGTTATAGATGGATATTTCACGCTGTTATTGTAAGTGCTCTTTCAGGGTCGTAACCCCTTGCTCTTCCCCAAGCTCCAAGTGCGTCCAAAACTTTTTTAGAACCGTACCTGAAGAACCTGATCAAGATTCCCTTTGCTAGCGAATTCTTAATTAAGAGCGGTAAAAACCTTTCAACTTCAAGAACTGTATGTCTCCAGGTTCTGTATATAAGGTAAAACCTTGTTTCTGTAAGCTGTGATTCAACGTCAAAGAATTCGCTGTCAGCTAAATTTGCAAGAGGATCGAAACTAAGAACTGTTACTGTCCAGTGTGCTTTTTCCCCTATTTTTTCAGGAAGCTCCTTTTCCATTCTATCGATAAGCCTTATCGTATCTATGACGTCATCGTCAGTTTCTCCTGGAAATCCTACTATCGCTGTATATGCAGGAACCCAGTAGTTTTCGTTTAACACCTTAGTCCCTTCAAAAACCACTTCTGGCCACTCTTCTGCTGAAAAAGGAAGCGCTTTCCTCGGCATGTACTTTTTAACGAGCCTAACAGAGCCTGTTTCAAGCCCAGGCTGGAGCCCGATTATGTTGGCAGGGGAAGCTTTCATGACTTCAGAAAGCTTTTTAAACATTTCCGGGTTTGAAGCTGGCGCTGAAATCGTTCCGTGAGTTGGGTTTGTATGTCGTACGCCTTCCGCACCTACTATGGCGCTGAAAAGTTCTATAAGCGCATCCCAGTTAGGGTTCATGTACCTGTGATCTTCGAGATTATAGAGAAATATATCTTCGCTCTGAGCCCAAACGTTGTATTCTCCATACTTAACGTTAACGCTTATGTTTTTAAGTATGTGCTCAATAGGTAAGTTCCTTGCGCTCCTTAAGTTAGGCAAACAGAATTCGCAGTTTCTTCCGCATCCCCTGTTAACTTCTAGCAGTCCATGCAACGTTGCTCCTTTGATCAAAGGTATCTGGTCTACTTTTGGATAATCTTTTACCCTTATTATCCTGTCAGCTCTGCCTTCAACAATATCGTCCATTATCTGGGGCAGAACGTGTTCTGTTTCTCCCACAACAAGGTGGTCTATTCCTAGTTCATCCATCACTTTGCTTCTTATCTCTATCTGCCACGTCCCAGGACCTCCAACCACTATCTTAAACCTTTTGCCGTCTGCATTTCTTAGAACGTTAAGCTTTCTTATAAGCTGATAAAAGTAATACTTTGTATACCCTGTGTCACGACCGCCGTTAGTAAACATCATAGTTACAGGACCAAGCCCTAGCGGGTCCATTGTTGATACGCCAACTACTTTTGTATTATCATTTATGTACCTCTCTATGTTCTTTGGCGTGACGACCTTGACTTTTTCTCTTCCCAGGTGATCTACAAGGACGCTTTCAACAAGCCTTAAATCATAAGGAGCTCTAACTGGCAAACCATCTTGCAGCTCTGTATACGGAGAAAGGGCGTCAAAGATCACCTTTGGTACTTTTTCAACAGGCGCACACCCTAGAAACTGCAGGAGCGGTATATTTCTGTACTCACTGAAGAGGGTTTTATCAGCGGTAAGTAAGACGTTATAGTCCATAAAGTATTTTTTATGAAGATCTTAAAAAACGCTTCGCACAAAATTTTTATTATTTTGATAAAATTAATCTTTTTTGGGCTTGATTATAACCCTTTTACCAACTTCTTTCTCTAATTTTTCTATGTTCTCTCCGCCTTTGCCTATAATTTTCCCTATAACGTCACGGTTAACTCTTATTATAACGTTCTTTTTTCCTATTTCTATTACAGCTGTTTTGTCGTACTGTGACACCATTTCTTGTATCTTATTTTTTATTGCTCCCAGCGGGACAACAACCTTTTCGTCCCCATACATGTATATTTCATATTCGAGCTGTTTGGTTTCAAAATTTCTCACTTCGACTACAGGCCTGGCCAGGTCTTCTGAAGTCATCCCTGTAGGAACTTTAACTACTAAGTTTAGCTCGTAAACTGTCTTGATCTGCCCGCTCTGAAGGAATATTACAGTATCAACAATTCTTGGTACCATACCTATGTCTATTCTTTCAATAAGTCTCTGGACTGCATCTATAGGGCTGCTTGAATGAACAACCCCGACCATGCCAACGCCAGCAAGCCTCATGTCAGCATAGACTTTAAAGTCCTGAGTTTTTCTTACCTCGTCAAAAATAGTATAGTCTGGCCTTACTAGCAAAAGTATTTCAGCAGTCTTTTCAAAGTCGCCTTCCAGGGGAGCGTATTGCGTTATCTCTGGACTAACCTGAAGGTCTCTTGGAGATTCTAAAGTCTTAACAACTTTTCCTTTTTTAGTGTAAAATTCAGCAAGAGACGCAGCAAGCGTGGACTTACCTGAGCCTGGAGGACCCGCTATTATTATTCCTTCTGCCCTTTCCAACCTTTCTCTTAAAGCTGCTGAAACATTATAATCTTCTAAGGTGAGCTTTATTATTGGTCTAACCAAAGTAACTTCAAGACCATCAGAAAAAGGTGGCCTTGCTATTGTTATCCTGTAGTTTCCTAACTGTATGACAGTTGCGCCCCCCGTTTTCATTTCTATGAATGAATCTGGTTCGACCCTTGCCCTTTCGTTTATTTCAGAAATTATTTCCTCAAGCTCATCAGCAGTAATTGGCTTATCTGAAACTTTCTCAAGTCTAAAGTCTCCAGGTTTTCCCCTCTTAACATATGGGGGCACGTTCTCTTTCAAATGCACGCTCATTACATCCTCTTTGAGATAGTTTTCTATTTTCATAGGTTTTTTCTCTTCTTCTGGAATCATATACTTTGAGTTTACACCTTCAGCTTCTGCAACCAGATGCAGAACGTAATCTGAGGTGTAAAGGATTGCTTTGTTCTTTTTTGCTAATTCCAGTATCATATAATCTATTCTTCCAGAATGAGCAAGCTTTATGTCTTCGATCGAAGGCAAAGAACCTTTTACTACATACTTAATGTTTTTCCCAACGCTTAGTTCTCTTATCTTTTTTAACTCTTGAAGACCTTTAAATCCTATTTCAAGACCTTTCGTAGCCTGATTTTGTAGCTCTCCAATAACAGCTCTAGGAACTATAATGGTTGCCTCTTTAATTTCTCCCTTTTCAATAAGTTTTGAAACAAAACCGTTTATGATAACGCTTGTGTCGAGCAGTATTTTTTCCAATTTGATTACCTAGAAGCAGCTGCCATTTTTTCCTGTTCCTGCTTCTTTCTTATAGCATATGAGTTCGGGTCATTGTTTGCTGCAAGGATGAGCTCTTCAGCCAAAGCTTCTTCGATAGGTTTGCCTGTCTTCCAAGATGCCATTCTAGCTCCCTGCGAAATGAACCTAAGCGCAAGGTCAAGCCTTCTGTTAGGAGATACATCTACTGAAACGTGATAAACGACACCACCGTAGCTTATTCTTGTAGTGTCTTCATTTGGTCCTGCGTTTATAACTGCGTCAACAAGAACTTGGATAGGGTTCTTTTTCGTTTTAAGGTAGATCATTTCAAAAGCTGACTTTACTATGTTTATAGCCTTCTGTTTCTTTCCAGCCATCCTTCCTGTGTTTTTTGCCCATATTTTTCCATAGTGCATTAAATTGTTGACCAACCTTTCAACTATGTTTACTTTTTCCTTTGCAAACCTTCTTCTAGCGTGCCTGCCAAAAGAGTGCGGATAATAAACAGGGTTGAGGCTTATTACTTGCTTAAGACTTATATCTTTTACTTGTACCTCAGAAAAGTCCCATTTATCAAAAAGAAGTATTTTTTCGCTCATCTTTTCGGCTTCTCCTTTTTACCCAAAACTAAAAGTTTTAAAGGTACCCCGTTAACTTTTACGACTTTCCACCTTACACCAGGAATGTCGCCCATGGATCTGCCTTGTGATCCGCCTATGCCTTCGACAAGTACTTCATCATGTTCATCTACATAGTTCAAAGCGCCATCCCCTGGAAGGAATGCAGTAATCTGTTTTCCGTTCTTTATGAGCTGTACTCTAACGCATTTTCTTACAGCTGAGTTTGGCTGTTTTGATTCTATCCCAACTTTCTCTATGACTATGCCCTTTGCCATGGGTGCGCCTTCAAGAGGATCAGCCTTAATGTCAAGCTGTAGCATTCTCCTTTTGTAGTACTTATCAGACCACCTGAACTTCTGTCTTTTCTTTTTAAGACCTCTTGCACCAAATTCACCTAACGGAGATTTACCTTTTCCCATTTTTAAACCACCTTGACATAAGACACATTAAAATAACGTTTTAATAATATCTTAATCTTTTCTATGTTTTGCCCCTTAGTTCCAAAAACCATACCTTTTTGTTCCTGCGGAACCTGAATTATTACAGTTTTTTCGCCATTAGGCGAAGAAGATTCTTTAACGCTTAAGTTCACGTTTTCCCCCACCATACCCTTTACAAACTCTGTCAAATCATCAGAATAACCAACAATCACTACATCTTTCCTTATTGTTTTCTTTATATAATTTACGTTGATGCCTTCTTTTCCGATAGCTTTTGCTACATTGTCCTTTTTTACTACGACTATCATCCTGTTAAACCTGTCATCCCTTATTACATCCATTGGGAATACTCCTGTTACTGAAGAAAACAGCTTCATAAAATTGATGTCCTCGTTCGTATACTTGATTTCTGACAGTTCAGCTCACCTTTTTCAGTTCTAGCTCTACCCTTTCGCTCAAGTTTTTCAACCCCACAACCTTTACAGGATGGTTTCTTCCCAAAGCTCTACCTAATTGGTATGGGGATCCATCGTACACTAACAATTTAGCGTCCTTTGACATTATAGAATCAACTTCATCTTTCTTCAAGTCTTTGGAATAGATGATTAATTTCATCATTTTTAAATCTTTCTTTACTTCTTTCAAGCCCATGGCTATCTTTTTTTCCTGCGCGATTACCTTTAAAAGTTCTTCTATTCCCATATTTTTCACCTACATGTATATTTGAACCATGCCAGTGCCTACAGGTATTGTGGAGCCAACTATAACGTTTTCTGTTACTCCAAGGAGTTCATCTGAAAGGCCTCTGGCCGCAGCTTCTGCAATAGTCGGAACAGTTATTTCGAAAGCTGCCTTTGCAAGCACGCTAGTCTTGAATCCAACTATTCCATGCCTTCCAACTGGCAGCACAATGCCCCTGCTCGTCATGATGTCAGCTATTAGCGAAATATGTCTATAATCGACTTCAAGACCTTGCTCATTCAATACTTCAAGTATTTCTTTAATGAGCACATTTCTTGCGGCCTCTATGCCAAGCACGTTTGCAACTTCATGAATGTTGTTGGAGATAGTTCTTGTAGGATCTACGTGTGGAATAGCAAGCACTTTTGAAAGGTTGGATCCGCTGGTCTCTATCATCCATTCCCCTTCTTTGTTAACGACTGAAGCGTTTATGATTCCTGGAACTCCGCTTATTCTAGAATTAAGCATCTTCTTCTGTATGGCTTGAAGCGCTGTAAGTTCATATGTGTTAGCGTACACAATTATCTGATTGCCGCTAACTTCAATCTTTCTTTTGCCCCCTTCAATAGCCTTTGCAACGTCTTCTGGAGTAAGACCTCTGTCCTTTAATTTTTGCGGCGACAGAGTAAAGACTATTATTCCCTCAGTAGGTTCCACTGCAGCATCAGAAACCACGTTTTCAAGCTTTGTAAATATTATTGACCTTGCAACCTCCTGAGCTTTCTCTGCTGACGATCTGTATTCCTCATCAAGGTATATCTCCATTACCGGCGTTGTAGGTTCTTTGCGCGCGTCAAGGAGTTCTATCAACCTTGGCAGACCAAGCGTTACATCTCTTTCTCTTACTCCTGCAAAGTGGAAAGTTCTGAGCGTCATCTGCGTACCTGGTTCTCCAACAGATTGAGCAGCTACAACTCCGACAGCTTCTCCTGGTTCCACTAAGCTGTTAACGTACTTTTCAACCGTTTTGTTGCATACTTCAGTTACTGCTTTTTCGCTTAATCCTGAATTAAGCAAAGCGCTCTCCAGATCTTTTACGAGCTTCGGGTTTAATTTTTCCTTTACTTTTTCAACTTCTGACTTTATGTAACTTGCTGAAGCTGGCTTTCCAGAATCTGTTGTCTTGATTATTTCGACAAGCCTCTTTACGTTAACTGCAAGGCCATGGTCGCTCTTTGATACGTCAACTCCATCTTCTCCATATTTAAACTGTATAATTCCCCCTTCAGGATCCCTTATAGTAAGGTCGTACTCAACCCTGGTGTGTTCCAAAGCATTTATGAGCCTTCTCTGAAGGTAACCGCTTTGTTGTGTCCTAACAGCTGTATCTACTAAGCCTTCCCTTCCTGCCATCGAATGGAACACAAACTCAAGTACGTTCAACCCATCCCTGAAACTGCTACTCACGAAGCCCGTTGCTTCAGGAGTAATGTCTCCTTTCTTAAAGTGGCTCAAAGCCCTCTGCGTATAACCTCTAGTTATTCTCTTGCCCCTGATGCTTTGTTGTCCAAGCATAGCCATCATCTGCCCGAGGTTAAGGCTGCTTCCCCTAGCTCCTGTTTTGGCCATTATAAAGCCGCTATTTTCTTCGCTAATTACCTTTTCAACTATTTTGGCTGCTTTATCCCTAGCTCTGCTCAGTTCGTTCATTATGTAGTTTTCAAGCATGTCTTCTGGCTTAACTCCTTTAAGTATAGGCAGCTTGTTTTCCCTGTACTGAGTTATATAGTTAAGAACGTTCTCGTACGCTTCTTTAACAATTTCCTTTAGCTGCCTCTTGACGCTCTCAGGTATTTCAAGCTCATCGTATCCGTAAGAAAAGCCTCTACGAGTTAGGTATTCTATGAATATCTTTAACAGCGAGTTCAAAAGATTTCTTGAAGTTTGAGGGCCGTAGTCTTTTGTTATCCTGTGTAGCATGCTATCTGGTTCTTCAGCTCCAAGCGAAGCCTTATCAAGAACTCCAGAAATCAGTTGACCGTTTTTAACAAGTATGTCATTTTTACCGCCCCCTACCCATTTTGACGTTCCAACAAAATTAAAGTCCTTTGGCAGGAACAAAGACACGAGCTCTTTTCCAGTATAATATTCCTTTTCTGGTATTTCACCTTTATAACCTCCAACGTATGCAAGGTTCATCATATCCCCTTTGCTCAGCTTTGTTTTATCTCTAGTAAGCAAATAAGCGCCCGTTATGTAATCCCTTATTGCTCCCATTATTGGCGCTCCGTACCTGGGCGTTATTATCTGGTTCTGAACTGCCATCAGGTGCATTGCTTCTGCTTGAGCGTCAAGGCTCTGAGGTACATGAAGGTTCATTTCGTCACCATCAAAGTCAGCGTTGTAAGGCGGACAGACAGCTGGATGTAGTCTGAAAGTTCTGCCAGGCAAAACTCTAACGAAATGTGCCATTATCGACATCCTGTGCAAGGAAGGCTGCCTGTTAAATAAAACAACGTCGCCGTTCATTAAGTGTCTTTCCACAACATAATCATATGTTAAAGTGTTTGCCAGAGATTCTCTATCCTGTACATAATCTAGCCTTATCTTAATTCCATCTGGCCTTATGACGTAGTTAGCCCCAGGATAGTTATCTGGCCCGTTCTTGACAAGTTCTCTCAAGAATTCGATGTTCCATGGAGTAACTCTTTCTGGAACCGTTAACCTCTTTGCTACTTCAATAGGTATTCCAACTTCAGCTATATCTATGTTTGGATCCGGTGAAATGACTGTCCTGCTTGAGAAATCAACCCTTTTCCCAGAAAGGTTTCCCCTGAACCTCCCTTCCTTACCCTTAAGCCTTTGCGCTAAAGTTCTTAGAGGCCTTCCCGACCTGTGATGAGCTTGAGGTATTCCTGAGACCTCGTTATCGAAATAAGTTGTTACGTGGTACTGCAAAAGATCTGCTAAATCCTGAATTATCAGCGGCGGTGTACCAGATTCCTTTGCTTCAGCTACCCTTTGATTAACTCTCAGTATGTCAACTAGCTTATGGGTTAGATCGTCTTCAGACCTTGTACCTGTTTCAAGTATTATGCTAGGCCTTACAGAAACTGGAGGGACCGGAAGCACTTGAAGAACCATCCATTCTGGCCTAGCAGACCTTGGATCGTATCCCAAAACTTCAACATCAGAGTCAGGAATCCTTTCTAACCACTCTCTTATCTGGGATGGCATCAACCTTACAGGCGCTCCATCCTCAGTTATTTCATGGAACGTATGAGGCTTTGTAAATTCGATTTCAAGTTTCTTTGCTCCACAGTGGGGGCATATTTTTGTTTTCTTTGCTTTTGCGACTATTTCTTTTGTTATCTTTTGTAGAACGATTGGGTTATCGCGCGCTTCGTCGAGCTGTTTTCTGTAAGCCTCTATTTCATCATCAGGCAAAAGAATTCTGCCGCATTTTTTACACGTAGTTACGAGGAACTTGTGAATGTCGTCTACAAAAGCAATGTGCAATACAGGTTCAGCTAGCTCTATGTACCCAAAGTGACCTGGACAATTGCTAGCTGTATTTCCGCACGTTTTACATTTTTGTCCAGGTTCAAGAACTCCAAGGCGGTTATCCATAAGACCGCCTTGAACTGGCATTCCATCTTCATCATACGTCTCTGGAACAGTTATCTCCACTACTGCGTACTTTCTTATTTCAGTAGGAGACATTAAAGTAAACTTGATTGCACCTATTTTGTTTAAAAATACGTTTTCGCTCATATTTCGCTACACCTCCTCCTTAACCTTAATTCTAGGCGCAATCCCAAGACTCATAATCTCTTGTAAAAGTAGCTTAAAAGCATATGCCACGTTCAGCGGAACTATTTTAACGTCTGAACCATCCTGAGGACACTCAAACTTCTTGGTTTTTGCGTTGTAATGGGCTAAAAGTCCGCACTTTGTACAAACATAAATGGTCGTTTTATCTGACTCTTCTAGCAGCCTGTCCTTCAAAACCATAGCTGCGCCGTAAGCTACTAGGCAATCCCTTTCCATTTCTCCAAACCTTAAACCTCCACCCCTAGACCTTCCTTCTGTAGGCTGTCTCGTAAGCATCTGTACTTGCCCTCTGGCCCTTGCATGTATCTTATCAGCAACCATGTGGTGAAGCTTTTGATAGTATACTATACCTATAAATATTTGAGCCTCAAACTTTCTTCCTGTAACACCATCGTACATAACTTCTTTTCCAGTCGGGGAAAATCCGTACTGTTTGAGAATTTCTCCAAGATCTTTAACGTTCTCACCTTCAAAAGGAGTGCCGTCAACTTCTTTACCTCTTAAAGCTGCAGCTTTGCCAGCTATAGACTCAAGGAATTGACCTACAGTCATTCTTGATGGAAAAGCGTGAGGGTTAATTATTATGTCAGGAATGACGCCATCTTCTGTATAAGGCATATCCTCAGGGTCAACTATCATGCCAATTACCCCTTTTTGGCCATGCCTTGATGCGAACTTATCTCCAAGCTCAGGAATTCTGTGATCCCTTACTCTAACCTTGTACATGCGGTTGCCTTCAACGCTTTCTGACATCACAACGGTATCTACAACTCCGTTTTCGCTTGGACGCATCGATACTGAAGTATCCCTCATGTAAAGGCCTTTTATTTCAATTCCTTTGTACTCCTCACTAAACCTTGGTGGGCTAAGCTTTGATATAAGTACGTCGCCGCCTTTGACCTCTGCTTCGGGATATGTGACGCCGTCTGCTTGAAGGTTTCTGTAATATTTTTCCCCCTTATATCCTCTTACATTGCCTTCCGGTTGTGGTATTTCAAACTTGTCCTTTAGTCCTCCAAGGTATTGCTGTGCTTCAGCTTCATAAAGCCTGTAAAAGAATGATCTTCCAAGGCCTCTTTCTATGCTTGCCCTATTAATCACTATAGCGTCTTCTATGTTATATCCTTCAAAGCTTATTATCGCTACGACGGCGTTAAAACCTATTGGGGATTCGTTTAGGTTTAACAAGTTAAACGCTTTAGTTGTGACGAGCGGTTTTTGCGGGTACTCAAGTAGATGACCCCTAACATAAAGCGCTTGGTTAAGATTAGCGACGCTAAAGCCTAAAGCCTGTTTTGCCATGGCAGATTCGTAAGTATTTCTGGGCGACTGGTTATATTCAATGTACGGAATTATTGAAGCTACTGCGCCAAGTATAGCAGGCGGATATATTTCCATGTGAGTTGTTTCTGGCGTTATATGGTATTCGTCAACTGCTACTAACATGTTATCTTCTTCATCAGCATCTAGAAGCTCTATTACACCAAGACGTATAAGGTCTTTCCAGGTTAACTCTCCGTTTTCTATCTTCTCTATATGTTCATCTGTTAGCTTTGGTTTTCCTTTCTCAACTATGATAAGAGGCCTGAGAACCCTTCCAGCGGTTGCGTTGATGAAAAGCCTTTTTTCGCCACGTGGATCAGCAGGATAATAGATAAAAATGCTTACATCGTAAGGGATCTCACCGTTTCTTCTCATTTCTCTTAATTTTCTTGCAGTTTTTTCTACATCAGTATACCCAATAAATCTTCCGTCGAGGAAAACTTTGTCACCCTTTCCTGTAAGAGTTGTAATTATTTTCTCCTTAAGGGGCTCAAAATCGTGATTAACAGAAATTATCGCAGAAAGAGCAAGGTTCTTAACTAAACCACAGTTGCTTCCTTCAGGAGTTTCAACTGGGCATATTCTGCCGAACTGCGTTCCGTGCAGTTCTCTTGCTTCAAAGTTAGGCTGCGTCCTGCTTAAAGGCGATTGTATTCTTCTAAGATGGCTTATCGTAGAAAGCCTGTTGGTTCTATCAAGGAGCTGCGTTATTCCAACTCTTCCTCTTCCCCAGTTTCCAGTAGCTATAGCGTTAGTAATCTTGTCCGTTATTATTCCAGGCCTTATTACAGCAGATACTATGTTTGGACCTTTCTTTGGACCTGCTCTGTCAAGCTGATATTTCATATCTCTAATAAGGTTCTTGAACGAAGTTCTGAATATATCAGCAAGCTGTTCGCCTGCAAATTTGATTACTTTGTTTCCATAATGGTCCCTGTCATCTGGAACAATATAACCAAGCTTTAACTGAATCAGCTTGTTAGCCATTTCCGCTAGGAACATTGCTTTATCATACCTTGTGTCAGGCGTCCTACCTAAATGTGGGAGAATATACATATCTATTAGCTGTTCAGCCCTCTTATACCTGATTTCGTCAGGCTGGCCATGGGCGAGCCTGTTACCTATGTACATTATAGCTTCATCTTGAGTTTTGACCTCAACCTTTTCAAGCGTTGGAACAAGCTCTTCTTGTATGTCTTCTCTTGTTGAAACAGCATTTGCAATGTCTACGTCTTTTACCACACCAAGAGCTTTCATCAAAACTGAAAACGAAATTTCTGTCGGAAGTATTGGAACCTTAACGTATATTACGTTATCATTTTTTATTACCATCTCTACCTTAGATCTAAAACCAACTATAGAAGAATGTACTATAGCTCTGTAAACTATAGAAGAACCGCTTTTTTCTTTTTCAACCAGTATTTTGTTTGGCGAAATGTCCTCTAGCCCTATGATCAACCTCTCGCTTCCGTTTATTATAAAATACCCTCCAGGATCGTTTGGATCCTCGCCAACGTCAATAAGCTCCTGTTCATTTAGATTATGTAAAACACAAATATCAGACTTGACCATGACGGGCAAGTTTCCGATGTGAACCTTAAAAGGCCTATTAATCGAAGGGTCTGAATCAACTATTTGCATCTCAAGATACAGCGGAGCTGCATAAGTTAGGTTCCTTAACCTGGCTTCCATGGGTTTTATATAATTTTCAGAACCATCGTGTTCAACAACTCTGGGCTTCCCGATTTCAATTTTGCCGAGCTTTATCTTATATTTTCCTGATATAGTTTCTATTTCAACTTCCCCAACCTCGTTTACTATGCTCTGCATTCCCTTTTTTATAAATTGATTATAGGAATTAAGGTGTTGCCTTGCTATACCCTCGGTTTCAAGTATATTCTTAATTATAGGCCACCTTTTCTCAAATATAGACTTCATTCTTCAACCACCACTCTATAATATTCAGTTATTCCCGCAGTTTCGCTTTCCCTTATTATTTTTACAACATCACCTGGTTTAGCCCCTATAGCCCTGATTACGGGATCAGTAGCTTTAATCTTAGGTAACTGCTCTAATTTAGCGTGATATTTCTTTAATAGCGCATCTACCTCTTCTTTAGAAAGTATAATGTGTTTTGGAACATACTTATTTTTAAGTATATCAATTTTAGAAGACATTATCCTTAATCGCCACTCAAATAGTTATATTTAAAGATTATTTAAATTTTTATTCGGGTTAATGATTGCAAGCGTATGTTTTTTAATTGCTAACGCGTGATAAATTGTGCACTTATATATAAGGCGAAACATAAAGCATTTAGTTAAGATCTTTTATGATAAATTTAAGTACTTTCACAAACGCAACATTTTAATTATAATAATGATATTATATTTTATAAACTTTTTAGGCCAAATTTTAGCCCCTAACTTATAGTTCTAGGATCTCTATATCAGCCTGTTTAGATCAGATTACCAGTTAAGAGATCCTAATCTGCTTAAAGTCATTTCCATTTTAACAATAAGCTTGAAAAAGTACGCTTTCGTGTTTTGAATTTCAACACGCTTGTTTCTTTTCTATATAGTTCTTCTCAAACTCGGAGCTGTACCTGGAGCCTATAAAACAGGAAAAATCCCATAAAGTTTTCATATTACATAATTCTTCTCAAATCAAGCCATTTAGTTATTTTTTATTAACACTTTTGCGTTTGTAAGTTTTTTGCTGCCTGCATTTTACCCAGTATACCTTGATCATGTATGTTATTCACAAAGGCAGACTGGGTATGTTTTAAAATAGTTCGAGTTCGCTAATTTATAAAGGAAAGAATCTGAGGCCAATAACTAAAGCGATTTCCTGTTTAGTTCTTTTAAGCTATGAATTAATAAGTTCTTAAAATAATGAAATTTACAGCAGGTTCAAAATTTTAATCAAATTTTAAAAAAGTTTTTATTGGTAAAATGATTTAGTTTAAAACATGCCTCGGTAGCTCAGCAGGTAGAGCGTCCGCCTCGTAAGCGGAAGGTCGCGGGTTCAAAGCCCGCCCGAGGCTAATAAACTTTTTGTGTATGAACCTACCAGCGTTTGTTTAGGCGTTGCAAACCTTGTAACTGTAGCTATTGATGATGGTTCATGGATGCTCTTCAAGGGCGGATCTGCGCTATCTGAATTCAAGAAGATAACAAAGCGCATTGTTAAGGAAAAGAAGAGGCTTGCAAAGCACGGCTTTAAAACTAGCAGGAAGCTTGAAATGCTGTATAATAGACGTACTGTCCTGCTAAAGAATGTAAGGGAAGGATTAGCTAGGGAAGTTGTAGAGTCTCTCTATGATAAAGGTGTAGGAGAAATAGAAATAGGCTATCCAAAGGGTATAGCTCAGATCAAAGGAAATGAAATAAATTCAAACTACTGGAACTATTCTGCAATAATAAGCTGCATCAAGGACGCAGCAGAGGAATATGGTATAAAGGTTAAGCCTGTTAATGAAGCGAATACATATAAGATGTGTTCTCTGTGTGGGGAAACTAACGAAAATGAAAGAATTAAAATAGGCTTATTCGAGTATCCTTACACAGGGAAAGTAATAAACGCTGATTTGAATGAAGCAATAAACATGATGAAAAATATCCCCAAATCCTATGATGATAGGGGTAAATGGCTGAAGGCACAAGCCTGTGGTCTGTAGCGGGTGGGCAACCACTAGCAATGAAACAATGAAAGCGATAAACCACGAACCTATGATCAGCCTTGAAGGAACCACATTTCCTTTAGGGCTGTGAGGATGTCAGCTTCCTCCATCAAATATTATTATATATACTCAAAAGCTTCATGAGCTCATCTTTAACTGAAAACCTTGGTGATTAAAATTGAGTCTAATGGAGATTATAAACTTAATTGATCTTTAAAGATTCGGCTGGACAATGTCATATAAGAAAGAAAAACCCAGGTCAAGAACGTCATGGTTAAAATCGATCTACCCATTAAGCAACTTAGCGTTCTCATTGTTACATAAAGCAGCTTGAGAAACATGTGCATGTACCTGACAAGATAAGGACCATCTTTACCTTCGGTATGTGCCGATGGCCGTGTTATAATCCTTCGATGTTCTCTAACATAGAGAATATGCTTTATAAGTCAAATGCAGGCTTTTATCAGCTAACTAAGGTGACCATAAGGCGATACTGACCCAAGCTAACACAGCAGACATCAGTTTTCTTTACCGTACTGGCTGATCATACGCCGCGTTTAGGTAAAAATAGTATTTTTATTTTATATATACTTTAATAACCATTCATTGACCGCAGAATCTCAAGCCCATTCACAAAGGCTCTATTACCAGTCAAAAATCTGGTTACAGCAATGATATCCTCAAGTTCAGCAGCATTTCCGCCGTTTTTTATGAATTGATCCAAGTAAACCTTCTGACACTCTTTATCATGAATGGAAACACTTACGGCATAAGCTATTGCAAATATATATTTTTTATCAAGTGCCTTGGGTTTTAGTAGTTCGTCTCTTTCTCTTAGATGTTCCTTCAACAACGAAGTTGAAACCGTTGCAATTAAGGATAGCCTTTCTGGCACAATTCCTGTTTCCGCCTTTAGCTTTCTCAATATAATTTCAGAATCCGTATCTTTGTTAAGAAGCTCCTCTTTCCCCATATCAATTATCGATGATGCTACATCAAGCGTAGATGACATCAATGCCATTTTTGTTGCTCTCATCGCATCAACTATCTCGTCATTGCTTGCACCAAATCTTTTAGCTAATTTAAAGTGTATCTTCGCTGATTCCTTTGGTCCATTGGCTAGTGCAACAGACATAGCTATAATAGCTAGAATCTTTTTTGGAATGTTTTTTCTGCCTAAATACAATATGTTATTTTCATTAAATTGCTCCAATGCTGCAGCTTCATTTAATTTATAAAGCTGGTCAATGACTTCAGGCATCTCGCCAAGTGTTGCCTCCGCAAACCTTTTAATTTTTTCATATTCGGCTTCCATGCCTTTCTTATATCATGGATAAATAAAAAAATTTGGTCAAATAATTTGAGAAAAACATACAATTTTAACAATTATTTTAAAGTATGTCACAAAAAACTTAAATGTTTTATTTCCAAATTATTACATTCCTCTCCAGCATATCAAAGAATGACTGTTCAATTATCTCCTTTTTAGGAAGCCTCTTATAGTATATAACTGCTGGCGTTTCAAGCCTTTCAATATCAAAGGCTCCGTGAAGCCTTATGAAGTTATACCAATTCATGAACTCATCAACAGAATCAAAGAACTTTACCTTCTTTTCAAATATGTCGAAGAACTTCTCAACCTTTCCGTTTGTCTGAGGGTGGTCTACCCTGCCAACTATCAAAGTTATCTTCTCCTTTATCAAGAACTTTTCAAAATCAGTTAATCCCTTCTCCCTTTCATCTGCTTCAATAGCATAGAAAGTTGTTCCGTGATCTGATAAAATCTCTTCAGGCTTGCCGTACTTTTCTATTGCCTTCTTCAATACATCAACTGAGCCCTTAGATGTCAGCGTTGTATAAACTCTATATCCAACTATAAATCTAGAAGAATATTCATATACTATTAACCATAAACCCTTCCACCTAGGATCTTTTATTTCGCGCCAATCAACGTGCCACAATGAGTTTGAGCATTCTCTTTCATACCTTATCTATTTTGTATCACTCATTGCAAAACCAACCTCCTTGAGGACTTGGTTGATTTTTTCATTTCTGATGTGTAATCCTCTCGCTCTGAGAATTTTGCTATATAGCTTGCGTTAATTCTGTATTTTCTGTATAGCTCAACTATTTCATTCCTAACGCTTTTAGGATAAGGCCTTTTATGTCTCCCAACTTTGTACTTTTGTACTCTCTATAAAGCTGTTGTAAACTGCTAATTGATATAACCTGCACATCTGCTATTTCTTTATCGGTAAAATTGCCATTAACATTTGCTTTTATTAAGTCTTCCCATCCTGTATTTCTTAACAATACTTATCCAAAAAATGCTCAAATAACTTTTATTTTTTAAATATCTAAGGGTATGTAATAATTTCGGGATAAGATACACAAAAAAACTTAAAGTATAATTATGGATTTTTCCTGATTACCAAGACTGGTATAGGTGACTTTGATATAACTTTCAACGTAACACTGCCTATAAAGAAGTCTTCAATATATCCGAAACCTCGGTGCCCCATCATTATCATATCAAATTTTCCAGTATTAGATTGCTCAAGTATTATTTTTGCCGGGTCTCCTACAGCTATTTCATAGCTTACCTTATAAGACCCATATGCCGTTATCGATTTTACCAGGTCTTCCATTTTACCTTCAGCAACCCTCTTCCCGCTTTCCACTACATCTTCTGTGACAAACTCACTCACTTCAGACAGGCTTAGGGGGACTACATACAGAAGTTTTATGCTGCCAACGTTGTTTAGATTGCTGAGCCCCTCGCTTATCCACTTTTCTGTTCCTCTTGAAAAATCAACTGGAATCAAGATGTTTAAAGCTGTCTTACTCATGACTATTCACCTCCATTTGTTTTTATTCCAACACCTTTAACGTTTACTTCCTTTTCTTCAAGAATTTCGATTTCCCTCCTGGCACCATAATAGTCTATTATTTTCTCCCTTAGCTTAAGGAACAGTATTATGAATACTACTTGAAAAGCTGGTAAAAGTGAAGGTGGCATGGATGCCAGAAATGCAGCCTGGGGACCAAGTGATGCAAGCGCCATGGTACTAATTGCAATAGCTGTAGCTTCATTCTTTGGAATACCAGTAAGTATTGCGACCATGGCTGAACTGTATGACGTTTCATTTTTCCTGTTTAGTCTGACATACTTGAATAGTACAGTAAAGATGGTAAGTGAAACAGAACCAAAAACCATGGCAGAATAGAATACTCCAAGTACATCAGTAATGTGGGTAATAAGCACACCAGCATGAGCGAAGAAAATTATGAAAATTATTATCAACATGCCAAGCATTGTAAGAGATGGGAAAAGGGGACTTATATCCTTGAATTTTTTCTGTCCCATTTTTCTAACCATTATTTCATGTGTAGGTATAGCGAGAACCAGCGGCACAACCAGTACTTCAATTATGGTCATAACTAGTCCCATTTCAACACCAGAAATCGCAGCACTAGAAAGAGCAAATCCTTTGATTTCGTTCGCAAGAATGCTATGGATATACAGCGATGTTTCAACTGGAATCAATACAAGCGAGAGAATAAACGAAAGCGCGACCATGGCTGTTGCTGAGCTTATATCTGCTCTCATTAACCCCACATATCCAATGCTCATTGATGAGCAAGGAACAAGCCATGCTATAAATAACCCAAGCTTTACATAGGGACTCCCTACAAAGAGATCTCCCAGAAGCAGTGCCATCAGAGGTCCATAGACAAAGTTAAGAATTATTACCGCTATGACAACCTTAAAGCTTCTGAATGCATTTCCTAGCGCTTTAACATTGAGCATCAACATCATTGGAAAGATCATTATGTATATTGATGCCATTTCAAGAATTTGAAGCAAATTTATGTGACTATGTACCCAGGCCATATCATAATAACCCGTTAATAACCCTATGATTATCATCAGCCCCACATAAAGGCCAAGCCATTTGTCAAGATTTGACCTTAATCTTTCTAATTTGGTAGCATTTTGCATGCGTACTGATATTACTCTAATGTTAATAGAAATTTCTGGCAAAAATTTGGAAATTTTTAAAAATATTATAAAAAATTTGTGACTAAATTGTAATAACTGCAATTACATTTAAATTTTATTTGTTAATGACTCCTATCTATGATGAGCGTCTATGTGTAGGCATGACAAAGGCATATGTATGTATGAATAACGAAGTATATGTTGGTATAGATGTCCATGAAAGGGAATCGCAAATAGCTGTGTTGAATAAGGATGGTGAACTGCTTGAAGGCCGCCAACCTGCAGCCTGACAAAATATCTGTCTTCCATCAACGGAAGGAAACATGTTGTAATGGAGGCTGTTGGTTTTGTATATCCAATATATGACAAGCTGAAGATGCTGATGATTGCACAGTATCCTTTGCTTCTTCCTCCAGGCTCATTGCAAAGTCCAAGCTAAAAAATGACAGGATTGATGCAATTGCTCTGGGCGAGTTATTAATTAAGGATCAATTACTTACCTCATATAATAGAGGAGCAGGCAAGAAGCTGCTTGCCATGGAGAGGGCAAGGTATGCAAGGAGAAAAGCAAGGGTTGTTGTTGAAATAAAGTGGTTATTGAAAAGAAGGGGGATAAATGTGAAGAAGCATGATGACCTTAATGAACTGCACCTTCCTGAAATAGACAGAAGGTTAAGGTAGCTGGAACTGTTGAACTCAATTATTGATGAGCTGGAAAGTGCCATCAGAGAAATAGCGGTAAACAATGGGAGGGTGAAATTGCTGGAGACCATTCCAGGCATTGCACCTTATTCTGCTCTTTACCTGTCAACTATGCTTGACGACGTTGGAAGATTCCATGATTCCAAGCAGGCAGCCGCATATCTTGGCCTAGTTCCATCCTTGCACCAATCTGGCGATGTGTCCTATACGGGCCATATAACAAAGGCTGGTGACCCAGTATTGAGGA